>Ga0180009_10005167_pt1 | contig 14085 bp, 12 predicted proteins | sample OS_PC_MetaG_FD_123537 | JGI IMG/M metagenome (GOLD analysis project Ga0180009, IMG submission 123537) | Groundwater microbial communities from the Aspo Hard Rock Laboratory (HRL) deep subsurface site, Sweden - OS_PC_MetaG | ecosystem: Environmental > Aquatic > Deep subsurface > Groundwater... | reverse complement strand
TTTTTCTCAACTCGTCGGCCTGCCCTCCCCGTCCCGAGACCGGGACGGGATCGGGAGGCGCGAGCCAATTGTGTGCCTTATAAATGCTCCAGGTTTATGAGGCGTTGGCTTTTAAACTCACGTATTTGCGTGCCAGGTCTGGGCCAGGGTTTGGGGCGGAGCTTCGTTAGATATATGTATTGATCACATGAAAGAGAGGAGGAAATGAGAATGGACGTTGATGAGTTATGGAAACGGTTTCAGAAACATATGGGGTATACCGATGAGGAGATGGAGATCTTTCGATCCGATCCTGAGAAGGTAAAGATGGTCACCGAAACACCTGAATTTGTCAAAGCCAGGGTAGTGGCCGAGGTGATAGAGTCCCAGGGATGTCATGCCCAGCACAAGGTGGGGGACAAGTTTGTGATGAATGCGAACGGGTACCTTATTACTGAAGAGTGTCCAAAGAGGATGTGCCTGTTTGCCTTAGGACCGGTTAGCAGAGTCCTGCCGGTAATCTACGAGAGGCTTATCACCAAGTCTGATCCGGATTTCAAGCGGTCCAATATAGTTCAATGCACGGATATAGGACTCGATAAAGGGGGCTGGGGAAAGGTCCTCATGAAGGTGTATCTGGAAAAAATCGACTGATAAAATAATTTGGTAACAGTTCACCGGAAAAATTTGACAGGATAACAGGATAGACATGATTTAAATCCAGTTAATCGAAAAATTTATCACAACCTGAAGGAGGTTATTATGGAATATGGAGAATTAACGGAAAAAGTTATTGGTGCGCTTATCGTGTTTACAACAAAATGGGATTTGGGTTTGTTGAGAGTGTCTATGAGAAATGTATGCTGATAGAACTCAATAAAGCAGACCTCGATGCAGAGCCACAAAAACCCATTACAGTATATTATGACAATCAAATTGTAGGTGAATTTGTAGCTGATTCTCAATTTTGGAGAAAGAAAAGTTGAAATTAAACGTAAAGTCAAGGCCTGCCCTGGCGCGATGTAATAAAGTCGGTTTATGGGTGGCTATTCCCAATAAATATCACCTATTGGTAAAAATATTATTGTAGCCAGGTCTGGGCCAGGGATTTAAACTAAGAAATCAACAGATAAAAAACTATCATGTCAATCCTGTTTATCCTGTCTAAAATTAGCTGAACTATTACATAATTTGTACGTGGGAGCAGATCTATGGATCTTGATGGGAGAATTGAGACCCTTGCCGGAATGATGTTTCAATCCAAAAGGCTTGTTGTCTTCACCGGTGCAGGGATCAGCACGGAATCAGGACTTCCCGATTTTCGAGGGCCGGATGGAGTCTGGACCCGAAGGGACAAAGGCCTTCCTCCAAGACCTATGGGGGATTGGACAGAGGTGGAACCAAATGTGGCCCACATGGCCATTGTGGAACTTCAGGAGATGGGTAAGCTTTATTTCCTGATCTCACAGAATGTGGATAACCTCCACCTCAAATCAGGAATACGACCGGAACTTCTTGCCGAATTACATGGGAACATGGCACGTCTTCGATGTATACGGTGCGAAAAGACATACCCCAAATCATCGGGGGTGGATCAATGTGATTGCGGAGGAAGACTAAAATCCAGTGTGGTGGACTTTGGCGATTCCCTTCCCCGTAAAGACCTCACGGAATCTTTCGAATATTCTCAAAACTGTGATCTGTTTATTGTCGTGGGGTCCAGCCTTGTTGTGACACCGGCAGCGGAGATGCCAAGGGTTGCTTTTCAAGCAGGGGCCCAGCTTGTCATCATCAACAAGGGAGAGACACCCCTCGACTCGATGGCCCACCTCCGTTTCGATGAAAGTACCGGTGTGGTTCTTCCAAGAAGCATAGAGAAGCTTAAGGAGATGATGTAAGGAGAGGAGAGAGTGGCATTGCATCCTTTAGCAGGAAAATCTGTTCCAAGAAACATGTTGGTGAATGTTCCAAGACTCGTTTCTGCTTACTATACCAATGAACCCAGAGGCTCGGTAGCTTTTGGAACATCGGGGCACAGGGGATCTTCCCTGGCAGGCACTTTCAATGAGATGCATATTGCTTCAACTGCGCAGGCTATCTGTGAATACAGGGCATCAAATGGAATAAATGGTCCACTTTTTTTGGGGTTTGATACCCATGCCCTTTCTGAGCCGGCATTTAGAACAGGCTTAGAAGTTTTTGCCGCCAATGAGGTTGAAGTCGTTGTCCATGAAAAAGATGAATACACGCCCACCCCGGTTATATCCTATCTCATACTAGAACATAATAAGAGCAAGAGAGCAGCAGATGGTGTGGTCATTACCCCTTCTCATAATCCTCCTCAGGACGGGGGGTTCAAGTACAATCCTCCCCATGGGGGTCCCGCTGATGTGGATGTTACCGACTGGGTCCAGGAAAGGGCGAATCGATTGATGAGTGGGGAGCAGTCAGGGGTCAAAAGAATCCCTTACGAAAAGGCTCGCCAGGCCGGCACAACCCATGAGCAGGATTTTATCACCCCATTTGTCACTTCCCTATCGCAAGTCGTGGATATGGATATCATTAAAGCGGAAGGGATTAGGATAGGAGCAGACCCCATGGGGGGTTCCGGTGTCCATTTCTGGGGTCCTATTTCAGAGATGTACGGTATAGATATCGAAGTTGTTAATACGGAAGTTGATCCCACATTTGGATTCATGACACTTGATTCCGATGGCGAGATAAGAATGGATTGTTCTTCTCCCTATGCTATGGCTAATCTTATCGCCCTTGCAGACCGGTTTGATATAGCCTGGGGGAATGATTCGGATTTTGACAGACATGGTATCGTATGTCCCACCGGCCTTATGAACCCCAACCATTACCTTTCGGTGGCCATCTGGTACCTATTGAAGAACAGACCTGCCTGGAAAAAGGATCTAACCGTTGGTAAGACGTTGGTCAGCAGCAGCATGATCGACAAGGTTGTTGCCGACTTGAATAGAACACTCTATGAGGTGCCGGTTGGGTTTAAATGGTTTGTCCAGGGTCTTTTGGACGGAACAGTGGCTTTCGGAGGGGAAGAGAGTGCAGGGGCTTCGTTTTTGCGTCGAGACGGGACAGCCTGGTCAACGGATAAAGATGGTTTTTGCATGACCCTATTAGCCGCTGAGATAATGGCAAAAACCGGCAGGACACCGGATGAAATCTATCGAGATACCTTAGTTCCTCAGTATGGCGAACCTTACTACAAAAGGGCAGATAGCCCCATTACAGACGAACAGAAGGGGGTATTGAAAGCCCTAACTCCCGATTCAATTAAAGTCACCACTCTAGCAGGTTTGCCCATAACCGCAGTTATGACCACCGCTCCCGGAAACGGGGCTCCCATCGGAGGTGTTAAAGTCGTGATGGATGACGGGTCCTGGTTTGCGATTCGACCGTCAGGAACAGAGCCGAAGATGAAGGTCTATATAGAGAGTTTTGGGGGAGAAGAGCTCTGGCAGCAGATCCATGAAGAAGCCCTTCCACTCATATTTGGACAGGAAGTGCAATAAGCATTCTAGAAAAATCCGAAATTGGTTCTTCGCGGATTTTTGTGAATGCTTATAGTTCCGTATGATATGAATAACGAATACCCGCCTGCCATGCAAGGATCTCTGTAATGAGTTTACAACCGAAACATGAAATTGCCATTGATGCACTATCCTGAAGATACTAAGGCATTGCGGGCAGGTCGAACAAGGAATATCGAATGAGGAAGTTTCTTTTAATATCAAAGGCCCCGCCTACTTCAGTATCTCCTGACTTGTAGCATCTATATCACGGTGCATAAAACCGATGACATTCGTCCTGTTTTTGTAATCCTCAATCCATTTTCTGAATCTTTTCATTTTCAAATAACCGTTCAGGGTTCAGGATTTGATGACTTCGTAAAAAGTCGAAAAACACTATTTTTTGTCATTCCGGCGAAAGCCGGAATCCAGTCTTTTCAAATGGTTACAGATGGTCTGGACTCCGGTTACCGGATCGAGTCCGGCACAAGCTTCACCGGAGTGACGACTTTTTACGAGTTCATCAGGGGTTCAGAGTTGAATTTTTTAAACAATATTCCCTCAACCTTGAACGGTGAACTCTGAACCTATGAACGCCTACATTTGACTTCAGACAGATTTTCTGTTGACGCAAAGTAATACTTTGTAATAAAATAGATACACTAAGATCTATAGGGAGGATGACAATGGCTGGCAGGAAAAAACAGGAGATCATCACGTTTAAGGTGGACGAATCGCTGTCCCAAGCCATGCAGGGGATCTCCAACCGATCGGAATTCATCCGTGCGGCGATTCTTGCGGCGCTGGACAGCTTCTGCCCCCTTTGCTTGGGAACGGGGATCCTGACGCCGGACCAGCGTAAGCACTGGGAGAGCTTCACCAAGAGTCATTCGTTAGAAGAATGCGACGGCTGCCACGCGGTTCACCTTGTATGTGATACGAAGCAAGAGAGATCCATGTGTTAGAATCGTAAGGCGGGTTAAAGCGTAGCAACGGAGAACAAAAGGAGAGAAGACATGAAGAGATCACGTATCCTGCGCGAGCTTGGGGATCATCTGCCGTTCACCATCTTCTTCACCGCAGCTGGAATCATACTGGCGGCGCTCCTGACCTACGGGAGTATCATCGCCGGAGCCCACGAACCTAAGCATGGGCATGCAAGTGCGTATCATCATGAAGTGGAGCAGCGTGAAGGCCATGAAGCAGGGCATGAGGGAGCTAAAGGTGGTCCTAGCGTTTTCATCGTGGCTTCGCATATGATCTTCCACATCTTTCATCCGGTCCATCTGCTCTTGAGCGCCATGGCCACCACCGCGATGTTTTTCCGCTTCGAGCGACGGGTCTGGAAGGCGATTTTGACGGGACTCATCGGTTCGGTGGGCATTTGCGGCCTGAGCGACATCTTCATGCCGTACATGTGCGGAAACCTGCTGGGGGTGAAGGAGATGCGATTTCACTGGTGCCTCATTGAGCATCCCCAGATGGTGCTGCCCTTTGTAGCGCTGGGGATCATCAGCGGCTTGCTCGCCGCGGGCGTGGTAGCCCGTAGTACGATCATTTCGCATTCGGCACACGTCTTTGTCAGCAGCACGGCCTCGCTGTTTTACCTGATCTCCTTCGGAGTGCCCGACTGGTACGGGGAAGACCGGCTGCCTTTAGTCTTCACTATCGTTATCCTGTGCGTGACCATTCCCTGCTGCCTCAGTGACATCATTTTCCCACTCCTGGTCGCGCGGGATGAGGGGGAGCTGCCCCACCTCCACGCTCACGAACATCGTCATTGAGCACCCTTTGATTCCAAATAATTTTTTTCAGAAAAAGGGACCGATTATCATTCCTTCATGTATCTCCGACCTTAGAATCCTTTGTGAAACAATTGGGTCACCCGTTACGGGGTGGTCTCTATTCTTTTGGTGGGGCCAGATCTTGCGAGAACTGTGTTTTCGGAATGGGAATATGATGTTCTGCCCTGGGGTTGGAGATCAGCTTGGTAACTTTTGGGAGGATTTCCTCCAATGCCTCCAGGTAAAGTCGGTATCCCGTCACGTTCTTCGCCTTGCGGTACTCCTCCCAGGCCGACGTAAAGCGCTCCGCATCGCCTCTTGCTCTATCCACGGCTTCCTTGGCGTAAGCCTCCGCCTCACTCATCATCCTGTCCGCATCGGCACGGGCTCTTGGTAGGCGCCGGTTGCGATCGCCTTCAGCCTGCTGCACGATCCTGTGCATGTCTTCCCGCGCAGAGGCAACGTCTCTGAAACTTCTGGCCACGTCCTTGGGAGGCCCGATCCTCTGAATCTGTACCGAGGTAATCCGAATACCCAAGTCGTAAGCGTCTACTCTTTCCTGAATCTCCTCCTTCAACGTTGTTTGCATCTTTAGCCGTCCGATGGTAAAGACATCGTCCACGCTCATACTTCCGACATGAGCGATGGTTGCATGTTGGACGATTCGTTTCAAAAGCCCGTCCGCATCGGTGGTACTGTAAAGGTAGCTCTTCGGCTTGATGATTGTATATTGGATCAGTATCGTGGCAAGCACCAGATTTTCATCCGCTGTCAAGACGGGACCGGTTTCTTCCACATGCGGGCACTCAACAAATTTTTCCTCTTGAGATCCCTCAACTTTCCCAGTTGTGGAGCCCTCAGCAGCTTTCACCTCTACAGGGCCTTTGACCTCCCCAAACCGGACGGGCATGGAACGGATCTCGGTGGTTCTGAGCCGCACCACGGATTCAACAGGCCAGGGCAGGTGGTAGTGGATTCCTGGAGGCATGTCGTCTGTAACTACCCGTCCGCAGCGCTTCCACACGCCTCTCTGTTCCGGTTTGACCGAATAGAACCCACTGGCAAAGTATAAAAGTATGAGCAAGAGTATGAGCCATTTTGCTACCGTTCTAAAAGGGCGGAAGACTCGATTCAGATCGCTCTTCATCTCCACACTTTCCATCTCACTGCTCCTCCGGAGGAGATTGCAAATAGCGGAAGAGTGGTGATTCAGATGATAAAATCAGCGTGGTCTTTTCGTCCATAAACTTGCGGTAGGCTTCCAATGTTCTCGTCAATTTGTAAAAGCTTAAATCCTTCTTAAATGCTTGGGCATAGATCCGGATGGATTCCGCATCGCCCATGCCCCGGGTCACCTGAGCTTCATAGTAGGCCTTGGCGAGTATCTCCCGGACCTGCTTGTCGGTCTCCGTCTTGATCTTGGATGCACCCTCCTGGCCCTCGGCTCGGTACTTCATGGCCATTCTTTCCCGCTCAGCTCTCATCCGCGCATAGACCGAGCGCATGTTCTGCTCGGGAAAGCTCAAACGCCGAAGGCGGACATCAACGACCTTAATCCCAAACTCCCTGAGCGCCTGTTCCCGAGAGGATTTGGTTACCTTTTCCGAAATCTCCCCAATCTTGGTACCCTCCTTTTGGGTGGTCAAAAAGGAGGACAACGGGTAAGCCCCAATTGCCACACCCAGCTCTGATCCCACCAGGTCCGACAAACGCCTCTCCGCCGATGAAAAGGTTCTTACGCTCTGGATGAACTTCATCGGGTCAACCATCTTCCAGAGTATGAAACTACTCGCCACGAAATTCTTCTTGTCCTCTGTCAGGTATTCACCGATGTTGGAGTCGAGGGGTCTGAGGCGCTTATCCAGGCGTATGGCGGTCTGCACAGGATCTGGCAGCTTGATGGTCAGGCCGGGCTCGGTCACCACGCGAACCGGTTTCCCGAACTGGGTGATGATAACGCTCTCGGTGTAGTCAACAGCCACAAGAGCGGTTATCAAGAAGTAAATAACCACAACTCCTATACCAAGAATTATCACCATCTTTCTCATTCCCCTAATCCTCCAGGTATAAATTCGTTTCTACTATCCAGTTTCTCAAGGCAATTCTCCTTCTCGGGTACGCATTTCTAGGGAAGGCATTACGGGGGTGGGCATTCCTCGGATAATGTCTAGGAGGGCACTCGGCATAAGCATCCAGAGCTGATAACCTCCCAGGTTGGCCTCTGCCTCCGGGTCGGCTATATACTTTTTCTTCCCGGCAAGCCCTTTTTCAACGGTCTCCATGTAAAGGCGGTATCCTGTGACGTCCGGCGCTTCCTGGTAAGCCCGCGCTGTGATCATGAATTTCTGCGCCTCTCCCTCCGCATGGAGCTTCTTTTCAACTTTAAATGCAACCGCATCGGCAACCTGTTCTTTGCTCTTAGCGCGCGCCTTCGGAATAGCCTCGTTCCGATAAGACTCGGCCTGGTTGATGATCTTCGCCCGGTCCTCACGGGCGGAAAAAACATCACGGAATGCGGTCACCGCTTCAAGAGGCGGATGAAGGTCATGGCAGAAGACGGACACCACCTCGACACCGAGACCCAGCCTTTCAACGTCCTTGCTGATTTTTTCCTTCAGCCGCTTGAGAACGAGAAGACGGTCGTCTGTCATCAGCCTGCCGGATATTTCAGTGGATAGCACCTCGCGCATACAGGATTCCAGCAGTCCGCGGATGATCTCGTGTATCCGGTACACCCGGAAGAGATGGTCCACGGCATCCAGCGGGCGGTAGTGGATCACAAGGCTTATGTCCACAAGAGTTTCATCCCCTGAAAAGGCGACTGACTCCTCATAGATCTTCTGGTACCCGGGCACCTGATGCTTTGTCTCCCAGAGCAACCCTGTAACGCTCCTCAGCAGGTTCGGGTCTGTGCGAAAACCCAGTTCGCACCGATAAATCTGCATAGCGTTCACTTTACGGATCTTCTCAAATGGCCAGGGCAGGGCGAAGCGCAGTCCCGGCTCCAGATGTTTGTCAACAATGTCACCGAAGCGAAAGCGGACACCTGTCTCGTCAGGTTGCACTGTTCTTGCGCCCGAAACCAGGTAACCCACTAACAACAGTAGTACAAACCATATTGCTAAACGCCGGGACAACCATGTCCTGGGATGTAATCGGGTGATGTCAATCTCTGGCAGCGAGATCTTCCGACTGAAAAGATGTTCAGTTACGGTACTAACCACCCAGTCCAGAAGCGAAAAAACCGTTTGCCAGATCGTCCTTATGTCCACATGGGATTTACGGAAGAAGCTGACAAATGATGAGATGAATAGATTAAGGCCAGTAATGGCGATCATCACAGCAATCAATACTGCCACCACGGGATCAAGTCGGATACCGATCCATTGGCCCATGAGCGACAGTAGGACCGCCAAGGAGGTCAACATGTCCATGCGGCTGTGATAACCGTCAGCAACCAGGGCCGGCGAATCTGTTTCTTGTCCTACCAGGATCTTGAACCGTGAGAGCAAGTAAGCAATAGCTACACAAGCGGTTATACCGACCACTGCCACCCATATGTTCTTTATCTGACCCGGCGGGCTTACGATTACCTTGGACACAATCTCGTAAGCCGTGTAAAGGATCATCATGGCCACAAACAGGGCTACCAAGAATTCGATCCAGTAACCGGGTGCGGCCTCACGCGTGGTCGTGGAAGGAGAACTTTTGTTCGAATTCTCGTCAGCGCCGGGTATCTGACCTGTATCGGCATCTGGCGACGTGATCCCGGTATCGGTATCAGGTTCGTTCGCCTTACGTTCCTGCCGGCGCCTCAACAGGACGCCCGTGAGGACGGTACAGGAAACGATGAGATCGGAGAAGCTGTGATAGGCATCGGCCAGGATCGCCAGGCTGCCGGTGAAGAAGGCCAGGGTTCCCTTTAAAGAGGTAAGAAAGATGTCAGTGCCTATGGATATTAGGGACGTGCGGACTCGGCGATCCAACATAATTTCTCCCTTTTGTAAAAGTCGTTGCAATCTTTAGTGGACGGGATGGCCTCCAGGGACACGTTGTCACTGCCTACGAGGGCTACTTTCTTCTCCTGAAGCCATTTTTATGGTGCTGCCCTTGGCTCGCACTTTAATGGGCGCCTTACTACTACACAGGGGGAGCTTTTCGAGCCCCCCCAAGTTTTACCATGTCTTTTATCGATTATTTTTCCGCAAACAGACGCCTTATGTTATCGACGAGCATTGTTTCGATCTGCGCATCTGTCACTCCGGCCGCTATCATCTTCGGGATAAGTTTTTTATGAATGTAAGTTGGAACCCAGTTTTCTACCGCAGGCTTGACTGCATCCGGCCATTTGAAAGGTCTACCGGGCCACGCTTGAATAGTATCATGCGAAAGCATAATTCTGTTGGCATAGCCTTTCTTGACAAGTTCGATGATACACTCTTCAGCCTTCGGTTTACCCCATGGCGCGCCCAGACCGATCCGGTCAAAGGCGATGTAAAAGCCCGGTCTCGAAAGTTGGAACAGATGGTAGTTAATATCATCAGAGAGGTTCTGATGGCCGATAACGATCTTCTTGGGATTCGCGCCAAGGCTTAGGAATAGGTTCTGTTGAACTGGTCCTACACTGGGTCCCTGTGTGTGGGTAATAATGGGAACACCTGTCTCCTTCGCAACTCGTACTCCGGCCTTGAATGCTGTCTGTTCAAAAGCTGTTATCTGGGGGTCATCCGACGCTAACTTAACAACACCCGCCTTTATTCCCGTACCATGAACCCCTTCAGTGATTTCCTTCTTAAATAACTCATAGATTTCTTGTTCCATATTCGCGCCATGTATCCACTGACGATATTTGAAATAAAGGTTCGCACCCTCTCGTTCAAAGTACAATCCGGTGGCCATAATAATATTGAGGCCCGATTTCTCGGCTAGATTTTTTAAGAGGATCGGATCTCTACCACCCACGTCGCACATCCCGGCATCTATGATTGTTTTTACTCCCAGCGCTTTTACTTCGTTCAAAACCTTCAGGATCTTCTCTTCCATAGCATCTCGGTCGTAAGGCGCCACGCTCCTGTCGGCTTCCGAGCCCGGCCAGTGGAAGGCCATATGCTCATGCATCAGGGTTACGCCGAGATCGTCCGACGATATGGGTCCAAGAACCGTCATTACCTGGCCAGCGATTGCGGCAGTAACAACCCAAAAAGTGGTTACAGCAATCAATAAGGTAATACTCAAAATTTTCTTCAGGCTTTTCATTGCTACTCCTCCTTAGAATAGATTTTTAGAGTTTTGGTGTTCCTTCATTAAGGAAGCGGTCCAAAAAAGATGTCTCTTCAACCGCTCCAGAAATATGAGATCTGCTCCTTTCCCCGTTTTCGCGCGGGTTAAGCCTTCAATGCCCTGCTTTCAGGAGCAGGAAAGCAGGGCAACGAATATCCACTTGCCACACTCCCAATAAAGCATGAAGCCTCATTACACCCTCCTAGGATATTTTAAGATGATTACGGTTTTTTGTCAATGATCAATCACCTTTATCAAACGGTAAAGGGTCAGAACTGCCTTTCGACCTAGATCCTGGTTTCATTTTTCCCCCAGGGTTCTGAATTTACCGCTAATATAAACCCTACCCTGTGGCTTCGCAGAACCATTTTCGAACCTTACTAAGGGAGGGTATGCGCCTAAAAGGGACACATCTTGTTTTATGATTCTAAGCTAATCAAGATGGGGCCCCAATATATTTTCGCGTCATGCAGGCTTTCTTAAGATTAAAAACTTAAAGTCTCACTTTCAGCCATCAAATCAACCAGGAAAGGTGCTCCTTCAATTTTGACCCCCGGGATCATTTCATCGGGGGATAGATACCTGTGATCCACTCAGGCCTTACAGGCATATAGAAGTGCTTCGTGTTCCATCAGGTAGTCAATCAGGGGTTTCATCTCTTCTCCTGTGGCTGCCGGGGCTCCTTCAGCCATGCCCAATTGTGCCCAATGAACAGCATCATCAATCAGAAATATATTGACGTCATGCCCCTTTTCTCTAGCAACCTTTGCGAACTGGAAGGCTTTTAGGAACAGATCATGCACGATCACACAAAACTTAGGCATTTGAGTTGGCTGACGAGGTAGCTGTATTAGTTTATTCGAGCGTTGAGAGATGATTGATATATTTCAGCCTTCAGTCTTCAACCTAAATACCTGAGTAGTTTCGATTATTTTTATTAATATCTGATTGTGGTTTCAAGCAAAATAAGTCATATTACAAAGGACTTTAGGGGTCTTAGTTTAAAAGCCTGATATAGAAGGCTAAAAACAGACATGGGAGACCTAAAACCAGGTCCAATTTGAAGAAAGATATCATGTCTATCAGCGAAAAGATCAGAGATCAATTGATGCCACGGGCGAAAGGGATTAAGGTAAGAGATGTCCGGATCGGTTTGGGCTATACAGCCGTCCTGCTGGATAATGGTCAGGCAGGGGTAGCCTTCACCTTCAATGAGAGTATGAAAAAAGGGTGTACGATTTTCACAGGCCTTCATCCTCTGGTAGGAAGAGACGCATCTGAACTTCTCACCTTTTTGGGTTCGGATGATAAGATAGAGATGGCGGTGGCTCTGGCCACTGCAAATGCCCTGACCAATACCATGAAAGACGGTCTCCAGGAAGGGGATATTCTGGAGTATATCCATGTTACACCCCAGGATAAGGTTGGCATGGTGGGTTATTTCTCCCCCCTGCTCCCCCGGCTCAAAAAAATGACATCTTCCATCTTAATATTTGAGCAGATCAAGGAGAGACAGGGGGACCTTTTACCGGAGGAAGACGCCTATGAGTTTTTGCCCCAGTGCCAGGTGGCCCTCATCACCTCCACATCCATCCTGAACCATACTATTGAGAATATACTAGATGCAGCCAGGTCCTGTCGGGAGGTTGCTTTACTGGGCGCGTCTACTCCTCTTATTCCTGGGGCCTTTGCGGATACACCCGTAACATTTTTATCGGGAGTTGTTGTGGCCAGACCGCAGGAAATGCTTCGAATCGTGAGTGAGGGAGGGGGCATGCGCCTTTTTAAGAAAAATGTAAAGAAGGTTAATCTATCTCTTCAGTGATGAACTCGTAAAAAGTCGTAACTCCGGTGAACCCCGGATCATGGTCCGGGGCAGGCTCCGGAGTCCAGACCGTCTGTAACCATTTGAAAAGACTGGATTCCGGCTTCCGCCGGAATGACAAAAAATGATGTTTTTCGACTTTTTACGAAGTCGTCAACGATGGGATGCCCCTCTTTTTGAGTTAATAACCGGTGAGGTCGGGGAGAGGATCAGGGCAACAAAATTTATGACGAATCCCATGTAATATAGGTTTTTGACAAAGGATAACTCCTTTGATATGCTGACCCGGCTTATTTGCCTAGTCCATGTTTTGAGTTTGTACCCTTGCCCAAGCCATTCTCTTTAAGCAGGGAAGGGGAGGTTGTAGAATTTCCGAGACATCAAGTTATTGTGAAGAGAAGTAAAAATCCATGTCTGAACTCGTTTTTATAAGTGAGAAAAACAGGGCAAGATATCTGAAGATAATAACGCCGATAGGCAATCTTTTAGGTCGAATTGGGGTTCACCCTCATATCCTGTCTATTGCAGGTTTAATCCTGAGTATTTTCGCGGGATTTGTTTACGGTATTGGCTCCTTTTTCTGGGGAGCATGGGTGGTTGTCCTGGCCGGGATCTGTGATACCCTGGATGGACAGCTTGCCAGGGAGACGGGGAAGGATAGCAACTTTGGAGCCTTTTTCGATAGCACGCTCGATAGGTACAGCGATATGTTTATCCTCATGGGGCTCGCCTGGCACTTTGCAGGGGGTCCTGTATTAGTAGAAGGAAAGAACCCGGAAAATAGTCCATGGGCTGTTCTTTTCATTGTTATGGCCATGGCCGGCTCTTACATGGTGAGCTACGCCAGAGCGAGGGCGGAAGGCATTGGCGTTGAATGCAAAATAGGATTGATGCAGAGACCTGAAAGGATAACCCTGCTGGTCATAGGTTCTTTACTGGGTTCTATTCCCATGATAGGCCCTTTAATGATGAAGTGTGCCCTCTTGATTCTGGCAATAACATCCAACTTTACTGCCGTACACAGAATATATTACGTGAGAAATCAGGTCGTGAAGGAGAATAAGGAGGGGCGTGGTAAGGTGGTTGGAAGATATCGAAATCCATTTCCTACTGTTGACATCATTATAGAGGTGGATGGAGGTATCGTACTTATTCAGCGAAAAAACCCTCCTTATGGATGGGCACTCCCTGGTGGATTTGTGGATTATGGTGAGAGCCTTGAAACGGCTGCCATTAGGGAGGCACGAGAGGAGACATCTCTCAATGTAGAGCTCATTTCACAATTTGGGGCCTACTCGGATCCTGATAGGGATCCCAGGCAGCATAATATCTCTGTTGTTTTTAAGGCCAGGGCCAACGGCCAACCACAAGCTTCCGACGATGCTAAAGAGATAGGCATCTTTGATCGGGATTCTCTACCCGATGATCTGGCCTTTGATCATGGAAAAATCCTCCAGGACTATTTTGAGAGATGTTCCTCAAAAAAATAAGGTTTTTTTCAGTCCTGACCATTTTATTGGTTCTCTTCTTTCTTTCCATCGTTCTTCTCTCGTAACTACTTAGGTGGATAGACTGAAGGTGGAAGACTTTTAGGGACAAATCATGTGCCATCACATAAAACTTAGGGCATTTGAGCTGGCTGACGAGGTAGCTGTATTGGTTTATCTGGTGACCCCAGAGTTTC
>Ga0180009_10005166_pt1 | contig 14085 bp, 13 predicted proteins | sample OS_PC_MetaG_FD_123537 | JGI IMG/M metagenome (GOLD analysis project Ga0180009, IMG submission 123537) | Groundwater microbial communities from the Aspo Hard Rock Laboratory (HRL) deep subsurface site, Sweden - OS_PC_MetaG | ecosystem: Environmental > Aquatic > Deep subsurface > Groundwater... | reverse complement strand
TTGTGCCGGCTTGTTTTGGTGGTTGGAATTAATGATCCCGGTCCGCAATTGGGCAAGGTGTTGGACAGTTCGCTAAATCAGGAATTCGGAAATTATGTGGTGATTGCAAAAAATGATTCTGGATGGGACACAGTCTGTGCTTTGCTTGCGGAGCTTAATGAGTCGGACTATGAGATGCTGATTCGCCTGTTGGATCGATGTTGCCGGATCACGGGAGAGTTTATAGAAAATAACGGTGACCTGTACCATGTGCTAACCTCTGATGAAATGCTCGAAGAAGATGTATCCTCCGAACGAAAAGAGCGGAGGGAGGGTATGGGATTTGTCACGCCGACGTCGGCTGCTGCTTTTTTGGGTCGGGCACGGTCTGTTGCCATAAAGGAAATTATGACGGCAAAAACAATGGACCCATATACAACGGCGTATTTTGAGGCGGTGGAAAGGAAAACCGAACCTGTTTTCAGATCACAAGGCGCCGCCGAAAAGCCGGGAATAAATGTTTCAGAAATCAATGACCCGAAAGTAAGGCGGTTTATTCAAATACTCGAAAATGCCGAAGTGCTTATGGCCTCAGACCTTAAAATGATAGGTTATTGCGGAGCCGAATCAGGGAAGCATCATTTACCGTTGGCCAACTCCATGCGCCAAATCAACCAGACACAGCCGGATCTATACTATCAACGAATCAATGAGCTTTCTTATCTATCCAATACATTGATTTCGGGTTGCAGATTTCAAGGACACGCTTTCAAGCCGAAGGAGGCAATTGAAGCGGCTTTTTCTGTCTGCAATCTGGGTAGCGAGTATTTGATCGAAACTGACATAGGATTGAAGAAAAAGCAATCGTATGATCGATTGACAGTCCTTTTGAAAGAAAATAATTTGATCAAGTTGTTCCAAGTGGGTTGGAAGATTCTATTCGATGATGTGGTGCTGCTCACTGCAAAGGCCGTTCTGGAATTCATCGGTCTCCTAAAGGAGGGAATGGAAGACCCGGAACAAGCCTGTGAAGTCACCCGTATGGTCAACATGTTGCGTTTCCATATCTTATCGAAACGACCATGGGAATTTAATAGCCAATTGGATTACTTGCAGCTTAATTTAGATAATGCCACCATCATGACCGTAGCGGAGCTTCTGCGGGAGTACCCGACTCTATCCGAAACCATCTGTAAAAAAGGAGGGCATCGTGTGTCCCCTTTTATCTGGTCTCAATTACACATTATGACGGTTCGACGGTTTCTGAAAGATGAGCTTTAATGTGGGCTTCCATACCCCGGCGCATGCCTGAAGAAAGAGGAATAGAATGAAAACGCAAACAAGAAGTGACATGCTGGCCACCGATAAAATCGGTGCGTTGCTTATAAAGCTGTCCCTGCCCGGCATCGTCAGTATGTTTGTCAATGCAATGTACAATACGATAGATATGATTTTTATCGGCTATTGGGTGGGCACTTTGGGCATCGGCGCCATATCATTGGTTTTGCCAATTTTCTTTTTGATAATGGCAGCCATGCAAACCATCGGCATTGGTGGCGCTTCACTTATTTCTCGACGCATGGGGGCAAAGGACATTGAGGGAACGGGCTTGGCCTTGGGGAATATGGTGGTACTGACGATTCTATTGGGATTTATTGTCCAGTTGGTCGGCGTTTTTGGGTTGACGCCACTGCTGCGGGTCTTCGGAGCTACCGAAGCCCTGCTGCCTCTGGCCCAACAGTATTTTCAGATCATTTTGTTCTCAGGACCCTTGATGACTTTTGCGATGGTCGCCGGCAATGCGGTTCGGGCGGAAGGTAATGCCAAAATGGCCATGCTGGTCATGATCGCCGGTGCTTTTTTGAATATTATTCTAGATCCGATCTTCATCTATATTTTGAAAATGGGAATCCGTGGCGCCGCATTTGCCACGGTGATTTCGATGACCTTGTCCAGTACGGTGCTGCTGCTCTATTTTTTGTCCGGCCGCAGTGAAATACCGTTCAGATTACACTATATGCGTTTTAAAATGGAGATTACAAAAGAAATACTGTCGGTGGGGTCTTCGGCCTTTGTACGTGTGGGTGCAATGAGCTTTACGGTGGCGCTTTTGAATCACACCCTCAGCCATTATGGCGGTGACATCGGCATAGCGACATTCGGCGTGGTCTTCCGGCTGCTTTCCTTTATTCTAATGCCGATTATAGGACTTACCATGGGGTTCCAGCCCATTGTCGGATTCAATTACGCGTCCCGTCAGTTTCCACGTGTTCTGCAGAGTGTCAAATTGACCATCATCGCTTCCACAGTTATAGCCACTACAGGGTTTCTCGTGATTTATTTCATCCCCGAAGCCATAATGAAGATTTTTACCAAGAATCCGGGACTTGTGGCATCGGGTAGCAATGCCCTGGGCTTGTGTATGTTTGCCCTGCCCCTTGTAGGATGTCAGGTAGTGGGCGCCGCATTTTACCAGGCTCTGGGCAAGGCCGTACCGGCCCTGATGCTTACACTTTCACGCCAGGTGCTGGTCTTGATACCGCTGATTATTTTTCTGCCGCGGTTTCTCGGCTTGAATGGGGTCTGGCTGTCATTTCCTTTTGCCGACATTCTGTCGTTTGTCATAACAATGGCTTTTCTTTTGGTGGAATTGAGGAAGATGAACAAAACCGTCCCGAAGCATTTGTAGGCCTTTCTTCATTGCCAGTAATCGGTTTTTTGGGGGCCAAAATGTTGTTGATTTTAGGAACCGTCTTGGCAATGCGGTAGGTGGATTTCGGAAAATGATGATGTTGGGTCACGCTTCGCTAACCCAACCGATACGATCACCTTCAGGCCGGTCGTTCGGAAACCCCTGGCGGTATCGGGAAAGAACCGTGGGCCCGGATCGAGGACTTCAGGTTGCCCTTCACATCTTTGCCGGCTTCGATTTCGTTGATCTTCCACGGGCAGGGCGCATCCGACCCGCCCCACGTCGGGGCCGGGATGACGGCCGACAGGCAAAGCGCCAGGAGCAGAAAAACCGTTTTATTTTTCATCATTCCTCCTTACCCAGTCGAATCCGTGTCCTTGGAAAAAGTGGTTCAGGAGAAGAATTCCGGGGACACCTCATTTAATTGATCTCTAAGTATTGTGACCCCCGAACTCGTGCGGTTAGGAGAGGGCAAATTGTCTGTTATGATTGAAACTATATCCTGACTCCAAGGGAAAATTCAGTTAAAGCGGAAACTCAGGGTAGGGGATATGTCCTGGTCGCCGGAGTTGATTGCACTGCTCCTTGCTTGTCGGGTGGAAAGATCAAAAGAGCCCATGGGAGACCCCATGGGCTCGATCGGTTACCCTTCGGAACGGTTCATCACTCTTTGGGTTGGGGCGGGGCCGGGTTGACCAGGCCGTCGGCAATGGTCCGGGGAACGATTTCCCGCAATTCATCCACCGTCCAGGCCCCTTCCTTGTGGATGCTTCTGACGACTTCGGGAATGCTGTAAATTCCCACCTCGCCGGTGCCCACGCGGAAGTCGCGCCCGTTGATCCCGGCGGCTGCGTCACTGGCCAGATAGACGATGAACGGGGCCACGTCATCCGGAAAGTATTTTTCCATGGCCGAAATCAGGTCGTCGCGGCCGGCCTGTTCCCAGGCCTTTTTAAGTTCCGGGGACAGGGTCAGGCGGGTGGCGGCGATGGGCCGGATGGCGTTGCAGGTCACGCCGTATTTGCCCATGTCCAGGGCCACGGTCCTGGTCAGGCCGATGATGCCCTCCTTGGCGGCCGAGTAGTTGGCCTGCCCCATGTTGCCCAGACCGCTGGAACTGGAAAACATGACGATCCGGCCGCTCTTCTGCTTCCGGAATATCTGGCAGGCACGGCGGGTGGTGTAGAAGTGGCCGTACAGATGGACCTTGACCACGATGTCCCATTCCTCGTCCGACACGTTATAGACCATGCGGTCGCGAAGGATTCCGGCGTTGTTGACCAGGATGTCCAGGCCGCCGAAACGGTCCAGCGCGGTCTGGATGATGCCTTCCCCTCCCTCGGGCGTGGCCACGGAATCGTAGTTGGCTGCGGCCTGGCCGCCCTCGTCAATAATCTCCTGTACCACCTTGTCCGCCGTTTCCGAGGACGCACCGCGGCCGTCCGCCCCGCCGCCCAGGTCGTTGACCACAACCTTGGCGCCTTCCTTGGCCATGAGCTTGGCGATACCGCGCCCGATGCCTTGTCCCGATCCTGTCACCACGGCGATTTTGTTGTCCAACACGCCCATTTTTCATAACCTCCTTGCTCGATTCGTTTTGTTTGGCCAGCGTTTGCTGGTTTTCGCTTTGGCCGAAGGCCGATCGCTTTACGTAAATCGTTCCGCCCTTGGATCGGGCGGGACAAAATCCTCGGGACGGACTTCGCTCAGGCCGATGGCCTTTTCGGGGCAGGTGACCAGGCACACTCCGCAGCCCATGCATTTTTCCGCTTCCACCCGCGCGACGCCCGTTTCCTCATCAATGCTCAAGGCCTTGAAATAGCACCTGTCCAGACAAGTCTCGCAGGCCGAGCACAAATCCGCGTCGACCACGGCCAAAAACCGGCTGGGGGCCACGAACATGGCCGCCCCGGTCCGGCCTCCGGGCCAGTTGACGCAGCAGTCGCTGCAGCAGTTGCAGATCAGGTGGCCGACTCCCCTTTGGTTGTCGCCCACGTGAATCAGGCCCTCTTCTTCGCACATCCTGAGCATGTCCAGGGCCTCCTGCTTGGTGAGCTCCCGGCCGGTGCCGCGTTCGAGGGCGTAATCGGCCGCCTTGTCGAACTGCATGCACACCTCGACCGGCTTGCCGCAGCTTCCATCGATGGCCCGGCATCCGCATTTGGTCACGGCAATGGCCCGGGCCTCGTTGACCATGTTGCTTACATCGTCAAAGGCCAAAATCTGCGTCTTGGCCTCGACGCTCACGTTAACCGGAATCACCCGGGCAATGGGCCGGTCGACCGCCTCTGAATATTTCCGGTTAAATTCATCATATTCTTCAGCCAGGAATTTTTTCCACAGGTCCAGCATCTCCTGGGGCGGATCGACCATGACCCCGGTGGATTCGAACATCTGGAATACGTGGCGGACGCCGTAATAGCGGATGGCGTCTTTCTTTTTGGATTTGAACAGCAGGCCCTTTTTGAAGAGCGGCTCGACCATTTGCTCGATGGCCTCCGCTTCAAGGCCGGATTTCGCCGCAAGCTCATCGACGGTGGCCGGCGGGGAGGCGGCCAGCAGTATCTTGGCCTCGTTTTGATCGGCCAATATTCCGAAAATCGCCGGGACGATTTTTGAATCTCCGCCGCCGATCCTTTCGGCCAGTTCCTGGTAAATCGTTTCTTCAGCCATTTTTCCCTCCGTTTTATTTAAACCAGTTGATGCGGCCAAAGCGGCTGGGTCCTTTGGGTCAACAGTTCGGTCCGACGTTCCGCCCGAAGAATAAACCATAGACGGATTCGGGAGACCTGCCGGTCCAAAGCCAAAGGGCGATCCGCCGACCTGATCGAACCTAGCCTGATCCGGAATTATGCGGCAAGCACCGCGATTTCCTTGTTTCAAGCCCCCTGGATCAACGTTTGGCCGCTTTTCAAGGCATTGAACTTGGCCGTATGGCTTGTGACTCGTCCCCCAAAGGCGAATTTTCGCCAATCAATTTAAAAAAATCTGACCTTTTCCCAATTCAGGACAGAGTAAGCCACGGATATGCTCCGGGTCAAGCCGAAATCCTCCCGTCAGCCATGTCCAAACACAGCCTGGCAATAGTAATGGAGCAGGAAGGCAGAGGACACATGCACCCGCCAATATCGGCTGTGGCAGGATACACGGGATGCGACTTTGACAACCCCGCGGATCATCCATTCCACCCGGACCATCCCGGCCAGGTTGAGAAAGGGCGATTTCCCGCTCAAGCCCGTGCGATTAGGGCGGCTGCTGAAGTTCGGCCTTCAGGACGCGGATGCCTGCATCGACTCCCAGTCCAGCAAGTAATCGGCTTCAAGAATTCCCCCTAATTCGATCGTAGTTCCGGTTCCTTCAGGTCGAGGCCTGGAGGGACCACCTACCCGAAAACCTGCGAAAAAACATTGTTTGGCCCCCTTCTCATGTTCGGCGCCGCAGTACAAGGCAACTGCAAAATCAGGAAACAAAGGCCGGCTTGAGGAAGGTGGTCAATATCAGGGCAACGGCTGCAACTCCGGTCAAGAGGATAAAGACCAACTGGTAGCTGGACGTGACATCAAAGATATGCCCGGCCAGGAACGGTCCCAATGCGGCGCCGATCGTACCGCAGAAGGCGACCAAGCCAAACAGCGCTCCATGGGACCCGATACCAAAGAACTCGGCCACCATCGGAGAAATCACGGTAAAAAGTCCGCCGTGGGCCAGACCATACACCGCCGCAAAAAGATACAGCATCCAGAGTTCCCTGGCCATCAGCACCCACAGAAAACTACCGATCATGATCAGGAAACAGATGATCATGGATTTTTTATTGCCGATCCGGTCGATGGCCATTCCCGTTACAAATCGGCCCAGCATGCTCACCCCCCCCATCATGGATAGCGCGCCGGCGGCTTTGATCGCGGGAAGCCCGATGTCGATGGCGTGCGGCACAATGTGCAGCATGGTGGTCAGCAGGCAGGACAGCATCAGCATATTGATCAGGCAGAGCGCCCAGAACTGCAAGGTGCGCATGGCCTGGGCTGGGGTCAGCCCCTGGTCCGGGTCGATTTCATTGTCCGGGGTTTGTGCGGTGCCGTCCGGCAGCAGCCCCATCTGACCCGGATCCCGACGCAGCAAAAGGCTGGCGGCGATCAAGGCCGCCGGAACGAAGATTCCATAACAAAAATAGGTGGTTCGCCAGCCGTATGTGGTGATGAACAGGCTGGCGGCGAGCGGTATGGTCATTTGTCCCGCGCCGGTTCCAACCTTGACGAAACCGGTCATGGTGCCCCGCTTGGCGACGAACCAGCGGGCCGTGGTGGACAGAGCAATAATGTCGATGGTGCTCAAACCGATGCCGGTGATCACCCCGAAGAAGAGATACACCTGCCACAGCGTCTGGACCTGGGACATGAGCGAATAGCCCACGCCCAGCAAACCGCCGGAGACGATCATAATCACCCGCGGTCCGAATCGGTCGTTGAGCCGACCGACGCAGATACCGAACGCCCCCAACAGGAGAAACGCGATCGAGGATGCTCCGGACAGAGAGGCCCTGGTCCAGCCAAATTCGGAAATCATAGGCTTGTAGAAGACGCCGAAGGAGATCAGCGTTCCGATCCCGATTCCTTGTATGGCAAAGCAAGCCGCTACAACCCAGTAACCGTAGAAGATATGGGTTTTATAATTCTGTTTCATTTTCGTCGGACTTATATGCCCAGATGAAACGGCAAATGTCAATCGAATAACCGGAAGCCGCCGCCTATAAGCAGAGGTCTGTCCCTACCCCGGCTGTAAGCCGTTTTTGTCCGGGTTTCCAAGCCGGAGCTTGGGAACGAGCGTTAACCTGAAGAACTACCTCGGGAGAGCGAAAGCTTGCATGGGGGGCGAGGCCTCTGAAAAAGGGTCAATTGGGGCCAAGGTCGAGGAAGGCGCCGAATGGTAACCGGAGGAATATATGATAATATTTCAAGGATTGCTATTCAAGCCCGACAAAGAGATTAAGCCAAAGAGGGCCTTTTGCAGAGGCCTCAGTGGGCATCGAGGACGTGAACCTCTTGGGCGGCACCCGCCACTCCTCGGCCACGGCCCGGCAGGCGTATTTCTCGCCCGAGGAAATCAAAGAGGCCACCATGCACGGGACCAACACGGCGTTTCAGAGATATTTCAAAAAGGATATCAGTCAGTTGGAGGAGGTGTACGAGAAGGCAGGTGGGGGTAAGGATAATGAGATGGAGGCCGGGAAGGTGGTGGAGGGGGAGTTTGGGTAGTCTTCCGCGTCTCCTTTCATTGTCGTTATTGGTGGCGAACGTGGTCTCCGCCTTCCCGTGCTGCCACTATTACCAGGCTGTGTATGGACATGGCTGAAGCGTGGTTTTTGATTGACCGGTGGCTAGCGAAGGATTACTATGCCGTAAATTGGAAAAACGTAACATTTCAGAGAGGCTATCGAAAAAAGTCTCATTTGGGTGCAACACAGCCCCCCCTATCCAGATCAGTGCTTGATCAACAGGCCGAAATCGGAGTCAGAGGGCTTGAAAAACCGAAATTGCGGTGCTTGCCGCATAATTAGAGGAAAAATTCGGATTTTCAGATTAACTGGGCAGAAATTGCCTTTTGTTGATGATGCTCAAGCCCTTCGTACCCGAAAGGAGTAAAAATGCAGACCGCACGCAACAAGATGAAAATCGTTTTAACAGTGCTATTGGCCGTTTCGGTTTTTCTCGCCAGCCCCGTCCTGGCGCAAAAAGCTGAACATGAAGATATAACCAAGGCACTCATCCAATTATTGGAAAACAAGCCGGAACTCAATATGATGCTTAAAAAATCTTTGGAAAAAGCGAAAAGCATCAATCCCGACATCGTCACCAATCCCGCTCAAGATCTGGACAGGTACTACACGTATATCGACAGCGCTTCGAAACTCATCCCCCAACAGATACTGAACGTGCCCGCCGTTCTCATACGCGATCAGATCCTGCAAAGCATCTGTTATTTCTATTTTCTAATCGATCAGCCGCTGACGGAACTGGAAGGCAAAGGCCTTTTTAATAATTCCATTCAGTACTATCAGCCATTTTCGGAATGGCTGGTGCAATTTGCCAAAACATGGGGAGCCTACCTCGATACAGAGGCGTCATGGTCCGTCAACACCTTCAGACAGTTTTACGACGATCCGCAGTTCGGGTTACAGCTAGGATGGTATGAATCTCCATCCAACTGGAAAACCTTCAACCAGTTTTTCTCAAAATATCTAAGGGACCCAGGCGAACGCCCGGTCAGTTTCCCGGATGATCCCTCAGTGGTCGTCTCTCCCGCGGATTCAGTGCCCCAGGGAGTATGGCCCATCGATAACGATTCGAAAATTAATTTGGGTGAAGGATTGACCGTCAAACTGGCGAGGTATTTCAACGTCGCTGATCTTCTTTCCGGGAACAGCAAATACAAGGACGCCTTTGCCAATGGCGTGCTGACCCACACTTTTCTGAATGTATTCGACTATCATCGCTATCATTTCGCTGTCGGGGGAATTGTCAAGGAAATGGATCGCATAGAAAAAAACGTCGCATTGGAAGTGATTTGGAATCAGAAGACGGGGCGATATATTCCCATCGACTCGGAAGGCTGGCAATTCACTCAGACTCGTGGCTATGTCATCGTGGATACGGAAAAATATGGACTGGTGGCGTTGATTCCCATGGGTATGGCTCAGGTTTCGTCCGTTAATTTTGAAAAAAACGTCAAGGTGGGCAGCAAGCATAAAAAGGGGGACATGCTCGGCAACTTCCTGTTCGGCGGATCTGATTTCATTATTCTCTTCCAGAAAAAGGCCGGTTTTGAACTCATGGTCCAGCAAGAAGAGAACAAGAATGCCTATAAACATATACTTATGGGCACCAAGTATGGCGTAATGAAGGGGCAAACGAAGTAAGCGAACAAAAAGAGAAGTGGGCCCCAAAACCGTGCTTCACTGTCTCAGGCCCACTTGTATTTGGTATCACCCTTCCATTAACATCATGTAAATGCATATCGTTGAGTTCTTCGAGGAACGAATAGTTCAAGATAAAGACCCTTCCATCCTTCGTGACCTTGGCCTTTGCCCGGAAAGAAACCCCGCCAGTAGTGGCCAGCCCAGTTACGCACTGATGGGCATGTTTTGAATTTACATCCCTTTTGTAATAAACGGTAAGACCTCTGCACGATAAAATACTTGTAACCTACTGGCCAGATTTCAGATATTTCTCTCACGCCCTTGCCTCTGCGTTGTCCTGGAATTGTTCAGTGTGAATCAGTTCGAAGTCTCCCAGTAGATGCCCGGCCTTGGTGCCACCTCTCTTGTGCCGGGCGATTCTTCGTTCAAGGTCGTTGGTAATTCCGACATACCGCTTGCCGGCGGTGCCTCTGAGGACGTAGACAATGACCATTTCAATGGGCCTGCCCGGCAAGAAAGCGGCAAGGGGCTCCATGGCCCTCAGAATTCATATTCCGGATATTGCGTCGGTATGACTCCTTTTTCCCGAATTACATTGGGATAATGTTCATCGGGCACCGGCTTCTTGGTCTTGGCCCGCTTTCCGATGGAAAAAAGCCAGTTGTCACCGAAGTCGAAAAGGTAAAACAGACGATGGCCTGTTGGAACCGGAAACACTTTTGACAAAGGCGTTTCCCACCCGGTATCCCGCTCGGGATCGATAAGCCAGACCCGCTTCCTCGCGTAATAATTACGAGCGGTGAAAAAAGCCGCCAGATGGTCATCATCGAAGAAGGTCGCGGTCAGGATGTGGTCGTGAAGCTCTGCCAGGGTCGTATTACTCGGCAGCTCGACAACCCAGGAGAATTCCTCTTCCCAATAAGCCCCATCAACGCATTTGATGTTCAGGATGTAGATTTCCATGGCAGTGCCCGGCAAGAAAGTGGCAAGGGGTTTTGGGGGGTGAAAAATTTACAAGTGCTTGAAATAAAAGGTAAAATATGGTGGAGGCGGCGGGAATTGAACCCCGGGGCGGTAAATAATATCCTGGAATAACAACTGGTTCGACAGGAAATGGCGGCAGCGGCAGGAAGGCGGCAAGGAGAAGGACGTGGTGATTGAGACGATTCGAGCATGCGATTGGCTCTCTCCCGGGCATTGCCTTTTCTTCGGCATTGGGGCGGCCGGTTTATTCCTTGTCCTCGGCCTTCAAAATCGTTGTAAGGGTCTGTTCGAGTTTGGGCAGGTCATATTCGACGGCATTCCAGACCTGATCCCAATCCACATTGAAATAGCCATGAATCAGGGTATTCCTCATGCCGACAATCGCTCGCCACGGCACATCCGGGTATCCGGAGCGCAGTTCTTCCGACATGCGAGCGGCGGCTTCACCGATGACTTCCAGGTGCCTCAGGCACCAGACCCGGATCAGTTCGTCATGGTCGAAACGTTCCCGGCCGCCGGAGACGTATCGGGTGATGGCCTCGATGGCCTCCAGCATGTCGGAGAGGCGATCCAGGTCCTTTCGGCTCACAGCGGCACCGCCTCGCCCAAGACCCGTTCTCGATAGCGAGGGCCTAGCGCACCCTCACTGACGATATCGACCTTGCAGCCCAACAGTTCCTGGAGGTCCATGAGAAGTCCGCCCTGATCGAACAGGCTGCGGCCCGGCTCGAACTCCACCAGGAAGTCCACGTCACTGAATGAGTCTTCATCTCCCCGAGCCAGGGAACCGAACAGACGAATGCGCCTGGCCCCATGCCGCGCCGCGGCCTGGAGGATCTGTTCCCGCTTGGCTATCAAATCGTTCCGGTTCATATTCTCATCCCTTTCCTGGCAGTATACAAGAATTCGCTTGTCAATTCCAGAAGTCTGACTTCATTGGTCATGAACGGCGCAGGGGAAATGGAACAGGCTCCCGTGAACTGAAAACCATCCGACTCCAGCAATCATAAGCCATACCTTTTTCAACTGTCTTGAAGAGAGCCGGGTTTTGTGGCATGTTCCAAGGATATCCAGACCACCATCAGGGGGCGTCCCATGCCTCGAACCGGCTTGATCTGTCTGCTCTTCCTGGTTTCCATTTTCTGGCTGTGTCCAGGTCATTCGAATGCCGCCACAGAACGTCGCGTTGCTTTGGTCATCGACAACGAGGCATATAAGGACGCCCCGCTGAGGAACCCGGTCAACGATGCGACCGATATGGCCCGGGCTCTCAAAGAGGTCGGCTTCGAAGTGACGTTGAGGACGAACGCGGACCGACGGTCCATGCTCGAAGCCATCGAAACGTTTTCCGGCCAGCTGGCCACGGCCCAGGTGGCCTTGTTCTACTTTTCCGGCCACGGGATGCAGATCAAAGGTCGCAACTACCTCCTGCCGACCAAGTACCGGATTTCCAGCGAGGTGGACGTCGAGCTGGAGTGCATCGACGCCTACCGGCTGCTGGGGCGGCTGGAGGGAAGGAGCCAGCGGGTCAATATCGTCATATTGGACGCCTGCCGGAACAATCCCTTTGCCCGCAAGTTCCGCGCCCTCAACCAGGGGCTTTCGAAACTGGACGCCCCGACGGGCACGCTGCTGGCCTACTCGACCGACCCGGACAACGTGGCTTCCGATGGCTCGGGCCGGAACAGTCCGTACACCGCGGCGCTGATCAAATACATCAAGGTGCCAGGGCTGACGATCGAGCAGACCTTCAAACGGGTGCGTGCGGAGGTGGTCAATAAAACCAGAAGCAAACAGACACCTTGGGAATCCACGTCCTTGGTGAACGACTTTTATTTCGCCTCGATGGGTTCGGTAGGAGGCGCGGTTTCCTCGGAGGCCAGCACACCTCCACCGGCCATGCCTCCGAAGCCGGGCGATGTTCAGGATTACAGCAACATCATCGAGAAGCGCAAACAGGCCGAGTCGCAGTGGGCGGGCTGGCAATCCAGGATGGAAACCGAGTTTAGAAAGGTTGAGAACTTCGACCAGAGTCCGAGGTTGAAGCCGGAGGAAAAAGCCTCGGCCTAGAGTTCGTTCATGTCGACCTTTGGTGACGATAACCCGTTCAGTATTCAGGACGAGTCCATGCGGGCCAAGGCCCAGGAGCGGATGAGTTACTGGCGTAACCAGAAAGAAACCGGGACAAATATCTATAGACAAATATCTATAGACACCCAAATATTCAACAACCTGAACGGCTCGCCCAAGTCCGCCAAAACGGCCGGCTCGGTCCGGCCTTACCGGATGACCGGCGAAGAATCTGGTTGACGGAAAATTCTTCGAGTGTCTAGACTGGTCGCGAACTCAGCGGAAAACACGGTCTTGAGGAGAGGATGCAGTAACAATGCGAAACTACTTCGATATCGAGTATCAATCCGTTGACTACGGGCATTATACATCCAAAAAACGGGATAACGAGGTTATCCCGTAGTCACGAGATCAAGCGATTCGGGATTTTTTGGCGTAGAGCCCCGAAGTATCTCGGCCCTGAAAGCGACTCTAACGTCGGGTGTACCTTTTACCCATTTTCCCCCCCAGTCTAGGCGAGGAACGGCACCAATATGAAATCTATAATGATTTCATGTAGGTTTCTTCTATTGGTTCGCAATGACAGGTTTGATGGTCTGGTCTTGATAAACGAATTGTTGCCAGAGGACCGGCCGCCGAACATTTTCAGTATCATCCATTCGCTCCATTCGGTCGTTATTCGTCATTTGGAATTCACTTCGTTAAACAAGGGGGTAGCATTCCATGAGAAGTTGGGCCGGAAAATTTTTATGGTTCAGTCTGGTAGGGGTCTGCTTGCTCCTGGCCATCACACCGGGGCAGCAGGCCTTGGCCATTCCGGAAAGAATCAACTACCAGGGGTATCTGACCACGTCGTCCGGGAGCCCGGTCAACGGAACGGTCAACCTGACCTTTTCAATTTACAACGTGGCCAGCGGGGGGACAGCCCTGTGGACAGAGACCCACAACGGCGTGGCCGTGGCCAAGGGCGTGTTCAGCGTTATACTCGGGCAGACGGCCGCCATTACCGCTCAACTGCTCAACGGCGACCGCTGGCTGGGAGTCAAGGTGGGCTCCGACGCGGAGATGACGCCGCGCAAGCCTTTCAGTTCAGTGGCCTACGCCATTTGGTCCGGCCGGGCCGAATCGTATGTGGCCCAGGGGTCGACCAGCTCGGCCATTTTATCCGGTGTCAACAGTGGCACGGCCTGGGAATCGGTCGGTATATACGGCCGGCAGGACTATTATCACAACTGGGGCGTTGTCGGCCACAAGGAGACCGGCGTGGCCGGCTTCTACGGGGCCAACTGCGACTATCAGAACAATCCATCTGAGTGCAACCATGGCGCACTGGGGGGCCAGGGGGCCGGCGCCAGCGGGAACTGCTACACCAGCGATTGTACCGGCGTGGCCGGCATGGGCTATCATGCGGTAAGCCGGGGTCTGACCGGCCAACACGTGGGCA
>Ga0180009_10005165_pt1 | contig 14086 bp, 11 predicted proteins | sample OS_PC_MetaG_FD_123537 | JGI IMG/M metagenome (GOLD analysis project Ga0180009, IMG submission 123537) | Groundwater microbial communities from the Aspo Hard Rock Laboratory (HRL) deep subsurface site, Sweden - OS_PC_MetaG | ecosystem: Environmental > Aquatic > Deep subsurface > Groundwater... | reverse complement strand
GACAACGCCAACCTGGAGATCGAGCTGATCATGCCCATCGCCATGGAGAAAGGTTTGAAGTTCGCCATCCGCGAGGGCGGACGCACCATCGGCGCCGGCAGCGTCACCGACGTCATCGAGTAAGCCATGGCCAAGAGCGACAAAAGGGTCAAGGTCGGGATGAAGTGTTCCGACTGTTCCGAGAAGAATTATTCCACATATAAAAACAAGCAGAATACGGCCGATAAGATGAATTTCAATAAATATTGCCCGCGCTGCCGCAAGCACACCCTGCACAAGGAGGTCAAATAGGTCAGTAGCTCAATGGTAGAGCACCGGTCTCCAAAACCGGGGGTTGGGGGTTCGAGTCCCTTCTGACCTGCATTGCAACATGGAAAAAGAAAAAAATATATTCAAACGCGTGGGGGCTTACCTGAGAGAAGTCAGGGGCGAAATGAAAAAAGTCACCTGGCCCAGCAAGAATGACATGATCAAGACCACGATCGCCGTTATCGTCATTTCGCTGTTTTTCGGGATTTACCTTTTCGGGGTCGATTTCATTTTCTCGCACATCTTCCGACAGATCGGCAGTATTTTTCAATAAGGAAAACAAAAAAACAATGGATTGGTATATCATACACGTTTTTTCCGGGGCCGAGGAATTCGTAGTCAAGGCTCTTAATGAAAAGATAAACAAATATTCCATGCAGAGCCAGGTCGCTGAGATCGTCATCCCCAAGGAAAACGTTATTGAGATCAAGGACGGCAGAAAGGTCGTCTCCGAGAAACGCTCTTTTCCCGGCTACATCCTGGTGAACATGGAAATGAACGACAAGAACTGGTACTTCGTGCGCAACACGCCCAAGGTGACCGGCTTTGTCGGGGCCGGCAAAAAGCCCAAGCCGCTGACGGAAAAAGAAGTGGCCACGATCCTGAAGCACATCGAGACCACCCAGGAAACACCGAAGCCCAAATATCATTTCGATGTCGGTGAGGGTGTGAAGATCATCGATGGACCGTTCATCAATTTCAACGGCGTGGTGGATGCGGTCAACGAAGAAAAGAGCCTACTGAAAGTGACCGTAACCATTTTCGGCCGAGCCACGCCGGTCGATCTGAATTATTTGCAGGTTGAAAAAATATAGGAGAAATACCCATGGCAAGTCCAAAAATGAAAGCAGTTGTTAAGACGTTCAGGCTGCAGCTCCCCGCCGGCAAAGCCACTCCCGCCCCTCCGGTCGGTCCGGCCCTTAGCCAACACGGCTTGAATATCATGGAATTCGTCAACCAGTTCAATAAAATGACAGCGAAAATGGAAGACGACATGATCATCCCCGTGGACATCATGGTCCATGCCGACAAAACCTTCACTTTGAAGATGAAGACCCCTCCGGCTTCCTACCTGCTCAAGAAGGCCGCTGGTGTTTTGAAGGGTTCGGGAGAACCCAACAAGAACAAGGTGGGCAAAGTGAGTAAAAAACAGGTGGAAGATATCGCCAAAACCAAGATGGAGGACCTCAATACCAAGGACCTGCAGCAGGCGATCAAGATCATTGAGGGTTCGGCCCGCAGCTTGGGCCTGGAGATAAAATAATGTCCAAACGTGGAAAAGCATACGCCAAGGCCAAGGAAAGGGTCGAGGAACGCGAATATGTTCTGAATGAAGCGATCACTCTACTGAAAGAGATAAAGGCCTCCAAATTCGACGAATCGGTAGATGTTTCGGTTCGTTTGTCGGTCGATCCCAAGTACCCGGAGCAGATGGTGCGCGGGACCGTTGTCCTGCCCCACGGCACCGGCAAGGTTAAGCGGGTGCTGGTCATCGCCGCCGGCGAAAAACAAAAGGAAGCCATGGAGGCCGGAGCCGATTTTGTAGGTGGCGATGAGATCGTCGAAAAGATCCAGAAGGAAAACTGGTTTGATTACGACGTGGTTATTTCCACTCCCGACATGATGAAAAGCGTCGGCAAGCTCGGCAAGGCGCTGGGAACCAAGGGGCTGATGCCAAGCCCGAAATCGGGTACCGTGACCTTCAACGTCAGGGAAACCGTGGCCGAGATCAAGAAGGGCCGGGTAGAGTTCCGCGTCGACAAGAGCGGCATCATCAATTCCAGCATTGCCAAGACCTCTTTCGATGCCGAAAAGATCGTCGAGAATTCTAAGACCTTCATCACGGCCATCCTGAAAGCACGGCCGGTGACATTGAAAGGCAGATACGTCAAGAGTGTTTTCATTTCCTCGACCATGAGCCCCTCAATCAAGATCAATATTTCGGAACTGGAAAGTTAGGCAAAGGAGATCACCATGGCAAGCGCACAGATACTCGAAAAAAAAAAGAAAACGGTGGACGGGCTGGCTGAAATTTTCAACTGCAGCGGCGTGTACCTTTTCGATTACCGCGGGCTCAAGGTTTCCGAAATGGGAAACTTGCGCAACCGCATCAAGGCCCTGGGGGCCAATGTCAAAGTGGTCAAGAACCGCCTGGCCATCAAGTTCTTTGAAAAGGAAAAAATCGCCATCGGCCGCGATCTCTTCAACGGTCCGATCGCCGTGGCCTACAGCAATGAAAAATTCGTCGAGACCGCCAAGGTCCTGGTCGATTTTGAGAAAGAGAGCAAGAAAATAAAGATCATGTCAGGTTTTATTGAAAAAAAACTGGTCAGCGAAAAGCAGGTAGTCGAAGTGGCCAAGCTGCCCGGCAAGGAACAACTGCTGGCCCAGCTGGTTTATTCCATCGGCATGCCCTTGCGGCGCTTCGGTTCAGCGCTGTCAGCGCCGCTGACCCACATGTTGGTTTTGCTGAAAAATTTGCAAGATAAAAAAGAAAAAGAAAAAGGAGGACAAATATAATGGCCGAAATGAAAAAGGAAGATTTTTTCAAGCACTTGGATAATCTGACGGTCCTGGACCTCGCCGATTATATCAAAGAGTTTGAAAGCCGGTATGGTATCAAGGCGGAAATGGCGGCGGTGGCCGGTGGCGCTGCCCCTGCCGCAGCGGCTGAAGCTGCCCAGGAAGAAGAAAAGACCGATTTTGAGGTCGTTTTGAAGACCGTCGGTGACAAAAAGATCAATGTCATCAAAGTGGTCCGCGAAGTCACGGATCTGGGTTTGAAAGAAGCCAAGGATGTCGTAGACAAAGCCCCCGCTTCCGTCAAGAAAGGCGTTTCCAAGGAAGAAGCCGAAACCATCAAGAAGAAGTTCGCTGAAGTAGGAGCCGAGATCGAAATCAAGTAGTAAATGATTTTTTTATTGCTTATTAAAAAATAAAAAAATTGAAGGATTGGTATGCAAACAACTAACAAGTATGTGCAAAGGATAAGTTTCTCCAGAATTTTCAGTCCTGTCGAAGTCCCTGACTTGCTTGAAATTCAAAAGAAATCGTACAAAACTTTTCTACAGATCGATCAGCTGCCTGAAAACCGCAAAAACATCGGTATTCAGGCTGCCTTTAAATCCATTTTCCCCATCTCCGACTTTAAGGAAACCGCGATCCTGGATTTCGTTTCCTATTCCTTGGGCGATTGGCTGTGCAAATGTGGTGCCCTTTTGGGGATCGAGAACTCGATGCCGGTCTGCAAACACTGCGGTGCCGTCCTTTCGGCTGAAAGCGAAACCGGAAGCGATTCGGTATGCAGCGAATGCCACGAAAAGGGGACGGTCATATTCAAGACCTGTGAACTGTGCGGTGACCGGGTGCGGCTCAAAATTAACAATACCCCGGAAGAGTGCCTGGACAAGGGATTCGATTATTCAATTCCTTTAAAGGTGAAACTGCGCTTGGCCCTTTACGGCGAAAACAAAAATGGTGAAAAGGTTATCCGCGACGTCAAAGAGCAGGAGATCTTTTTCGGAGAGATCCCTTACATGACCGATAAGGGGACATTTGTCATCAACGGCACCGAAAGGGTGGTCGTCTCCCAGCTGCAGCGTTCCCCCGGCGTCTATTTTATGCCCGGAAAATCGCGCGGCGAATTCACGGCCAAGATCATTCCGGCCCGTGGCGCCTGGATCGAACTGGAAGAGAAACTGAACCTGCTGCAGGTGCGCCTGGACAAGAAGACTAAGCGCATTAATATCACTACTTTTATAAAGGCCATGGGCCTGGCCGACGATGCCGAGATCCTGAAGCGGTTTTATACCATTGTTCCGGCCAAGGTCCAGAATGGGATTTTCTATTTCCAGAATTCGCGTTTTTTAAAAGACAACAAGCTGACGGCTCCGGTTTTAGACCAGAAAGGCAACGAAGTGCTGGCCACCGGCACCAAGCTGATGATCAAACATATCAAGGATTTTGAAAAGCTCGGCATCGAGTACGTACCGGTTGACGTAGAGCTTTTTGAAGACCTGTATGCGGCCGATGACCTGGACGGCGTGCTGAAGCTCAATGAGGGCATCGCTACGGCCCAGATCAAGAAACTGCGCAAGATCAATTGCGAATTCAAGGTTTTTTTTCCCGACAGTGAGGAAGAAGAGCTGGGTTCCATGCTGGCTTTCACCCTGCGCAAGGATAAGAAGCGCAAGGAAGCCGAAAGTGCCGAAAAGATCGCCATGCAGTCGGACAGCGAAGCCGAAGACAAGGTAACCAAGAACCAGGGCGACGCTTATATCGAAGTGTTCAAGAAGCTGCGTCCCGGCGAACCGGTGACTCTGGAAGGGGCGCGGAAGTTTTTTGAGAACATGATCTTTGATCCCAAGCGCTACGATCTTTCCTCGGTCGGCCGCATGAAACTGAACATCAAGCTTGGCTTCAAAAAAGAATTCAACGAGAACATCTTCACCCTAACCCTGGAAGATATGGTGCAGATCGTCCGCTATTTCCTTAAATTGAAATATGACCGCACCGGCAGCATGCGTGTTGATGACATCGACCATTTGGCCAACCGGCGCATCCGCGCCGTCGGTGAACTTGTGGAAAATGCATTCCGCATCGGTTTGATGCGCCTGGAAAAGATCATCCGTGAACGCATCACCAACTCCCCGGAAATCACCGTGGTGCTGCCGCGCGAACTGCTCAACACCAAGCCGGTCTTTGCCGCCATCAAGGAATTTTTCGGCACTTCGCAGCTGTCGCAATTCATGGACCAGACCAACGCTCTGGCCGAAACCACCCATAAGCGCCGCATTTCGGCGCTGGGTCCCGGCGGTTTGAACCGCGAACGGGCGGGTTTTGAAGTCCGCGACGTCCATTCATCCCATTACGGCCGCATATGCCCGATCGAAACCCCCGAGGGTCCAAATATCGGCTTGATATCTTCTCTGACCACTTATGCCAGGGTGAATGACTACGGATTTATTGAAACGCCTTACCGTAAGGTGGAAAACGGGCAGATCGTCGACTATTGCCGCATCAAGTACGCCGGAGATTCCAAGTTTGCTTATGGAGAGATTGTCCGTGAAAAAGAGGCCAAAGCCGAGATGGCCCGCTTGCAGAAGGCCGGCAAGAAGCTGCCCATGATCAGTTACCATCCTTTTTATCTGACCGCCTGGGAAGAGGAAGAATTCACCATCGCCCAGGCCAATGCCGAACTGGATGACAAAGGCCGTCTAGTTTCCAAGAGGATCAACGCGCGCAAAGAAGGGGAAACCATACAGGTTGACTCTTCGGAAGTCAATTTCATGGATATCTCGCCCAAGCAGATTGTTTCCTCTTCGGCGGCATTGATCCCCTTCCTGGAAAATGATGATGCCAACCGGGCCCTTATGGGTTCCAACATGCAGCGCCAGGCCGTCCCCCTGATCAATCCCGAGGCCGCTATCGTCGCTACCGGCATGGAGCACAGGCTGATCAAGGATTCGGGCATGGTGATCGTCTGCCGCCGTTCCGGCGTGGTGATGAACGCCGATGCTGAGCGCATCATTGTCCGCGTGGATGCCGACAATGCCGACGAGAGCAATTTTTCCGAGATCCAGGCCGACCTGTACGAGCTGCAGAAGTTCAGACGTTCAAACCAGAACACCATCATCAACCAGAGGCCTCTGGTCAAGATCGGCGAGCGGGTTGAAAAAGGACAGATCCTGTGCGACGGACCAGCTTCCGAAAAGGGCGAGCTGGCCATGGGCCGAAACATCCTGATGGCTTTTGTCCCCTGGCGCGGCTACAATTATGAAGACGCCATCATCTTGAGCGAGAGGCTGGTCAAGAATTCCGCCTTCAATTCGATTTACATCGTCGAAGAAACCATCGAAGCCCGGGAAACCAAGCTGGGACCCGAAGAGATTACCCGCGACATCCCCAGCGTTTCCGAAAACGCCCTGAAAAATCTCGATGAAAGCGGCATCGTGCGCATCGGCGCCAAGGTCAAGCCCGGCGAGATCCTGGTCGGCAAGGTGTCGCCCAAGGGTGAAACGCAACTCTCACCCGAAGAAAAGCTGCTGCGCGCCATTTTTGGTGAGCAGGCATCCGAGATCAAGGATTCTTCCCTGTATTGCCCGCCGGGCGTGGAGGGGACGGTTATCGACGTCAAGGTTTTCACCCGCCGCGGCCTGAACAAGGACAACCGCGCCAATGAGATCGACACGATCCAAACCGCCAAGTTGGAACGGAATTTCGCCGATGAAAAAAAGATCCTTGTGGCCGAGAAATTCCAGAAGATCGGCAGGCTGCTGCGCAAGGAAAAGCTGAACAAGAATCTAACTTACAATAAGAAGAAATTTGAAAAGGGTCACGCCATCCCGCTCAAGGACCTTGAACAGATGGATGATGCTTTCTTGAAAGAAGTGAAGAAATATATTGCTGATGACAGCAAAAACCTCATCAGCGAAGTGGAGAAAAAAGTCAGGCTGCATATCGAAGCCCTGAAGCTGGAGATCCAGGAAAAGATCGACCAGATGAAAAAGGGCGATGAATTTTCGCCCGGCATAATCAAGATCGTCAAGGTCCTGATCGCTATCAACCGCAAGATATCGGTGGGCGACAAGATGGCCGGCCGCCACGGCAACAAGGGTGTGGTCGCCAAGATCCTGCCGGTCGAAGACATGCCTTTCCTGGAAAACGGCAACCACGTGGACCTGGTGCTCAACCCCCTGGGCGTTCCTTCGCGCATGAACGTCGGCCAGGTTTATGAAATGATCCTGGCCTGGGCCGGCAAGGAACTGAACTGTTATTTTGAAACACCGGTTTTTGACGGGGCCACGGAAAATGACGTCATCAGCTACATGAAAAAGGCCGGACTGCCCGAAGACGGCAAAGTCGTTCTCTATGACGGTGTTTCGGGTGAGGCCTTTAAAAGCAAGGTCACGGTCGGCTACATGTACATGATGAAACTGGAACACATGGTCGACGACAAGATCCATGCCCGTTCCACCGGTCCGTATTCGCTGATCACTCAGCAGCCTCTTGGCGGCAAGGCCCAGTTCGGCGGCCAGCGCGTAGGTGAAATGGAGGTCTGGGCCTTGGAAGCGTACGGCGCCGCTTACATCCTGCAGGAGATGCTGACCATCAAGTCCGACAACATCAGCGGCAGGAATGAGATCTATTCGGCGATCGTCAAAGGCACCATGGACTTCAATCCGGGGCTGCCCGAATCGTTCAACGTATTGATCAAGGAATTGAAAAGTCTGGTGCTGAATGTGGAACTTGTCAAGAAGGAAAAGTTGAACGAGGAAAGCCTGGCGCAGGAAAACATCGCCAATATTTCGTAAGGAGCGAGGATGCGAAAATTAAAAAAAGACGGTAAAGAAATCAAAATTATGGATTACAGCAAGGTGAAGATCAGCATCGCCTCCCCGGAAATTATCAGGAGTTGGTCTTATGGGGAAGTCACTAAGCCGGAAACCATAAATTACCGTACTTTCAAGCCCGAGCGTGATGGGCTGTTCTGCGCCAAGATATTCGGTCCCACCCAGGATTTTCGCTGTTTGTGCGGCAAATACAAGGGGTTGAAATACAAGGGAATCGTTTGTGAAAAGTGTGGAGTGGAGGTTACTCTGTCGTCGGTGCGCCGCGACCGCATGGGGCATATCGAACTGAATTCTAAAGTGGCCCATATCTGGTTTTTCCGGGGCATACCTTCGCGCATCGGTGTGCTGCTTGAGATCAGTTCCAAGGAATTAGAACATATCGTTTATTTTGAAAGTTATATCGTTCTCGATGCCAAGAATGTTCCCACCCTGAAATTCAAGCAGGTGCTATCCGAAGAGGAGTACTTAGAAAACATCGCCAAATACGGCGAGGACTCTTTCCGGGCCGGCATGGGCGCCGAAGCCCTGCATGAACTCCTGTTAGGCCTGGATTTAGATGAGGAAGTGACCAGCCTGAAGGCGCGTATCCGTGTGGAAAAATCATTCCAGCGCAAGAAAAATATGGCCAGGCGCCTGAAGCTGATGGAGGATTTTCTAAAATCGGGCAACCATCCGGAATGGATGGTCCTGGGTGTTCTGCCGGTCATGCCACCCGACCTGCGCCCGCTGGTGCGTTTAGACGGCGGCCGTTTCGCATCTTCAGATCTGAACGATCTGTATCGCCGGGTCATCAACCGCAACAACCGCCTGAAGCGGCTTCTGGACTTGAAAGCTCCGGAACTGATCATCAAGAATGAAAAGCGCATGTTGCAGGAATCGGCCGATGCCCTTTTCGACAACCAGAAGCGCAGCCGCAGTTATATGAGTTCTCAGAAACGTCCGCTGAAGTCGCTTTCCGACGCTTTGAAAGGCAAACAGGGCCGTTTCCGCCAAAACCTGCTGGGCAAGCGCGTCGATTACTCGGGCCGTTCGGTGATCGTGGTCGATCCCCATTTGAAGCTGGACGAATGCGGCATCCCCAAGAAAATGGCCCTGGAGCTTTTTAAACCCTTCATTTACAACAAGCTGGAGAAGAAGGGCATGGTGACCACCCTGAAAGTGGCCCGTACCTGGGTCGAAGAGAATCGCGATGAAATATGGGACGCCCTGGATGAGGTCATCAAGGACCATACCGTCATGCTCAACCGTGCCCCAACCCTGCACCGGCTGGGTTTCCAGGCCTTCAAGCCCCACCTGGTCGAAGGCAACGCCATCACCCTGCACCCACTGGTCTGCCCGGCTTTCAACGCCGATTTCGACGGCGACCAGATGGCCGTGCACATCCCGCTTTCCCTGGAAGCCCAAGCCGAAGCCAAGATCCTGATGCTTTCCTCCAACAACATCCTGTCGCCGGCCAACGGCAAGCCCCTGGCCGTTCCTACCCAGGACATGATCCTTGGCTTCTACTACATGACCTTCACCAAACGCAACCTCTTGGGCGAGCACATGATATTCGCCCAGTTCAAGGACGTACTGCAGGCCTACGAGCAGGGTAAGGTGGATCTGAACGCCTGCATCCGCGTCAAGTATCTCGGCCCCGTCAAGAACCAGGACGCCTACCTCCTCGATCCCCAAGACATCGTCAACTGCCCGATCACTGAGATCAAGAGAGAAGACAACCACCTGCTGGTAACCACCCCGGGACGGGTCATTTTCAACCAGCTCCTGCCCAAGGGCATCCCCTTTATCAACGGTTTGATGAAAAAGAAAGGGGTGCAGAACCTGATCTATTTCATTTACCTCAACCATGGCTTCGGACCCACGGTCGAGACCCTGGACAAAATGAAGGAAGCCGGTTTCGAATACGCCACCCGGGCCGGTTTTACTATCAGTATTTCCGATCTGCTGGTTCCACCGGAAAAGCAGGACATCATCGCCGGAGCTGAAAAGGAACTTGAAAAGGTAGACCGCAATTACAAGAGCGGCCATTTGACGGCTGGAGAGCGGCACAACAAGATCATCGAGATTTGGAGCAAGGCCACCGACGATATCCGTGAAAAAATGTTCGCCCAGATGCGCACGATGAGCTATGAAGGAGAGGGGATGAATCCCATCTTCGTTATGTCGGATTCGGGAGCACGCGGCAGCAAGGATCAATTGAAACAATTGGCCGGCATGCGCGGCCTGATGGCCAAGCCGTCTGGCGATATCCTGGAAACCCCGATCACCGCTAATTTCAAGGAAGGCCTATCGGTCCTGCAGTACTTCATCTCCACCCACGGCGCCCGCAAAGGCCTGGCCGACACCGCCCTGAAAACCGCTGACGCCGGGTACCTGACCCGCAAGCTGGTCGATGCCGCCAACGAGGTGATCGTCAAGGAAGAGGACTGCCACACCATGAATGGTATCGAGGTTTCGGCCATCATCGAGAACGGTAAGGAGATTGAACCCCTGATCGACCGTCTGATCGGCCGCTTTGCCTTGGATGATATTTATTCGCCGGACAACCCGGAAAAGATCATTGTTGAGGCCGGAACGGAGATCGATGAATACAAAGGCAAGGAGATCGTGGATTCCGGAATCATGAAGACCAAGATCCGCTCGGTTCTGACCTGCGAGACACGCAGCGGTGTCTGCACCAAGTGTTACGGCCGCAACCTTTCCACCGGCAAGCTGATCGAATTGGGCGAAGCAGTGGGCATCATCGCCGCCCAATCCATCGGCGAACCGGGCACGCAGCTGACCATGCGCACCTTCCACATTGGGGGCATCGGCCGCCATGAAGGTCAGACTCGCTTGCAATCCGGGTACGAAGGAATCGTCAAGTACACCAACCTGGAGATCGTCGAGGACAAGGACGGCGATTTTATCGCCATGAACCGCATCGGTTCCGTGCAGATATTGGATTCCAAGAAAAGAGAAAAAGCCATGTACCCCGTGGCCTACGGCTCCAAGATCCTGGTTAAGGACAGCCAGGCCGTCAAGAAAGGCGACGTGCTGCTGGAATGGGATCCTTTCGCCAACTCGATGTTGACCAACGATGACGGTATCGCGGAACTGAAGGACCTGGAGGAGAACATCTCCTTTGTCAACGCCCGCGACGAAGAGACCGGCAAGATCACCCAGCTGGTCATCGATATCAAGAACGAGAAGTTGCGCGATGAATTGCTGCCCCATATCGCCATCCGCGACAAAGCGACCAACAAGATCAAGCGCAAGTATTATCTGCCGATCAACGCCCATATTTCGGTTAAGGACGGCGATGAGGTCAAGGCCGGGGACGTTTTGTCCAAGATCCCCTCTGAATTCGCCAAGACCAAGGACATTACCGGCGGCCTGCCGCGTGTCACCGAGCTGTTCGAGGCGCGCAAGCCGAAATTCCCGGCCAAGATGGCCCAGATTGACGGTGTGGTTGAATACGGCAAGGTGCAGAAAGGGGCTCGTAAGCTCACCATCCGTTCTTTTGACAAGAACATCAAACCCGACGAGCACACTATCCCTCGCGGCGCCCACATCATCGTCGATGACGGCGGCAAGATCACGGCCGGCACTCCCCTGATGGACGGCCCACTCAATCCCGTTGACATCCTTTCTGTTCTGGGCGAGCAGAAGCTGGCCGAATACCTGCTCAAGGAGATCCAGGACGTCTACCGCCTGCAGGGCGTGGAGATCAACGACAAGCACATCGAGGTCATCATCCGCCAGATGATCAAGTGGCGGCGTGTTGAGGAGGTCGGGGACACTTCACTTATTCCCGACCAGGTCATCGAGAAGTGGAAGTTCGAAGAGGAAAACGCCCGCGTCGTGGCCGAAGGCGGCCGTCCGGCCAAGGCCCAGCCCGCGCTGCTGCCCATTTCCAGGGCGGCGCTGGCCAACGACAGCTTCCTATCCGCCGCCGCTTTCCAGGAAACCACACGGGTGCTGACCGACGCCGCCATCGCCGGCAAGGAAGACCACCTGCGTGGCATCAAGGAGAACGTGACCATGGGCCGCCTGATACCGGCCGGGACCGGGTATTCCTATTACCAGCAGGTGGAACTTGACCGTGTGGAAGGCAAGTTCAAAATCGCCAAGTAGGGAATTAATGTAGGGGTTTGATTAATCAAACCCTTACGAGAATCATCCATCTGCTCGCCGTTCGCTATTCAGGGCGTATGGCCTTACGCCCTTCCTGAAAAACCATTTGCCCAATATATCTCCGCCCGCGATGCCAGGCAGAACCTTGACCAAAAATAGCGATCAAATGCTTGGGTTTTCCAAAATGCTATTGAAAATTGGTTTTAAATGTGTTAAAGATTTTTTCATGATGGCTATCACGACGGATCGTTGAAGCTTGGAAATGTTGAATGAAGGGGGTCCCTGTTTGCAAGAAAAGACACTAACGGCGGCAGCTTGCCCGATGATTTTATGTTTTTGTTTCAGCGCAAGTTGATGGAAAATCAAGAATATTTGGAACTCCGGCAAAATTTCGCAGATCATTTATTATCCTTTTGCCACATAATCCATATTATATGCATTTCGTATTATATGGCAATTATCCAGATTTTACGAAATAATTTTATTTTAAATAAAAAATCTTTACTTATTAAGACAAATATGCTAATCATTAATCGTGATGTTGTTAGAAAAGTATATTTCGTATAATTATAGTTAGATTTTGTGAAGGACGATGCAACCGGATGAAACACTCATTAATGTCGCTGGCTTTTTTGGTACTGGCTAGTTGTGCGTTCCCATCAATGGGTAATGAGATAATGTCTCGAGACGAAAAAGTAACTAAACTATTAATAGAGTTATCACCAGATGATGCCCCTGGTATTCAATATATCATCGTGAATAAGGACGCTACGATATATGCATTTAGTTCAGGATTGGCCGATATAGAAAATAGGACGCCACTAAGCCTTAGTCACACATTGTCGGCTTTTTCGATGACCAAGACATTAACCGCGATTGCTATTTTGCAGTTGGCAGAGAGGCAAGAGATAAACATAGATGATAGGGTATCCAAGTACATAGAACATCCTTACGGTCAGGAAATTGCCATAAGTCAGCTTCTAAATCATACGTCCGGGATTCCAAACCCGATTCCCTTGAAATGGGTTCACTTGGCAACAGATCATAAAAACTTTAACGAAAATGCAGCGTTGGCCAAGGTTCTGGCAGACAACCCCAAGCCTGACAGACCTCCCGGAGAAAAATACGCCTACTCAAATATAGGCTACTGGTTGCTTGGAAGAGTCATTGAAGCAGCGGCTAAACAGGACTACGCAGATTACGTGAAGAAAAATATTTTTCAGCCATTGCGACTCACACCGGGCGATATTGATTTTATAATAACTGACAACACTCGTCACGCAAAAGGATATTTGGCAAAATATTCATTGATGAATCTTGCAAAAGGCTTTGTAACAGATAGGGCAGTGTGGGGGAGATACGAAGGAAATTGGCTGCATATAAAAGATGTATATGTTAACGGGCCGTCGTTTGGTGGCGCTATTGGCTCTGCAAAGGCATTCAGCACAATCCTTCAGGATTTATTGGCTGATCGGTCGATTTTGCTCAGTGAAAATTCCAAGAAACTTCTCTATTCACAGCAAAAAACTCGATCGGGAAAGTATATCGACATGACTTTAGGTTGGCATGTCGGAATTCTGGAAGGAGTTCAATACTTCTATAAGGAAGGCGGCGGAGCGGGATTTCACAGTGAAATGAGGGTTTATCCGACAATAGGTTTGGCATCTGTAATAATGACCAATAAAACATCATTCAATTCAAGAAGGCAACTGAGCAATCTTGATAAAATGTTTTTTCGATAAATAAATCTAACAACAGCTTCAACTCGGACGCAAATTCCGCTGCGCTCCATTTGCGCCGGTTAAGCTGGTCGTTAGGAGGAAAAAATGAATTATAAAAAATTAATCCTAAGCATTGCAGTTATTTTAGTGTTTTGTCTAATAACGTCACCTATTATTTTACATGCCGAAGAAACTCAAAAACATAATTACAAACCAAAGGAAGGTTATGTCCCTGATGAGGAGACTGCAATTAAAATTGCTGTAGCTGTGTGGATTCCAATTTATGGGAAAGAAGAAATTGAAAGCGAAAAACCATATCAAGCAACTTTAAAGGATGGAATTTGGTATGTAATAGGTTCATTGCCTGAAGGATGGTTAGGTGGCGTAGCAGAAGTTGAAATATCTAAAGATGATGGGTGTATTATTAGAATTAGTCATGGGGAATAAAATTAATAACAAAAAACTCCTAACGTATAAGCGGATGAATGCGAGCGAGTGAAACGAGCCTCGCTTTCATCCGGTGTTGAACAAGCCTGCTGCGCAGAACATGCGTCAGGAATGAAGATTGATTTGACTATGATTGCGTAG
>Ga0180009_10005164_pt1 | contig 14088 bp, 10 predicted proteins | sample OS_PC_MetaG_FD_123537 | JGI IMG/M metagenome (GOLD analysis project Ga0180009, IMG submission 123537) | Groundwater microbial communities from the Aspo Hard Rock Laboratory (HRL) deep subsurface site, Sweden - OS_PC_MetaG | ecosystem: Environmental > Aquatic > Deep subsurface > Groundwater... | reverse complement strand
GACAATGTAACGATATCGGCGGATTTGATAACACCGATAGCTATGGAGACAGAGCTTCGTTTTGCGATAAGGGAAGGTGGCCGGACTGTTGGTGCAGGAGTAGTAAGCGAAATAATCGGATAACGGTTAAGGAGTAAGCAGGTGAGAGTAATTATTACACTAGCGTGTGGTGAATGCAAAAGAAGAAATTACACCACAACAAAGAATAAAAGGACGACGCCGGACAAGCTTGAGTTCAGCAAGTACTGCAGGTTTTGCAAGAAACATACAAACCATAAAGAGACAAAATAGTTATCGTGCTTAATACCGGCTGTGTTGGTTAAGAACCGGTTATTAAATGGCATTGCAGGCCAGTAGCTCTAACGGCAGAGCATCGGACTCCAAATCCGGGTGTTGGGGGTTCAAATCCCTCCTGGCCTGCCAAATATTTCAGAAATGTTTCTTTAAAAGATTTAAAGTTTAGATTCGCAGAAATCTCGATACAGGAGCACAATGGCACGGTTACTAAAGAAAAAGACTGCAAGCAACAGGAAAAAGTCAAAGCAAGATAATGATGTGCCTGTAATTTCCCAGGAATCAAATAATGGATCAATAAAAGCCATTTTGAAGCCTGACTCTTCACCCGAGTTAAAAAAGGTACAGGCGCTACAGCAGAAGAAACCTTTGACCAGCACCAAATCTGTTACGGAAAAGGAATCAAACAGTTATTATCAGAGAGCTCTGCAATTTCTCAGAGAAGTTAAGATTGAGCTTAAGAAAGTTACCTGGCCTTCACGTAAACAGACGGTTGGTTCGACGGTTGTAGTTATTATTCTGGTGATGATAATTTCGCTTTTTCTTGGTGTAGTTGACATAGGACTGTCAAGCCTTGTCCGTGTGGTTCTTCAATAATAACGAGGAGAATAGAGAGTGGCTCTTAAGTGGTACATAGTCCACGTGTATTCCGGGTTTGAAAATAAGGTCAAAATGGCTCTGGATGAAAAAATAGCTGCCTGCAATCATCCTGAAAAGTTTGGGGAGGTGCTGGTTCCTACAGAGCAGATAGTCGAGCTTGTGAAGGGGAAAAGAAAGACTTCTACCCGGAAATTTTATCCAGGGTATATATTGGTCAAAATGGAGCTCGATGATGAGACGTGGCATGTTGTTAACGATACTGCCAAGGTCAGTGGTTTTTTGGGAGGAAGAGAGAAGCCGACTCCCATTTCAGATGAAGAGGCTGAACAGATTTTGAGCCGTATGGAGGCTGGAAAGCTTAAGCCCAAGCCAAAATACTACTTTGAAACCGGAGATGAAATACGGGTAATAGACGGGCCTTTTACGAATTTCAACGGTCTGGTTGAGGAGGTCAATCCTGAAAAGGGGAAAATCAGGGTTCTTGTCAGCATATTCGGTCGTTCAACACCTGTGGAACTTGAATTCGTGCAGGTAACAAAGATATAGTATCAGGAGCGAAAAAGAAAATGGCAAAAAAGGTTATGACAATGATTAAATTGCAGGTTGTGGCTGGAAAAGCAAATCCATCTCCGCCTATTGGTCCCGCACTCGGGCAGCAAGGTGTGAATATAATGGAGTTTTGCAAGGCTTTTAACGCCAGGACTGCAAATGACGAAGGAATGGTTATACCTGTTGTTATTACTGTTTATCAGGACAGATCTTTTACTTTCATAACAAAGGCACCGCCTGCGTCCATATTATTGAAGAAAGCGGCAAAGATAGCTAAGGGATCCAGCGACCCGAAGAGAGAGAAAGTGGCTAAAGTAACCCGGGAACAGGTGGAAGAGATTGCAAAGCTGAAAATGGTTGATTTGAATGCCAATGACCAGGCAGCTGCCTACAATATTATTGCAGGAACAGCCAGGAGCATGGGGATCGAGATCGATTAAAGAGAAAAAGGAGTATATAGAGAAAAATGCCGAAGCGGGGTAAGAAATATATAGAAGCTAAAACAAAGATTATTGCCGAGGCAAAAAATGATCTTGCTACTGCTGTAAAAGCAGTGATTGATTCATCATATGCCAAATTTGATGAAACAGTTGATGTCGCTGTCCGCCTTGGCGTTGACCCAAGGCATGCAGATCAGATGGTAAGAGGGACTGTTGTTTTGCCGAATGGAATAGGCAAAGAGGTCAAGGTCCTCGTGTTTGCCAAAGGAGAGAAGGAAAAAGAGGCACTCGAAGCCGGTGCTGATTTTATTGGAAACGAAGAACTTGTTGAAAAGATTCAGGGAGGATGGTTCGGTTTCGATAAAGCTGTTGCTACACCAGATATGATGGGAGCTGTTGGGAAAATAGGAAAACTTTTGGGTCCCAGAGGTCTTATGCCTAATGCAAAAACAGGCACCGTCACATTTGATGTTTCAAGAGCCGTAAAAGAGCTGAAGGCCGGAAAAATAGAATTCAGGGTTGAAAAAGCAGGAATAGTTCATGCTCCCATGGGCAAGGTTTCATTTGGCGTAGAAAAGCTTGTTCAAAATCTTGCAGCATTTTTGGATATGATCCTTCGACTTAAGCCATCCTCTAGTAAGGGACTTTATCTAAGAGGCCTGGCCGTTTCATCCTCGATGGGCCCTGGAATCAAAATTGATGTATCTGCAATAAAAGATCTGGCCAAATAATCTTTTATTAAAAAATAGTTGTTTCCGTGATGCTCCGGTTGTGTATTTGCCTTTGGGGCGAATTCTTTCGGGCGGAAAATTATGAATTTTTAAATGTTGAAACAATATAATCCTGTCAAAGACCGTAGGTGTGTATTTATTCTGCTTAAGCGGCTGTGCCGGCCTACAGAGACGGATGGCGGTTGTTGATTGGTTACATATGAGAAGCGATAATGCCGAACCTTTTCAGTCAATGACCGGCAGTCGGAAGAAATCCTCCGGTTTTTTGCAGATTAAGGAAGGAGGTGTTATATAATAAATGAAGCTTGAAGAAAAGAAACGGATCGCGCAAGATTTGCATGAAAAGTTTTCAAGATCAAAGGTTGTAATTGTTACCGAATACAAAGGCCTTGATGTTGCAGCAATCAGCGATTTGCGTAAAAAATTAAGAGAATCCGGAATCGAATACCGCGTTGCAAAAAATACTCTTCTTGAGAGGGCATCAGAAGGCACTGAAGTGGCTTTGATCAAGGATAGCTTTAAGGGTCCCAGCGCAATTGCATTAAGTTACAATGATCCTGTTGCTCCTGCGAAAGTACTTATCAAATATGCAGAAAGCAATAAAAAGCTGGTAATTAAAGCGGGCGTTTTAAGCGGAAAAGTGCTTGATTTGAATGCAATTAAGACTCTGTCAACCATGCCGCCACGCGAAGTCGTTTTGGCTCAACTGCTTTCAGCAATGAATGGCGTCCCGACAGCTTTTGTCAGAGTGTTAAGCGAAATACCCAAGAGCTTTTTGTATGTTTTACAAGCAATAAAAAATCAGAAGGAAGCAGCCTGATTTTGTGTAACAAAAGACCTTGAATTGAGATTATTAAAGTAATGCATTTCGAATAAATTTGGAGGAATAGTGCAAATGTCTAATATTACAAAAGAAGATGTTATTGAGTTTATAGCTAATATGTCAGTTTTAGAGCTGTCCGAGCTTGTCAAGGATATGGAAAATAAATTTGGCGTATCTGCAGCAGCCCCTGTTGCCATGGTTGCAGCAGCCGGACCGGCAGCCGCAGCCCCCCAGGCTGAAGAACAGACCGAGTTCACTGTCATGCTGATTGCGCATGGCGACAAGAAGATACAGGTCATCAAGGAAGTTAGAGCCATTACAGGCCTTGGACTCAAGGAAGCAAAGTCACTTGTTGATGAAGTTCCAAAGCCGGTAAAAGAGGGTATATCAAAAGAAGAGGCTGAAAAGATTAAAAAACAGCTTGAAGAGGCCGGTGCTCAGGTCGAAATTAAGTAGTCTGTATTTTTTGATAGAAAACCATAATAAAACTATTTCAGGAAAAAATAAGAATGTTAATGCTGTGGAGATGGGATCTTCATTGGAAGATAGTCCCGTCTTCATTGCATTAATGTTTCATAAGACAATGAAAATACTTGATATTTAGCTTAGCAGGCTTAAGGAGAGGTTTCCATAATTTCTTGAATATTGAACCGAAACAGCGAGCGTATTCCCCGTTGCTTGCGGCGAGGTTAGCGAGCGAATTAACGAACAGACACTATTCACTACGGTCGAAGATTCCCCGCTGCTTGAAGCGGGGAGCTTCAATCCTATAAAATGGAGATGCCATGTCGGAAAGGCTTTTGGCAATAAAACGTTTAAGAAAAAACTTTGGAAAGATACAGAGAATTGTTGAGATACCCGATCTTATAGGAATGCAGCGGGAATCGTACAGACGTTTTTTGCAGATGGATGTTCCTCCTGAAAAACGTGAGGATATCGGGCTTCAGGCTGTATTCAAATCAGTATTTCCAATAAAAGATTTTACAGGGAGTGCTTCGCTCGAATTTGTATCATACAAATTCGCAGAGATAAAGCACAGTATTGCGGAATGCATACACCGGGGCATGACTTATGAAATACCTGTCCGTATAACAGTCAGGCTTGTTGTATATGATGTCGACAAGGAGACTGATGTTTCTGTTATCCGCGACATCAAGGAACAGGAGATCTACTTCGGAGCTATTCCCCTGATGACTGATAAGGGTACTTTTATAGTTAACGGTACTGAAAGGGTTGTTGTCAGTCAGCTTCACAGATCATCGGGTGTATTTTTTGATCACGATAAAGGAAAAACTCATTCAAGCGGGAAAATTATTTACAGCTCCAGAATTATCCCTGTACGCGGATCGTGGATCGACCTTGAAATTGATCCTAAAGATATAGTTTATATAAGAATAGACAGACGCCGCAAATTTCCTGTAACCATATTTTTTAAGGCGTTTGGATATACGCCTGGTGATCTCCTTTCGTATTTTTACAAGACCGAAAAGATAATTTTACGCGGAAGAAGCATTTACAAAGAACTAAGGGAGGATTTATGCAAGGGTCAGAAATTCACAAGGGATATCAAAGACCCTGATACCGGTGAAATAATAGCTAAAAAAGGGCGCCCGTTTACTCCCAAGCTCATAAAGAAGCTCATTTCATCCAACTTGGGGACGATACCTATAAACATTGAAGATATAGCAGGAAGAGCCTTTGCCTGTACGATCCCTGATCCAAAAACCGGTGAGCCTTTGGTTAAGGTGAGTGACGAAGTTGATAATGAAGCTATTTCAAAACTGAAAGAAGCAGGAATTAATGAATTCGAACTGCTCTTTGTTGATGGAACCTCAAACAGCGACTCAATCAGGAAAACCCTTGTCATAGATAAAGTCGGTTCAAAAGAAGAGGCTCTTGTTGAAATATACCGAAGGCTCAGGCCCGGAAACCCGGCAACACCGGAAGTTGCCCAGGATTTTATCGACAATCTTTTTTTCAAGACCGCCTATTATGATCTTTCTACTGTTGGAAGAGTTAAGATAAACCAGCGATTGGGCATCAAATCTTCTGCCGATTTAAAAATATTAAGAAGAGAAGACATTCTTCTAACCACAAAAACCCTTATTGAGCTCAGGGATACCCAGGGAGTCGTTGATGACATTGATCATCTGGGAAACCGCAGGATAAGGGCGGTAGGGGAACTTCTTGAGAATCAATACCGCATAGGGCTTGTGCGCATGGAAAGGGCTATAAAGGAAAGAATGAGCCTTCAGGAAGTTGACGCCCTTATGCCCAATGATCTTATAAATCCCAAACCGGTTTCGGCAGTTGTTAAAGAATTCTTTGGAACAAGCCAGCTCAGCCAGTTTATGGACCAGACAAACCCGCTTTCAGAAACAACCCATAAAAGAAGGCTGAGCGCTCTCGGACCTGGCGGGCTTACACGGGAACGCGCGGGCTTCGAAGTCAGAGACGTTCATCCTTCTCATTACGGGCGCATATGTCCCATCGAGACCCCTGAGGGTCCTAACATCGGCCTTATTGTTTCGTTAAGCACATACGCAAGGGTTAATGATTACGGTTTTATTGAAACACCATACAGAATTGTAAGGAACGGAACCGTTACAAATGAAATCAAATTCCTTGATGCCTTCGACGAAAAGGAACTTCCTATTGCACAAGCTAACGCGCCGGTTGGTGAAAGCGGTCAATACCTGAACCCGCTTGTTACATCGCGTGTTGCCGGGGAATTCATGATGGTAAAGAAAAAGGAAATCGAACTGATGGACGTATCTCCCAATCAGCTTGTAAGCGTTTCAGCATCTCTTATTCCCTTTCTTGAGAACGATGATGCGAACAGGGCCCTGATGGGTTCCAACATGCAGCGTCAGGCGGTTCCCCTTATGGTTAATGAAGCTCCCCTCGTGGGTACAGGCATAGAAGATGTTGTTGCTAAGGATTCCGGGGTTACAATAGTAGCTCAGAGGAATGGGGTTGTGGAATCGGTGGATGCTTCACGCATAATATTATCTCATGATCCTACTGAAAAAGGTTTTGAAAGTCATGTTACAATTTATAACCTGTCAAAATATATGCGTTCCAACCAGAACACTTGCTTCAACCACCGCCCGATAGTTTTGAAAGGACAGCACATTAAAGCAGGAGAGATAATTGCCGACGGTCCGGCTACAAACAAAGGAGAGCTTTCTCTCGGTAAGAATGTGACAGTCGCATTCATGCCTTGGGGAGGGTTCAATTTTGAGGATTCGATCCTTGTCAGCGAAAGACTCGTCCGTGATGGCGAATATACGTCGGTTCATATTGAGGAATTTGAGGTTGTTGCAAGAGATACCAAGCTCGGTAAAGAGGATATTACCCGCGACATACCGAATGTTGGTGATGAAGCGCTGAAAGATCTTGATGAAAGCGGCATCGTAAGGCTTGGAGCCGAGGTAGGGCCTGGAGATGTTCTTGTGGGGAAAATAACCCCGAAAGGCGAAACGCAGCTTTCTCCCGAAGAAAAACTTCTTCGTGCCATATTCGGGGAAAAAGCCGGAGATGTTAAAGAGACATCCTTAAGAGTTCCTCCGGGAGTCGATGGCATTGTTATTGATGCCAAAGTCTTTTCAAGACGCGGGATCGATAAGGATGATCGCACCTTCTGGATAGAGGAGATGGAGGTAAAGGTTCTTGAAAGAGACAGGGATGATGAACTTGCTGTGATAGAAGAAATAATCCGCGCTCAGATACAGCAGCTTGTTAAGGGCCAGATATGCAACACACCTGTTAAAAAAGGGAAAAAGGTTTATATCGCAAAGGGAGACACAATAGACCCCAAAATACTTGCCGATGTTCCTGTTGCTCAGCTTGAAGGAGTGCTACTGAAAGATCCCAAGGTAACCGAGCAGCTTCATGATCTTCTTGAACAATTCAGAAATCAGAGCAAGATATGCAGGCAGAATTTTGAGAAACACATAAACAGGTTTGAAAAAGGCGATGATCTTCCTCCGGGCGTCATAAAGATGGTGAAGGTATATGTTGCCATGAAACGAAAGCTCTCTGTTGGGGATAAAATGGCAGGCCGCCATGGCAACAAGGGTGTTGTGTCAAGAATTCTTCCCCAGGAGGATATGCCTTATTTTGAAGACGGAACTCCTGTTGACATGGTTTTGAACCCGCTTGGCGTGCCATCTCGAATGAACGTCGGACAGATCCTGGAAATACATCTCGGACGTGCCGCGAAAGGGCTTGGGGACCAGCTTAACAAACTGGTTGAAGAGAACAACATGAAGGCTCTTCGCGATAAGTTAAAGAAGATATTTGCCGACTCTTCGGTTAACAGAATGATCGGAAAGATGGACGACGAAGATATTTGTGAGTTTGCAGGCAATTATAAAAAAGGCGTTCACATGGCTACACCGGTTTTTGACGGAGCGAAGGAAGTCGAAATTAAAGCCCTTCTTGAAGAGGCAGGATTATCTCCATCGGGTCAGGCAACCTTGTATGACGGGAGAACCGGCGATCAATTCAGGGGGAAGATTACCGTTGGAACCATGTATATGCTGAAACTTCATCATCTTGTTGACGATAAGATTCATGCCCGTTCTATAGGTCCTTATTCACTTGTTACACAGCAACCGCTTGGAGGAAAAGCCCAGTTTGGAGGCCAGCGCCTCGGAGAAATGGAGGTATGGGCTATGGAAGCTTACGGAGCGGCGAATGCATTGCAGGAATTCCTGACTGTCAAATCTGATGATATGGCAGGAAGGACCAGAATGTATGAAAAGATAGTGAAAGGTCAAAACATGCTTGAACCCGGCATTCCAGAGTCCTTTAAAGTTATGACAAAGGAGCTGCAAAGCCTGGGTTTAAACATATCACTTATAGAAGGAAATAAGGAGTAGAATTTGGAAACTCTATACGATTTTTTTGCCAAGCCCATTAATCCGAAAGAATATTCAGGTGTTCGGATCTCACTTGCTTCACCTGAACAGATCCGGCAGTGGTCTTTCGGCGAAATAAAAAAGCCGGAAACAATTAACTACAGGACTTTTAAGCCGGAACGTGACGGGCTTTTCTGCGCCAAGATATTCGGCCCTACCAAAGACTATGAATGCAACTGCGGCAAATACAAACGCATGAAACACAGGGGCGTTGTATGTGAAAAATGCGGGGTCGAGGTCATTCAGTCGAAAGTCCGGAGAGAGCGAATGGGGCACATAGAGCTTGCAACGCCCGTAGCTCACATATGGTTTTTAAAAAGTCTGCCAAGCAAGATAGGAAATCTTCTGGATCTGACGTTAAAGAGCATGGAGAAGGTTCTTTACTTTGACAGCTATATCGTTCTGGATCCGAAAGAGACTGCTCTTGTTCGGTGTCAGCTCCTGTCGGATGATAAATATCGCGAAGCGCTTGAAACCTACGGACCAACATTTCAAGCAGGAATAGGAGCTGAAGCGGTAAAAATTCTGCTGGAAAGCATCGATCTTAATACACTCTATAATGAACTCAGAGCCGATATAAAAGCCACCAGCTCGGTAGCGAAAAGGCAGAAGCTTTCCAAGCGGCTTAAAATAGTCGATGCATTCAGGCGTTCAGGCGTTGATCCTGCCTGGATGATAATGAATGCCATTCCTGTGCTTCCGCCTGATTTGCGGCCACTGGTTCCTCTGGAAGGAGGCAGATTCGCAACCTCCGACCTTAACGACCTTTACCGCAGGGTGATTAACCGGAACAACCGGTTAAAAAGACTAATAGATTTAAGAGCTCCGGACATCATTGTCCGCAACGAAAAGAGAATGCTCCAGGAGGCAGTTGATGTCCTGTTCGACAATGGCAGGCATGGCAGGGTAATTACAGGAACCAATAAGCGTCCTCTGAAGTCATTGAGCGATACCCTGAAAGGAAAACAGGGCCGTTTTCGTCAGAATCTTCTTGGTAAACGTGTCGATTATTCCGGACGAACTGTTATTACGGTTGGTCCCAATTTGAGGCTGCATCAATGCGGCCTTCCCAAAAAAATGGCTCTCGAGCTTTTTAAGCCTTTTGTTTATTACCGTTTGGAGAAGAAGGGCCTTGTTTCGACTGTAAAAAGCGCAAAAAAATTGGTTGAACGCGAGACACCTGAGGTTTGGGATACTCTTGATGAGGTAGTAAAAGAATATCCTGTGATGCTTAACCGGGCGCCAACACTTCACAGATTGGGTATTCAGGCATTTGAGCCGATTCTGATTGAAGGAAAAGCAATCCAGCTTCATCCTCTTGTATGTACCGCTTTTAATGCTGACTTTGACGGCGATCAGATGGCTGTCCATATCCCGCTTTCCGTTGAGTCGCAGATAGAAGCGCGCGTATTGATGCTGTCAAGCAACAATATTCTTTCGCCGGCTAACGGGAGCCCCATTATCGTTCCAACCCAGGATATTGTTCTTGGAATCTACTATATGACGAGGGGAATATCGGGTTCAAAAGGGGATGGAAAGATCTTTGCCAATCTCGAAGAGGTGCGTTCCGCTTATGATTTCGGCGCCGTTGATCTTCATGCCAAAATAGTTGTCCGGATGGACGGCAAAATGATTAATACCACGGTAGGCCGTATTCTCCTCTGGGAGGTTATTCCCAAGGAAAATATTATGATGATGAGCCATTTAATGGTTTCTTCAGAAGAGGATGCAAAATCGGCTCTGATCGGGATTAATAACGGCTTGCCGTTCCCTGAAATTGTGGATAAGTTTTCGGATGACGCAGATAAGGCAAATGACGGCAATATCGGCCTAATGAGAAAAGAGGAATTCAAGAGGATATTCAATGTAAATGATGCTGACGCAGACTCGGTCTTCTCTCTTGAAAAAGGTTCAGTCAGCGGAATAATTTTATCTGAAGAAAAATACCACATATTCATGGTCAATGAAAAGAGACCGGAGATTCCCTTTGATGCCGTTAACAGGGTTCAGGATAAAAAATCTTTAAGGGATCTTGTCGATTATGCATACAGAAATCTTGGCCCCAAGGCCACGGTTGTTCTTGCCGACAGGCTCAAGGATATCGGTTACAAATATTCGACAGAAGGCGGTCTTTCAATTTCAATTGATGATATGATCATTCCGGCTGAAAAAGAGGATATAATAAAAAAAGCCGAAAAAAAGGTTTCTGAGATCGGGCGACAGTACACCGAGGGACTTATAACACAGGGCGAGAAATATAATAAGGTTGTTGATATATGGGCTAAGGCTACCGATGATGTAGCCAATGAAATGATGGCGTCAATGAAAGTCGAGTCCGTAAAGGACAGCAGCGGAAATCCTGTGCTGGATAAGAAAGGGAAGCCTGTTTACGAAGAGAGTTTTAATCCAATATATATGATGGCCGATTCGGGCGCCAGAGGGAGCAAAGACCAGATGCGCCAGCTGGCAGGTATGCGCGGTCTTATGGCCAAGCCATCAGGAGAAATTATTGAAACCCCCATCAGCGCGAATTTCAGAGAGGGACTTTCAGTTTTGCAATATTTCATTTCGACTCACGGAGCAAGAAAAGGCCTTGCCGATACCGCCCTTAAAACCGCAAATTCGGGATATCTGACAAGAAGGCTGGCTGATGTTGCCCAGGATTGCATTGTCATGGAAGAAGATTGCGGTACAATTATGGGTGTTGTTGTGGAGCCGCTTGTTGAGGGAGGAGAGGTTATTCAGCGGCTTGGAGAAAGAATCCTTGGCCGAGTCGCAATAGATGATATTCTCGATCCTTTTACTGATGAGGTTCTCATCAGAAAAGGTGAAGGACTCGACGAAAAGGCGGTAAAGAAGATTGAAGATGCCGGAATAACAAGCATTAAAATAAGGTCGGTTCTCACATGTAAGGCTTCTTTCGGCGTATGTGTAAAATGTTACGGAAGAGATCTTTCCCACGGCGGCAAGGTTGAGCTTGGGCAGGCTGTTGGAATTCTTGCTGCTCAGTCAATAGGTGAACCCGGAACACAGCTCACAATGCGTACATTCCATATTGGCGGTACGGCCAGCAGAAGGGTAGAACAGGCTGATATTCGGGCAAGAGTTGACGGAACAGTGAGGTTTATAGACCTTCATGTTGTAAAGAACGCGGAAAATCAATATATCGTCATGAATCGCCGCGGCGGCAAGTTTACTATTGTCAGCGATACCGGACGTGAGCTTGAAAGCTGTCCTGTTATTTATGGGGTGTATATCATGGTGGAAGACGGCCAGAAAATTAAAGGCCCTGACCCGGAAACAGGAAGACCGGGGGATCTCCTTGCAACCTGGGATCCGTTTACAACTCCAATCATTACGGAGGTGGACGGAACGGTTAAATTCGGAGACATTGTTCAGGGGAAAACCATGAAGGAAAAGGTTGACCCTGTTACCGGAAAATCGAGCCGAACAATTATTGAATCTAAAGGGACAGAAGTCAGGCCGAGGATTTCTATTAAGGATAAAGAAGGAAAAACGGCAAAACTTTTCAAGTCGTCAGGAATGGCCCGATACATACTTCCAATCGATGCTGTCCTGATGGTTGAAGAAGGCGATAATGTCAAAGCCGGAGATGTTATAGCAAAACTTCCCAGGGCAACTACAAAAACAAAGGATATTACCGGGGGGCTCCCAAGAGTCGCAGAGCTTTTTGAAGTCAGAAAACCCAAAGAAATTGCTATTTTGAGTGAAATTGATGGATATGTATCTATTGCAAAGAGTACGAAGAAAGGGAAACAAAAAGTTACTGTAACTCCTGTCGATTTTGGTGAAAAGAAAGAATATCTGATCCCGCGCGGAAAACATATAAATGTTTACGAAGGCGATTATATCAGGGCAGGCGAGCCCATTATCGGCGGATCGGCTATTCCTCAAGATATTCTGAATATAAAGGGCGAAGTAGCCCTTGCACGTTATCTTGTTGATGAGGTCCAGGAAGTGTACCGTTTGCAGGGCGTAAGGATAAATGACAAGCATATCGAAGTTATTGTCCGGCAGATGATGAGGCGGGTTAAGGTTATGGATGTTGGAGATACAGATTTTATCCTTGAAGAGCAGGTTGACCGTATAAAATTTGAGGATGCTAACAGGCAGGTTAAAGAAAAAGGTGGAAAGCCTGCTATAGCTGAGCCACTTATACTTGGAATAACAAAAGCATCTTTAAGTACCGACAGCTTTATTTCAGCCGCATCTTTTCAGGAAACCACCAAGGTTTTAACCGATGCCAGCATTTCCGGAGCCGTAGATTATCTGAGAGGACTGAAAGAAAATGTTATCATGGGCAGGCTAATACCTGCAGGTTCAGGACTTACATTGAATGAAGAGATAGAAATATCAAGGGGATAATATATGTTTTATGATGTATCTTCCTGAGGATTTATCACGAAGGCTTGATTGCTTAAATATGACGATCTTGGAGAAATATTTTACGAACGATATTGAGAGTTTTGAGAAATAGATTTTTTATGAAACTATTAAATATAATATTTATTTTATCATGAATTTTCTTGACATCTGGTTCATATATGTATAAAAAATGCCTCTTTTGCAAAGGCTTTGCGATTTTATGAATTTATACTAATTCTTAAGAGGGGAATATGCCGACAATTAACCAGTTAGTGAGAAAGGGCAGGAGCAGGGTAGTCAAGAAAACTACTACGCCGGCACTTAGAGGGGCTCCTCAAAAAAGAGGTGTATGTACCCGTGTTTATACCTCAACTCCAAAAAAACCCAACTCTGCTTTGCGTAAAGTAGCGAGAGTAAGGCTGACTTCAGGCGTGGAAGTTACAGCATACATTCCGGGAGTAGGGCATAATCTTCAGGAACATTCGGTTGTTCTGGTTCGCGGCGGTCGAGTCAAAGATCTTCCAGGTGTCCGATATCATATTGTGAGGGGGACCCTCGATACGCTGGGAGTTGATGATAGAAAGAAGAGCAGATCCAAGTACGGGGCAAAAAAGCCTAAATGATATTAGCCTTTAATTTCTTGTTATATTTAAATAAATATATAAAAATGGATTGACATATGCCTAGAAGAAGAGACGTACCTGAACGGGTTATTATCCCTGATTCCAAATATGACAACAAGGTAGTTGCGAAATTTATTAAAGCAATAATGAAGGACGGCAAAAAAAGTATTGCGGAGTCGATACTTTATGAAGCTTTTGATATTATTGGGAAAAAAGGGAGTGAGCCGCCGATCAAGTTGTTTGAGCAGGCATTGGAAAATGTAAAACCAATGATTGAGGTCAAATCGAGAAGAGTTGGCGGGTCAACATATCAGGTTCCAACTGAAATCAGACCATCAAGGCGCACAGCTCTCGGGATAAGGTGGATAATCTCGTATGCGCACCAGCGTCCGGAAAAGAGCATGGCAAGCAAGCTTGCCGGGGAAATCATGGATGCAGCCAACAAGAGGGGCTCTTCAATTAAGAAAAAAGAAGATACTCACAAGATGGCCGAGGCAAACAAGGCTTTTGCTCATTTCAGGTGGTAGGGCTTATAGAGTCAGCATTTAAGCGTTTATTAACTATAAATTGCATTAAGCTCCTTTTATCTTTACAGGGAGGGTATTCGAGATGGCAAAGAAGAAGTTTGAGAGGACGAAGCCGCATGTTAACGTGGGAACGATAGGACATATAGATCACGGTAAGACGACATTGACGGCAGCGATAACGAAGCATTGT
>Ga0180009_10005163_pt1 | contig 14089 bp, 15 predicted proteins | sample OS_PC_MetaG_FD_123537 | JGI IMG/M metagenome (GOLD analysis project Ga0180009, IMG submission 123537) | Groundwater microbial communities from the Aspo Hard Rock Laboratory (HRL) deep subsurface site, Sweden - OS_PC_MetaG | ecosystem: Environmental > Aquatic > Deep subsurface > Groundwater... | reverse complement strand
TTGGCAAACTCGACTTCCCACGCGAGAAAGGCGTCCAAGGTAAGGGACGCCAGGGAGCCCTCGTGCTGGTCCTCGTTCATGTCCCAGTAGGGCGGGTCCGCGAAGATGAGATTGCAGCCTTTCATCTCCTCGGGGAGGCCATCTAAGATATTGTGCTTCTGTATATCCGAACGGACCGGGTTGAGGTCGTAGGCCCGGTAGCGGCGAAGCATCAGCTTGCACACATCTATGGTAGTGCCGCTCCCAGCCATGGGGTCAACGACGATATCGAACACCTCGGTGTAGTAATAGAGGGTGTGCTGCACTATCTGGCCCGGGATGCGTCCCTTGAAGTCATGCCCGAACCGCTTGTCGCACTCCGTGAAGCTCCACACGTCGGCGAAGCGCAACGGGTCGGGCTTACCATTTTCGGCAGAATTGCCGTTTTTGGTAAACTCAGCGAGGTCGTTACTGATGATTTGCTGGGACCATCCCAGTCTCTCGGCGATCTCCTCCTGGGTGAGGCACTGGAGGTAGAGGTCGAGGGCCTTCCTTTGGCGCTCTGTCTTCTCATCCTCCCTTTGTGTCCGGGTCCACTCGCGGACTGTTCGCTCATCCGCGCCGAGCTTCGCCGCGAGCTCGCTGGTGCGGTAGACGACACCATCGATGCTCTTGCCGTACAATCCCCGGGTCAGTTTCGCCTTCTCGGTCATAGTGAGCTGCTTGCCATGGCGAGCGTTCAGTTCGGCTGAGCGAATGAGGATCTGTTCAACGGTTGGGTCCTCTGGCATTGTGGCGTCCACTTCGACAGGTATGGTGGTCTTGCCCTCAAGCCGGTAGGCCTGAAGCCGGTGGGCCCCGTCCACGAGTACATCACCGGTCGTAATGAGAATGGGCGGCAGGTCTGCAAGTGCCGTGCGGTATGCTTCTATCGTGGCCTTGTCTAAACCATCGCGTGGGTAAGCATCATCCAACATATGGATGCTGTCAATTGCGCGTTCTGTAACTGTCATGCCGTTATCTCCTTCTCCTTTCTAGCTACACTTTTCGCATATCGGCCGGCTAAACCTTCGCCAGCTCAGTTGCTCTTAGTAACCCATGCCCTCATGCCCTTGCAGACGAAAGCTAAATCAGGCTTGTCCAGCCATAATTTCATTCTGAATTCACAGTAGCTCGTCTTAAAAGGGCACTCGGGGCAAATCTCCCGGCTTACCATTTCAGGACCTAATTCCACACCCAGTGTTAATCCTTTCATTTCGACTTCTCTAATAAAATCTTCGTTTGCCACCTTTACTTCTCGTTAATGTGCCTAAGGTCAAAATACCCCCAAACTTTAAACGGCAACGAGTACCCCGGCTCCTCTGAAAACGTGTAGAAGTCATTGCCGCCACCTACCGGGGTCGCGCCAACGCCCATGCTGTTATTAGTAGGCGAGTAGGCTCGGCGGGCCCTTAACCGCACATTACCCCGCTGTTTGAAATATGCATAAAGTTGCTTGGCCTCAGCCTTACTAAAGGTCTGTTCAATGGCGCTGGCCGTGTACCAATGGGCTACGTCATCAATGCTCCTGCCAGGCGCCAGCACGACTAGCCGAGCTAGCTCTTCATTTGACATTTCGGTATGGAATAAGGTAAAGGGAACTTCCGAGTAACCGTCAAACTCATCAGCTATGAGCGTGACCCAATACCGGGGTTCGGACTTGTCCCACAAGTCGGCAGCTTTGACTTCATCCAAGGCTGTCTCTTGGCGGTTATCCTGTGCATCTTTCATTGCATGAATAGCATCCGCCCACATAGGATTATTTTCCAATACCAAGTAAATAGCGGACTGTAGCCTATTGGCATAGCTGCCCACGCTCCCTCTGGGATCAGTAATGATGCGCGTGATAGACCCGTCGGGGCCGGTAATGGTAGTTATGTACTTACTGTTTACATTGTCAGTGCCCCGGGAGAAGTCCTGAAATTGTATGTTTACGAACCCATGTTGAGACTGAATTGATATACCCTGTTTTTTGGTTTCCATTTTGTTCTTACCTCCCTCAGAATTTCGTTTGTCTTAGCCTGTCAACAACACCGGGTCGGACTACTTCAATTTTCTTTGCCATCTGTATCCTCTTTAATAGTGACCCTGAGCCTTTGTGGCGGTGGGTCTCCCAGTGCCTCTTTCTGCAAGAAAGGCGGGCAGGGCGTAAGGGCATCTCTCCACCACCTGGGAAACATTCCGGTGTACTCTCGGTAGAGCCTGCGGAACTGCTCATCGAGGATATAGCTTACACACCAGTCATTCTCCGACCTCATACCCCGACCCGTAGACTGAACTATCGTCCTGATAGTCTGCACGGCATACCAGATGGGGCCGTCATGAGCTGAGTAGAGCCTCCTTGATATTTGCTGGTCACCAAGGTTGGGATAGGGTATCTTGGCCAGAACCAGAAACCTGCATAACTCATGAGGCAGGTCAACCCCCCGGTCCATTGACGGAGAGATGAGCACCAAGGGACTATTATCCATCTTGAATCGCTCAAGGGTCGATATACGCTGGAAAGAGTCATGCTGGAGAAGCCTGACCTTATGGATGGAGTTCTCAAAGATGTAGCGAGCCAAGGGATAGGAAACCGTGTGTATGAGCCCCTTCACATTCGGGTGCTCTTCCAGTATACGGTCCACAGCCTTAACTAGAGTGGGCCAGGCGGTATCCTTACTCTTGTGAGTTATATCCGCCATGGGTGCGAAGTATACTGGGCGCCGCTCCGCCGGAAAAGTGCAGGGCAGGTCAATGAACTCAATATCTGCCTGTTTCAGGCCAAGATCCCGGGCGAACTGCTTAGGGGAGATAATCGTGGCACTCATCACCAAGAACTTCTCCCCATGCTTCCAGAGGTTATGCTCGGCGTAACGAGAGATAAAGACCGGCTTGAAGGTCCACGATGACTCCGAAGGGATAAAAGCCCAGTTTTCTAATTTCTGTCTGGTCAGGAACATCAACTTAGCCAGCAGACGCTCCAGTTCTTTCTTCTCCTTAATATCAAAGGCCAGCACCGCATCCTCAAGCTCTTTAAGCCGCGACTGGGTTGCAGGAATGGCCTCTTCCTCGGCCCACTCGAACCACGCCTGTGCCACCGTCTTCTTCTTGGGCGGGGCTATTCTCAATTGTTCTATCCTCGCGGCGGTGATGGTAACCTCTATGAAACTCATCAGGGCGTTTTCCGTAAGGTCACCCTCATCCAGAACTACCCATGGCCAGCCGGAAAAGTCACCAGAGTAGTTAGCCTCATTCAGGAAGTAGGCCATGTTAAGCACGGCCAGATCGGCCTCTTTGGCTCTCCTCTTCTGGATACCATAGGGGCAGTCAGATGAGCAGGGGCACTTCTCCATCTCCTTATCGCTAGTCTTAAAATCACAGAACTGGTACTTACAATCCCCGCATAGGCGCCGCGAGCTGCTGCCTCTCTCACTGGTGCACTCGTTACAGGTGTAACCACCCTTGAGGCAGAAATAGTTAGCCCTGCCCTTCAGCTCTACCGCATTGGGGAAATCATCAACGACCTGCCCCTGCAGCTGCTTGGTATGGCAGGTATAGAGAACCTGGGTATCCAGATGTTTACCCATGGCTACCATAATCAGGGTCTTGCCACTGCCGGTCGGCGCCTGCAGGAGAATAACCTTCTTGTCGGACCGAGAAATCCTCTCAAGCGCATCCACTTGGGCTGGCCTAAAATCAGTGAACTTCTCCGGGAGCCCGAGAGCGGCAGGGGTCGGGGCTTCACTTATCATTTCAGGCTCTCCTTTATCTCGCTGTATGCGGGAGCGTCAATAACCACTACCCTACCCTTTCGCTGGAGCCTGCTTGCGATCCGGAAGGGCAGTTCATCAATGGGAAGGTTAGTGGTGACCACCAGGGCCAAGCCATGCATAAGTCGATAGTCTAGTATGGTGTCAATCCTTTCCTGAACCCAGGGAGTGCGGTGCTCGGTGCCGAGGTCATCAAGAGCCAGCAGCGGCACATTGAGGAAGAAATCAAATCTGGCTTCATATGAGAGGTCACCCCCCTCCCTGAAACCGCGCCGCAATTCATCCAGGAGCAGGGGCACATAAGCGTAGCGGGCTGGCTTTTCCTGCCTGAGCCGGTGGCGGCAGACTGCGATAAGCAGGTGAGTCTTGCCGCGGTCAGAATCGCTGTTCAAGGTGAGCCAGTTAAATTCCGCTGTCTCTTCAGCTATGGCCAAGGCCGCCTGATAGGCCTCCTCAAGGCCCGGGTGCACATGGAAATTCTCGAAGGTCATATGCTCCGATGCCTCAGGGAGCTCGCAATCGTTGAGCATCCGCCTCCTTTTCCGTTGGATCAGCTGCTCTCTAACACACCTGCAGGGGACAACCTGGCCGTAGTCAGGCCGGCCACTTTCCTTTAGCGGGTGAACGAAGCCGCTACCCTTGCATATGGGACACTCGTTAGCCCCCTCGGGTTCAGGAACGTCTGAGGCCCCGGCGGAGCTCCTGGGCTGAATATCCCTTAGTACGTCCGATACCCTGTGCATCCCCCCTGGATTGTTGCTTTCTGTCACCTAGCCCTCCTTGGTCTAGTCGGTAATTCCCGCGGGCCACGTCGATATCCATGAATTTCTCCAGCCCGCGGCGCAAAAACTCATCAAAAGTCCAGCGGTACCGCCAGAAGTAATCTTCGCCGTTAAGGATCTCAGCGTAGTTAGTCATCGCCTGGCAGATCTCCTCCTTGGTGTATGTCTTAAGAGCAGACTTCAGAGCGGTTTTCATCTTCTCTGTAACCTGCTTGTGCTTAACTATCTGAAGACTGTTCCAGTGATTGAAGACCACAGTATATGTGTCTTTAAGAGTGTCTTTAAGAGTGTCTTTAATAAATGTCTTTACAGGCTCGGTTCTACGCTCAGCCAGTTTACTAGCACTAGTCAACTGTGGTTCACTATTCTGGTGAACGCTGGTTGACTTCTCTGGTGAACGCTGGTTGACTAGCGGGGTCTCCTCGCTGGTAAACACTGGTTCACTAGGCGTTGGTGAACCGCCGTTTACTAGATGAGCCTTATCATCATCAGGGGATTCTCCCCCTTCGCTAGTCAACTCCCGTTTACTAGGTGGCATTATCCAGGTGTCATAGTGTTTGTTGAATAGGTACTCCGTAGTCTTGGTTCCATTCCGGTGGCATACTAGAATATGTCTCCCCTCTACCCTTTTCAAGGCCTTAATGATGCCCTGCCGGGTGAGGTTGGTAGAGTCCTCAAACTTTTTGAGGGGAATAGGGGCACTTAGTAGGCTGAAGCCCCAGGTACGGTCTATGACTGTTAAGACTACCTGGTATTCCCCACCGGACATACAGGCAAGCATTAAGGCATGCCAGACATCATTATTGATGCGCCTATCGTGGTGTCCTGGAGCCGTCGCCCGATTTGCCCGCTGCGGGTTAACTTTTGATAGTGCTCGATAGGGGTTTTGCAATAATCCTCACCTCACCTAGTAAACTGTGGTTGACTAGCCGAGCACGCACGCTTACTACACCTTAGCCCTCAGCCTCATCGCTGGCGGCTTTGGCGTTTTTTACCCCTTTAAAAAAATAGGCAGGGCATAGCGCTAACTATGCCTGCCAGCAAGGACTTCTATTAACCGCCAAGTTTTGACTTCTTGGCAAAGGTATGTAACAATCAAAAGTGGAGTTCATTTACCTTCCTTTCTACTCCTCGCCCTGGCCGGAGCCTGCCAAGCACCGGCCTTTTTCATCCTTGTAAGTGTGCCCTGTCATCAGCGCCCCCCAGCAATGCCATCAATTTTGCCCGCGGGATCACAATTTTCCGTGGACCCAGGTGTATTGCTGGAATCGATCCATTTTTTATGCCGTTATACATCACGCTGCGAGAACAGCGGAGCAACTTTCGGGCTTCATCTGGAGTAAGTACGAGAGAGTCATTATTATTGCTTGCCACCGCCAACCTCCGCTTTCTGTGACTCCTCACCGCCCTCGCTCTCCCTCCCTTCCGGCATGGGAATGAGCTTCATAATATGGTCTGCTGCGAAAGGCAAGTCATCACCTTCTTTAATACCATGCAAATGGCAGAATTCGGCCGGAAGGGTAATCACCAACGACCCCCCCAGGCGCACAACCCGACGAGTTCCAGCGATAATCCTACTCCCTTTGTTCATAATCTACCTCCAAATGTATATATATTCCCCTTGACAAACTCAGTATATACATGTTATAATCCTCCCGTCAAAGCACGATTTGGTAAAGGCGAGCGCAGATGATTCACGAAGTAGCAGGAAAATACATATCTCCATTGAGCTCGGCAGCACCAGGAGTACAAAATGGCTAAAAAATTAAATTCTTATAACAGGAGAAAATTACTTGAAGCTCGAGATAAGGGTCTTAGCAATTCCGAGATGAAGAGACAATTTGGTATTACTGACGATAGGACATTAAGGCGACATCTCGAATTAGCTGAGCAAGAACAGGAACCCAGAATTGTTAGGACAGAGATATTAAAGGAAGCAATCAGAGATCACCTAGCTGAGTTGCGGCAGCTAATTGAGTCTTTGCCAGAGATATTTAGGATACCGTCTCCAACCGCTCCCACCAGCACTATGGCATCTGTGGATGCCCTTCACTCAAATCGCCTTTTTGCCTGTTTGAAGAGGCATTTACCTTTCCCAACCTTGTGGAGGGACTATAGCCAGTGGGAAACTAAATACCTGTCGTACATAGACAACTGCGACAAGCTACGAGACGAAATCCGAAGGGAAGCTACTACACGAATGTCATTGGCCTTTATGGATCACGATGTTACAGTGTCGCACCTCGCATCGCAGTTTATCGACTGGATGCTCTGTCATGTAGAAAATAAGCTTCTAAAGTGGAGCGAGGAAAAATTTGAATTCCGTTGGAAATATTATAAGGCTAAAGTAGACAAACAACCCACTGTGGCTAGACAAATGTTCGTCTTACCAGGCAGTCAGATGCTCCTGGAAATTTTTAGTCAACATGAGGTTAGTAATGAGTTTTGTGAAAAGGAATGTCGGGAGTTATTAGACTTGATATTGAAAGGTGAAACTGTAGCTAATCTCTTGGCCTTATTTGAGGATCTGAATTATTTAGAAACCAAAATCCGCAATTCCTTGGAAGAAATCCTGCTTAGGAGAGATTATATTCTTTATAGCTGCGACTTGTGTCCCGGAAAGCCAAGATTGTTACGCTGATAGCTTAGATATGTAATCCCTATCTATAAAATTGCTCATGGGAAAGGAGGAGACAATGAGAGGTCACATTCGCAAGAAGGGTGAGCACTCTTGGCAAATCACCCTCGACACTGGCACCGGGCCTGATGGCAGGCGCCGGCGCTGCTTCGAGACGATACACTCGACACGCAAATCCGACGCACAAAAGAGATTGAATGAGCTGTTGGTCAGCCTGGACAAGGGTGTCTACACACCACCCGGCCGCCTTACCTTGAGAGAGTACCTTGACCGATGGGTTAAAGATTACGTACAGCCCAATCTCAGCCCCAGGACCGCCGAAGGCTATGAGCACATTTGCAACCATCACTTTGTACCGTGCCTGGGGAATATAAAATTGAGCGGATTAAAGCCAGAGCACTTGCAGCATTACTATTCTGAGAAGTTATCTAACGGACTGAGTGCTCAAACGGTGAGGCACCACCACACCTGCCTTCATAAAGCCCTGCAAACGGCTGTAGAGTGGGGATTGCTGGCCAGGAATATCGCTGATGCTGTCACCCCACCCCGTGCGCAACAGCCGGAGATGCAGACCTGGGATGAAGATGATGTTATCACTTTCCTTGAAGCTGTTCGACAGACACCTTACTTTGCTTTATTCCATACCGCTCTTTTCACCGGTATGCGAAGGTCAGAGCTTCTAGCTCTGCGATGGTGCGACCTCGATTTACTGCTCTGCCAGCTTTATGTCACCCGCAGTTTGCACGTGTTGAAAGGCGGCCGGGTAGTTATCAGACAACCCAAAACCGCCAAAGGTAAACGCATGATAGCCCTGTCACCACTCACTGTCTCAGTTCTTAGAGAGCACCGGGAAAAGCAACAACTAGACCGGGCCATGCTGGGAGTACCGCTAAAAGATGATGATTTGGTTTTCAGTGACCTTGAAGGCAAGCCGTTACTGCCCAATACCGTTACCCACAGCTGGATTAAACTCGTAAGACGTACCGGACTTAAACCCATAAGGCTACACGATGCACGTCACAGTCATGCCTCTTTAATGCTTAAGCAGGGCACGCATCCGAAAATAGTTCAGGAAAGGCTAGGTCATTCCAGTATATCAATAACACTGGACACCTATTCTCATGTTGCCCCCGGACTTCAAGAGGCCGCCGCCGCCCACTTTGACCAGGCTTTCACCGCAAGGTATAATAAGCACGGCAAAGAGGCAACTGGAGAAAATGTCGCCAATTTGTCGCCAATACTAGACATAACATCATCTAGAAACTAAAATTTAGCTTCAAGCGCCTATAGCTCAGCGGACAGAGCATCGGTCTTCGGAACCGAGGGTCGTGGGTTCGAATCCCTCTAGGCGTGCCACTTTTTGAAGCTAAAACGACAAACCGGAAGACCTCATTGTTGAGGTCTTTTTGATTTTTGCTAACAAATTGCTAACAGATGGTTTGTATTGTTGAAACTGTTAATGACTACATGGAGGTTGTTCGCCAATGAAAATACGTGGACCTGGCTGACCATCAAATCGGGATTCTCCGATTTTAGGATTAACGTCATCCCGAAATGTAGAGCTTGGGAATTTAGGTACAATTTTGGCATCGATGTTTAAAGCTGATTGATGAATCGTTTTAACAGGAATTACTATTTCATCCATGAGAAGTTCAAAGTTTCCTATCGATATATTGAGCACCGGACGCTGGACGTTGTGTTGTTTATCGCTAGTGACCACATTTGGTAGCTCTAAAAAAACACTGAAAAGACTATTGTTTCTAAGTATCCCTATTGCAGCCAACACACCCTCAGGCAAAAATGCTTGATACCGATCTTGAATATCAGTAAGCCTATCTTTAAGGAGTCGAGTTTCTCTGCTAATATGGTCTAGCCAAGTTATTTTTGGCGTCACTGGAGCATTATTGCTTAAAGATAAGTGCAAGAATATTAAGTCCATGGACCTAGCGCTAAATAATTCCTCTATTGTCGTAGGGACAAAACCATCTGACGATGCCTTAATCATACCTGCAAAAAAGGACATCATTCTATTGATGCTCTGTGAAGCTTCAGACAGAGCTATTCTTGCGACTTTTATAACGGCTTTTTCTTGTCTACGGCGTAAAGTAAAGTCTAGAGCGAGGGCAACTACATAAGTACCAATCGTACCGACTATGATATTCTCTACAAGACTAATATGACGTCCAAGTAATAAAGGAAACCATATGTACATTACAATCAATGGAATAGTAAGGATAGCAACACAAATACCGAAGATAACGAAAATCTTCGTTGTTGACATGTGACAATCTCCTTACAGATTAGGATATAATGTTCACTGCAATATTACAAAATTCAAGAATAATTCCTTATGTTATGGGTCATATTATCTAAGCGATGTTAAAGTACCATTGCAAATGTCTTCCGACAAGGCTTGCCTCATAGCGTCATCAAACCCTTTAGCAGCAGCTTCCTGCAATCCTGGCGCTACATGGCTGTAAGTATCAAGGGTTACTTGAATACTGGAATGACCTAACCTTTCCTGGACAATTTTCGGGTGTGTACCCTCTTTGAACATCTTCTTTTGAATTTAATTTAGAAGATGAAGGATAACACAATGTTAATCGCTCATCTTGATTCCGGCATATTCCTCAAATATCGTTATGATGGCAGCAACGTCTTTTCCACCGAGTCCACGGGATTCTGCCATCTCGAAAACTTGATAAGGTATGCTGGAAATGAAAATCGGTGTGCTTAAATCTACGGCTGTCTGCATTATTGAACGCATGTCCTTGCTCATGGTGTTAATTGCCCCTCTTGGTTCAAAGTCCCTGTTTATCATTCTAGAGCCGAACATCCTCCAAATAGCGCTGTCACCTAGGCTATTGCTTATAATCTCATGCAGGACTTTCAAATCCATCCCCAGTTTTTTGGCCATTATCAGGGCTTCGGCTGCCGCTACTTGGTAGGCACCAACCAGAAGCTGGTTAATCATTTTGACTGTCTGACCCTTCCCTACACCACCGGTATAATAGACGTGTTTTCCCATAGATTTTAAGAGAGGCTCATTTTCTTTAAACACCTTTTCCTCCGCTCCCGCCATTAATACCAGAGTGCCTTCTACAGCTCGCTCATGCCCTCCGCTAACCGGTGAATCAATAACAGCCACACCGCTCTTACTGGCTACTTTTTCTACCTCAGCCATTTCCAGAGGTGAAATCGTACTCGTGATTATAAGAGTTGAGCCATTTTTCATTCCACCCAGTACTCCCTCTGGAGGGAAAACGACTTCTTTAATCTGGGGATAGTTAAGAACCATCACCACGATGGTGTCACATTGCTGTCCAAGTTCTTTAGCGCTTTTGGCTACCTTGACTCCCAGTTTCTCCATCTCAGCCAAAGGTTCTTTCCTTATATCATAAACAGTGAGAGAGAACCCCGCTTTTGAAATATTGGTTGCCATAGGTTTTCCCATTGAGCCTAGACCAATGAAGCCAATCTTTTTCCCACCTGCTTGTGTCATATTTCCTCCCTCCACTCGTTTTTGATAAAGAAACTCCTACCCTTTAGCTAAAATTACCCGCTGGCAAGCATTTCCGTGTTACTTTATCATCTGACCGGGTAGCCAGAGGATTAGCTGAGGAAAGGCCACGCATAGCCCCATCCCAATCAAGATGAGAAAAACAAACGGAAATACCCCCCGGATTATGTCACCCATGGTAACTCCCAAAGATGGGTCAGCTGAACCTCGGAGATAGAATATAGCATGGGCCATGGGAGGTGTCATGAAAGACATCTGAAGATTAACGCAGACCATCATGGCAAACCAAAGGGGGTCAAACCCTAGAACGGGCACAAGGGGAGATATTATAGGAACCATGATAAAGAGGATACCTAACCAGTCAATGAAAAACCCCAGGATGAAGAGCGCAAACATGACTATGGCAAAGGCACCCCATTTGCCCCCAGGGGCAGCCAGAATGAGTTCTTCTATTACCTTTCCGCAACCGGCGGCGAGAAAGACACCGACGAAGGCGAAAGACAATCCTCCGATGAGCAGTATCATGGCGGTAACCCTCAGTGTTCGGCTTAGCGTGTCCTTCAGGATTTCAAGATTCAATCGTCGGTAGACAAGGGCCAAAACGGTAGCGGCAAAGGCACCCACGGCGGCAGCTTCAGTGGGAGGGGCTACTCCAAAAAAGATGGTGCCCAGCACCGCCAGGATAAGTAGCGCGGGAGGAACCATCGAGGTAAGAAGCATAGTCGTTTTCTTAATGAAGGGGACTTTCCTTTCTTCAGCAGGCACTGCCGGTGCAATATTTGGCTGAAATAAACAGCGCAGGATAATGTAGCTGCAATATAAACCGGAGAGGATAAACCCGGGGATAAATGCGGCCATAAACAGCTTTCCCACCGATATAAAAGCCATTGGCCCATAGATAACCAGCATGATACTGGGGGGAATAAGGATACCCAGGGTGCCGCCGGCGCAAACCGAGCCTGCGGCTAGGCTTTTGGAATAACCTCGATTTACCATGGCGGGAAGGGCGAGAAGGGATAGCATGGTAACCGAGGCGCCAATGATGCCGACGCAGGCAGCCAGGATAGTACCCAGTAACACCGTGGTTACCGCCAGTCCACCCCTGAGCCCACCGAGCCACAGGTATAAGGCATCATACAATCGTTCGGCGATTCCCGAGCGTTCCAGCATAATCCCCATAAAAATAAACAGGGGGGCGGCTAGGAGGACATAGCTGGTTATCAGGGCAAACAAGCGCGTATACATAAGATTAAGTACCGAAGGTCCCAATATGGCATAGCCAAGTATTAAGCCGAGAGCACCAATAGGGATGGCCAAGGGATAACCGCTCAGAATCCCCACCAGAATCCCGCCCAGCATTATTAAGGTGGTAATCTCTGGACTAATTTCAATCATAGTTGTTGGTTCCTTGTCAGCCGATACAGGTCGCGAATGAGTTGTGCCACACCCTGAAGGGCAAACAGAAACAGTCCCAGAACCACTACGGTTCTGATTGGACCGGTTATCGGGTACCAGTTACTTCTAGCCATCACTTCACCCATTGACCAGGCGAACCACATCCTATCCCAGGCAACGTACGTAAGGGAAAAGAGCAGCGGAAAGAAAAATAATAAGGCAAGAGCGACATCGAGAATTGCCTTCCCTCTGGGCGACAAGTGGGTATAAAACACATCCACTCTCACATGCCCGCCGTGCTTGTGGGTATAAGACCAGCCCAGAACCGCAATGGTACCCCCTAGCATGCTTGCAGTTTCAAATGACCACATCGTTGGCGCATTAAAGACATATCTTGCCGAGACCTCAAAGCAGAGCACCAGCACCAGGGCCAGGCAGGCCCACCTTACTACCATTCCCGTGTATTCACTAATGTTATCAATAACCCGAACTATGTTTCTCATAATTAATTACTCCCCCGCTCCGAGAGCGGTTCCCGGAGCGGGGGTTAAATCTGACATCTGTCTAACTAAGATAGTGCGGTGCGGTAAGAGGCCTAACTTATCGTATGCCCAGGCTGTCAGTTGTTGCTTGAAACGCGCGCTGAGATTCTACTACCTTGGCGAAGAAGGGGTCAGCGGCTGACTTCTCGTCGTAGTACTCTTTAGCTAGTCTCGCGAACTCATCTTCTACTGCCTGGGGCAGGGGTTGGACTTCGCAGCCATAATCGATGAAATTCTGTATGTTACCCGCTTCTGCCTGTATTTCCCGGCCATAAAATTTCAACGCCTCCAGCCATACTGCCGACTCTAGCATTTTTTGCAGGTCAGGGGGGAGCGCGTTCCAACTCTGTTTGTTGATATGGAACAGCTGGAGGTCAGTGGGACCGCGGGTTGCCGACTGATAGACATACGGGGCCACTTCCTGGAAGCCCATGCCCCAGTTGGCGCCAAAGGTTCCCATTTCAAAAGTGTCGATGACTCCCCGCTGCGTAGATTCATAGATTTCCCCACCAAACATGGTGACTACGGACGCACCCATATTGGCGATGATATTGGCAGGGTCACCGAGGGCGCGCATCTTCAACCCCTTGAAGTCAGCCGGGGTGTTCAGAGGCTTTGTGGAGTGGGCCCATACCTCCGGGCTGCTGAGACAATAGGAGGCGAGTGGGTACGAGTCTATCGGTTCAAACATCTCTCTACAAAGCTCGATTCCTCCTCCCTCCATATACCACAGTGCCTGTGGTATAGGCGTCATCCCGCCAGCCACCTGGAAGAAGAGGCCGGCTGAAGGGAACATGTCCATCACAAACACAGTGGCAGAGGCACCAGCGTCAATAATGCCGTCACGTACCCCTTGAATTACTTCCGCACCGGGCACAATTTCATCACCGGCAAAGAGCTCCCATTGCATACGCCCGCCACTCGCAGCCTCAACCCTTTTAGCCAGTTCTTCCACCACATGGTAACGGGGGTCTGCCTTCGGTTGCATTGACACCACTTTCCATTTAATTACTTCCGGCGGCTGGGCCGGAGCTGGTGCGGGAGCAGGAGATGGGGCTGGGGTCGGTGCTGGTGCAGGTGCTGGTGCGGGAGCTGGTGCTGGCGCGGGAGCTGGTGCTGGTGCTGGCGTGGGAGCTGGTGCTGGTGCAGGCGCGGCACAACCAGCCACCACACTTACAGCTAATAACAATGCCAGCGGAATCAACAATATTTTCTTTTTCACTGATTTACTTCCTCCTAAGATTTTGTAACCTAGCTGTGTACTAATTTTTTTGCTGAAGCTTATCACCCCCTTTTTTATTAATCTGGTGCAAGCACCTTAGATTTGAACAGGGTGAAAACTGGCCTTTCGGCAAGACTCGGATAGTCGATATAGTTCCCGCTAGATTTAAAAACAAAATGACGATTACTCAATTGGAACAATCGCTGGAGTGAACCCCTGA
>Ga0180009_10005162_pt1 | contig 14090 bp, 13 predicted proteins | sample OS_PC_MetaG_FD_123537 | JGI IMG/M metagenome (GOLD analysis project Ga0180009, IMG submission 123537) | Groundwater microbial communities from the Aspo Hard Rock Laboratory (HRL) deep subsurface site, Sweden - OS_PC_MetaG | ecosystem: Environmental > Aquatic > Deep subsurface > Groundwater... | reverse complement strand
TTTAAAAAATCTTAAAATCTATACTTTAAACAATTATTTTTCGATTTTATTCATTACTGCTTTTTCTTGGTTAATATACTATTTCCAATCATTCCTTCTCCTTAAAAGTATTGGAATTAATAATATTCCTTTTTTTTATTTAGCTATAACTGTCACTATAGCTGGATTTGTTACTCTTTTACCTATTTCTATTTCTGGTCTTGGCACACGCGAAGCAACTCTAATCTTTTTCTTTTCATTTTTCCAAGTTCCCTTAGAAAAAACAATCGGTTTTTCTCTTTTGATTCTATCAACAATAGTATCAACCGCTTTAATTGGATTAATTTGTTGGCTATTTAAGCAAGTTCATCAACCAACCCTTGTTACGAGATAATTCTGGGATAACTGGCTTTAAAGAATCAGAAGCAACATTAATAACATTTACTTGATTAACAATCTTTTTTGATAATTCTTCTGAATAACCTAAAATATATTTAACATTGAACTGTTCGAAAGCAAAATCCAACTCATCTTTAGCTAATAGATTCTCAATGGTTTCAGACCTAAATAAAACAACCGATTTATTAGTTAAATAACTTAAACTATACATAGTGCCTTCACCTAAGTTAATCGCTATAATTTCGTCATCAGCAATATCAATCTTCCTAATTTCTTGACTATAAGCCTCAATTATTAAGTTATTACTATTATCATAAATCTTACTCCAAGCAACATGATTAACTAAAACTAGTTGATATAAAACAGCTAGCAAAATCACCAAATAAATTATGGTGGCTTTTTTATTTTGAACTTGAAAATAATTATTAACGATTTTACCTAAAGTTAATAATCCCAAAGAAATCACTAAGGCAATAGCCCAATTAAAATCCATTAAGTGATTCCGGCCGACTAAAGCAACAAAAGACATCAAAAAGATAGAAGAAGAAACCCAATAGACAAAAAATTGATATAAAGATTTATTTTCCCGCCTCAAAGTATAAAAACCCAATAGAATTAAAAGTAAAATAAATGGACCTCCAATTTCTTCCAAAGAAACGAATCTAAAAACATGACGAGAACCAAGTGTTAAACCAGCTCTAATTCTATCAACTAAACCTATCTCTGCAATACCCATATTTTTCAATTCTCTAGTCAAATCTATTTCCTTCATTAAGACAAAATTATCTCCGTTAATTCGTTCCTGAAGATTTTTTATAAACTCCTCTCGTTCAAAATGATAGGTATAAGGATCTGGATAAACATGACCATAAAAAGCGAAATCAGCTGATTTAACTTTTTCTGATGTTTCGGTAGTAAAAATTTGCAAATAGACATTATGTTTAATATCAGGCAACCAAACAGAACCCCATAAAATTAGAAAGGGAATAAAAATACAGAATAAATAACGTTTTTGTCCCCTTAGCCATAAATAGACCAAGAGAAATGGGACAATTAACAACAAAGCCTCTTTAGACAAACAGGCTAAAGCTAAAAAACCACCGGAGATAATTAGATAAAGATATTTATACTCTTGTTGTTTGGCAATCCCATAAAAATAGAATAGAAAAAACAAAGATAAAAACAATAAAGCAAATTCATAAACAGAAAAAGCATAGGGTAGCTGCCAATTGAAAGGTAGAAATATATAAATTAAGGAAAAGATTAAAGCTGTTTTAAAATTAAATAAATAGAGAACGATCCCTGTAAAGATTATTAAAGTCAAAGCAGAAATAAAAATAGATAAAAGAATTAAATCACTAACTTGAGGTAAGCCAATAAAATTAAATATCTTACTATAAAGTATAGGTGTTAATTTATTACCTCCAGCTGAAAGAATACTTTGATCCTTAATTGAATTTGAAGAAAGAGCAACGTTAAGATTATTCTCTATTGAATAAAGACCGCTTTGGTGGAGATTACGAGCCAATAAAGATCCAGTCGACGGACTATTGGAAGAATATCCCTTAAACATGACTGGCGAATACCAAACAACTATTGCTAGAATAAATACAGCTAACAAAAATATACTAGTTATTAACAGATTTTTTTTATTTATTTCAGCCATTTATATCTTTTTAAATATTCTTTTAAACAAACTCTCCAATCTCTCATTCCATTTAATCCTTTTAAATTTAACTTTAAATTAACTAGTTTTTCCGAATAAGGACGAGGAGCAAAATATTCTTTTTTCCAAAAATCAGAAGTCACTTCAGTAAGTTTTATTTTACTCTTTGGTTTTAATATATCTAACATTTCCTTAGTCACATCAAAACGAGTAGCTTCTCCCTTGCAAACCATATTATATAAACCAAAAGAACCCTTGTTTATAACATTAAGCATGTTTTTAGCAAAATCATGAGTATAAGTAGGAGTTCCCAACTTATCACGAACTAAAAATAATTCTTTCTTACCGGCATTAATCTGATCAATTATCTTTTTAACAAACTTCTTATCTTTTTTTGGCCCACCTCCAATCATCCAACCAGCTCTAAATATAAAATAATTATCTAAACTTTGCTTAATTGCAATTTCTCCAGCATATTTTGATTTTGCATAATGATTTATTGGATTAGGTATATCATAATCGTTATAAACATCTTGATTCCCATCATAAGCACCAGCTGTTGTAATATAAATCATCAAAAGATTATGTTTTTTACATAAATCAATAACATTCTCTGTACCCATTGAATTTGTTCTATATGATTCTTGAGGATTACTCTCGCAATATTCTAAATCAGTTAAAGCAGCCAAATGGAAAATAGCAGTCGGCTTAAATTTTAAAACTTCTTTTTCTAAAGCATTGTAATCTCTAACATCTAAATAAGAAAGCCATTTTTCATTCAGATCTATATCTGTCGCTTTAACCTTACAAACATTAGAAAAAAATGGATAAACAGCATCACCCAGCATACCACCACAACCAGTAATTAATATCCTACTTTTTTTTGTTATCATATATATGTTTTTTAGTTATCTTTAGTATTGACCAGGGCATTTGAATAACTGACCATAAAAACTTTGGTGTAAAAATAAAAACATATCTTATTAAAAACGTAATTTTATATGGAGAATATTTTAGATAAAAGATAAACCGATTTCTGTGTTGTATATATTTTACATTAACCGAATTTCTTAGATAGCGACCAATCATTTTAAAGTAAATTATAATTTTTGATATTATTCCAACTTCCCTTATTTGAGCTTTTAAATCATCTGAAAAGAAAAGACTGGTTGTAGCTGACTTCATGTGCCAAACGCCACCAAAGGGTATATAAACCACTTGATAGCCAGCTTTTTTTGCTCTTTGACATAAATCAGCATCTTCATAAAAAGCGAAATAAACATCATTAAATAAACCTATCTTATTTATTACTTCTCGTTTAACTATTAAAGCACATCCAGTAATAAAATCAACCTCCTTTTTAAAATCATCTTTTATTTCTTTATCTGTCAAACCCCTACCCAAAACATAACTATCTCCCTTGTTCCAAAGTATTTTTCCACCAGCAAATAGAATCTTATTGGGTTCATTCATAGAATATATTTTGGGACCAATAACACCTATCTGAGGTGATTTTTCTAACTCCTGGACTAAAACTTTAATTAAATCAGGATGAATCGTTGTGTCGTCATCCAGAAAAAAAAGAATTTCTCCTTTAGCATGTTTAATACCCAAATTATGACCTCCGGTACAACCTAGGTTCTTTTTACTTAAAACTAATTTAATCTGAGGAAATTTTCTAGCAATTAGTTCTGGCGTTCCATCTTTTGAATTATTATCAACCACAATGATTTCAAAATCTGGATAATTTGATTTTAAAACCGACTCAAGACAATTAGAGATATACTTAACCGCATTATTGGTCAAAACATTAACTGATACTTTAGGATAATTTTCTATCATAGTTTTTTAAATAGAATAATATTCTCTCCTTTTTGCGATATTTTAAAGTTATATTTTTCAATAGCAGAATAGAATGTTTTACTACAACCTTCCCGCCATTTGTCGTGTAATTCAATTATCAAAATATTCACCCTATTAAGCCAATCACAATTATGCGAAAAAAATTCTTTCTCTGCTCCTTCTATGTCCATTTTTAGAATATCTATTTCATTATATCTATTTACCAATTCATCAATAGTTATGGTTGGGATATCGCCACCCTCTTCCGTCTTAAATCCCCACTCACCTAGACCTGCATCAACTATCTTAAGATTAGTTTTCTTATACCAAAGTCCTGCTTTAACTAATTCAATCTGTTTATATCTTGAAGTGTTTAATTTCAAAATACTAAAGTTATTTTCTTCCGGTTCTATGGCTATTACCTTAGCTTTGGGAAATCTATTATGAAAGTAGAGAGTTGAGTATCCTGCGTTAGCTCCAGCATCCACTATAACCTTTGGTTCAATGTTGACTGGGAAATCATACTCCCTAGAAACAAATATTTGTTTAAATACTTCAATATCAGAGGTATTTTTTCTTATGATTAATGGTTTGAATTTAATAGAATAGTAGATTAAATAAATTCTATTTCTAAATTCATTAATTATCCCATATTGAGTTTTTGGAATAAATTTTTTAATTATTCTTCGAAGCATATTTAAAAATATTTTTAATTACTAAAAGATGCGCAATCAAGGAAAGAATAACACTAATAACCAAAGATAGAATAACAGCTATCGTTGAACTATAAATTCTTATTAAAATAAATACTAATAATATCATTAAAATAACATGACTAGTATTAATTATAATTGAAGTTTTCATTTTATTAACCGTCCTATAAAAAGCACTAATTCCTACGCCTAAACCAGAAACAAGCATCATAGGAGATAACCAATAGACTAATTCAATACTAGGAATATATTCTACTCCATAAAAGAATTTTACTAAATAAGGAGCTAAGATAGTAAAAGGAATGATTAACAAAGCAGAGATTACACCAGAATAGACAGTTGTTTTCTTAAAATGATCTTTTAGTGTCTGTAGGTTATTTGCATTAGACTTAGGTAATTGAACGGCTAGAAGACGAGAAATTGGTTCTAAAATTAATGATGAAATAGCAATATAACTGAAAGCAATTTTAAAATAACCCACTTCCTGTGTAGAAGCAAAAATACCTAAAAATATAACTGGCAAAATAGAGACAAGGCGACCTAGGTTCTTATCAAAAGCAATTGAAAAACCAAAATTGAAATATTTACTTAACTTTATTTTTCTAAAATTTAGAAATATCTCTCTCAAAGAAGGGAAAAGCTCATCTTTTTTAACTAAAGAAGAATAAATAAAAATAGATAGAATTAAAAAAATAAAAGCAGAAATAAAATGACCCCAAACTATTCACACTAAACCCCAACCAATAAAAGCAAAAAGAACTGGTAATAAACTATGAATAATTTTTTCAAAACTTTCCAAGATAGTCAATTGCTTGATTTTGCGAACAACTTGTAAAACAATTATAAGTAAACTATAAATAATACTTAGAAAAACACCCAATAAAATTATTCTTGCCCACTGACCTATTTGACTACTGTCATAGAGTCGTTCTGTCAAAAAAGGAGCTAAAATGAAACTTAAAACACCTATAATACAAGTAGCTAAAATAGTAATTTTTAGAAAATAAGTTAAAGCATTCTTAATCTCCTGTTTATCTTTTCTGGTATAAGCATCAGCTAAAAGAGTTAAACCGGCATACATTCCTCCCCAATTCATAAAAATCCCAACCAAACCAACAAAAGCAAAAATTAAGCCATAAGTTCCATATAATTCTGGCTTTAATAAACGAGCTAGAATAATGGAGCCTATTGCCCCTAGAAAAATTGATAAAAATTTACCCACTTGCAAAATACCAACATCTTGAACAAATGATATTTTAATAAAATCTTTAAATCTTGAAATCATAATGTTTTATATATTTTAACACAATTTGAGAAAATCTTTTACTAATCATTTCAGGTATCCTATCTTTAGATTCATTATCAACAATAATAATTTTATAATCCAGATAAATTAATTCTTAAATAGATTTAAAATAATCAGTTACGTGATTAATGCCATTCCAAATAAGGATAACAATAGAAACTTTAGAATATTTTTTAATTCATATTAAATAATTTAATTATCTTTAGTTCTAATAGATTCAAAAAATTATTTTTGGCATAGTTAAATTAATTATTTTTTCTTCCTAATATAAACACATAAAATATCTCGAGGATTTACATAAATAGATGTTGATAATAATACTTTTGGAATAAAAAATTTTAATATTTTAGATAAAAAGATACTATAAATCTCCATTCTCTTTATAAAAAATCGTACATCAATATACTTTCCTATGTACTTTTGCTTAATAATACAAAAATCTACATCTTGAATAATTTTTTTAATCGTTCGTTTAGAAAAGAAAAATAAATGTTCAATATCTTTAAAACCCATCCATTTATCTTTCATAATTCTTGCCGGCAAACTATCTATATCAGGAGTGGCTAAAACTAATAAACCACTTTTTTTTAAAAGGCGATAAGCTTTTTGAATATCTTGTTTTGGATCTAAGCTATGTTCAATATAATCCCAAGCAGTAATAATATCGAAGTATTCATCAGGAAAATCGTATTCTAAAAATAATCCTTGATAAATATTTTTTCTTAAATCTTTTCTTACCATACTAACTGCATAATTAGATATATCCACACCATAAACATCCAATCCAGCACGTTTAGCAGATTCTAAAAAAAATCCAGTAGCACATCCTATATCAAGAATTTTACCTTTATTTGGATAAATCTTTAATATATCTTTAATTCTTTTTTCTGATGTCTTAATAATATTAGATTTATCACCTATATAATTCTGATAACCACATACTTGTGAATCATTATTTTTAAAATAAATTTTACTATAAATTGATTTTAACTCTTTTATAGATAATTGAGGATGAATAAAAATCAAATTACAATTCAAACAACGATACAAATTATTATTTTGTTTTCTAATATATATACGATATATATTATTTGAACCACAAATATTACAAATAAGAGAAGAATGATTTTTTAAACAATTTTTATTAATTTTTTTCATAATACAACTTAATAATTAAAAAATGCAATAATAAAAAAATTATATTTATAGCAATTAAAACCCAAACTACAGCTATTAAAGGAGATAAATTTTTAACCAAAACAATCATTAAAATTACTTGAAAAACATTAACTACAATTAAAGTCTTCATTTTATTAACTGTCTGATAAAAAAACTAGTCCAACTCCAAAACCAGAGAAGGCAGCGAAAATAGCTAAATAATAAACTAATTGAATGCTTTTAATATATTCTTTTGTCCATAAAAAAACTAATTAAATAAGAAGATAAAATAATAGAAGTAACTACGCTTAAAAAAATGGAAATAAACTTACCTATTTACAAAATATCAACATCTTGAATAAATGATATTTTAATAAAATCTTTAAATTTTGAAATCATATTTTATATTTAAATTAATTTTTAATTAAATAGATTTTTGATACATAACCATCACTGCTATTATCAAACTTTAATTCCAAATCATTATTACTTAAACACTTCTTCTCTAAATCCTCTGGCCAATATTGATTAACGTAAAGGTAGTGATAATTCAAAATTTTGAATGATTGATTATCGCAATCTTTTTTAATTTTTTGGAAAATCATTGTTTCAGGTATATTTAAATTCTGTTCACGAAATATTTGAAAAGTAGGAGCAAATCGACCAGTTTGTAAAACAAAGTTTCTATTTGGAAAATAACTAATTTTATTATCAAAAGTAAAAAAAATATCTTCTAAGGTTGTATTTTCTTTAACCCATAAATATATTTCTGATTCTAAGTAGCTAGGCTCTACTGGTTGACCCCAAAAAGATTCATTACCATCAGGTCTGTAATATGGTTTGACTGCATGAGCAGTCAAAAAAATCAAACTATCAAAACATATAAAAACAAATAATATTACAAATATAGTTAAAACTAATTTACGATTCATCTTATCACAAATAGCTTGATAAATATTTAACAAAAATAAACTGACTAAAATACCCCACAAAGGAGGAACCAAAAAGAGGACTCTCCTAATCTCCCAACTCCATTCCTTGATATGAATAACAAAAGGGATCACATAGGCAACTAATGAAATTAACCCAATTAACAACAAATACTTATTCTTCTTCTTATAAATATAAATCAAAGCTGGAATAATTAAAATCAATAATCCCCAGTTTAATATAAAATGATAACTAAAAATACTGACTTTTTGACCAAAATCTATAAAAAATGGGCTAATAGAAATAAAGAAGTCATAAGAAACAATTTCTCTTTGTTTTTTGAACATTTCTGTAAAAAGACCTCCTTGAAGCATGACTATTGGCCAAGTCAAGATATTAATAAGTAAAAATGATTTCCATTCTTTATTAAAGATTGAAAAGATCAAAAAACTAAATAACATTATCACAAAGAAAGTTTCAGCACTAAGAGCTAAGATAGTTAATAAAATTGATATTAAAATTGAAAACTTTATCCATTCCTTCTTATTATCCCAAAAATTAACATACAAATACAAAATCAATATTACCACTGGAAAAGCTACGGTTGCCCAACTTAAAATCATAGATTGAGCAGCCGAAGCTGTAATATGTATTTGCCCATGCATCATATCAGCAATAAAAGCAAAGTTACCATTACCCGACAATAAATTAGCTATTCCTTTAAATCCAAAAAAAGAATTTAATCCTCCACCTAAAAGAGCAACTAGGGCTGTTAAATAGGAAAAAAGTTTTTTCTTTGTAAGATAAAAAACAAAAATAAAAGATAAAGCAAAAAATAATCCATAAGCAATAGCTATTTGAATATCATGAATAAACCATAATTTTATATCAGATATTTTATACATAGAAGCTCGCCAAAGCTCTGATGCATAATGATATTTAATTGTTTGATCAGGTAAAAAAGGAGCTTTAACGGGAAAATTACCCTGACTAATAGTTGAAGAAAGAGGCAATTGAGTAAAAGCTACTTCATCTCCATCAATTTCTCTAGCTGCTGAAAAACCAGATAAGATAATAATTAAAGAAAATGTAATTAACAAAGTAAGTCGCCATTTCTTTTCAAAAGACCAAACAGTTTTCTTATTACTTTTCTTAAGGAATTTAATACCTAGCCCAACTATTAACAAAAATATTAATACTAAATAGAAGTTAATTCTCACATCTATAAGGTAAGATGTAATATTAAGGATAAAGATATAAAAGAATATTCCAAAAGATAATGATAAAGGAATTAAAAATTCCCGCCTATTCTCTTTAAGTAAAAGTCTAGTTAATTGCCAACCAAAAAAGAATAGAATTGAAAAATAAACAAAAATTGAAAAAATTGAATAAAACATAAACTTAAGTATTCCTATAAACCTCTATATATTCTAACACAATTTCAGACCAATCGTGCTCTTGAGCCCATTTCCTTCCATTCTGACCAATAGTTTTGGCTAAATCAGAATTAGATAGAATATTTATTATAGCCTTACTTGTTTGACTAATATCATTTTGATTTACCAATAAACCATTATAATTATCCTTAATAGCATCCTCAGCCCCACAACCATAAGTTCCAATAACCGGCTTTCCACAAGCATTAGCCTCTAAATAAACTAAACCAAAACCTTCAAACTTACTACCTTCTACATATATTGGTGTTAATAAAAATAAGTCTGATTGATAATAATGTTTAATTAAATCTCCTTCAAGAACATTTTCTAAAAAAACAACATTTTTTTCTAAAGAATATTTAACAACTATCTTTTTTAATTCTTCGAAATATTCTTTATTCTTTTGATTGCCAATAATATAATATTTCAAATTAGAATATTTTTTAACTACTTCAGCTATAGCAGAAATAGATATATGATACCCCTTTCGAGATACCAAAGCTCCAACGCTAACGATATTTTTTGTATCCGATTCAAAAGAACCATCTATCTGAAACTTATTGTAATCAACTCCATTATTAATAATAGTAAGATTATTTAAATCAGGTATTTTTTTTAAAACCTCGTCTTTAGTAAATTGACTAATACAAATTATTTTTTTCGCTTTTTGATAAACCCGACTGTAGAGACCTCTTAAATACCACCTATTTAAAGCATCAACTGCATAAGTCCCGTGTAGGGTAATTAGAATTGGACGTTGTCGACAGACCAGGTAAGCTATTAGACCATACGGCTCAGCTAAAACATGGACTATATCTGCCCCTTGAATTAACTTTCTAATCTTAAAAAAATTCTTGATAAGAACATATAACTTAATCCAACGATTAATAAATAAAGGTGGTAGAACTTTATACTCTTTAACTGAGGGTAAATCATTTATCTGACTTTGAACTGAAGACAGAACTAAAAAATCTACATTCTCTTTTGAACAATGTTTAATTAAATTAACTGCATAACTTCCCCAACCATCTCTAAGAGACAATTGATTGACTAAAAAACATATTTTCATATCTTTTTTATTAATCGATAAATTGGTCGACTTATTTTATAAAGAAAAGGTGTTGAAATAATAAATCCTTTTATTTGCCTCATTTTTTCTTTAGCTGCCTTTTTCCTATCGTATTGCTTGTAAACATTGTAGGTAAAATTCCGAACTTCTTTTTTTATCTGACTAGAACTTAAATCTGGTAATTCTAAAACAGATTCATCCATATAACAGTCGATATGACCTTTAGTAATTAATCCCTGTTCAATGCACATTTGGCCCAATAAGGTTTCAGGATAAGGATAGAAAGCAGTTACTTGCATAAAATCAGGTTTAATCTTAGCATTGAGGTTAATTGTTTCTTGAATAGTTTCCTTAGTCTCTCCGGGAATACCAATCATATTAAAAGAAAATGTTTTAATTCCCACCTTCTTAGCTAAATTAAATAATTCAACAACCTCTTGATCTGAAATACTTCGCCCCAAAACTTCTTTTCTTAAATCTTGATTACCAGTTTCTAAGCCAACCTTGATCAAATTACAGCCAGCCTTCTTAAAAGCTATTAAAGTCTCTTCATCCACAGCTCCAATTCGAACATTGCATTCAAAACTCATATCAAACTCTTTTGAATATTTATCACAAAACTCCAAAACCCAATCTTTGTTTAAAGAAAAAGTATCATCATCAATTTTAAAATGTTTAAAATTATATTCCTTCTTAAAATCTCTAATCTGTTCAACAGCTCGATCAACGCTCATGAATCTTAAATATTGACCTTGACCAGAGTAAATTTTTTTAAAAACATGATTACAACAATAAGTACAGTTAAAAGGACATCCTCTTGAGAATATAAAGCGTGGAGAGATCTCTCCACCATCAGCTTCCTTAAAATATTTAAAAATTGAATAATCTGGAAAAGGTAATTGATCTAAATCAATTAATAAAGGAGCGATATTGTTTTTTATAACCTGATCTTTCCTTTTAAACCAAAAATTATTAATATCTGTATAATCTTTTTTCTGTTCAATTCGATTAACCAATTCTAAAAGAGAATCTTCAGCTTCACCAACGCAAATTCCATCAAAACTATCTTCTTCAACTGCTTCTTCTGGTCTAATAGTAGAATGAACTCCTCCTAAAAATACTGGAATATCAAATTGGGACTTGATTTTTTTAGCTATCTCAATAGCATAGAAATACTGATGAGAATTCGCCGATAGGCCAATAACCTGTGGCTGATATGATTGAATAAAAGAATTAATTTGATCAATTTCTTTTTTATCCTCTATCTCCAATAAATCAACCTTATGTCCAGCCTTTTTTAAAACAGCCGAAAGAAAAGATATCCCGACTAACCATTTTGCCTGCGAACCAATTTTAGGAGCGATAAATAAGATTTTCATTAGAAGCCAACTCCAATAATATACATAAAAGCATCAAAATATTGCTTAAGCTTACTTAAATCCCTTAAACGCTTAAAATGCTTCCAAATATATTTAGGTCTGAAATAAAATTTTTGATAAGCTAAATGAAGCATTTTCTTAATCTCTTCTGCATCCTTATACCCATCTGGGATATAGGTTGGAGTAGTTCGACCTTTATACATTGGCACAATCCGCCCACTTTTAAGAGCATCATCATATAAATCTGTTCCCCATTCAGGATGAGTCGGTAAAAACTGAACATAAGTAAAATCAACATCGCAGGCAAATTCAATCGTTTTTAATGCTTTGGCTGGTGTTTCGCCTGGTAAGGCCAGCATAATAGAACCACGCGAATCAATTTTCAGCTGATTAGACCATTTAATCGCCTGACGAATTTGATCTAAGGTGATTCCTTTTCTAATTCTATCCAAAAGATCTTGATTACCGCTCTCTATCCCATAAAATATATTCCAAAGACCCGACTTAGAGGCTCTTTCCATCATTGATCTATTAATAGTATTAACCCGAGCATAAGCACTCCAGGGAATTTTAATTCCTTCCTTATCTAATAAGTCACAGAACTTATTAACCCAATCTTCGTTAACTAAAAAATTATCATCCCAAAAAGCAACCTCTTTAATTTTCTGTGTTTCGATTAAAAATTTGATTTCCTTAATAACTCGTTCCGGTGAATGTCTTCTGTATTTTTGAGAAGCCCGACCAGCCTCAAAACAAAAAGTACATCTTCCCCAAGGACAACCACGTGAAGTTAAGATATTGGCTACTGGCATTTTCTTGTATTGCAAAGGTAAGGGACGATACAAGCTGTAATCGTATAATTCATGAGCCGGAGGCAGAACCTCATCTAAATTAGCGACTGACTCGGCTAAGGGATTCATTTTAATTGATCCGTCTTCCAAACGAACTCGGGTCCCAAATACTTCTATTGGCAATTCTTTATTATCTTCATAATAATCAACAACTTCTTCAAATATTCTTTCTCCTTCACCTAGGACGATCATATCTAATTTAGGAGCTTCTTTGAAAACTAAGTCCGGAAAACAATTAACATGAGGACCACCTAAAACTATAGGCAAATCATAATGACCTTTTAAAAAATCTATTAAACTATAAGTCTCTTCAGCTGATGCTGTTACAGCTGAAATCCCAATTAAATCTGGCTTGAATTCGTCAACTTCTCGTCTAATATCTTCGTTTTCGTAATTTAAAGGAGAAGAATCGATAATTTTTATCTGATGACCTTTTTTAATCAAGGGCGCCGCTAAATACCCCAAAGCTAAGGGAGGAAAAAATCCAGCTCTTAGTTTTCTTTTTGAGCCATATCCTTTTTCCATTAAATTAAATGGTGGAGTTAATAGCAATATTTTCATTTAATTATCATCTTAACAATATACCTTAGAGGCAGCCAATTATATGGAATTCCTTTAATTTTTTGAATAATATAATCCTGACTAACTAATTTTCTTAATTTATTTAAATCAAAATTATTTAAATGCCATTCATCATCCATTTTCTTGGAAATATTGGGAAATAAAAAATTAAATACCCTTACCTTCTGCAAGAAGTTTTTGATCTGATTAATTAATTCTTCATTGGGTACTGAGATAACGATAATACTTGTCTTTTTTGATATTCCCTTTATTTGAGCTAAAACCCTTTCTGGATTTTGAACATGTTCTAAAACTTCACTACAATAAATCTTATCGAAATTTTTCTCTTTAACTTTTCCTGGTAGGTTTTCGACATTGGCTTTAATTAATTTAACTGGCAAATGATATTTTCTTTGTCTAGATAATTTAAGCATAAAATCAGATATGTCTATCCCCCATAATTCCCGTCCAATTTTAATTTTCTCCATAATATTCCCAGCTCCACAACCAATTTCAATAATCTTATCTTGACTCTCTAGATTTAAATATTTAATGATTTTAGAAGTTCTTTTATTTTCGATAAATTTAATAATAAAATTAGAGCTCTGATGATACTTGTCAGGGTTATACTTCTTAGCCATTTCTTCATTCCAATTTTCAAAATCTTCTTTTATTTTCATAAATATCTTTTAGCCCAATTTTGGAAAATAATTAAATTCCACAAAATTTTCCTATTATCTCTTTTATTCCCTAAATGTTCTTTAATTAATTTATTAACAAAATCGTAATCAAACAAATTAG
>Ga0180009_10005161_pt1 | contig 14096 bp, 13 predicted proteins | sample OS_PC_MetaG_FD_123537 | JGI IMG/M metagenome (GOLD analysis project Ga0180009, IMG submission 123537) | Groundwater microbial communities from the Aspo Hard Rock Laboratory (HRL) deep subsurface site, Sweden - OS_PC_MetaG | ecosystem: Environmental > Aquatic > Deep subsurface > Groundwater... | reverse complement strand
GTAACACCATTGCTCCCCTATGTCCTCAATCTCCGTGATCTCGTCCCAGTAGAGATCGGTGGTGAGGTGGACCTCCAACTCGTCGACAAGGGACTGGTCGTAGGGGCCCTTACGGAAAAACTCAATGTAGTACCCCAGCTTGGTTGGCGTAAGTGGGTACTTAGGCCTCCACCGAAGGTCATGGCCAGACTGGTAGAGGGCTACGCCGTCCCTCTCCGGGGTTGTGCGGGACTCCCTGATGCGGCGGAGGGTATGCTCAATCTCAAGTGGGTAGGTGTCCCTGTTGCTATTCTCCTCAGCCTCTGGAAGAGGGACACCCTCGGACTTGCCAAGGGCGCCGATCTCCTCCAGGAACGTGCGGATGCCTGCCCGAGTCTCCACCCGCAGGAGGTAGTGCCGCTTATCCGTGCCCTCGTACACCTTCGGGGTCTGCTCTCGCAGCACAGTGGGGACGCCGAACTTCCACAGCAACCTTTGAACATCACGAGCAAGGCGGTACGAGATGGTACCATACACGATCTCGTACTGAGTCTTCTTTGGTTGAGAGACATGCCCGTTGCAGGACCAAAGACGATTTAGGAAAAGGGCTGTTTGGCGCCGGTCGAGACGGAACACAAAGTCGGGGACAAACTTGCCCGCAGACTTTTCCCCCCACAGCCCCCACTCCTCGAGGAGGTAGCGGGCGCCCGATTGTGACGACATGCTAATCTTAGTAGGGTTGTTGAGTCCTTTCGGCGTTATCCACCCAAGGGGTTCGACAAGGTTGATGAAGTGCTCCCTGACTAGGCTAGGTAACTTCGTCGTAATTGGGGACCTATGACACTGCCCGTCCGCAATCATAAACCCGCAGTACTCCACCACAGAGTCCTCTGGGGATGACGTCCCCAGGAACTCCCCCACCTGGCGAACTGAGGCTACCCTATCGCCTACAGCTAGTCCCCCAGCTTCAGCCCACCGTTCCCACTGACGAACGGGGTGGGTTACCCCGATACGGGAAACGTGGCCCTGACGCGTCCGTACCCTTAGGCACTTCTTTCGATATCTGCGTGACTTCCACGTAACCTCCCCTACTGCTGTCCTCGCTCCACTAGGCCCCATAGCGGCAACTCGGTCTCCAACCTGGATGTTTCGTATCTCTGTAACAGAATTATCACTTAGTAGTATCTCCTCACGTTCGTAGACGGTTTTTTCAGTTTGACGCCCGAAGAGAAAAAACACCTTCCGCATCACCGGGAACGCATCCACGATCTGCTTCAGGAATGGTCGATCTTCATAGCTCAGTGGGATGAGCCCATGCGGAGTCTGGATGTTGAGGATGACCGGAGCCAGCTCAGAGAGCGGGATGGGTGGGATCTTTGTTTCCAACACCCTGTCTTCTGGTGGGAGTGTTCGGAACGGAGTAAGGGCCACGGTCACCTCCGCCAGAAAGTGTAACACACGCACGTTTCTCTGCAAGCCCGCTATAAGAATCTTGGTGAAGCTGTGCGCCTCCCCCCACTTCTGATCCAACACAAACTCGGGGGGAGATCGTCAGTGAGCAGGCCCCATAATTCGACAGTGAGCAGACCCCAAGCACCGGGGTCTGTGGCAGCTGTCGGATAGGGCTTAAACGAATGGTGCAGTCCGGAACCCCGCAGGGCAACAGAGTAAGTCGGGGTGTGGTCTGGTTGACCGTAAGGCGTCGTGGACCACTCGGTGGCACGTCAAGAGCCAGGCGTAGTGAGAGAGCAGAAATGCCTCTCTTTAGCCAGCAGGGTGGGGCTGCACCCGTTGACGGCACATCTCACACCGGCCGCACGGACCTCCGCTCCTACGGGGGAACCAGCAGGACCATGTCTTCCGAAGGACCTGGTCATAACCGCGTTGTGTGGCCGTGGCCAGCATGTCCAACTTTGAGAGATGAATAAGTGGGAAGTAGAAGGGGCGGAAGATCTCCAGGTCCTGGCTCGAGGGTGTCTCCACCAGGCGCCCATCGACGACCTCACCACGGAGCAGCTTCTCCGCCCGTCCGCCCACCTCAGCGCACAACTCTACCTCCCCGAAGTTCCTTGCGAAGCGGCAGAAGGGCTCATACTGGTACCCCATCGTCTCGCCCCCAGATCCTCCGTACCCAATGCGCTGTGCACGCTCATGGACCCAGGAGTCCATTGGGACACCATACCCCTCAGCCTTTGATGTCTGGTTTCCCACCACCAGCGTCTGTAGCAGCTCCCCAGGGTACCCACCCATGTGGAGCCGCAACTTGGCCATGGCGTCCAGCTCTTGGGTTGTGTTTGCCCGTACGTCAATACGGTAGGCAATGTAGATTGGGAGGACTGTCTTGCCCTGCTCGAGGAGCTGAATGATGCGAAAGGTGGAGTCCCACCCACCGGACCACAGCACAGACACGACCTCGGACTGCTTTCTTCTCAGGGACCTGAAGAGAATCTCCTTGGCTGCCAGGAAGCCAAGCTGCTGCTCCCTCTCCAGGACGTCCTCCTCGGTGAGGCCGGTGGCTCTACGGAAAGCAATGTCTTTGGTTGACCGCCCCTTCCCCGCCATGCCGTAGCAAGCGTTGATCTCCCACACGACCAGCGACCCATCAGAGCGGAAAGAGAAGTCTATAGCCCCAGCGTCCAATCCAACTAGCTTGGCCGCCTTCAGCAACAACGCATCCCTTTCAGGATCTGGGTCGCTGAGAAAGCGCTTGTTCTCCTCTGGGGAACCACTATTGAAAAATCCGACAGTGCTCTGCAAGGTGACCTTCCAGTCCCTGGAGATCATCACCTGTCGGGGAATTATAGAGTCGCCTACAACGTAGGAGCGGTATTTCCGGTAGAGCCCATCCTCGCTGCGGACGTCGACGTACTCCACAGCCAGGTCAAGGTCTGGGCAGCTTTGGAGCAGTTGATCTACCTCTCTCTGTGTCCCTGCCTGGTAGATCATCATTCCCTGGCTCATCTTCTTGGACGCGCGGACGAGGACTGGCCAGCTCAGCTCTACCTTGTCCCCCAGCTTGATCCTCTGGTGCTTCGGGCACAGCCCGTGAGGCCCCCAAGCAATGTAGCACTGGTCATGCCCAACCGAAGATGGGATGGCAGAGAACACAGGTAGGCCAGCCTCCTGTGCCATCTGAATAAAGGCCATAGCCCCTTTCTGAAGCTCATACTGATTTTGGTCGGCCTCCCATCCGTGTGACCATGGAATAACAACCTGGTACTGGGCAAGGGTGCTCTTCTCCGGGATCTCGTCGATCACATCCACGCCGATCCCGAATGCGTTCAGCCCACCAATGTGGGTCTCTGTCATGTGGGCCAGGGTCTGTTCGTACAGGGTCTTGCTTGGGACGTAGACGAGAGCACTCAGACCTGTTGATCCTGCTATAGGAAAAGTATGGGCAGGGGCTGCCCTCAGAACTTCGGGAGACACTACTGGGCGGCCATTAGCAGAAGTGAACAAGGAAGTTGAACGCGTACTTCTGGACACTACTCTACGAACGGACAGCTGCCCATCCATGATGACTATGGCCCGCCTACCTTTAGCGCGCCTGGTCATAGCCTCTACTTTGATGGGAAAGGCAGTTCCCGAATGTAGTCGTTGAACGTGTCCCGCATATCACGGGCCCTCTCGAGCTTCCCCTCGTCGGTCGCCTCCCTTGCCTTGTGAACGTCAAAGTTGACATTGAACGCACAACCCCACGCCGCCTTCTTGTTGTGGTGAGTCTTCTTGCAGTAGGGGCACTTCATGCTGTCCTCCTTATTTGATTGTCCATGACACGAGGGGAGCCACAGCGGCTTCCCTTTCCTTGATCCGAGTCTTGAACTGAATTAGGTCCTTGAGCATCACCTCGAGTTCCTGATCCAGTGTGTGTGTAGCCTTGAACCCCAGCTTGAGTAGTTCATCATGGTCCGGATGGTACGGGTGAACCTCCAGCTCCACACGTGGATTGGGGATGTTTTCCACTGTCGGGGAGAGCCCAATCTCCTTTGCTTTCTTGATCACTCTCCCAGCCAACTCGGTGATCTCGTAGACCTCATCCCACTGATTGATGATGCGATACGACTGCTCTTCGGGGGGGGGCTGCATAAGCGCAAGAACGAGGGCCTGGATGGAATCCCGAAGGGCGATAAACCCACGCTTCTGGTGGCCAGCTCCAAATGGGCTCATAGGGAGCCCGCAAATGGCTTGAGCCACATACCTATTAATGACAGTCCCAAAAACCCCTTCATAGTCGAACCGAGTCCTCCTGGCTGGGTCGCCACCCATGTCATCGGTGAGCGTTCCGTAGACAACGCCCTGATTGATGTCGGTATACCGAAGGTGTGGCCAGATCTTGCAAGCGAACTCGATGTTTTTGGAGGCAGCAATTTTTGATTGATGATAAAAACTTCCGCCCATCCGTGGGAAGGGCACCCTGGCCGTGATGCCACGGAAGGTCATATCACCCCACCCCTCTGGGATAGGCATTCCCTCGGGGGTACAAAGGTACTCACCCATTGTACCAAGAGTCACCACAGGCACCACCTTGTCCCAGTCTCGCAGAGTCCACAGGAGGTTGTTTGTGGTGAGGAGGTTGTTGATCTGTGTCTCGTTGCACCGGTCCTGGGAGATCATCGAGTACGGGGCGGACGGAACCTGTGCGAGGTTCACCACGCTCTCGGGCTCGAAGTCGTGAAAGATGCCTGGGATGACGGTGGAGGCCTGAAGGTCGACCTCGACGAACTCAGCCCCGATCTCCCGCCCCCGGTCCACGAAGGGAATGATAGGCACTCCGCTGTGCCCACCAACCGCCTCGACACACCTCCGGCGGAGTCCGTTATCCACACCCCACACCTCATGTCCCAGGGCGACCAGCCGCTGGGAGAGGGGGTACCCAATGTATCCGTCTGCTCCAAGAATTAGGATGCGCACAGTCGTCTCACCTCGTCATCAATGGTTTGGGGTTCTGGGGTTCCGAGTTCGTTTCTGGTTCCTGCTGAGTCCCCCTCAGGGGAGGAGTATGTACCATGGCCATCAGCGAAGACCTTCCTCGCACCAAAGTGCTCAGCTACGATGTCTGCTATGGCGTTCACTGTTGTCATGCTCCCAGTGCAGATGTCGAAGGACCCAAATTTGTTATACACTAGGCAGTGTAGGATCGCAAAGCAGATGTCGTCCACGTGGATGAAGTCCCGTGTCTGCTCACCATCACCAAAGATCGTGAGGGGGTCGCCTGCCCGTCCCATCTTGATGAACTTGGCTATGACAGAGTCCTTCCGGGCGAGGTAGTTGGGGCCACCGTAGACGTTGCTGAAGTGAAGGATGGACGCCCTCAGCTCAGGGTAGTCCCGTATGATCTGCTCCCCCCACGCCTTCTGTCTGCCATAGGCAGTAGACCCATCCAAGGCAGCAAAGGAGCTGGCGAAGACAAGGGGGATGCCCCGAACGGCGCACGCGTGGGCCACGTTCACAGTCCCACCTATATTGGTCGTCTGAGCCGTGTACGGGTCTTCCTCACAGGCGGGCACTCCCGATATGGCTGCTAGGTGCACTACAGCCTCTGCGTCTATGGTGGACCATATCAGCACGTCAGGATCCCGAATATCATTCCCCTCGTCGAGGTCGTAGTTGACCACCTCGTGACCTTCTGCCACGAGGAGGGCCTGGAGGTTCTCCCCGATGTAGCCCGAGCCACCTGTGACGAGTACTCTCACAAGCTCACTTACCCGGTCCCACTGAAGCCAGTGGGACATCTTCTAAGTTTCCCCCACTGGGAACAACACCAACCAGGAAGATACCAGTCTCCCTGTGCCCCTTACTCCTCTGGGCACCAGGGGCCCACTGGAACTCCACCTCGTCGAACTTCTTCTCGGCGGGGGGCCTGGGCCTAGTGACCCGCAGCTCTCCTAGATTGCGGTCTATACCGCTGTATCTGACCACGCTCAGGAAGAACCCGACACCGCTGTCGTTCAGTATAGCCCCCCAGCACTCCTTCGTTCCAGTCATCCGCACCCTGATGGGAATCACCGACGACAGCGGACCCCCATTGGAAGTGCACTCTTCCCACTCCGGAACGATGTTGCAGCACTCATCGGGGTTATCCCGACCTGCCGCCGTTGGGTCTGGGAGATAGCCCTCGAAATCGGGTCGTCTCCAGTAGCCACAAGGATGAGGGGAGTGGCAGAAAAACCGTCGAGCAAACCCACCGGGGGACAGGAAGCACACAGAGCCGTCAGCCACAAGAGGGAAGCTGTGCAGATACTCCCTGGTCACTTCCAACTGGAAGAAGGGCCTGCCCTCGTAGAAAGTGTACCTGTTCTGGAACCACATGCCGCCATGCTGTCCCACACCAGTTTTGGTAACCCCAGTGACCACAGCGGAGCTGCCGTCAACAGTGATCCGGTTGTAGCACTCATGCTGGAGGTAATGCCAAACCTCACGGTACGCATCTGGGTCGCTGCCAATAGGGGCGCTCAGGTCAATGAACTCATTGAGCCCACCCCTGTCTATGACCTCACAGTTGGTGGACCGCTCAGTCATAGAGAACAGCCCATCCTGCTCCCGAAACCGCAGGCTATAGTACCTATTAGCGAATCCGTGAATCACTGCTTGGCCTTCCACAAAGTGGCAATGCACACGTCACGCGTACCAGGGGTGCCACCCCGCTCGATCTCTAGCCCCTGAGGGGCACATGACTCCATGAGTCGAACGAAAGTCTTATACGTGATCCGGTTGTAGAGGAAACCGCCAATTTCGAATAGACGATCCTCAGGGAAGTTGTCCACCCCAGGATACCGGATCACCACTGCCTCGGAGGCCACCCGGTAGAGCTCCTTCACAGCGACCCACAGGCGCTCGAAAGGTAGATGCAGCAGGATGGCGTTGTTCACCACCAGAGCATGTGAGTTGTCGCTCTGCGACGACTGGAGGATGTCGTCAATCCCCACGTCGGCACCTGGGTGTGCCTGCTGTGCGACGGCAATCATCTCTGGGGTTATGTCCACACCCCTGTAGGTGAACCCGGACCCACTGAGGAAGGGGTAGTCCTCGCCAGTACCGCATCCGAAGTCCAGCAGGGTGCGTCCCTTCAGCCGAGGGAACAGCGGTGTCATGACGTTGTAGAGGTGTTCTCGCCTCTCCCGTTGCTCGGGGTCGTCCTTCCAGAAGGACAGGACCCCCTGCCGATGAGCCTGGTCGTTCCATTTCTGCCAGTAGCGATCTGCTTTTGCTATCACGTATTTCTCCTGACAACGTAGAAATTCATCTTGGCTCCACCGAACTCACGGGTCACAGTCAAAACAACAGAGAACCTTCCCGACCTTACTACAGCACTGTGAACTTCGCTCACAGTGTAATACCTGCGGGAGGTCTTCATCTCCCGCTCGAACTCGAACAAGTCAAAAGCGTAGTACCCTCCGGAGAGGAGATGTGACTCCACCCGGGCCAACATGTCAGGGACAGTTGGGACAGACGTGTTGTACATGAAGTCTAGGGCCATGATGACCTGGTACTCACCAGCCAGAGCATTGACATCCCCTACTGACACTGGGATGTCCAAGCCCAGCGAGGTCATCACTGCCCGAGCGGCCGATACGTGCTCGACGTTGGCGTCAATGCCTTGCAGGTTGGTGTACCCCTCATTAGCCAACTGAAGCAGGTCTATGCCCACACCGCACCCGGCGTCCAGGATGGAGTCACCCTTGCTCACAGAGGGTAGGATGGTACACAGCAGTTCCCTGAACGGGAAACACGCCGACGACCGGAACCCTCGCCGCATGAAGTACGAGTTCCACTCACAGGCCACCTCTGGTGACTCACGAGTGAGAATCTTCTGTGCAGCCTCTACCCAGCCCATGAATACTCCTCAGAGGACACCACTTCCCACAGGGCCTGAATGTCTGCCACACTGGAGCACGCGGCAACCAGCAGACGAGCTTGTTCCACGTACCCAGCCGGTCTGTGCCCGGCTGGTTCCCAGTCGAACTCGATCTCGTCGAACTTGTTCTCTGCGGGAGGTCTCGGACGCGTGGCGCGCAACTCACCAACACCTGTGGGGGTGCTGCTGAGCAGGAGCACACCGAAGCCACAAGAGGCCCCCATGACACAGCCCCATCCTCGTCGCGGGTGCACGGACTGTAGTCTCCGTGGTATGACTGACGAGATGATGCCACTCTGCCTATCAGTCTTCTTCCGCTGAGACTCTCCGTCGTTCCTAGACATGTAGAGTAGGTGGTCCTCGGTGCACAGAGAGAACCGCTTGGCAAACCCGCCTGGTGACAGAAAGCACAAGGAGGAGTCGGATACTGATGGGTATGTATCCAAGTACGTGCGGGTAACGTCGAGCAGAAGTCCTGCGTCCAACAAGGTGGCCTTGGTCTCGTACGACATGCCTCCTTTTGCCCCGCTCTGCGTAGCGAGGACCCCACGGGCTACTACCTGGGATTTCTCTATTACAACACTGTCAGCCTTTTTCCAGACCTGCAAGTAGTGATACCTACTCTGGTACTCATCCCGCTCAGCGTGGCTTCCCCTGGACAACACCTCTTTCCACCAGGACATGTCTACGAACTCATGCAGGCCCCCACGGTCGATGACCTCTGTGCCGGATGTTGTCCTCATAGAGAACATCCCATTCTCATCAAACTCAACAGAGTATCGTGGGCGCTTGAGTTTCATCGACTTGCCCCGTACGTCTTTTCCATCGCGGCAAAGACGGTGTTCCACGTCCTACCGGTGCCCCTCTGAGCTGCCGCCTCTGACACATAGTCTCGCACACGCTGAACCTGAAGGACCTCATGCACGTAGTGGTCCTTCCACCCCAGCCGTAGGATGTGGTAGGCCGTACGCCAGTCCTCGAACTCAATCGTGCTCGTGTCCAGGTGCTCCGACGCTTGGAGCCACGCCTCGCGCCGGTACCCGTAGTAGCTTCCACGGAACCAGTTAGCATCCACAAGGGCGTCAATCCTCTGTGCCTTCCGCAGGAAGGTGTCAAACGGTCTGCGCCAGCCAGCCTCCGTTGTGCAGAAGGCGACGATGTCCGAGTGAACCAGGCCGACACCGTCTGGGATGGATGCGAGGTCGTACGATCCGATGATGACGTCATCGTCGTCGCAGTTCAGGAGCCACTCCCCCCTTGCCTGACTAAACAGGTTGTGCCGAACACGACTGACCTGGTTCTTCTGATCGGTCCCCTCGAAGATGCGGACGTTCTTGCCATCGAGGATTTTCTGTATTATTGGCTCCCACTTCTGTTCCGCCCCCTTGGGCGACAAGGCAATGAGAAACTCCTCAGCCGGAACCCACTCCTTCGCCGACCGAAGCATCTCCTGCATGGGTCGAAACTGCCCAGATATGAGGGCGCAGAAGCTGATGGTTGGTGCACTCATACCCCAAGCCTCCTATCAATCATGTAGCCGACGTTGTCTCGGTCGAACAAGACACCCTGTGCCATCGGGCTGGGACCTGGGTTTTCCAGGCATGAGCGCACGAGGCCATAAGCGCACTCATTCTGAGTGAACACTTCCCCAAATTGCCCCATCTGCTCCTTTGCCGCCCCTACGTCACGCACCACGGGCCGACAGCCGGCATTCATCGCCTCGTATAGAGCCAGCGAGCAGCTTTCGGCCAGGGAGAAGGAGACGTACACCCTCGAGTTCCCGAGGATGGCGGCGACCTTCGCTATGTCGACGTTGACAAGCAGCTTGCTATGCTTCACCGCACCGAGGACAGCCCGGTCATCGTCCTTCATCGCCTTCCACGACGAGGAGAGGATAACCCCCCGTAGCTCCATCTGTCCAACGAGCTTGTCGAACATGAGGAGCCCCTTGGCTGGGACAGAGCTACCGACGCAGCACACGTCGTACTCTCTTTGCGGGAACGGGCGGGATGCCGCCCAGAAGATCTCGTACGAGTGGGGTGGGATCACCACGTGGATCTTCTCCTCCACGCCGGCGTAGTTTGGGCTGACCAGGAGCCTTACTCGGGTCGTCTTGGAGTTGGTCCAGTACTCTGTGATGGATGGGTACGACGGCTGGTCCGGGTGAATCACCCAGCAAATCACCTTTGTGTTCGGGAGAAGCTCCTGGAGGTACCCATAACCGCCGTACGGGACGATAAGGATGTCCAGGCCCTGCCACTCCTGCGGGACGTTGTGGGCCTTGTAGTTCCTCTGTAGGTCGTCGAAGAAGACGAAGTCACAGTAGTCCAGGTACTCGAAGCTGTGCCACCGAAGGAACGTGTTCTTCTCGTACCCCTCTCGCGTTTCCCAGAAGCTGGAGTAGAAGGTGACATCGACACCCCGAGACTTGAGGTAGTCGGCCCAGCACATCATTGTGCGGTGGCGACCGCCCATCGCCGAGATGTCCCACTCCAGGACGCCTAACTTCATCACGCCACCCGCACCTGACGCAACCCACCGGCGGTGTAGCGTCCCAGCTCCGGCTCCGGATAGTACAGGTGGTGCCGCTCTCCGTTGTCGTAGAACTCCTCGCCCTCCGGGTCAACCCGGAACCCCCTCACGTCGAAGTGAGCAACTGGGTCAGCAAGGTAGCGCTTGGGGTTTGGGTTGAACACATCGAACGTGAAGCAGTGCACGCCGCCCATCCGAACGATGTCGGCGAGGCCGTCACGGACCTCCTTCTGGGCCTCCTCGCCAGACAGGAACAGGACGTTCGTGGACACGCAGAGGTCGAAGGGGGCCCTCCCGCTCAACAGGTTCCGTACGTTCCCTATGTTCCCCAGGACAATCTCCATGTCCCAGCCCATCTCAGCGATGTTCTTTCGTGTGTTCTCGACCGTGTACGGGCGGGCCTCGATGACCACGATGTTGTGGCCCAGTGAGGCCAGGAACGCATCGAACGCACTCGACGACCCACCAAGGGACAAGATGCGGAGTGGGTTCTGTGCCGCCAGGACACCGGAGTTCACCAAGACCCAAGAGTACTCCCAGAGCGTGAACCACGGAATGTTCGGGTCGTCGTGGAACCACGGCAGGGCCTCGTAACCTGGCCCCTTGTTCAGCTCCGTGGTTGGGTAGTGCTCAGGAGTAAGCGTGCCTACCCAGTTTGAGTAGATGAGGCCACGCCGCTTGAGCTCGAGCATGGTCCCCTGGACCAGATCGGCAGCTGCTCTCATGTTCGGGAGCTCGAAGTCCGCTCTGGACATTGTCCTGTTCACGTTCACCTTGCACCTCTGATTAGCTCCATGAAGACATCCCTGTATTTACCCGCAGCCTGGTCCCACGAGTACATGCTTTTCACCCTGGAGCTGGCCGCTGCCGACAAGGAAGCCATACGATCTGGGGATGAGACAACCTCGATTGCCTCCCGCACACACTCCTCTGCGGAAGTGCACACAATCCCGCTTACCCCGTGCTCGACTAGCTCGTGCGTTCCTGTGCTGGGTGTTCTTCTCAGGATAATGGGCTTGGCGGCGGCCAGGGCCTCCATCACCACCGTTGGCTGGCTGTCCATGTACGAGCTATACAGAAACGCATCACCAGCGTGCAGAAATCCGCTGATATTCTCCACGAATCCAATGTACCGAGAGCTTTGCCCAACCCGCCCAGTCTGGTAGCTATACGTTCCGCCTCCAGCGATGACGAATGTGCCCGTAAACCCTGATCGGTCGAACGCTGTAACCAGCTCGTCTGTGGCCCGCTTCTTCTCGATGAAGTTGAAGTTGGTGCTCGTGACGATATGGGGGCCAGGAAAGCCGTTGAATATGGGTGGTGCAGAACCGTCTATCTCGGCGATTTCCTGCCCATTTGGTATTACCGCAGCAGGAATCATCTTCAGGCGAGGCCACCGAGCGTAGAGCTCGTTGAGCAGCGCCCGGGTCAACGACACAATCACCGATGCGTTCTCATACACCTTTATGGCGGTCTTGATCGTCGCCGCAGACATGTGCCAGAACTGCCCACGACAAGTCACCACGTATGGTGTGCCAAACAGCCTCTTTGCCTCCATGGCAAAAACCCCATCCAGAAATGGGTATGTAACCCACGAGGCGATGGCATCGACGTCATCCGGATACGGCTTGCCGCGGAAGACGAACTGGTAATCCTTGGTGAGCCGCTTGATCAGATGCACTGTTCTGCTAGCAAAGCGGAAGCCGGAGTACACCACTACCTTTGGGCGCTTTGTTCCCTGGTACTGGTCATGCTCCATGATCATGTCCTGCACGGTCTTGGGCTTCAGGATACGGCAATCCCGGATCTCCGTGAGTAAGTACTCCCTATTGGGATTTGGTTTGTCTTCTACGGGCTCAGTGCCGACAATGGACTTGATCGGCACGAGGCGCTTCTCCCACGTCCACGACCGTAAGGTAGTCTCTCTGTTCTTCCTTCCCCAATGCTGAAGGAGTCCCCTCTTCTGCACCAGTTCCTGTAGTCCCCTAACAATGTCCGCCTGTGAAGCACTATCTAGCAACACCCCACCCCCGCTTTCTTCCAGGAACTCCGGAACAATCCCCACCCGCGTCGAGATGATAGCCAGACCAGAGGCCGCTCCTTCAAGAGCTGGGTTCGGCGTCCCCTCTGTCTTGGATACACAGACAATGACATCCAGCTGCTGATACCACGCAGGCATGCTGGTGAATGGAAGTCGGTCACACGTTGCTATATCAGCAATCACCAGCTCAACATTAGGGACATGTGCAACAGCGCTCCGCAGAAGAGTCAGGTTCTTTATTGTTCTGGCCTCCTTTGAGTTTCCGGCCCACCCAATTCGTATGGTGGGTCCAGAACCAACCACCCGGTCGCCAGGGTGGAACACCTCTGTGTCCACCCCGTCTGACAGGTACTCCACCTTCCTTCCAGTCTCCTTCTGGATATCAGCTACAAGCAGTTTGCTCGACCCCGTGATCACATCGGCCCGCGCTACTGCGGCGTCGAACTCCTTTTTATAGGTTCTCCACAAGTAGTGGCTATAGAAACACAAGACCAGTTTGCAGCTGTCTGGTATCCTATCAAGTACTGCATAGGCCGCCTTCCAACGAACCAGTATGATCATCGAGTAGGGGCTTAGGTCTTGTGGTATAACCCGGGTAGGGCACACCTCAACCGCCGCAAACGGAGCAAGTTGCTCAGCCATGTGCTGTGCGATTCGGTGGAAGACTCCATGTGGCCGATGGTGCACAAGGAGCACCCTGCTGCCTTTCCCAGAGTATTCTACTGTGTTGGCATCTTGTGGGGTAGGACGATCCAGCCTCTCTTGTTTGTGGTTCTGGCTAACAGTAGGTCGGCCATCCCCGCCAATTACAAACACCGGGCCTTTTCGGTTTGCTTGGTGCACGGCGGGGCCTTCCTTTTCTCTCGGCGGTTGACCAACCACAAGACGGCCCTCCGGGCCAATAGAAACAGAGGGTTTTTTCTCTCTAGGTTTTCGGCGCTTCGACCCCTGCTCTCGGAGGGTGAGCTTCATGCCGTCTACCTGGCTGCGCTTACCCATCCCCACCCCCAGAGTTTTGTTATACAACTCCGACCCTTCACGCGCAACTCAAAAGTCCGAGGCTCGCTGGTATAAGCATCATGTAGGGAACGGGATTCTTTTACGCAACACGAGGAGGAGCATGAAGAACCTATTGCAGCAACCCAGTACCTGGTGTAAAACAAAAACAGTGGAGGCTTAATGACCAAGAAGCTGAAGCGAGTGGCCCAAGCACTCGTCAGTGCCTACGGAAACGGAGAAGACTCGGGGGGATCGGTCGACTGGGCCGACCTGGACGATGTCGTAGAGCTGGCCCGAGCGGCTCTCGAGTACGAAGGAACCACTCCGGTGGTTCTCCGCTGCCCAATGTGTGGCAGCTCTCACCTGCGCTATGCCCTCGATTCGGTTTGTACGCAGCGTAAAGCAAGTCATGTACTTGTTTCTTCGGCTTACACATCGCAACTGGATTCCATGACAGGTTTGCTACATGGCGAACGCGTCGGGGATAAGTTTTACCGTGTCAACGGGGATGTTCTCCAGGCCGATCACAACGCTGCGAGGAACGTGTTAGCCCGATTGTTTGACAAAGACATCGGGCGCTTTACTCCTTATCAAGAAGTGAGGCGCATTTTGTTGGCACGTTCTCCGGCGGAACTGACCGTCAACAGGCACGAGTTGCAGCCGAAAGGCTGTCAACCGTGTGCGGAAAAG
>Ga0180009_10005160_pt1 | contig 14099 bp, 10 predicted proteins | sample OS_PC_MetaG_FD_123537 | JGI IMG/M metagenome (GOLD analysis project Ga0180009, IMG submission 123537) | Groundwater microbial communities from the Aspo Hard Rock Laboratory (HRL) deep subsurface site, Sweden - OS_PC_MetaG | ecosystem: Environmental > Aquatic > Deep subsurface > Groundwater... | reverse complement strand
TGTAAGACCCAGGGGCACCGCTTCGCCCCGGTCGTGCTCGCAGTTTGCCTGGCCCTCGGGGCCGGATCAGGCTGCGACAATAGCGCCGTAGGCAATAACACGAACACCAACGACAACAGCAATCACACGGAGTGCAGCGATGCCTGTCCCGCAGCCGTCGCGGCGGCCTGCCCACACAGCCCCCCATCGGTAGCCGAGTGCGAAGCCCAGTGCGCCGCTTCCCAGGTGAGCTGCCCCGCGGAGTTTGCCGCGATCACGGGCTGCGCCGGCGCCAACCCGACGTATAGCTGCAATGCCGAGGGCATCCCCTCCCCCGACGGTTGCGCGCCGGAGCATACCGACCTGCTCGCCTGCCTGAGCGGCACTCCGCCGGTATGCTATGCCACCTGTCCCGACGTGGTGGCCGCCGGCTGCTCCAGCGGTCCGCCCACCCTCGAGTCCTGCCACACGGGCTGCGCCTCCACGGCCACCAGCTGTCCTGCGGAGTTCAACGCCGTCATGGCCTGCGCAGGCGACAATCCGACCTTCTCCTGCGACGCCGGCGGCACTCCCTTCGCCGACGGCTGCCAGAACGAGCAGTCCGTCCTCAACGCCTGCCTCGGAATCTAGCGTAGCCTACGGGATCAAAACCGCGCGCTTGGTGAGCTGGCCGTGGTGGGCGGCTTCGAGGATCTTATTGATGTCGTCCAGTGGGTGCTTCTCTACATACGGAGTGAGCTTGATTTTCCCCTGGGCGAGCCAATCGAGGGCCTCGGGATAGAGCTCGGGGTCGCAGCCCCAGTTGCCACGAACCGTGGCGTCGAAGGCCATGAGGTTGGATAGCCGCACCTCCAGCTTGGCCAGCGTAAAGCCCACGATGCCGAGATAGCCGCCAAATCCCAGTAAACCGAAGGCGGTCTCCTGACCGGGCTTGCTCCCCGAGGTCTCGAATATCTTCCAGCAGAAGGGTTTGGCCCCCATGGCCTTGGCGGCGTCCTTGACCCCCGCGCGGATCTCCTTGAAGCCTTTGTCCGACACGTTGATCACGGCACCTGCGCCGCCCGCCTTGGCGATCTCCAGCTTGGTGTCGTCGATGTCCAGCGCCAACACCTTGGCGCCGCAGGCCGCGGCAATTTGCACGCAGTGAATGCCCACCCCACCGGCGCCGATGATGATGGCCAGATCGCCCTCGGCGAGACCGGAGCGCTTCACCGACATGAAGGGCGTGGTCACGGCGTCTGCCACGCAGGCGATCTCCCAGAGCTCGTATTTGGCCAGCACCGCGTCGGGCACAGGGCAGACATATCGCGCAGGCACGACCACATGGGTGGCAAAACCACCATGGTTGTCATTGCCGGGCATGACCTGGTTGCGGCAGATGGTGCGGTTGTCCGATTTGCACAGGTCGCACTCGCCGCAGGGAAGCACCGCTGGGATGAGCACGGGTTTGCCCACCAGGGATGCGTCCACGCCCTCACCCGCCTCGCGCACGGTACCGCTGATTTCGTGCCCCAACACCAGGGGCAGCTCATGGCGCACGGGCACGCCCTGGTACAGGAACGAAATGTCCGTGTGGCACACGCCGCAGCCGGCCACCTCCACCAGCACCTCTCCCGCCTTCGGGGGGTCAACGAGGAGCTCCCGCTTTTCCACGGGCTTGCCCACCTCGGTCATCACCCAGCCGGTGATCGTCCGTTTGTTATCGCTCATGACTCTGATTCTCCGTCGTAGGTTGTGGCGTGTTCCCATGATTCCAGGGCCAGCAGCGAGGCGCCGAAGGCTCCGCACATGATGGGCTGGGGGACCGCCTTGACGGCCGTGCCCGCCGCGGCCTCCAGGGCGGCCAGCACGCCTGGGTAATACTCCGCGATTCCGCCGCTCACGACCACGCAACCGACCAGGTGCCCGATCTCCAGCACGCGCTCGGCCACCGAGTGCAGGCACCCAAGGGCCACCTGTTCGCGCGTGGCTCCGCCGCGCAACTGCTCCAGGATCTGAGTCTCGGCAAAAACCGTGCAGTAACTGTTCACCGACGCGGGGTGATCTGCCGCGGAGGCCAGCTCCATGAGCTGCGACGGATGCACGTCCAACCGGTGGGCGGCGTACTCCATGAAGGAGCCGATGCCCACGGCGCACTTGCGTAGGGAGTGACTCTCCACGCGGACGCCCTCGTCGTTGATCCGGATCACTGTGGGGCTGCGTCCACCCAGATCCACGAGGGTCAGGGGCGCCCGGAACGTGTGGATGGCGCCCCGCGCGTGGCAGGTGGCCTCACCGACGAACATTCCATTGGGTACGTTGGCGCACCGCGCGCCAAACCCGGTTACGCAGGTGCGCGACACCTCCGCCTGGGACTTGCCGGCCTCCTCGAGCGCCCCCGCCAGAGCCTCCTTGATGCGCCCCTGAAAATAGCCCGTGGCCGGGACCACCGCCCGCCCCAGGACCTGCCGATCTTCACCTACCACCAACGCCTTGACGCATTCGGTGCCGACATCCACTCCGGCCACAATCAGTTCGGTAGCGCTCACTTGATATTCCTAGCCGTCTCGGCATCTGCCGGGGCCTCGAGCGGTCCATGTTTGCGCTCGGTCATCTCGATAAACTCCACCAGCTTGCGATCCAGGGAGTCCAGGGAGAACAGCCGCAGATCATGGGTGTCGGCCTCCATCACCATATACGGCAACGAATTAGCGGCGAAGAGCCGAAGCGCCAACCCGTCCCGCACACTGGAGTGCTTCCGGGCCGTGCGGCCGTCGTGATAGATGATGGCATCGGCGCCAAATCGCTCCAGCTCCGCCCGGAGGAAGGTTTCCTTGTGGCTAGAGGACATGTTCGGGTACAGGCCTGCGTAACAGCGCGCCATGGACTCGATGGGGTTGTCGGGGTCCAGTCCGTCCAAGGCAAAGACGGAGCTGTAGCTGGAGCTCACCACGGCCACCTGGTGCTCCAGAAAGAGCGTCGCGAGGGGGCGCAGGGCGCACCAGATGGGGGGCCCCTCCCAGTAGAAGCGGAACCGCTCTCCGGGCACGGCCACGGTGCCCTTCGCCACCCGCTGCTCCAGCTCCGCCAGCAGGATGCGGTAGTACTCCACGGCCGCCGGGGTGCCGCGCAGCAGCACCATGGGCGCCAGGTGCACAAGCATGTCGAAGTAGGTCAGCGGCGACGGCGTGCTGCGCGCCAGGTCCACAATGCCCGCCCACAGGGAGGCCGCCTTCTGGGAGTATCCCACAACCTCGGCAAGTCGGTCGACGTCCAGCTTACGGTCGAAGCGGTCCTCCAGCTCGGACACCAGCCGGCTGAGCTGCTGCACGGCGATGTCCACGTCGAGCTGGTCCAGATCCTCCGCGCCCGTCGAGGGGTGCAGCCCGAACACCGGCACGCCAAAATGCTGGCCGTAGAATTCAAACCACGGCCGCAAGGTCTCGGCATAGGCGGTGTTGTATACCAGCGCCTCGGGCGGGGGCGGCCCCTGGAGGTCGTACACCGGCCCCAGGGGGCTCTCTCCGGCCAGAAAGGCGCCGATATCCGACGTCATGGCCGTGGACGCAAATTGCGAGTATCCCGCGGCCAAAGAGCGCCGGATGTAGGGCTCGGCCTGGCGACTGGCGCCGATGAGGGCCGCGTGGTTCTCCGGGAAATAGGGCGTGAGCCCAAGGGTTCGCAGGATCTCCACCGGAGCCAGGCCCGAGGCCCAGACCACGTGGCGTTCGCGATCCTTCGCCGCCACGTCCAGATCCCGGTAGTGCTCCGCCATGAGCTCCTTGAGCTTCGGCGCGCACTGCAGGGGCACCCTCCCCTCGGGCATGCCGCCGAGGTCCGCCCGCGGCGTGGCGCGGGTGAGCCGCGGGAGTTGGGTGCGCTTCACGGTTTCCACCGTCTCATTGACCCGGCGCATGCGCCGCAGCACCTGGTGCTCCCGGGACTTCATGAACCGCACGATCCCCCAGTTCAGCGGGGCCTTCATGCCGAGACGACCGGCCTCGTCCACGATGGCGCCGTTGATGGCATCAATCTCCGTGGGGAGCCCGCGCGACAGGTCCTGCCACATGGAGGGGCGATTTTTGCCCAGGGCTTTCTGGGATCCGATGACCGGGCGGTAGGGGTCCTCCTCGTCCACGATGGGCACTCCCCGGGCGCGCATGACCTCAATGATCTCCAGGCAGCAGGACCGCATGAAGCTCTGGCAGGCTTCGTCGTCCAGCAGCTCCCGACAGGTGAGCCCCGTGAGGGCCGAAACCGGATTCACCACCGCGTTGTGCAGCAGCTTCTGCCACACCGCGTGGTCGATACTCTCGACGACGTTGGTATCCAGTCCTGCTTTGCGGAACACCTCGCCGAGGGTCTCCACGAAGGAGGTGAGCTCGCCGTCGAGGGGCGCGATCTGGATGGGCTTGATGCCCTTTCGATAGCGCAGCCGGTTAGGCCCCGTGTGCTGGATGGAGTGGTAGGTGATGCCCGTGAGCACATGTCCGGGGCCGATGATCTCGGCGATTTTCTCCGCGTTGCCAATGCCATTTTGCATGGACAATACACGGGTCTCGGGGCCGATGAGAGACTGCACCCCGCGGATGGCGACCTCAGTCTGGTAGCTCTTGACGGAGATGAAGATCAGGTCCGCGACTCCGAGCCCCTCGACCTCGGCGACGACTTTGAGGGGGATACAGCGCTCCCCTTTTGCGCCCGCGGAGATGAAGAGCCCGGTCTCGTTGAGCAACTTCATCCGGGCCCGGTTGATCTCGATCAGCGTGACATCTTCACCGGCGTCCGAAAGCTGCGCGCCCACCAGCCCGCCCAAAGCTCCAGCACCGACGATCACGATCTTCATGGACGAATCCCCTATCGGTTTTTCCATTCGGGTTTCCGCTTCTCGTAAAACGAGGCGATCCCCTCCTGCACATCCTCGGTGACCATGAGCTCGTCCAGGAACACCTTCTCTGCTTCCTTGCGGGCCTCCTCCATGGGGAGGCCCATGACCCGCCGCAGCGTACGGACGTTGAGCCGCATCACCAGCGGGCTCGCCGCCCGGAAGTCCTTCAGGGTCTTTTCCAGTCGCTCCTCCAGGTCCTCGTGGCCAACCACGTAGGATACAAAGCCGAACTCCTTCATCTGCTCCGCCGAATAGGCGCGGCCACCGCACGTGATCTCCATGGCCCGCTGGGGCCCCACCAACTGCGGCAGATACGCCACGCCCAGGGGCGCGAAGAAGCCGATGCGAATCTCCGGCTGACCGAACTTGGACCGCTCCGAGGCGAGCAGCACATCCGCCATCATGGTCAGCTCAAAGCCGCCCCCCAGGGCCGCGCCGTCCACCGCCATGACGATGGGGATCTCCAGCCGGCCCAGCAGCGTGAACATCCGGCTGAAGGCCTCGATCATGATGGCCGCCTGCTCGGGCTTGTGCTCCTCCACATCGGCGCCAGCGCTAAAGGCCTTGCCGTTGGCCCGGAAGGCCACCGCACAGAGCGTGTCATCTGCCGCGATCTTCTCCGCCGCGTCGCAGATTCCGCCCATCATGGCCGCCGAGAGGATGTTCAACGGCGGGCTGTTGAGGGTAATATACGCAACGCTGTCTCGGAGCTCGAGCTCAACGAGGGATCCTGCATCTGACATTCGGCCTCCTTTACGAAACGTTGACCTTGAGCACCAGCGCCGCAGCGGTATCGCCGGCCGCGCACCCGGTGAAGAGCCCGTAACCGCCGCCGAGCTCCGCCAGCTCCTCGATGAGCTCAATGATCGAGCGCATTCCCGTGGGGCCCTGGGGATGTCCCCAGACCAGCGAGCAACCGTAGCGGTTGGCGAATTCGGGTTTGATCTCGAGCTTGCGCGCCAGAAAGACGTCGTTGACCGCGAAGGGCGTATGGGTGGTAATGGCCTTGACGTCCGAGACGCCGATGCCGGCGCGCTCGAGCACCAGCCGCACGGCCGGCTCGTTGGCCGCGGGCATGAAGCCCGGTTTCACGCGGCCCTGGGCCGAGGCGATGAGCTGGATCTCGACGCTCTTGTCCTTGGAGAGCTCCGCCGCCTTCTCCCGGGTGGCGAGCACCAGGCCGGCGTTGCCGTCCGCCGGGAAGGTCTGCGACCCGAAGGACACCGTGCCATCCTTGAGCACCGGACGCAGCCGAGCGAGGCCCTCGGCCGTGGAGGGCATCACGCCTTCGTCGGTCTCCACCGTGGCCAGGGTCTTTTTGCCCCGGGCGTCCTTCACCTCGATGGGCGTTACCATGTACTTCTTCTGGAAGGCCCGATCGTTGGCCAGAGCGTTCTGGTACTGCTCGTACCGCAGCAGGGCGACCTCGTCCTGCTCCTCCTTGGTGATGCCCTCTTGTCTGGCCACGTTCTCCGCCGTCTGAACCATGGCCTTGCCGGCGCCGGGGCTGGGATCAAAGCCGAAGTTGTCCATCACCCAGTCTTCTTTGTCGCCCTGACCGCCGGGCCCCAGAGGATTGGGGTAGTAGATGTGGGGGCCGTTGGAGCACTTGTCCGCCGTGAGGGCCAGGAAGACCTCGGAGCGCCCCAGCTCCACCTCCGAGCCACCGTACTCTGTACACTTGACGCCCGTGGCGCAGGCTTGGGAGATGATGGGGCCGGTGATCCCCGGAGCGCCCAACATGGCCGTGAGCCAAGGGCCACCGTAGAAGCAGTGGTGGGACGGGACGGTCCAGCCCAAGCAGGAGCTGTCAAAGGTCTCCGCCGGGATCCCGCGCTCCTCGAGGGCGCGCTGAGCGATCTGTGCGGCAAACTGAATCGGGTGCTGACTCGAGAAGGATCCCTGCCATTTGCAAAAGGGAGTGCTCCAGTAGCCGCCATAGGGAATGAAGACCTTGCTGAACGTCATGTGCGCCTTCCTTGTGCCTTAGGGTGTTCGGACCGGATTGTTGATGCCCTACCCTTAAAGTCCATCTGTAGAAGCACCGTCAAGGGGAAAGTTGGAATCGCCAGAATGTTCTGGTTTTAATAATCTTTTCCCAATGCTCGTCCAACCGCCGCCGGCCGCGTCGAGCGAACGCCCGCTCGAAATTGCTTCCGCGGAAGAAGAAATAAATCGGTCGCCGATATCCCCGACGACCTGCGCCCCCTCGAGCGAGCGGAAAAACAGGGTCTGTCACCCTTGAGAGGTGGCCGCTCGCGAAGAGATAGACTATCCTCCGGGATCATGATGAGCATCCTGCGCAACCCCACTTTCCTCTGGCTGCACCTGGCCCTGTGCGCGTCGCTGGGCCTCGCCGGATGCAGCAAAACCACCGCCCAAAAACGCAATCCGGGCGCGGCAGGCCCCGCCGCCACGGACTCCCACCCGATGCGCCCCATGGGCAAAATCGTCGTCCCCCAGCACGACTGCAAAGCCACCCCGGCCTGTCTGGAAGCGGGCTACTGCACGCATGAGCAAGGCAGCTGCGTGGTCAAACGCGACGCGGACTGCGAGTCCGCCTCGGTGTGCAAGCGCGACGGCAAGTGCACCGCGACCAAGGGCGCCTGCGTGGTCGGTGACACAGCCGACTGCAAGCAGTCCAAGCGCTGTACACACCAAGGCGAGTGCACCTTCAAAGAAGGCTCCTGCACCGCCACCAGCCCCTCGGACTGCAAGCAGTCCAAGGACTGCAAGCACAAAGGCGAGTGTGATTTGCAAAACGGAGAGTGCGTCACCGGCAAGAAATAGTCCTCGTGCCCCTCAGCTCGCGAACCCGACCGTTTCTCTCCCCTTGAGCTGACCCTGAGCTTGCCCTCGTCTTGACAGTCTGCGGGTAGCTGTGGTCCATTGCGGGCCACTGAAACGTCAACGGACGTGGCCCGCAGACCAGGGGCCCCGGGAGCAGTGACCGAATGCAGACTGTACGCTTCGATTTTGTGGAGCCGACAACCCTGGACGAGGCCGTGGCCTTGATGGCCGAGCACGGGCACGAGGCGGCCGCGGTGGCCGGCGGCACGGACCTGCTCAGGGACATCAGAACGGGCAAGCGGCAGCCCGCGTTGGTGATCTCCCTCGCCCGGTTGCACACACTGTCGGGAGTGCGGCCCAATGACGACGGCGGGCTCACCGTAGGGCCCCTCACCACCATGGCGGAGCTGGCGCGTTCCGCGGTGGTGCGCGAGCGGGCGCCCGCGCTGGCGGAGGCCGCCGGGCACGTGGGCTCTCCCCAGGTGCGCAACCGCGCCACCATCGGCGGCAACCTCTGCAATGCCCGACCCTGCGCCGACACGGCCCCACCGGTCATCGTGCACAGCGCCACGCTGGAGCTCACCGGCAAGGGCGGCACCCGGGAGGTCGCGGCGAAGGATTTCATCATAAACCCGGGGCAGACCCAGATTGAGACCAACGAGCTCCTGACGGCCATCCGACTGCCCGCGCCGGGCGGTCCCGCAGGGTCCGCCTTTGAGACCCTCACCAACCGCAAGGCGGTGGAGATTACGATCACCTCGTCCACCGCCTGGTTGATGCTCGACGGCGACCGCGTGGCCCAGGCCCGCATCTGCCTGGGCTCGGTGGGGCCAACCCCCCTGCCCGGACTGCACGGCGAGGGACTGCTCCGGGGCGCGGATCCCACGCCCGATAAGCTCGCCGAGGCGGCCAAGGCCTGCGTGGCCGACGCCAGCTCCATCGACGACTTCCGGGGCTCGGCCGACTTTCGGAACCACCTCGTGGAGGTACTCACCCGTCGCGCTCTGACACGAGCGCTGGCCTGGGCGTTGACGCGGGGCCGGGGAGGCTTGTCATGAAAAAGTTACTCCAACTCACAGTGAACACCGTGCCCCGGGAAGTGGCCGTGCACGCCCACGCGACCCTCGGGGAGGTGCTCCGGGAGGAGCTCGGCCTGACCGGCACAAAGATCGGCTGCGGCGAGGGCGACTGCGGCGCCTGCACGGTGCTGCTCGACGGCGAGCCGGTCAACAGCTGCCTCGTCCTGGCCCTCCAGGCGAGCGGGCGAGAGGTCACCACCATCGAGGGTTTAGCCGACGGCGAAGGGCTGCATCCGGTGCAGGCCGCCTTCGTGCAAGCGGGCGCCATTCAGTGCGGCTTCTGCTCCCCGGGCATGATCCTGTCCGCCACGGCCCTGCTGCGACGAATGCCCGCGCCGAGCGAGCTCGACGTGCGGACGGCGCTGTCAGGCAATCTGTGCCGCTGCACGGGCTACCAGAAGATCGTCGAAGCCACCCTCGGGGCGGCCAGGGACCTCGCAACCGAAGGTGAGCAGGCCAGCTCAAGGAGGCGCCCATGAGCCGTCACCGAATACTGGGGACCCGGGCGCCCCGCCTGGACGCCGCCGCCAAGGCCACGGGGCGGGCGGTGTACACCGACGACATCAGCCTACCGGGCATGTTGCACGGCGCGATCCTGCAGTCCCCCGTGGCGCACGCCAGGATCCTATCCATCGACACCACCCGGGCCAAAGCGCTGCCCGGAGTGGAGGCCGTGCTGACCGCCGCGGACGTGCCCGACAGGCTCTTCGGCGTGAGCCCGGCACGGTACGACGAAAACGTGCTCGCCATCGAGAAGGTGCTTTACGTGGGCGACGAGGTAGCCGCCGTGGCCGCCGTGAATCTGGAAACGGCCCGGGAGGCCCTGGCGCTCATCGACGTGCAATACGAGCCCCTGCCCCTCCTGCTCAACGCCCGGGAGGCCTTGGCCGAAGGCGCGATCCAGATCCACCCGATCTACGAAGGCAACGTCAGCGGCCGCGTGCAGCAGGAGTTCGGGGATGTGGACGCCGCCCGGGAGCAGGCCACCGTGATCTGCTCCGGCCGCCTCGACAGCGAGATGCAGGACGCGGCCTTCCTGGAGCCGCAGGTCGCCATCGCCGAGTTCGACGCACAGGGCAACCTGACCCTGACGTCCTCCACCCAGTCGGTGCACTACATCCAGCGCACTGTAGCCATGGTCCTGGGCATGCCCGTGGGCAAGGTGCGGGTGATCAAGCCCGCCGTGGGGGGAGGATTCGGCCCCAAGGCGGCCTGTTCCACCATGGAGCTGCTGACCTGCCTGCTGGCCAGGGCCTCAAAAAAGCCCGTGAAAATCGCGTTTACCCGGGAGCAGGTGTTTCTGCACTCCCGGTCGCGGCACAAGTTCTTGCATGACATGACCCTCGGCGCCGACGCGGACGGGAAACTGCTGTTTCTGGACCACGAGGCCCTGCTGGACGGCGGCGCCTATGCCAGCTTCGGCATCGCGACGGTGTACTATGCCGGCTCGCTGTTGGGTGGGCCCTATAAGCTGCCCAACATGCGGTACAGCGGCACGCGCTCAGTCACCAACAAACCCACCTGCGGCGCCCAGCGAGGCCACGGTGGGGTTATCGCCCGGGGGCTCTTCGAGCGGTTGTTGGACGAGGTGGCCGAGAAGCTGAACCTGGATCCCGTGCAGCTTCGCCTCCAGAACATGATGGAGGCCGGCGACGTAACGTGCAACGACCTGAATATGTCCTCCCTGGGCATGCGGGAGTGCATCGAGGCCGTGCGGGACGGTTCGGGTTGGATCGAAAAAAAGGGACAGCTTCCCAGGGGACACGGCATCGGAGTGGCCTGCGGCTTTTTTGTCAGTGGCGCGGGCTATCCCATCTATCGGTCGGAGACCTTCCACTCTACGGCCGAGATCAAGCTCCAGGAGGACGGCGGCACGGTGCTGCTGCGCACCGCCGCGGCCGACATCGGCCAGGGCACGGACACGGCCTTGGCCATGATCGCCGCCGAGACCCTCGGCGTGGAGTTGGATCATGTGCGTGTCGAGTCCGGGGACACGGACCTGTCGGTGGACCTCGGCGCGTACTCCTCCCGACAGACCCTCATGTCCGGCCACGCCGTGCGAGAGGCCGCCGAGAAGGTACGCGCCCAGGTGCTGGAGGTGGTGTCCGAGCGGCTGAACGTGGCCGCGGATGACCTGCGCATCGAGGGCGGTCTGGTGCTGCCACGGGACGGTGTGAACCTGGACTTCGCCGCCCTGCGCACCCAATACATCAAAGAGCACCGCGGCTGGTCCGACAACCCCGGTGAGGGGCCGCTGACCTTCCGGGAGGCCTCGCGCCTCGCGTTCCTGGTGCGCGGCACCATTGTGGCCACGGGGGGCTACAAGCCGCCCCTGCTGGGTGGCAAGTTCAAGGGCGCTGCGGTGGGCACCTCCCCGGCTTACGGCTGCTCGGCCCAGGCGGTGGAGCTGAGCGTGGACCTCGAGACCGGACAGGTCACCGTGCACCGGGTCACCGACGCGCACGACTGCGGCCAGGCCATCAACCTCACGTCGGTGGAGGGCCAGATGCAGGGCTCGGTGTCCATGGGCCTGGGTGAGGCGCTCTTTGAGCAGGTGCGGTTCGACGCCAAGGGGCGGTGCCTGAACGCGAACCTGGCGGATTACAAGATTCCCACGGCCCTGGACATGCCACACATGGACTGCATCGTGGTGGAGACGCACGAGCCCAACGGCCCCTACGGTGCCAAGGAGGTGGGCGAAGGCGCCATCATGCCCACAATCCCCGCCGTGTTGAACGCCCTATACGATGCCACGGGGATCCGTTTCGAGAAGCTCCCCCTCACGGCCCAACAGATCGCAACGGCCCTACGCACCGGGAAGCCGGTCCCCGCTGAATCTGCCCAGCCCGACAACATCGGCTACTGCAAAATCGATGGCTGAGACAACGGCCCTCACCGTGATCGTCAACGGCGAGCCCCACCGGGCCGCCGTCCCCCTCACCCTCCTGGAGCTACTCGAGCAGCTCGGAGAGCCCATCGACAAGGCCGTCATCGAACACAACGGCCGCTACGTCCGACGCCCAGAGCTCGACGGCGTCGACCTCAGCGATGGCGATCGCGTAGAAGTCATCCTACCGGCTTTCGGGGGCTAGGCCCGCCGCTAGGCCTCCGCACCATGAAAAAAAGAATTGAGTTGCTGGCTCCCGGCGGAGACGTTGATTCAATCAAGGCCGCGGTTGTCGCGGGGGCGAACGCCATCTACTGCGGCCTGCACAAGTTCAATGCCAGGAACCGGGCCGCGAACATCGTCATCGAGGAACTGAATGGGATTCTGCGATATGCGCACCAGAATCACTGCCAAGTGTATCTGGCCCTGAACATCATCCTCGTCGACAGTGATCTCCCAGAGCTCATCCGCCTCCTGAACAACCTGGCAAACACCAGCCTCGACGCGGTCATTGTTCAGGACCTGGGGCTGTTCTTTCTGCTCTCAGAACACTTTCCGGGTCTCAAGATTCATGCCTCCACTCAGCTCACCACGCACAACTCGGGTCAGATCAAGTTTCTGCGCGAGCTTACGGCCAGGCGGGCAAATCTCTCGCGGGAGCTGAGCGTCCATGAGATCAGCGCGTTGACTCGCGCGAGCCACGACCTGGACCTGACAACGGAGGTCTTTGTCCACGGGTCATACTGCCTTTCGTTCTCAGGCATCTGCTACTTCAGCTCGGTTCACGGAGGCAACTCGGGGAATCGTGGCCGCTGCAGCCAACCCTGCAGAGATCAATATGTTACCACGCCCCAAGGCATGGATTTCCCCCTCAACCTGAAAGACAATTCCGCCTTCGATGATCTGCAGATCTTGTCCGAGGCCGGAGTGGATGCGCTCAAGATCGAGGGAAGAATAAAACAATTTCCCTACGTCTACACGGTAACCCACGCCTGGAGCCAACAACTCCAGAGCTTCTATGATCAAACGCCACCCGCGCACGATCGCGGCGAGCTGAACAAGGTCTTCAACCGAGAATATTCCAACTCGTATTTGCAGGGCGACATTCACCGGGACATGTTCATTGATCACCCGCGTAACCAATCCGCCAAACAGCTCAGTGAACGACATGGCGGATCCACCGGGGCCCAGACAACTGAGCCCGTAGAAGAACAATCCTTTGACGAAATCGCCGCCCATCGGGCGAGCATCCAAGGCCTCATCCAAGACGTCAGCGTCGCCAGGGCGCCATTAACCATACGCATGGCCGGATCATCGGGCACACCGCTGGAGGTGACTGTAGACACTCCAGACACCTCATTTGTGATCCTCTCGGAGGTCTGCCTGGCGCCCCAGACCAGCAATGGCGCGGCCCAATCCCTGACTCACGAATTGTTCCTGGAGAAGCTGAACGCCCTGAACAAGACCGAATATTTTATTCAGCGTCTCGAGCTGGAGAATCTGCAAGCCGGCCTCTTTGTGCCGTTTAGAGAGCTGACTTCAATTCGCGACAAAATTTTCTTTGTCTTGAGGGGCTCCAACGAAGCGGTGGCGCCGATTGAAGTACCACCCCTCAAGCACCACGCGAACGCGATCGCAAAACCCACTCTCTCCGTCCTCATCTCATCCCCGGAGGACGTCCCCCTGTGCCGGGAGACTTCTGCAGACTTTTATTTCCAGCTCCCCAGTTGTCTGGGCAATCAATTTGACGAGCTCACAAACCTCTTTGCCCAGCACAACGCGCTGACTCCCTGGTTCCCTCCCGTGATCATCGGCGAGGACTACACCGCTGCGATCGAATTGCTGCGACGGATTCAACCCAGACGAATCTTAACCAACAACACCGGAATCGCGTACGAGGCCTGGGCAGCGGGGATCCCCTGGACGGCCGGTCCCCAGCTCAACGTTGCAAACTCTTTCAGCCTGACCTGTTTGAAAGAGAAATTCGGGTGTGCAGGCGCCTTCCTCTCGAACGAGCTCAACCTGGACCAGATTTCGAGAATCAAGGCGCCCGGTGACTTCGGGCTACACTATCGCATCTTTCATCCCATGCTGCTGCTCAGCAGCAGGCAATGTCTGTTTCATCAGGTCATCGGATGCGACAAAAACCACATTGATGAGGCCTGCCTCAGCCAGTGTGAGCGGTCTTCCTCGATCACAAATATGAAGCAGACGTCGCTCCATCTAAGAAAGACCAAGGGCAACTACGCCCGGCTCTATCATGAGACTCATTTCCTGAACACGGACATCGTCACCGATCTACCGGGTCTCTTCACCAGCTTCCTGGTCGATTTGAGAGACGTCAAGACGGCCACCCGGGTTGAGATAGACAAGTCCAGTCGGGATAGGGGAGCGGCTCGACACCGGAGAGTGACGAGCCGTCCCCCCCCCACAGATCCGGACATGCGGAATTACACGCATCCGGCTCCTCTGGTCACGCCTTCGCTGCGCGGCGGAG
>Ga0180009_10005159_pt1 | contig 14101 bp, 10 predicted proteins | sample OS_PC_MetaG_FD_123537 | JGI IMG/M metagenome (GOLD analysis project Ga0180009, IMG submission 123537) | Groundwater microbial communities from the Aspo Hard Rock Laboratory (HRL) deep subsurface site, Sweden - OS_PC_MetaG | ecosystem: Environmental > Aquatic > Deep subsurface > Groundwater... | reverse complement strand
CAACCGTCCCAGCGTCTTCCGGAGCCGCGGGCGGACGTGCCGAGGGTGAAGTCGTTGGCGCGGTGGTTGGCGTCGAGGGGGGTCGAGCCGAGAGGCCCGACGGGTCGCCGCTGCAAGCCAGTGCCGCCAACCCGAGAAGCGGCAGCCATCGACGTCTCGCGACGGACGAAGGCATGGCTCAGCTATGGACCTCGTATCGGGCGTCGAAGGGTGACGCCGTGGTGACTCGGCGCACGCCCCGCTCGGGATTCGCGGCGAGATGTTCCAGCAACTTGAAGAGGGTCTCGACCTCGTCGTTCGCGTCGAGCGCTGCGGCCACTTGTTCGACCGTGCGGGGCTCGTTGGCGCTGTGCAGGTGTTCGATCACTCGCTTTTGAAGCGCGATGACGGTGTTCGCAGCCTTCTTGCCCGCCTCTACACCCGGCTGGTGGTAGGCGTTGATGCCGACGAGCGATGCGTAGAATCCGACGGCTCTTTCGTAGAGCGCAATGAGCACGCCCAACGCGCGAGGGGACATCTCGTCGATGGTGAGGGTGATGGATTCGCGGTCGTTTTCGTACAGCGCTTGGCGGGTACCGAGCATGAACCCCAACAAGTAGTCGCCGCTGGTGACGCCGCCCTCTTCGACCTCCGTGGGGGAGCCTGGAGCATCACGCATCACGTCCACGAACGTGACGAAGAAGTTGTTGGTGCCTTCGCGAAGCTGCTGCACGTACGCGTGTTGGTCGGTGGAGCCCTTGTTGCCGTAGACCGCAAAGCCTTGATGAACGACGTTGCCTGCCAGGTCGCGACCCTTGCCAATGGACTCCATGATGAGCTGTTGGAGATAGCGGGTGAGCAGGGCCAACCGGTCCTTGTACGGCAGCACCACCATGTCCCTGGCGATGCCAGCGGACTGGGCGTACAGCCACATGAGCGCCAGGAGCATGGACGGATTGGTGCGAGGATCACGGATCCGTGTGATCTCATCGCACGCGCGAGCGCCGGCGAGCAGCTCGTCGATGTTGAACCCTTGAAGTGCGGCGGGCAGCAGACCGACGACGGAGGTTTGAGAAGTCCGACCGCCGATCCAACTCCACATAGGGAACTGGTCGATCCACTTTTCCTCGGAGGCGACTTTGGAGAGAGCGCTCCCCTCGCCGGTGATGGCGACGGCTTGCGCGGCGAAGCTCAGGCCGGCGTTGTTGAATGCAGCCTGCGCTTCGAGCATGGCGTTGCGCGTTTCCTTCGTACCGCCGGACTTGGACACGACGAGCACGAGGGTCTCTTTCAGGCCTTGCGGGCCGAGCGTCTTCAGTACGCGCTCGATTCCGTCGGGGTCCGTGTTGTCCAGGAAGTGAATTCGCATCTTGTCGTTGGCCGAACCGATAGCGCAGTCGGCCAACTGTGGGCCCAGGGCAGAACCGCCGATGCCCACGTGCAGCAGGTTCGTGAAGCGGTCGGCCTGAGGCGGCTTGATCTTGCCTGCGTGGACGTCGGCGGAGAACGTCGCAATCTTAGCGAGGACCTGTTCAATCTGAGCGGTCAGCTCCTGGGCCGGTGCGAGCGACGCGTTGCGCAGCCAGTAGTGTCCCACCTGGCGACCTTCGTCGGGATTCGCGATCGCGCCCTTCTCGAGCTCGGCCATGGCATCGAAAGCACGCTCGACCGGCGCGCTCATTTCGTCGAAGAACCGAGGACCGAACTTCATCCGACTGACATCCATCCGCAACCCGATCGACGGGTGTACGACGAGATGGCTCTTGTAGCGTTCCCACATGGCTCGCGCGTCCATAGGTTACCTCCGCGTAGCTGTCGCGTGATTCGTCGATCAGTCGGGCAGAGTCGTCAAGCCCAGGGCGGCGTTCGGTCGTCGATGATCAACCGGCTGTCGATATCCGCAGGGACGAACTCTGTCGGGGCACTGGCGATCAGCTGCTCGATGGCCGGAAGTCCAGGTGCCTCCAGGATCTCCAACAGCTCGTCCAAGCCCAAGGGGTTGTCTCGAAGATCCAACGTTCGCAGCGCAGGAAACGACACCCTGTCCCAGTCCAAGGACTCGATTTCGCAACCGCACAAGGTCAGCCTCTCCAGCGTCTTGAGGCGGCGCGACTGAAGCAGCTCGTAGATGGCGGCGAACACGTCGTCCTGCGGGTTGTGCGAGAGATTGAGCTTCGTCAGGTTGTCCAGGTGTGGGCACGCGACGAGATGGTCGATGGTCTCCGAGTCGAACTCGCATGCGGCCAGACTCAACGATCGCAGGTTGGCTACGGCGGGGTTGTGGAACAGCATCGTCGCGTCCGCGAGCCCGGTGCGTTCGAACGCCAAGAAGCGCAGCGACTCGATACGATTGCTCTCGAAGTAACGGTCGAGCGAGGTCAGCTCGTGGCTGTTGCGGATGTCGAGCTGGCGAAGCGCGCACGCACCCCGACCGAGGCGTGCTTCCAGGGCATCGGAGACGTCCCACACCTTGAGCACCCGGAGGGCGTGCACCATCGGTGACTCGAAAAGCACATCGACCGCATCGTCGGCGTCTTCGAAACCCTGAAGCGCGAGGGACGTCAGCCCGGGGAATGCGCCGTTCGACACGACCGCGCGAAGGCCCGAGAGGCCTACGGATCCTGGAATGCGCAGGCTGCGCACATTGGATACGTCCTGCGAATTGATGAGGTTGAGGACGCCGCTGAGGTCGAGACCACGGCGTAGACTGACCGTCAGCTTCCCGTTGCGCTCACGGACATCGCTTGCCCAAGGCGCGAGAGCACTCGCCGTTGCCATGATCCCGCCGTACCACGGTCAGCCGACTTATCAAAGTGCCCATTTCCTCGGTGCGCCAGATTGCAGGAGAGCGTTTTGGCCGTTGATCCCGGTGCGGGAAGGTTCCGGCTGCCGAGTGCGTAGTTGAGAATCGATCATCCCAAAGGAGACCTCCGATGCATTTGCGCGGTTTGAAGATCGTGGTGACCGGGAAATTCGAAGGGCGGTCGCGCAAGGAAGTCCAAGCCAAGTTGGAGGGCCTGGGTGCCAAGGTGACGGGCAGCGTGAGCGGCAAGACGATGGCGCTCGTGGCAGGCCGCGAGGGAGGCTCCAAACTTGCCAAGGCCGTCGAGCTTCAGATCCCCGTCCTGGACGAGGCGGAGCTGCGCAAACTGCTCGATGGTGCGACCCTCGACGAGCTACTCGCAGCGAAGGCTTCCCACTGCGAGCAGCCCGATGCCCCCGCCGATCCCTTTCCCGCGACGTTGGAACGACCGCGTGATGGCGCTTGGAGGCAGACCTATCCCGACGGCAGCACGCACATCGAGGGCACCTACGAGCATGGCTTGAAGAAGCTCTACGACACTGCTGGCGATCCCCAGACCTGGGACAAGCTCAGGGAGGCCCGCGGCGTGTTCACCGGTGCGATGTTGATGGAGTTTCTCTCCAGCATCCAAGCCAAGAAGCTGGAGAGCGGCTACACGCCCCCGCATCTGCAGTGCTGGCCCGAGGAGCTGGATGACCTCGTCATGGATGTCTATCTGCGTGACCCCGGACCGATCGACGCGGGGTGGCGCAAGCTGCCGGCGGCGATGCGCAAAGGCGTGGCGAGCTGCATCGGTCGCTTCGGCGCCGACATTGGCGACATCCTTCACGGCGAGCTCGGTGGGCTGGTGGGGACCCACGTACACCACTACGGGCTACGCGACACCATTCGCTGGCCTGCGGATGGCAACACGCACATCGAGGAGCGTCCGCTTTTCGACCGGCAGACCGGCCGGCACACCGAGATGTTCGAGCGCTATGTCGCGATGTTCGGCGGGATCGATCCATGGATTGAGAAGCTGAAGCTCGGGCTGGCAAAGGAGGCCGAGGAGTGCGTGCCTCGCCTCTCGTTCAACACGTTCCGGGTGCTGGTCGATGCAGCGACCGTCGAAGAGATGAGCCACTACATCACCCACATCGGGCTGGACGGGTCCACGCACAGTGAGATCCACGATGCGCTGGTCCACAACGGCTACTCGGCCCAAGAGCTCGAGCGGATCGCGCTTGGGGTTCAGGACGACGGGCTACGCAAGTGGCCGCCGATCTGCACGGCGATTCTTCGCTATCACCAGGACGGCAGCCCGATCCCCCAGGCACTCGTCGACGCTTTCGAGGTTGCGACCGAGTCGCCGACCTATTCCAGCGACTGGTTCACGCGTCCGATGATGGCAGTGCCGGAGGCGGAACGGCAGGATCCTCACCACTTCGATCACCTCGTGCCCAGCTTCCCTGGTGCCAGCGTGCCGACCATGAAGTTGATGCGCGACGCGCTGGCGTGTTTGACCAGCGAGCAGCGTACGGCGGTGTTCGAGCGGCAACTGGAGCGGGATTACGCCAAGCTCAACGTCTGTCCCTATCTCTTCCTGCACGACGACATGGAGTTCGTCGAACGCGTGCTGGAGCTGATGGCCCAGGACACCTACGGTTACAAGGAGGTCAATACGTACGGCCTCGGCGAGCTGGGGAGCAAGATCCTCCCGCGGCTGGAAGCCGGGGCGAGGAACGCCACGAAGAAGGAGCCGCGAGAAGGCTTCTACCAAGCGCTGATCGTCGCGCTTGTGCGAACAATCGTCGACGAGGGGGACTTCGACCCTGCTTACGATCGGTTCGTGCGCTTCGATGGGATGAAGGACGAGTATTACTATCGGTTCCTCGAGCCCTACGTGATGCGGCTCGTGCATCGGATGCCTGTGGAGCGAGCGGAGCGCGTGCTCATCGAGGGTTTGCGTTCTGATTCCTTCCATCGCGCGTTCCGCTGCATTTCGTCGCATCCCACGCCGGCCGTGCTGCAAACTGCTTTCACTGAGCTGTTGGCGCGGGAGAGCGGGCTCAACCATGAGAAGCTCCAGGCGGTTCAACGTGGGCTCGCAGGACTCGACGGCAAGCGAGCGTGGGCCAAGTGGGTGTTGCAGAGCGGCGGGGGCGCGGGGTGCAGGCAGGCGTTGAAGGACGCGCTCGGTTGGAAGGACTTCGAGGCGTTGGAACAGGAGCTAGCCAGCGCGGGGGTCGAGGCCGCGCCCGAGATGGACCAGGTCGACAAGCTCGTGCACCTGGCGAAGAAGGCTGGTGGCTCGGGCGAGCGGCTCTACGTGCTGCGTCGCTTGCACCAACCGCCCGCCGGCAAGGACCTCAACACGATCCACGGCGTGGCGCCGGGCATCGGCGAGGATCGCTGGCCTCGTTTCAATGGCGAGCCGATGCACCACCTGTTCACGCTCGATCTAAAGACGATGCCCGAGTTGGCCCGACGCGTGGGAGGTGATGCTCGGACGCTCTCTCTTTTCATCTCGGACCCAGGCATGAATGAAGCGTACGAGTGGGGCACGGACGAGACCGCCGTTGTCACAGCAACCCAGGCACAACTCGATGCTCAACCGTCACCGCTCGAGGACGCGCCCACGGAGGAGGCCGAGGGCTTCGAGGTCGTTGCTGTGGACGTCGATAGCTCGGTGTGGAGCGGGGACAGCGAACTACACAAGGAGATCTATCGAGCCAGCGCGCGGGTGCTCGGTGACCCCATCTGGCTTCAGGACGAGGAGGGTGGAGGCATCTTCTTCATGCAGTTCGACGAGGGGTTCGTCGACGTGAACCTCGGCGACATGGGCGTGATGTACGTGTTCGAAGACTCGGCCTTCTGGCAGTGCCATTGAGCCATCGGTAGGCCAGTCGTATCGACCGGCGCAGGGTGATGGCCCGTCCGTGCGGTCCGGCATCCCGACCGGCAAACAGGTCTCACTTGGTCGACAGAAGCATCCACCCGATGAGCTTGTAGAGGATCCGCGCTCCGACGATCCCGTCGATGCCCGTGGGATCGATCCCCGGAGCTACCTCGCACAGGTCGAATCCGACGATTCGCCGGCCGGAACGCGCGACCGCGCCGACGAGGTACGACGCTTGCTGGAAGGAGAGCCCGCCGGGAACGGGGGTTCCGGTATTCGGGCAGAGAGACGGATCGAGCCCGTCGATGTCGAACGAGATCCAAACGCGTTCGGGCAGGGAAGCGACGATCTCTTCGGTCATTGACGCAAAGGTTCGGCCTTCGAACTGAGCCCGGGCGAGGTCGTTGTCGTACCAGCATCGAACACGCTCCGAATGCTGGATGACATCCATCTCCGCGTCGCAGAGGTCTCGGATTCCGACTTGCGCGATGCGGTGTACCCCCGGGGCACGCTCCAGCACGTTGTGCATGATGCTCGCGTGCGACTGGGTGAAACCCTGGTAGGCGACGCGCAGATCGGCGTGCGCATCGATGTGCAGGACGCCGAGGCCCGGGTTACGGTTTGCGAGCGCGAGGATTGCTCCGAGCGGACTGGCGTGGTCGCCACCGATGATACCGACGAGCTTGTTTCGGTCGAGCCAATGCTCGACTTGGCCTCGCGTCCAATCGGCGACCTCTTCGCTGATGGCGTTGACGCGCGCCAACGCATCTTCGTTCGGCTCCTCGTCCTCTTGCTCCTGGATCGGGGCGGCGAGCGCTCGCGCCTCTTCGTTCAGCCGAACGATGTGTTCCGGCTCCGGAAGCATGACGATGCCATGCTTCCAGGGATCCCCCGTTTCGACGTCGCGCAGGTCCACTTGCCAGCTCGCCTCGAGGATCGTTTCCGGCCCGTCGGCGGTGCCTTGGCGGTACGACGTGGTTGCGTCGAAGGGGACGGGGACGAGGATGACGCCGGCGTCATCGGCGGTGTGCGGAAGGCCAAAAATCCCGTCACAGCAGGTGGCGTCGTTGGGGTTGAAGGGTACGGTCATGGCGTAGGTTCAGCTGGGCGCGGTGTTGAGGATGAGATCCAGCACGTAGGGGTCTTTGGACTTGCCGGCAAGCGAAGCGACCGCCACGGCGATATCGGCGCGCGACGCGTGGGGAGGCACGGAGACGATCGCCCAGCTCGCCTCTGGACCGGCGCGCAGGTTGCGACCCTTGTCCGTGCGCACGGACTGGCGTCCTTCGAACACGGCGACGGTCATGCCCGCGGGCTTGACGAGCCGAAGCGCGCGCATCGCGAACGCAATACGGTCGAACGAGGACTCGTCGCGATCAACGGTGATCTCGCGTCGGTCAATCCAGACATGTGCGGGCTTGGTCACGGGCGTCGAGGATCATAACGCGAATGGGCGGCGTTGCCAGGTCGTGCGAGCGCTCTGCGTACCATTCAAGCTGCAGCGTTGCGTCCAATCCGTGCAGGGCGGCAGGCCCCCCACAGAGGCGTGCAAGGTGTTGACTGTTAGCCCGGGTCACATTCATCCAGGCAGTTGGCGTCCTTGCATTCGGACAGCGTTTTCAACGCTTGGGCTGCAGTAGGGTATTGCGCATCGCACGCGTCCGAGCACGCCTCGTCGTAGCAAGCTTGGTTGCAGGCAAAGAGGTCCCCGATTTCTGGCTCGTCCTGCGCGTGAACGCGTCCGAACGAACTACCGAGCCTGTCCGAAACGAATCGGAATCAAGACGCGGACGTCGCCTCCCCGAGGAGGAGGAAGACCCAGGGGACGGATCGCGTCGATCGCACATTGCGTGGTCTGTGGATCTGGAAAGCTGGATTCGACTTCAACGAGCTCACGGATGCCACCGTTCGGAGCCACGTCCGCTCGGAGCACCAACCGTCCCCAAAGCCCTGGCACGCGCGTTGCGGCATCCACGAAGCATCGCTGGATTCGATCTCCCGCGTGCTTGGCCACGACCGCCTGGACCGTGGACAACGGAAGCGTGCCGGCCCCCGGCGTGACGGGTGGATCTTCCACGCGCTTCATGGGCGCATCCCCGGGGCTCACCGCAATGTCCAGCGTCGCCCGGGCATCGCCCCGGCGCGTTCGAGCGAACGTGATCTTCCGAAACGATTGACGGATGCAATCCACGACCTTGGGGTCGTCGAGGGTGGGCTTGCCGACCAGCACGGGGCGGATGGCGGTTCCGGTGTGGCGGATGGTGAACCGGATGGACATCTTGCCGCGAAGCTCCGGCTTGTCAGGCAGGGCCACGTCGTAACACTGGCGGATATGCCAGTATCCCTTGGCGCGGGACGTGCTGAGCACGACGGAAGATCGAATGTGGCCGTCGACGCGAACATTGTCGACGATGACGCGAGGGTGGGGATGCCACTCGCCGTTGCGTCCACCGATGTTCCACCGGCTGAGGGCTTCCTCCTCGGTCTTGGCTGCAGCCGTCGAGCGTAGCGTGGGCCGGCTGCCCAGCTTGTAGGGCGTCTCGAACGCGACGGGATAGCGGACGGTGATCGGGGGACCTGCGTTGGCCTCGTCCGCGGATGCCGAAGGCGCCAGCGTTGCGCACGCAGCGCATGCAACCACCCCGAGCCACGTGAGAAAGAGTCCAAAGCGCATCACGAAGCCTCACCTCCCATGCGCGCGTTCGAAGTGCAAGAGGGATCGGGTCAGATGGGTCTGTCGGGGCGAAGTCCGATACGCAGCGAGGTGAGAAGTAACGCGGCGCGAACGATCGCCTGGTGACGAAATGGCCGAAGATTTCAGGGATGGTCATGCGGTACGCAGATTGCACCCGATTCGCCCATGACACTGTCGCCACGACGTTTGGCCAACTCGGTGTTGACCTTTGCTCGAGGGAGCGCGGTCGGCATCGTCGCCACCCTGGTTGACATGGCCGTGCTCGCGCTTCTGGTCGAGCTCGTGGGGTTGTCGCCGCAGGCCGCCAACGTGCCAGCTTTGCTCGCGGGCGCCGTCGTGCAGTTTCTCGGATGTCGACATGTCGTGTTCAAGTCCGCGCAGGGGTCGGTGATGCAACAGACGATCGGCTTCGCGCTCACCGAAGCCGGCACGCTCGCGCTCAATGGTCTGGTGTTCCACTTGCTCGTGTCCGCCTCCCCACTTCCGTACGCGGTAGCGCGGGCCGTGGGCACGTTCGTGGTGTTCATCGGTTTCAGTTTTCCCCTCTGGAAGAGGGTGTTTCGGACGGGAACTCAGGCAAGCGCGTAGACTCGGACCGTCCAGGACGGGCTACCACGGAGCGAGATTACGTGGTTTAATCCGGGGCTCTCGGAGAGATTGGCCTTTCCGAGCCCGGGGCTCCTACATGCAAAGCATGGCTCGCCAATCGCGCCGCCCGGCCGCTGCCGTCGGCGCCGTCCTTTTTACGCTTCTGTTCGCCAAATCAGCCGCAGCGCAGTGCAAAGTGCAGGAGTGGTATCCAGGCACCGTCTACTACGACACCGCCCGGCTCGCCCGAGAGACCAACGCGGTCGTTTACGGCGCGACCCAAACCGTGGAACGCGAGCTTGCGCCGTTCCTCCGGCGGCAGGACGAGGACGACGAATTCGTGGTCACCGTGTTCTACGGCTATTCGCAGATACGCAACGCGGCGCGCGCACCGGCCTATGTCACCGGCTGCGATGAGCAGGGCTTCGTTTTCGTTCCCTATGACCTGTTCGCCTACAACATGGCGTTCGGCTTCCGCTACGAGGACTTTGCCGCGTTCTACTCGGCTTCCGGGGCTGGCGGCGCGTTCGTTTCGAACGGCTTGGACCGCTTCGCCCAGGGCCTCAAACAGTGGAACATGGGGATCGTCAACAGCGTTGCCGCACCCTTGCTCGGGGACCGAAGCGTTGCCGTGAGCGGGTTCGACATGGAAGACAGCGATCCGGTCGCCGAAGAGTTCAATCGTATCGAGCTCGACTACATCGTCGGCGCCCAGTACGAGAACGAATACCTGAATGCGCGGGCTGGCTACGTCGCTTCCTCGGGGTTCTACGGCCACGCCGAGGTACGCGGCCTGCGCCTGTTCGCGACGTCGGTCCTCACCAACGAGTTCGAGGATCTCGCCTACATCGCGGCAGGCTTCTCGTCGCTTCGAGGATTCTCCGAGGACCTGCAGGAAGCGATCGGGCGGACCTCGCTCTTCGCCCGCAAGATCCAGTACGAGAGTCCACGGCTGACCCAGCCCGCGACCTTCGAGCGCATCGGTCCTGGCACCAATGCCATCGACTTCTGGACCGCCCATCTCGAGCAGCAGGATCTCGCAGACTACATCGATGCGCAGCTCGCCGTTGCCGTGCAACCTCGAACGCTCCTGCACATCGGGCGGGTTGGCGTGCACACGCCCAATCACCACGTCAAGGAGTTGCTCGCAGAAAATCCCGAAGCGGTTAAGGACGTGAAAGAGGGCGTTAGCGCCGGCTTGAACCTGGGCGTCGTCAATCTGCCACCCATGCCCTACTACGCCGAAAAGGGCGGCGCGGCCTTCTCGGCCACGGCGGAGGTGCGGGCGAACATCAAGAACGAAATGAGCCTTCAGCTCATGTACCGGTACAACGACCCCGACTTGCTCGCGGTGTTTCCCTACGCGGTCGGAGCGTCGGCTTTCACCGTCGCCTTCAACGTGGCGGGGCGATGAGGAGGATGCCGTGAAGCGAACCGCAACATCATCCATTCTCGCCATCGCGTGCGTCAGCCTGGGTGTCGCCTGGGCCTGTTCGGTCAACCTGGAGTCGATGCCCAAGGACGAGCCCTGTTCGAGCGTGGGCTACTCGATTGCTTCCCGCACGTTGGCTTGCACCGGCGACGAGGGCCTCGCGACCGAGCGGTTCGACGCATTCGAAGCCGAGTTCCGATGCAACGAATGGGTCTACACCCCGAATGAGGTTGGCACCGATCCCTTCGAGTGTTCGCGACGGGTGAACCAACTCTGGTGTGACCGGTTCACTACCTGCGCGGATGACTTTCACTGTCTGCTGCGCGACTTGGAACAGTGCGTTGCCTTGCTTAACCCCGCGGACGGGCAGGGGTGGCATGAGGAAAACTGGGACGGGGGCACGGGCGGCACCGGCGGAACCGGGGGGACAGGCGGGACGGGCGGAACCGGAGGCTCCGATGGCGGCGGTCACGCCATCAGCCAGATGCTGTCATCCCACGCCTATCCCGGGGACTTCGTTCAGGATGCGGACGCTGTCTACTTCAGCACGCGAACGCCCGGCAGCGACGCGGGGAAGGTCTACCGTGCGCCCAAGCACGACCCAGGGGGCCGATACCTTGCCGTGGGAATGCTCTGCGACACGGACGCCGGTCCTTCACGCGGAGCGATGGGGCTCGCGCTCGACGACACCCACGTGTTCGTCGCCGTCGACGGCTGCGAAACCGTGATGCGTCTGGCGAAGGACGCCAGCGAATCCACCACGATCGCCACGTTCCCAGAGGGATCAGGCGTCACGTACGTGGCCGTAGCCGGCAACGAGGTCTTCGTCGCGTTGGTCTCCGCGTTCAAGATTGTGGCCATGGCGAAGGACGGGAGCGCTCAACGCGACGTGGTCACGTTGGATCCTGGCGTACGCGTCACGGGTCTCGCTGCATCATCGACGGAGTTGTTCTGGACGGTCAACGGTGCCGCGTCCGGGTTGCAGAAGGTGGCGTTGGTCGGTGGGACGCCAACGATCCTTACGTCCGGCTATCAGTTTGCCAACTTGCCGGTCGTGTCGGATGGCGAAGTGTTCTTCCTCGACACACAGCCGAGTGGCGCGGTGGTGCGTGTGCAGCAAAGCGGCGCTGGGCTTGCCCCGTTCGCCGCCGATCAGCTGAACCCTGCGGGGTTGTCGGCGGACGCGACGACGGTGGCGTGGTCGAGGTCGGATCCCGGCACGGTGGTCATGCTCTCCAAGAACGGAGGCGCGGAGGACATCGTGGCGACGGCGCAACCGAGGGTGGGCTTTGTTCTGTTGGACGACGACTCCGTCTATTGGACGGTGCTCGAGCCGTACTTGAAGTTGATGCGGGCGGAGCGGTAGGGCTCAAGACTCTGCGCAGTGTCGCGCCAGGAATGCCTCGGCGACTTCGTGCACTTCTTCCGGCTTCTCGACCGGCGCCAGGTGGGTGCAGCCGTCGACCACATAGGCCTCGCAGTTGGGCATGAGGCGGCTCACCTCCCACGCATGGGCGGGGAGCGCGAGGCTGTCTTTCTCACCGACGAGGTAGAGCGCCGGGACGCGGACGAGCGGTAGGGTATCCCGTGCCGAGTGCCGAATGTAAGACTGGGCGAGGGTGGTCATCATTCGAACGTCGAGCCGGTCCAGGTTGCCGAGCAGCGCCTCGACGGGCTCCCTCGGCGTAAGGGTGCGGCTCAGGCCACCGACCAGGTATCCGACTTTGGATACGAAGTCGTGGTGGATGGTCACGTCCTTGATGAGCTGCGCCACCGGCACGAGGTGATCGGCTGCGCGCAACGTGCCGAGCACGGTCTGCTTGAACGGCGCCCGGCCAGGGATCGGCCCCATCGAGTCGTAGGCACTCCCGCACAGCAGGATGAGGCACGGGACCCGATGGGGGTAGCGCAGGTACAGCTCCAACGCGACCCGCACACCCATCGAGTGCCCGACGACGATGGTCTGCTCCGGGCAGAGATTCTCGAGGACGAGGGCGGCGTCGTCGACCAATCGGGGAATGGTGACGTTCTTGGGATCGGGGTCGTCGTCGCTCCCCCCGTGGCTGCGATAGTCGAACTGCACCAGTCGGTAGGAATTGGAGAAGTGGTTCCACCACGGCACGAAGTACTGGGTGGTACAGAACAGGCCGTTGCACAGGAGCATGGTCGGCCCCGTGCCTTTGCTCTCGGCGTGCAGACGGATGCCGTCGGGCGTGGTCAGGGGATGGGCGTGCACGATGCCGAATCTAGCATGGACGGAGACGTCGCGAATCCGCGCTACAGGTTTTCAAAGAGTTCGTCGTCGTCCAGCGGCTCGGGGAGGGGGGCCTCCAACACATGGGGCAGGATCTGATCCATGGTTCGAATGAGGCAGATGTCGAGGTCGTCGCGGACTTCCTTCGGGATCTCTTCCAGGTCGCGCTCGTTGCGCTCAGGGATAAGAACGCGACGAATGCCGGCACGGTGAGCTGCGAGCAGCTTCTCCTTGATGCCGCCGACTGGCAGCACGCTTCCTCGCAGGCATATCTCCCCCGTCATGGCCACGTCCGCTCGAACGGGCGCGTTGAGCAACAGGGAAGAGACCGCGACGAACATGGTGACCCCGGCGCTGGGACCGTCCTTGGCAACGGCTCCCTTGGGGACGTGTAAGTGCAGGTCGATCTTCTGGAGCCATTGTGGGTCGAGCATCAGCTGCTCGGCTTTGGAGCGGACGAACGAGACGGCGGCGGTGGCAGACTCCTTCATGACGCTGCGAATGTTGCCAGTGACGGTGACGTTTCCCTTGCCGGGCATTTTCGACGCCTCGATGAACAGGATGTCGCCGCCATTGGGGGTCCACGCGAGACCGGTAGCGATCCCTGGTTCGCCTTTGCGTTCCGCCAGCTCTGGCTGGTACCTGGGCGCACCCAGGATCATCTCGACCATCTCGTGTTCGACCAGGGCGTTGACTTCCTTGTCCTCGGCGAGCTGCACCGCGGCGTAGCGGCAAACGCTGGCGATCTGGCGCTCCAGTCCCCGCACGCCCGCCTCGCGCGTGTAGTGATCGATGATCGCTTCGAGCCCATCGTTCTGGAAGTCGAGTTGCTCGACCGTCAACCCGTGCTCCTGGAGCTGTTTGGGCACAAGGAAGTCCGTGGCGATGCGAAGTTTCTCGCTTCGCGTGTAGCCGGGTACCTCGATCATCTCCATCCGGTCCAAGAGCGGCTCCGGGATGGTCTCGCGGTTGTTGGCGGTCGCCAGGAAGATGATCTGTGAAAGATCGAAGGGCGTGTCGATGTAGTGGTCGACGAACGAATCGTTCTGTTCGGGGTCGAGCACTTCGAGCAGCGCCGCTGCCGGATCGCCGCGCAGGTCCTTTCCTAGCTTGTCGACCTCGTCGAGCACGAGCACCGGATTCCGGGTGGCCACGCGCTTGACGCCCTGAATGATGCGACCGGGAAGCGCCCCCACGTACGTCCTTCGGTGACCGCGGACCTCGGCTTCATCGTTGACGCCGCCGAGGGCGATGCGGCCGTAGCGGCGTCCCATGGCTCGAGCGATGGAGCGGCCCAAGGAGGTCTTGCCCACGCCAGGCGGGCCGACGAACAGCAGGATCGGCCCTTTCTTGTCTCCGCGAAGCTGACGTACCGCGGCGTACTCGACGATCCTTCGTTTGACCTTCTCGAGGCCATAGTGGTCCTCATCGAGGGTGCGTTTGATGTCCTTGACGTCGATCCGATCCGGGGT
>Ga0180009_10005158_pt1 | contig 14102 bp, 18 predicted proteins | sample OS_PC_MetaG_FD_123537 | JGI IMG/M metagenome (GOLD analysis project Ga0180009, IMG submission 123537) | Groundwater microbial communities from the Aspo Hard Rock Laboratory (HRL) deep subsurface site, Sweden - OS_PC_MetaG | ecosystem: Environmental > Aquatic > Deep subsurface > Groundwater... | reverse complement strand
TTTAACCAATGTCTGCCTGAACTCCAATGGTTACTCTTGGAAGTAGGACCGCATTTCCCCCTATCCTTGCATCTTTCTTTACATGAGGTCCTTTTCTATATTTAAATCTCTCTTCTGTCCTTCCCATAAAGTTATCATTAGTAGTAACTACACAGGGAGCTATAAATACATCTACTTCTATAGTGGATAAAGCAATTATATATACATTGGTCTGAAGTTTTGTCCTATCTCCTATAGTTGTATCATTTTCTACTGTAGCATTATGCCCCATTATTACATAGTTCCTTAATTTTACCCTTTCTATGACTTGAACTCCATCAGCAAGAAAACACCCCTCTCCAATCTCAATTCCTGCATAGATTATTACACAAGAGCCAATACTGGAGGACAACACCAATAAAAATTTTTTCCCTGTGAGCAAAGTTAACAATTTACTATGCTTCGTGATAACTCAAAGCTAAAGGCTTTTCTACTAAAATATTTACACCCTTTTCTATCAAATCCTTGCTTATTTTATAATGCAAACCGTTTGGAGCAGCGACAACAGCAAGATCAATTTTCTCTTCTTTAAGCATATCCTTATAATCCCTATATATATGTAAGACTTTAAACTCCTGTGCAAAACGCATTGCATTTTCAACAACTGGATCAGAAATTACTACAGGTAAAAATATATCACCTAACTCCTTCAGAACATTGAGATGGGCTTCAGCACTCCTTCCTGCACCGACAATTCCCACTTTTATCATAAACCTGGCTCCCCTAACTTGAATAAACCTTTTCGTCTCATCTTTATATCGTTTCTTGTATCTACTATAATATTTGCATTCTTGTAAACTAAGTCATAGTTAACATTAGAGTGAGCAGTAAGAATCAATATGCAATCAAAACTTTTTATAAAATCTTCATAAAAGTTATCAAGGCTCTTAAAAATCTCTGTATTGATTTCTAAGTCAGTAACATATGGGTCATAGTAAAAAACATTAGCACCCCGATTCAAAAGCTTCTCAATTATCTTTATTGCAGAAGATTCTCTTATATCGGAGATGTTCTCTTTTTATGCAACACCCAACACTAAAATTTTGCTTACATTAATGGATTTCTTTTTTGAATTCAATGCAAAGACAACTTTGTCAACAATATAATCAAGCATTGAATCATTAATTCTTCCTGCAATTTCAATAAAAGAGATGTCGACATCATATTCTTTTGCCTTCCACTGTAAATAAAATGGGTCTATTAATAATTTATATTACTTTACAATCTTTCCACATTTGTACTTCTATTTTTTATTGCATTCCTGGCATCAAATATAGCCTTAGCATTTTTAACTACCATTTCATAATTAACAGCGCTATGATCTGTTGTAATAATCATTATGTCTTTTTCTTTGATTTGTTCTTCAGAAAGTTTGTTTAAAGATTTATATTCCTTTCCCTTGTATATAAATTCAGAAATATAAGGATCATAGTAGGAAATGATTGCCCCTTCTTCTTCCAATTTTTTAATTATTTCCAAGGCAGGTGATTCACGTAAATCATCAATATCTTTCTTGAAAGCAACTCCCAGCAAAAGGACTTTAGCTCCGTTTAAAGATTTTTTAAATTTTCTGGACAGAATTTTTGCTGTTCTTTCTACCACATATTCGGGCATATATCTATTTATTTCACCAGCTAATTCAATAAGACGAGTATGATAATTATACTCGCGAGCTTTCCAGGTAAGATAGAAAGGATCAAGGGGTATGCAATGTCCACCAATGCCTGGTCCAGGATAAAAAGGCATAAAGCCATGAGGTTTAGTCTTAGCTGCTTCTATGACTTCCCAAATATCGATACCCATTTTATGACAAAGAATAGACATCTCATTGACTAGTGCAATATTCGTATATCTAAAAACATTCTCATAAATTTTTTCCATCTCTGCTACTTTAGGAGAAGAAACAGGGTATATTTTACCTTGGATAATATTGCTGTAAAGAAAGACTGCTACTTCAGTACAATCTGAAGTTACTCCTCCTACTACCTTGGGAGTATTTCTCACTTTATACCAGGTGTTTCCTGGATCAATCCGTTCTGGGGAAAAAGCCAGGAAGAAATCTTTTCCACACTTGAGACCAGATTCTTTTTCGAGTACAGGTTTTAGGATTTCTTCTGTAGTACCCGGATAAGTAGTGGATTCAAGAATTATTAGCATTCCAGGATGAATATATTTAGCAATATTTTCGGTAGAATTTTTTACATAAGAAAGGTCTGGTTGCTGATAGATGTCGAGAGGGGTAGGGACACAGATGCAAATAGTATCTACATCCTTTATAAAGGAATAGTCGGTAGTTGCTTGTAGCAGTCCTTTATCTACTACTTCTTTAAGGTCTGAATCTATGATATCTTTGATATAGTTTTGTCCATCATTTACCATACGAACTTTTTTCTCTTGCATATCAAATCCAATAGTTTTATAACCGGCTTTTGCTTTTTCTACAGCAAGGGGTAGGCCTACATAGCCAAGACCGATTACGCCAAGGATGGCACTTTTGTTTTTGATTTTGGAGAGTAGCTGTTGCTTATAGGGATTTTTATTTTTTTCCATAATTGCTTATACCTTTCAATTCATAGAATATACTGGGATTGCTTCGTCACTTCGTTTCTCGCAATGACATTTTTTTACTATTTTTTTCAAACATTCCTTTGAAATCTTCGGAAGCAATATTTAATCCTTCATTATAATTTATAATTCGAGAGTATTTTTGAGATTTATAAGCCATTAAAACTATACCTAAAGATTTTTTTCCTTCCGAACCATCTATTAAGGGGGAGTTGTTATTTTTAATTGCATCTATAAAATTATTATAAAGAGGAGTGTGTCCTCTGCCATATACATTGGGGATTTCTGAATTATATTTTTGCTGTACTTCTTCTAAAGATTCTTTTTGGTCTTCAAAATTCCAGACTTTTATTTTATTTAAAGCTAATCCCCCAATTACTGCGGTACCTTTTTCCCCTATTATGATAAGTGTTTCTTCTAAATTATTGGGATAAACACATACTGTTCCTTCAATATTTCCTATCGCTCCATTTCTAAATCTAATGGTTACGCTTCCATAATCTTCAGCTTCGATATAAGGATGAAGAAAATTAGCGGTTTGTCCAAATACAAAATCAATTTCGTCATCAATTATCCATTGAAGGAGATCAATGCTATGGGTACATTGATTCATCAGACATCCACCGTCTAATTTCCAGGTCCCTCTCCATTTGGCTTGATTATAATAATCTTTATTTCTATTCCATAATATTCGGGCAGTTACTGCCAGGATTCGGCCAAATCTCCCCTCATCGACGGCTTGTCTTAATTTTTGAATAGTTGGATTAAACCTATTCTGATAACATACTGATAATTTTATTTTATTTTCTTCGGCTGCTTGAATCATTCTGTCGGCATCCTGAGTGGATAGTGCCATCGGCTTTTCGGTAAGGATATGTTTTTTAAAGGCCATACAGTTAAGGGCAACTTCGGCATGATAACCGGATTCGGTACAGATAGAGCAGACATCGATATTTTCTTCTTGCAGCATATCTTGATAATTGGTGAATATTTTTGGTCTTTTGAGGGAAATATTTTTATCTTTTGCCTGGTTTACATATTCATTTGCTCTCTGCTCAGCCTTGTCTTTTATTAGATCACAAACAGAAACAAGTTCTGTATCATTAGAATTATCTATAAGAGCTTTAATATGATTAGCTGATATTCGGCCACAGCCGATTAGAGCAAATTTTAATTTAGTCATTGTTTTCCTCGTTCTCCTCAGAATTAGTTAATTGGTTAATTTGCTAATTAATTGAGTAATTAGCTAATTGTAAAATTTACTAATTTTACTTACTACATATTCTTGTTTTTCTTCGGTAAGTTCGGGATACATAGGGATAGCTAAAACATGTTTACCCGTCTCTTCGGCAATGGGGAAGTCTCCTTCCTTATAGCCAAGATATTTAAAACACTCCTGTAAATGTAAACATAAAGGATAATATATATTAGTGCCTATTCCGTTTTCTTTTAGATATTCTTGCAAACTATCCCTGTCTTCTACATATATTACATATTGATGAAAAGTGTGTTCTTTATGATTTTTGATGCTATGGATGTCATCTAAAGGAAGTTTTATTTTGTCTAATAAATTATATCTTTCAAATAATTTCTGATATTTACGGGCAGCTTGAAATCTATCTTCCAACCATTTATCCAAATATTTAAATTTTACATTTAATACTGCAGCATGTAGTTCATCAAGCCGAGAGTTAATACCTATAAACCTATGATAATATTTTGGCTTTGAACCATGGGAACGGAATATTTTACAATATTCGGCATATTCCTCTGAAGAGGTTACAATCATACCCCCATCTCCGTAGGTAGCCAGATTTTTGGTGGGGAAGAAGGAAAAAGTACCCAGATCTCCAAAACTTCCTGATTTTTTGCCCTTGTATTCTGAGCCTATTGACTGAGCACAGTCTTCTACTACTTTTAAATTGTATTTTTGGGCTATCTTTATAATATCATCCATCTTACACATCTGACCATATAGATGAACTGGAATAATTGCTTTGATCAAATGGTCTGTTTGTCGATTAACTAAATGATCGGTTTTAGTATCAAAACTACAATTAGTATTAATAAATTCTTGGAGTTTTGCTGGGTCAAGATTAAAAGTCTGGGGATCAATATCAATAAATATTGGGGTAGCCCCTGTTCTTACAATACTTCCTGCAGTAGCAAAAAAAGTAAAAGGTGGAGAAATTACGGCATCTCCCTGTCTTATTCCTAATGACTTTAAGGCGATATAAATAGCATCTGAACCATTGGCAACTCCTATCCCATATTTGGTGTTTGAATATTCAGCTAAGGTATTTTCTAATTTTTTTACATTATCACCATTAATAACTATTCCTGATTCTAATACAGCTTCAATGGCAGAATTAATTTCTTTTTTTACTGAGTGATATTGTGTTATTAAATTTAGTTGCTCTACTTTCATTTAAATACCTCCAATTTATTGTTTTTCTATATGGATAATCACATTTCATTTAGAGATTTCTTCGGCACTTCTTTTCTCATAATGACATTGATTTAGAATCTTAATAATTTTTTCTGAAGTTCTTCCATCTCCGTATAAACTTTTAGAATAATTTTGTTCTCTGGGATGGAAATTATTAATATCTTCTTTTATTTTTTTCGGATTTACTCCCACTAATTTATTAGCACCCTCTTCAATCGTCTCTACCCACTCAGTATTTTCTCTAAGGGTGATACAAGGAATTTTGTTAAAATAAGCTTCTTTTTGAACTCCTCCTGAATCAGTAACAATCTTTTTAGCATTTGCTTCTAAACTAATCATATCGAAATATCCTACAGGTTCAATAATATTAATATTTTTCCCAATATTTCTCTTTATAGATTTGTTTTGCTCTATTGTTTTTCTGCTCCTGGGATGAAGGGGTAAGATAATTATTTCTTTACTATCGGTTAATCCTATAAATATATTTTTCAGATTTTCGACATTATCAGTATTAGATGCTCTATGAATGGTACATAGTATATATTCTTTAGGTTTAAGATTCAATCTATTTAAAATGGATGAATTTTTTAAAGCTCTGTTTTTGTAATATAAATAAGTTTCTAGCATTATATCGCCTACATTATAAACTCCAGTAGTTATCCCTTCTTTTTCTAAATTTTTAACTGCTGTTTCTGTAGGGCAAAATAAAATTGTAGAAATTGAATCTGAAACTACTCTGTTAATCTCTTCAGGCATTTCTCGGTCATAGCTTCTTAATCCTGCCTCAATATGTACAACTGGTAAGTGGAGTTTCACGCCAACTAGGGCGCCAGCAATTGTAGAATTAGTATCTCCATAAATTAAAATAAAATCTGGCCATTCTTTAAGAACAATATCTTCAATCGCCATCATCATTTTTCCGGTTTGTCGAGCAGGAGTATCGGAACCTATTTGCAGATTATAATCCGGAATAGGAATGTCTAACTCAGAAAAGAAATCATCACTCATATTATTATCATAATGTTGACCAGTATGTAATATAATCTCTTTTATATCAGGCACTTTTTTTAAATATCTTGATAGAGAAGCAGCTTTAATAAACTGCGGTCTCGCTCCTATTATGGTTAATATTTTCATATTATATCTTATCATCCTATATAAAATTTTTGATTTTCAATTAATTGTTCCTGGGGAACATCACGGATAACGCGGGCAGGTGAACCCATTACAATTTTTCTTGGGGGTACATCCTTAGTAACTACACTCCCAGCAGCTATGACGGCATCCTCACCAATAATCTTTCCTGGAAGTATTACAGCATTTGCTCCAATCCTTCCGCCCTTCTTTACTGTAATTCCTTTAAAGTGTTTAAATCTTTCTTCTGTTCTTCCCAAATAATTATCATTACTGGTTACTACTCCCGGAGCGATAAAAACATAATCTTCTAATTCTGAATAGGCAGTAATATAACATTCACTCTCTAATTTACAGCGTTTGCCGATTTTAACATAATTCTCAATAGTTACTCCTCTGCCAATAATAGTATATTCGCCGATGGCGGTATTTTCCCTTATGGAAGCTAAGTCTGCAATTAGGACATTGTTAGAAATATAGGAGCCGATATAAACAACTGTATTTGCCCCAATTAAACAATTATCACCAATGGAGGTAGGAGGAAGATTTGATTCTTCTTTAAAGATGCTCAAACTTGCCCGCATAGGATATTTACCAATTACTGTGTTATCATCAATCCTCACGTTATTGCCAATTGTTGTGCCTTTTCTAATTACTACATTATAACCTATACGGCAATTATCACCGATAGTGACATCTTCTTCGATAATAATATTTTTATCAAGAATGATGTTTTTTCCTAATTTTGCTTTATCGCTTATGAAATTTGACATAGTGAATTCCTTTCGGAGTTAATTAATCAATTGGCTAATTGCTTGATTTATTAATTAAATTTATTCCAATAATCACTCGATCTTCGGGTTGTCGAATTAAATTTAATTTATGGTCATCGTTCATAATATGAACTTAAGATAAGTATACTGTAAAAGAATTGCGATGTCAAATTGTTAAGGTTTAAGTTGCGAGATGCAAGTTGTGAGTTAAGATTGCTTCGGTCGTTTCACTCCCTCTCAATTACAGGATGTTCAGGATGTGAACTTATAAATAGTTTATTATATTTTTAGAGTAAATGCAAGGAAACGAATTGCCTTTATATTTTTAAGTGAGGCATTAGGTATCGTCAACAAAACGAATCTCCATAATTATTTAGTCCAATTTAAACTTTTCTTTCCAATCAATATCACGTTCTAATTTTTTCTGTTCCTTTTTATCAAACAAATAATCCCCCATGACCAAATAATCCATCTCAGTACGCATGAAACAACGGTAAGCATCATCGGGTGTGCATACTATTGGTTCACCTCTTACATTAAAGCTGGTATTTACAATTATACCGTATCCCGTCTGATTCTTAAACTCATTAATTAATTCCCAATACCTTGGATTTATTTTCTTATTTACACTTTGTATCCTTGCCGAATAATCGATATGCGTAACGGCTGGAATATCTGAACGGAGAAAATACAATTTCTCATGTAATTCCTTATCTACATAACCTTCCGGCAGAGAGTTTCTATGTTTCTCTTTAATTGGAATAACTAAAAGCATATAAGGAGAAGGTCTGTCTAAATTAAAATATTCCTGGATGTCCTCTTCTAATACTGTAGGGGCAAAAGGTCTGAAGCCTTCTCTATACTTAATTTTTAAATTCAACTTTTTTTGCATTTCAGGATTACAGGCATCACCAAGAATACTTCGGTTTCCTAATGCTCGCGGTCCGTATTCCATTCTTCCTTGAAACCAGCCAATAGCTTTACCATCAGACAAAAGACGGGCAACATCCTTGATTAATTGCTTGAAGTTATCATAATATTTATATTTAGCGCCCCCGTATATCTTTATTGCCTTAAGAATATCTTTTGAATCAAATTCGGGACCAAGATAAGCACCTTTCATCGCATCTGGTTTAGCATTCACTTTTCGCTTGTTTTTATCCCAGATAAACCAAGCAGAGTAAGCTGCTCCTAAAGCACCACCTGCATCTCCTGCCGCAGGTTGAATCCATATATCATCAAATATTTTCCTTTTTAAGAGTTTACCATTAGCAACACTATTAAGAGCAACACCACCAGCTAAGACTAAATACTTACTATTTGTCAATTTTTTAGCAGTTTTTGCCATTTTGAGGACAATTTCCTCAGTAACTTGTTGAATAGCTAATGCTAAATTCATATAATCTTGACCAATTTTTGATTCTGGCTTTCTTGGAGGCATGCCGAAAAGTTCTTTATATTTTTTATCATTGGACATTCTTAAGCCAGTTGCATAATTAAAGTAGTTCATATTTAAAAGGATTGAACCATCTTCTCGAATATCGACAAGTTCATTTAATATCTTTTCTTTGAATTCAACAGTTTGTATAGCATTTGGATTTCCGTAGGGAGCAAGTCCCATTAGCTTGTATTCTCCACTATTCACTTTAAAGCCAGTATAATATGTAAATGCTGAATAGAGTAGTCCAATTGAATGAGGAAAGTGTAGTTCTCTTAAAATGGTAATTTGATTCCCATTACCATATCCAATTGTCGAAGTTGCCCACTCACCAACCCCATCAATCGTAAGAATAGCTGCTTTTTTAAAAGGTGAAGGATAAAAGGCACTTGCAGCATGGGATAAGTGATGTTCAGGGAAAAGCATTTGAACATTTCCATCTCCTAATTTAGCAAGCTCTTCACGAAGCATTTTCTTCATAAATAATTTTTCTTTTATCCAAACAGGGATGGCGTAACAAAAACTTGTTAATCCCTGCGGGGCAAACGCATGGTAGGTTTCTAAAAGCCGTTCAAATTTTAAATAAGGTTTATCATAAAATGATACTACTGTCAGGTCTTTATAGCGAATTCCCGCTTCCTGTAAAATATATTTTGCCGCATTAGTAGGAAAAGAATAATCATGCTTTTTACGAGTGAAGCGTTCCTCTTGTGCAGCTGCAATAATATCTCCATCTATAAGAATTGCAGCTGCACTATCATGATAGTATGCCGAAATACCTAATATTGCTTTAGACATTATTTCTCCTTATTTAAAAAAATGTGTAAATAAAGGGTGCAATTGCTGTACTATAAGTTAAAACTATTAGGATCCCAAATACAACTAATATAATGATAATTGGTAATAACCAAAATTTCTTTCGTACTTTTAAAAATTCCCAAAGTTCTTTTAAAAATTCCATAACTTACTCCTTACTTTAGAAAGGTTTCTCCATATCATCACGAGAAAATGTATGATTCCTGATTTTCATTACAGATTTATTATTTCGTTTAAATTCTTTTAATTTTAATAAATCGATACCAATCAGTCTTCTAAATAAACCCATGGGCGTAACTACTATAAAAAAAATCAACGTTAATATCATCTTCGATACCACAGTTCCCAATAAATGCGATATACCAAACCAAAATATAGCAATATATTTATAAATATTAGGAATGACCATATTTACGATTAAGACAGGTATCGCTATTTTAAAGAAAATAATATTTTTAAAAAAGAAACCCATAATCAACAAAATTAAAACCATGGCCATACCAGTGTCTTTGATTTGATCCTTTGAAATATCGTTCGCGAAAAATTTATTTAAGAATTTTTTCATGTTCACTCCTTTTATCACTTTTTAAAATACAGTCAAAGAAAAAGCTCACTTGCCCTGATTGGGTGTAGTGAAATAGCGGTTAGGTATAGCACTTTGTTCACTAGAATGTTTTTTTAGTATAGATTGCAAAAACATCCATAGCCATTTTTTCGGCTATCATCTCATTTCCTAATTCACCAAGGTGGCAATAGTCCACGAAAAGAGGCTTTTGCACATTAGAAAAGACTAGGCTTAAGTTATGAAAGGGCAAATCTCCTTCTTCAGTGAAATCGCTTTGTTGCGCAAGATAGTCGTACGTTTTTTTGAGGAAGAGATGGAAGGAAGAGGACTTTTGTCCATGTAATTCCTCATATTCTGTTAAGTGTTTCTTCTGAAATATCGTTGGTTGCCAGTAAAAGAGATATTTAAAATTATAGTAATCTGCCAGGGCATTGACAACTTCGATATTAGAATTATAAACGTCAATCATATCATTAATTAAAGGCTCATTATCATAAGCTAAATTATCATTGTTTGCTTGATAATTTACAGCAACTCTCGGTTTTCTTAACAGATTCAATCGATGGATAAGACCATTAATAAAGCGTACTGTTGAACCCATTCTATTTTCTCGAATAAGTATACTTATCATTTTCTTATACCCCATTGATTTTGATACATTGAACTCATTCATCCGGTTATACTCATTATGTGTTAGTCCTGCGACATGGTTTTGGTAGGCAGAATATGTATCGTTGACACCATCATAAAAGATTGCCAGGTCGGGAATATTCCCTTTCTTTAATTCAAGAATTAGAGCAATAACTTCTTGTGAAGATACATAGCCACTCTCTCCAAAATTGATTGTTTCTGTATATATTCCCTTCTCCTGGAGTTTCTTCGCCAAAATTGAGGGGATTGTAAAATTATCTCTTGCTCCTGTACCCCACATTGTAGAGCCACCAAAAATAAAGATCGTAAATGGATCACCCATCTCTTTGTGATTGATATTAGGTTTCCAAGTTTGCCTAATACCATTGGAATCGATATTTATGTAGTCGCCTTGAAAGGGCTTTCTACGCCAATAAACATATGGCATCCACTGTACTCTATCACTACTGCTACTTTTTGAGAACTCTTCCCAGTATTTTTGTACCCAAGAGGAATCTGAATAAGTATCTGCTTTTATACGATAATCAGAAAACGTCGTTCGGGTGTTATCACGAATTAAAAATGTGATGTAAAATACACCTTCGAGCAGTAAAATTGAGAGAAATGTTATTCCGAGAATAAGCCAAGCATCTTTGGCTAATTTAAGTATTCTCTTTAAATTGTTCATCATGCTTTTATCCTTAGTTATTCTAAACATGGGTTTATCTGTATTAATAAAATATTCAGTTTTGCTTCCTTTGCAGGCTACGTACTCTGTCAGCCCCTTCCTCTTGTTACAAAGAGTATGAGCCGATCCGACCCCCTATAAGCCATCAGTCGCCCTCTCTTTCTATTGAGTAGACTTACCTTTTATTAGGAGCTTATAGGGTTCTCCCAAGTTCCCTATATCTCTCTACAGACATGCCACAGGCTGATACCCCGACAGACACCCTCTAGAATCTTGCCATATGCGATTCTTTTTGTATAGGCTTCCGTCACTGACACAATGTTGCCATCTGCATTAATCTGTTTTACGAGGCTGAATACCCTTTCAGGAAGTACGGCCTTCATTGTGGCCTACCTGTTTCCCTGTGTACGCTTCATCTTATTGTTACCAATTTCGATGCAACACTCGGTATGGGTGGTTGGCTAGACCTGCCCAGCAGGGACTTTCACCCTGTAAGAATTATAGAGCTTTCTTGGCACTTCGCGAGTTACAAGTTTCGAGTTTCGGTTATTATGTTCAGGATGTGAACTTAGAAATATTATATTATATTCGAGTGAGGAATGCAAGGATAATTAATCTGCCGGTCTTCCAGTTACCCGGTTAGCCGGTCACTTTAGTCAAACATCTTGCTGATTAAACCCTCTCCCCGATGAGAAAGGAATAAAATCTGATTAGTTTTTTCTCAAGTAGATCGTTTAAATCTTTATTTGCTTGTCTAGGAGATATAATGTCATTCGATCCGGTTGTTCCCCGAATCTCTCTGTTCATCCCAGATTCGTCCCAATTACCAACATATAGTAAATGTTTTTACCTTTCCCTCTTTTTTCTATTAATCCTTTATCTTCTAAGGATTTAAAAATACGAAACAGGGTGCTCTTCGAAACACCTAATAGCTGGATACCTATCTTTCTATTTATTTTATTCTCTGTCTTAAGATAGTTCATTATGATTTTCTCTTCTTCTGACAATCCCTTCATTATTTCTTCAGATATTTTATATTTTCTAATCGTAACAACAAAACTTCCGCCTATCTCTTCAAATGCCGGCTCAGGCAATCTATAATTTTGACACCACTCAATCATTCTATTGGTTCCCGTTCCCCATTGTTCGATATATTTAATTAAAAAGAAACATCTCCCAATTAGTGGGTTTCTCAAGACTGAATCATGTTTTTTTCTTAAATCCTCTACTGTTAATGGTTCCGGTAGAGGACCACAACCCCAAATTTCGATTCTATCATCAAAAATTCTAATCTGAACATTGCTGGAAATTTTATAATTACGATGACATATTGCGTTAGTAATCGCCTCTCTTATAGCCTCAATAGGATATTCCCATCTTTCTACTCTTAGTGTCCTTACCAATTTCAACTCCAAGCACTTTCCCATAGTTAGAAACACCGACAAAAATTCTGCCACCTTTTGTATTGGCAAAAGCAGAAATAGTTTTAATTATTTCTTTTGATTCACTTAGTGATTTTTTAAATTCAACAGTTTCTGATTCGCCTTGAGAAATTATCTTTTTTAAGTCCATTAGTATTCACCTTGATATTGTTTGTAGACAGGCGAGACGCCTGTCCTACGGATGATGCGGGTCGGATGAATCCGACCCCTACTTCACCCCCACCTTAATCCTCCCCCCTCAAGGGGCAGGAAATTAAGTAGAATTTTTAAGGATGGATTCTATATTGATTATTTTAATATTTCTTTGTATATTTTTATGTTTTTTTATTTCTTGCTGAAGTTTACCCGGGTTGACGGTGGATATAATTACCAATTCTTTCTGAGATTTTTCAGAAAGCTGCTGGGAATATTTTTCGATAAAATCAGATAGAGTCAGGACCTCATGCCCTAGGAATTTCTTTTTGAAAGGCGAAGGGTCATCGCTTATAATAGCATTTAGTTTTAAGGGAGTGCTTATTCCCGCATAGTATGTAATTTCAGCAAGTTGACCTGTACCATAAATATTTATCGTTCTTTCTCCTTGTTGGTAGAGTTTAATTAAATAAGCAGAAAGTAGATCTTTAGTATAATGATAATAGTGGAGGGTTTCCTGGAAACGGTTATACATCAAACGGCTGACATTTGCCATGCCTTCGGGGGTAATAAGATAGAGAATTTTACGGCCAGTCATCTTTTGGACTTTTATCCAACCCCGATAAATTAAGTTTTGCAGGATAGAGTTAGTTAGGCCTAAAGAGATATTAAGTTTACGAGATAACAATCTTTGAGTCGTTGATGGATTGTTCTTTATTTCCATTAGGGTGTCAAGTTCGGATTTGGGCATTTTAAGACTCCCTTCGGTCGACTGGTTTCGGGTTGCGGGTTACGGGTTTCAAGTTGCGAGTTTCAGGTTTCGGGTTGCGGGTTGCGGGTTTCAAGTTTTTTAAAGATTTAATTAAAGCAATTAACATATGAATAATTGATTGAATTTTTGCCATTAGAAATTTATATTCTTCGTTGGTTATATAGTTCAAATCTTTAGCAAGTAATAATTGATATTCAACTTCAAAGGCGGAGCCTTTGGCAATGCCTAAAAATCTGATTAGATTACCATTTTCCAATTGCCCCCTGTTAAATAAGCATTTTACATCAAAAATATTTTTTATAAATATTGACCCTTTATATATCTTCTCAAACATCTTATTTTAATTTAACAGGGCAAGCACAGCCTTCTACTTAATTTATTCATTTATAAGATAATTTTTTAACCTATTTCGAATATATCTCTTACCAAAACTTGTTTTTAAATACTTTTCTCTATGTAAAGCATCTTGTTGATTTATACAAACTTCATAATAAATTAATTTTAATGGTCTTCTATGCTTAGTTGATTCAACATAACCATTATTGTGTTGCTCAATTCTTCTTTTTAAGTCGTCTGTATAACCAACATAAAATTTATTATCTTTTTTACTTATAAGAACATATATATAAAACATTATTTTTCATCATCAGGAAATTTTT
>Ga0180009_10005157_pt1 | contig 14104 bp, 17 predicted proteins | sample OS_PC_MetaG_FD_123537 | JGI IMG/M metagenome (GOLD analysis project Ga0180009, IMG submission 123537) | Groundwater microbial communities from the Aspo Hard Rock Laboratory (HRL) deep subsurface site, Sweden - OS_PC_MetaG | ecosystem: Environmental > Aquatic > Deep subsurface > Groundwater... | reverse complement strand
GGATTTTCCTTCCGGCTAAGTAATCCTTTTTCAAAAAGTCTGTCAACAATTCGGCTTACATCCGAATCTTTGTCAAGCATTCGTTCTTTAATAAAACCAATAGAAAGAGGTGCCTGGGAATGAAAACCACGAAGGATTCTTAAAACATTGTACTGAGGTTCGGCAAGTCCCTGTGCTTTAAGGGATTTATGAAATTCATAACTTAACAATTTGACAGTATAGGTCAAATTGATAAGTCCCTTGTGGTATTCATTCCGAAACCTTCCATGAATTTCTTCTTCGATAGACATTTTTATTTCAGCTTAAAAAAATCGGGATTTCTTAAATAGAAACCTACCCATATCAAAAGAAGAACAACCACGGGCATTGCAATGCTCATACCACCTGTCATGTGAATGATAATAGCCCCTCCCATGTAAGAACTCAAAAGTAAAGTTCCAAATTTATTTGTTTTTGGAAACAAGAACAATAAGGCAGAAACGATTTCACCAAGGGCAATAATAATTCGCCAATCGGCTAAGTTCATTTGTTCCATTTGTTCGGGATGAAGGAATATTTTCCCACTTGCACTATATAAATATAGTGCTGTTAATAATCCTGCAATTACCCATGCGGCTATTTTTCTTGTTTTTGAAATTTCTGTTGTCATCATGTTAAAATTTAAAGTTTATTATTTGAAATTTAATTATGTATTGTTTTCGCATCAAAGAAATTTTCGGGTAATCCGCTTCTTCAACCAAAATCAGTTCGTGCATATCTTTTATTCCACATTTCCTTCGTCATTATCCAAATTTATATCCCGATACATTTACCCCCATTAACTTTCCCGAAAAGTCATGGCTTCCTTTATCTTTTCCGGCTGCTCCGGCTATTACAAAAAGCGGCACCAAATGTTCGCTACGAGGGTGACTATCTAAAGCACCCGGTGCAGCCCTCCAATCTATTAATAATTTATTTCTTTTTTCAGCATCTGCTGTCGATATTGTGGTTGAAAGCCAATTATCAAATTGCTTGGAAATTTTTGGTGCTTCTCCACTTCCCGACATGAAACCACGTATATTATGATAGCTCATTCCCGAACCAATAATCAGTACATCCTGTTCGCGTAATGGTTCGAGTGCTTTACCCATTGCCAAATGTGTTGCCGGGTCAAGCGAATGAACCAAAGATAGTTGTAAAATAGGAATTTTGGCTTCAGGGAAGGCAATCATTAATGGTACAAAGGTTCCATGGTCAAAACCACGTTTGTATTCCCGCTTTATTTTAAACCCTGTATTATTCAAAAGAGTTTCCACTTTTTCTGCCAATTGCGGATGCCCTGGTGCATTCCATTTCAATTGGTAGGTAAACTCAGGGAACCCGTAATAATCATAATACATCGGAGGATTTTGTCCAAAATGTATGGTGGGTACATTTTCTTCCCAGTGCGCTGAAATAACAAGTATGGCTTTAATTTTCGGACGATACTTCTGCCCTAATTCTGTAAGATACGTTCTTAAACCTCCATATCCCACAGGGTCACCCATAGCATCGTCCATCACATGCCATGGGCCACCCCCGTGAGGGATAAAATATACAGGCAATTTTTTCATAAATCTGTAATTATTTTCTCAGTATTTTTAAAGCATTTCCCCAGCTATTCAATTGATCCAACATTGTTTTTAAGTTGTCAGAATGTAATGGCGCAGGTTTAAAAACGCTAAAGTTTTCGAAATCGGTAAACAATGACAGCAATACTTGAGTGCGAACATGAGCTACTTGTAATTCACTCAAAATCAGCCGAAGGTGCTCCACAGCCCTTGCACCACCTGCCGAACCATAGCTTACAAAACCGGCAGCTTTATTGTTCCATTCAGCATACAAATAGTCCAATGCATTTTTTAAGGCGCCGGGTATGGAGTGGTTATATTCTCCGTTTACAAATACAAAAGCATCGAGCGATTTAATTTTTTCTGCCCAGACTTTTGTATGTTCATTCGAATATTGCCCAAAGGAAGCCGGATACGCTTCATCAAGCAAAGGTAAATTGTAGTCTTTCAGGTCAACTAATTCATATTCTGCATCATTTCTTTTTGATGCTAAATCATATACCCACTTAGCAACTGCTTCGGCGTTGCGCCCCGGACGGGTACTACCTATAATAATTCCAGTTTTTAGCATAGTCATATCTCCTTTATTTAGTGGACTCATTATTCAATTAACAGGAAAATACTTTGAGAAAAATTCCTTCATATCGTTCCACGAGGCTGAATCTGCTGCTGCATTATAGGCTATGGGCATGTTAAATTTCCTGCCTGCTTCGGTTGTTTCGGGATTTGTGAAAGCATGTAAAGCTCCTTCATATTCTTTAAATTCATATGTAGCGCCAGCAGCATTCATTTGATTTTTAAAATTATCCTTATCTTCCTGGGATACAAATTTATCTGCTGCTCCGTTGCAGACGAGAACATGCGTATTTTTAATGGCTGGGTCTGCTTTAAAACCTGCAAGCCCACCGTGAAAACTTACAACTGCATCGAGCGGGACACCTAAACTGGCAGCGTTTAAGACCACCGTCCCACCGAAGCAATAACCTATTGCTGCAATACGTTCCGGGTCTGCAAAACCGCTGTTTACTAAAATATCGTAAGCGGCTGTTATTCTTTCTTTCAATAAACCCATATCAGCATAAATAACGCCTGCATTTTTTTCTGAATCCCCCGGATTATCAAACACCAAACCATTGCCGTACATGTCGGCAGCAAATGCTGTGTAACCTAATTCAGCCAACATCCTGGCTCGCTTTTGGTTGTAGGCATTATTGCCCCACCATTCGTGCACGACAATGATTCCAGGGCTTTTCTCCGTTTTATTCTCATCATAAAAAAGATACCCTTTTAATGTTGTCTCTCCCGCTTTATAATCAATCTCTTTACGAACGATATTTTGTTCGTTCTTTTTTTCTGTTTGTGCATTCTGCTTTTCTCCCTGGTTCCCTCCGCATCCCTCAGTAGTAGCTATTGTTAGCAATAGTAAACCGACAACAGATAATTTGATGCCGAAACCTTTTAAATAATTTTTGTTTTTCATATTAACTCCTTTAATTTATTTGTTTAAAAACTGTTTTAATGTATGTTTTGTTCAAAGACCGGTATTTATTACATTTTTAATACAGCCTTGAATCTTACTTTATTGGTAATCATTTTGTTATATTTTTACCATTACTGTGGTTAATCCTCCTAATCTTGATCCTGCAAGCGCCACAGCTTCGTTTATCTCGTCAAGTGAGAAGGTTTTCACATCGAACAAATTTAAATTTAGCAAACCGGATTGAGCCAGGTTAACCATTTCATTTGCTTCGAAATGATGAAACCATAATGACCCTGTTAACTTTATTTCAGTTCCTAAAAGAAAACCGTAAGGAATATTGATATTTCCGGTTGCCCCGCCAACAAATACAGCAGTTCCTCCTTTTTTAACGGCATATAAGCATTGATGCGTTGACTGCGTATCAACGTATTGAAGGCAATCAACAAATGACTCGGCACCTTTGCCGTTTGTCAATTCTCTTATCCTGCCGGTCACATCTCCATCAAGGAGTGACAAGGTGGAAATAACCAACGGATTAATCTGCCTGATTTTTTCCAATCGCTCTTTTTTATTGGCTACAGCAATTATTTTTGTCGCACCCATTGCTAAAGACAGCAGTACAGCGCTTGTACCGACAGTTCCGGTTGAGCCGTTAATCAATACGGTTGAACCGTAATGAACATTTGCATATTTCAAAGCTTGATATGCTGTCCCCAGGTAACCAATACGAACTGCCTGTTCAAGAGGGAAATTATCCGGTAAGATTGCCACATTTGTCGATGGCGCTTTTACATATTGGGCAAAGCTGCCCTGATATTCATCTAAAAGATGGACGTTGTTCGGATTAAAAGTGAACATGCCCTGGAAGGCCATCGAATCACTCAATCCTTCCCGGCCCATCAATGCGTATTCATCAGTCTTATGATAAAGGAGCGAATTGACCCAGACTTTTTGACCTTCTTGTAATCCTCTTACTTTGCTCCCTAATTTAGAAATGATTCCAACAGCATCGGACCCAAAAATAGCCGGTAACGCAGGGCGAATAAAATTTCCACCCGGATTTAGAATATCATTCATTGATGGCGCTACAAATGTAGCTTTTACTTCTACCAACACATCGTCATCAGATAATTCCGGTATCGGCACCTCTTCTATTACAAGAGGTTTCCCCAATTCATATAAGCGTGCAGCTTTCATTGTTTTTTCCATATTTCTACTCCTTTTCGTTGGCTTTATATGTCACTAAAATATTTTTCATTTGTGCTAACTTTTATTTTTATCGTTTCCCTATGCATCAATTTCCATCAGGTTTTGCACAAAACTTTTCAGTGTGTGATACGGTTGTGCCCCGCTAATTAATTTCTCTTCATTCACAATAAGGGACGGGACAGCATTCACACCTGCCAATTTTGCTCTCAATAAATCTGCTTCAATTGCCTGTTTTACTTTTTCTGAATGATAGTCTTTCACAAATCTGTCTTTATCAAGTTTCACGTCAATTGCACAATCCAATAAAACATCAAAATCGACAATATTTTTTGCTTCTGTTAAATGAGCTTTCTGAATTCTGTCAAACATATCCCAGTGTAATGGTTGGCCTCCTTGTAATTCAGCAGCTTTGCAAGCTTTTAAGCCAGGCATCGAATAGGGATAATCAAAGGTTTTGCAAGCCATATCGTCTGTGCAGATTCTATGTGCATCGTCATTTCGATTTGCTGCTTGCCAATGTTGTAATATTTCTGATTTCCCGGATTCTTTCGAGCCAAACATCTTTTCTATGCTATTTTGTGTGGGTGCAAGTGCAAAAGAGCGGTGAATGACTTCCACATTTGGGAACTCATTCACTAATGTCCTCAATCTTGGTGATAATGCGTAGCACCAGGCACAAAGCACATCGTGAAAAAATTCAATTCTTACGTCTTTCATAATTTTGAGTGTTGTAATTTATCAATGTTAATGATTATGCCTGATTTTTTAGTTAATTCCTTTTGGATTTCAATGCTGTTGCCCAGTTTACAAGTTGGTCAAGCATAGTGTTTAAACTGCTTTCTTGCATGGGTGCCGGTTTAAAAACACTAAAGTTTTCGAAATCGGTAAACAACGACAGCAATACTTGAGAGCGAACATGAGCTACTTGTAATTCACTCAAAATCAGCCGAAGGTGTTCCACAGCTCTTGCACCACCTGCTGAACCATAGCTTACAAAACCGGCAGCTTTATTGTTCCATTCAGCATACAAATAGTCCAATGCATTTTTTAAGGCACCGGGTATAGAGTGGTTATATTCTCCGTTTACAAATATAAAAGCATCGAGCGATTTAATTTTTTCTGCCCAGTCTTTTGTATGTTCATTCGAATATTGCCCAAAGGAAGCCGGATAAGCTTCATCAAGCAAAGGTAAATTGTAGTCTTTCAGGTCAACTAATTCATATTCTGCATCATTTCTTTTTGATGCAAAATCATATACCCATTTAGCAACTTGTTCAGCGTTGCGTCCCGGACGGGTACTACCTATGATAATTCCAATTTTGATCATAATTTGCTATTTTAAATTGTTAATTTATAAACCGATTCTTTCATTCGGTACTTTCACAAAAATTCCCTTTGAGTCGGCAAAAAGCCCCTGGTTTTTATCAACCATTTTCCCAATGATGTAAATTTTCCTACCTTCCGTTTTTTCGACTTGAGTAATAATATATACCGTTTTTTCAACAGGTAAAGGCCTGTGATAATTTACAGTTAAGCTGGCAGTAACAGCAGGCATTTTGTTCAAAAAAGATACCGCTCCCATTGTTTCATCCAATACAGATGCAATGGCACCACCATGAACAATTCCCGGAGCTCCTTGTGTTTCAACATGAAATAAAACTCTGGCGTAAAATTTTAACGAATTCTCATCACGATAGTATTGTAACTCGATGTATTTCTGTTGCTTACCAGAAACAAACGAATCGGTATAGGAATTCATGTTATAAGGTGTCAAATGTTGAAATTCATCCGGGATCTTCATGTGTTTATTTATTTGTTTGCTTTTAATTTATTTTCTAATTCATCCAACCTGTCGTTTGCTGAGTGAACCATCATCGTTACCCGCACAAACGGCAGTGCCAACAATAAGAGCGCAAAGGAGGTGATTAACGCAAACCAATTGAATACTATAATATTAACTACTACTCCAATTAAGCCAATTAAGGCAGCAATAATTCCACCCGGAATACCAAGCGGACATCTTAATTTTTTATTCTCTTCCATATTTCTAAAATTTAATTGTTAATAAAACTATTTAAGGCATTAATTAATTCTTCCTTTTTGGGGACACTTCGAAAAGTTATTTTATTGTCAATGAGAAGTGTCGGAACAGAATGAATTCCTAATTTCATTGTTCTAAACATTCCCATGGGCGAATTGGCAAGGCTTTTTTTAAATTGAAACTTGCTGCCATATTGGGGCAGTACTTCCTCCAACATTCTTTTCAATATATTGCAATTTGGACAAGTAAGCGTATAAAACATTTCTATAGTGACAGTCCTTTTGTCATTCATACACATTCAATTTATAATTTTGTGCAAATATACGTATAAACATTATATGTTGCAACAAATATATATTAAAATTTTCAAAAAGTTCAAATCAACGGATTGTCAGAACCTAAAATCAATGAAAAATCACTACCTTAATTTGCAGTTGGTACTATTTTTTGCATTGGTGGTAACGAGTGGCTAATCGCTAGTCTAGCGTTTATTTCCGTTATATCTGGAGGTGTAAAATACATGATTAAAATCTGTGTTTGTCAACAAGAGCAGGCTTTTGAAATGAGTTTTTTCCATGGTAATATTGTTGTTGATTAATGACGACCAAATGTACGAACTTTTTTTTTAGAAATCCAAATTATCCAACGGACTCTTTATCTGATCAAACCCCTTGGTTGTAATGTGGGTGTAAATCTCTGTGGTCTTGCTGGTTTCGTGTCCCATCATATCCTGAATGTATCTTAAGTCGGTACCTCCCTCAAGTGAGTGGGTGCCAAAGGTGTGCCTAAGTGTATGCATGGTTACTTTCTTGGTTATTTTGGCTTTGGCTGATATCTCTTTTATTACCGTTTGTAAGCTGGAAGCTGTATATTGCCCGCCTTTTTCTCCTTCAAATAAATACTCCTTTGGATGGTATTCTTCCAGGTATTGATCCAGCGTTTCCAGAAAGTTACGTGCTAGCGTGGTTACCCGATCTTTTTTTCCCTTTCCGGAAACCACCCTGATTTGCATGCGCTCTCGGTCTATATGGCTAAGCTTTAAGTTGATAACTTCTCCTACCCTCAGTCCTGTGGAATAAGCAAGCATAAAGGCGCATTTATGTTTTATGTTTTTGGCAGCATCGAAAAGGGCTAGTGTTTCTTCGGTATTTAAAACGGTTGGTAAGGAACGTTCCTTTTTAGGCCTGTCGATGAAATAAAACTTCCGCTGCCCTCCCAATACTTTCTCGTAATAAAACTTTATGGCGTTAATCGCCTGATTTTGATACGAACCGGAAACCTTTCGCTCCATAACTAAAAACCTTAAAAAGGCAATAATTTGTTGCTCCGTAATCGAGTTTATCTCGTACATCGCGTAATAATTGATAAATTCCTCAAACAGGTTTTTGTATGTTTTTAAGGTGCTTTCGCTGTAACGGAGTTCCTTTAACTTTAACACCATAGTTTCAGGACATGTGCGGTAATTAGCTATGTCAAAAGGTGTTATCCTTTTTACCCCCGGTTCGCCCACAGGCTCTTCTTCGTATCTGAACTGAAGGCCTTTCTCCGTGGCAAACTTCTGTATTTTCGTTAAATAGATTTCAGAATAAGGAATAGTCCACCACTTATTCTTGTTGTCCCACGAACTAAACGGAAATGTTTTAATAAGTTTTCGCAATTCATTATCAAACCCAAATACAACCCTTAGCCGCCCCATGCGTGTTTTAAAAACAAACACTTCATTCCTGCTTACAGTGCGACTCTCGTTACTAATATTAATGTCGAAACTTTCATGATAGACCACATCGTCCATGCGCTCTTTAAAATAATCTTTTATCAGGTCTATGTTTCCGGGATAGTCAGGTACCTCCCATATACGATGGATTGAATTCCATTTGCTGTATCTTAACTGTAGGATGAATTTGATGTCGTCTTGGTTTTTTGGCATGGTAATCAATATCTTTCTGCCAGCCACCTCTACCTTTATCGGTCTTTTCACTTGTTGGCTTGCCTGCCGGGCTGCTGGAGCAGTTACTTCATTCAGTTCTGGTTCTTTATCAGCTTTGCTATTAGCGCTTGCTATCTCAGTATCAGGAAAAAGTACCGACAATTGCTTGATGCTGTTTGCATCATGGGGTATATGCCAGGCCTTTAGCGAACGACTCCAGCTTGCATCTTGTATCTGCCTTACTTTGTGTATCAACTTTTGGTCGTAAGGAAACTCCAAACATAACCGCTCTTCACCGTGGTGAGTTATCGGATAAATATTCATGTTTTATAGCGTTTATTCCCAAATATGGATGGGTAAATTGAAATATGATCGAGTCCGACTGAAAAAAATCTGTATCATCCCTCTTCCGGAATGGTCAATCATACTGGTTGTGCGTTTCACTTTAAAAGACCGGTAGAAGGAAAAAGTGACGAACCGACTCGGTGTCAAACAGAGAAACACCACTACCCAGCTTCGCCTTCTAAGTCACATAAAACCATGTTAAATGTAACTAAACCAGTTAGTTGCCTTTTTTGGCCAACTACCTGTTTTTTCTTGAAAAAGGCGTTGTTTTTTCAGCAAATCCAATGTGCTGCGCTACTGAAAAATAGCACCTATTGCAGTGGAAAAGTTTGAACACAAAAGCCATTCAGGAAAATATTTTAACGAATAATACCAATTGTTTTTTACCCGACTAAAATAGGTTTTTTTTCAATACCGCGAGGGGATAGATTAGTTTTTTGTCTGTTGGCTGTTTGGTCCCCCCCAAGATGGCCATCTGCGCCATCACAGGTCGGGATTTTCTATTTCCGAATGAATAAAATACCTTCATTTATCGCTTTACATTTTCCATTTTTCATTTTTCACTTTGCACTTTCAACTTTGTATTTTGCATTTTTCACTTTTCACTTTTCACTTTGCATTTTTCACTTTGCACTTTGCATTTTGTGGCTGTTGGCTGTTGGCTGTTGGCTTAGTATCTCGTTAACAATGAGGTTTTTGCTTAACATAGGAGTTGGAATTTAGATCCTTCTCCGCCTAAGGCGGCTCAGGATGACACCCACTGGATTTGGCGACTCTCGAATGGCAGGAAATGGTGTTGCACTTTACATTTTGCACTTTTCACTTTTCACTTTACATTTTCCATTTTTCATTTTTCACTTTGCATTTTCAACTTTACACTTTACATTTTCAACTTTGCATTTTTCACTTTGCACTTTACACTTTGCACTTTGCACTTTGCATTTTTCACTTTTCCCTTTTCACTTTGCATTTTCAACTTTACACTTTACATTTTTCACTTTGCACTTTACACTTTGCATTTTGCATTTTTCACTTTTCCCTTTTCACTTCCACTTCCCCATTCATCAATATGTGTTCAGAAGGATATAAATCAATGGAATAATGAAAGGCATCAAAAAATCGAAGAGGCCGTTTCGGTGGTGAACAATTCCAGAAACTTCATGCCACGGCTTGAATTTCCTTTGCTGTTTAATCTGGGACTCCACACAGCAATAGTGTATTTACCGGGGTGGACGGCAATAATCCCTCCTCCTACCCCACTTTTTCCGGGCAGTCCGACGCGGTAGGTGAATTCGCCGGCTTCATCATAAAAGCCGCAGGTCTGCATAATGGCATTCAGTCGCTTGGTCTGGCTTAGGGTAAGTATGGCTTTATTGGAAACAACATCCCGGCCATTGTTGGCCAAAAACAAAAAAGTGCGGGCAAGCTCCCTGCAACTCATTTTAATGGAACATAAGCTGAAATAAAAATCCAAAACAGTGTCAATGTCGTTGTGTATGTTGCCAAACGATTTGATGAAATTGATCAGTGCCGCATTTCGGAACCCGGTGGCTTTTTCACTTTCAGCCAGTGACGGACAGTAATCGATGTCGGGATTGTCCCCAAGTTTTCGTATGTACTCAATTAACTCCTGCTTGGGATTGCTCAGCCGACTTACCAGGATATCGCACACCACGATGGCTCCCGCGTTGATGAGGGGATTTCGGGGGATTCCACGGTCAGCTTCAAGCTGCACCAAAGAGTTAAAAGCTGTGCCTGAAGGCTCTACCCCTACCCGCTTCCATATCTCGCCACCTTCAAGCTGGTAGGCCAGACTAAGTGATAAAACTTTGGCAATGCTTTGAATAGAAAACCGCTCGTCGCTGTCGCCTACCGAATATTGGTCGCATGCCACGGTGGTAAGATGAACTCCAAGTTTTTCGGGGTCTACATGGCCTAATTCAGGGATGTAATCAGCTAAAGCTCCGGGGTTTTCACCCGACAGAGTAAGCTGATGGATTTTCTGTAATAAAGATTGATAGTCCATGACTAACCTAATTTGCCGCAATTTACTAAAAGAATCTAAAGCCGCAATCGACAGCACCAAATCAGGTTAAGGCTGATAAGTGCCAAACAACTCATCGAGGGCGTTGTTTCTATAGTCAAATATTTCTTTTAGTTTTTTCCTGATGATGAGGCTGTTTGCTATCGAACCCAAAAAACCCAGAGGAGGCTTGTAGCTGACTATATCCGTCATTAACACGCCATTTTTAATGGGTTCAAGATGATGCTCGTGATGCCAAAGTGCATAAGGGCCAACGCGTTGTTCGTCCACAAAAAAAGATTTGTCACGCACTTGGGTAATTTCGGTAACCCAGGTAGTTTTAATTCCCATCACCGGACTCACAAGATAACTAATCATCATGCCGGGATACATTCTGGAAGGAAGATACTCGGTTGTGATTACAAACCCCATGTAATCAGGTGTTATCTTACTCAGGTTGGCCGGTGATGAGATAAAATCCCAAACTTCATCCAAAGAGGCCTTAAGTTTCTGTTGGGTGCGAAATTGATAAAATCCCATCTATTTTAGTTTTTCGAGTTCGTCAATCTGATCCATAATACCTTGGGCTTCGGCATATTTTGCGTCGCTTTGTTTGCGATTTATCGCCATAAGTTTGTGCGCTTCAGCCATTAACTTGTTGTACTTGTCGTACAGGAGGTCTATATCTGATTTCTTTTTAAATAATCCAAACATGGTGCTATATATTTAGTGAAGTCGATGTCCTGTTTGGTTGCGTAGGACGACTGTTTTCTAATTCAGAGACATATTTTAAGTCTTTACGCATACTATTCACAAAAAGAACATCCATTCTGTTGAGGCAAAAATAAAATAAATTAAACAACAAACAGGCCTTGTTTAACTTTTATTATAAAATGAGTAAAATTGCGTTAGAAAATCTACAATCAAATATCGCTTTAAATCAATTAGTATGACCATTTTATTTTAGATAATGATTTTGTATTTCTAATCATCATTTTTACGCTTAACCAGTATATTGTTTAATTAAATTATATTAAAAATAAACACATTCAATATATACAGTTTATTTTACTGTTGACAAACCTATTTTAACAGGATTTCGACTTCGGCTTCCCGTTGCTTTTTCCCCAATATAGGATAAATATAATAAGTACCTGTAAGCAAAACCGTGCCCACGGCTTTTTTGTTGTCGGTAAATTTAAAAACTGTCTGACTGTCCTTTTCTATCCAGAAACCGTGTTCACCTCCTGTTACACGATTAATTGTCATTGACTTATGCAATTTAATGGGCAAACATTTCAACACGTTTTTTCCTGTTGTATCGATCTGGGTCTGTGTTCCTCTCAACACCTTTTCCTCCTGCCCGGAGGCGGAGAAAACCAAGCCTGAAATAAGCCAAATTAAAATTACCAATGATGTCGATAGTCGAAAAGTCATCCCCGCATATTGTTTTTTAGCAAACCAAATATACTTTGATGACAAGAGGTTCTCAAACAAAAATGAGTAAACGCAGTGTTCAGTCGAACATCTGCGTTTACCCTGTGAATAAATGATTTTTTAAAGGGCTACAAGTGGATAGTTATCCCTGCCGTAACATTAATTTTCGCCTGAGGGAAATAGCCGTTAAGTTCTTCAGGTTCGTTTCCTCCGTTGTAATACGAATATACCCAGGCGTAGCTGCTGTAAGTTTCGCTGAAGACATTGTTCACACTAAGGAGAAAGTCAATTTTCTTTACCCACTTGGGCCTAAGCGTGTAGTTGAGCCGGATATCGTTCACCATATAGGGGTCAAGGCTCCGGCTTGTAGTCTGGGTGTTGTCGATATACTGGCGTCCGACGAAATGCGATATCAGGCTTATTTTGAAATCTTTAACAGGTGTTACGCTTAAATCGCTACCCGCCACTACCGACGGTGAAAAGGAAATGTCGGTATTCCCGAGTGTGTCCACACGCTGTTCAGGCCAGGTATACCAATCATCGGTATAGCTTATAAAATCTACAATTTTGTTTTCACTAAACGCTCCGGTGAGATTCCATTCTACTACCTTCAAAAAGCGGAGGCCGGCCATTATTTCTATTCCTGCACGATAACTCTTGGCTACATTGGTTTTGATGCCGTCGCCTACATCATTAATTTTCCCGGTCAGCACCAACTGGTTTTTATAGTCCATGTAATACAAGTTGGCTTCCAGATTGATGTTTCCTGAGTTAAACCGATAGCCCAACTCGTAATCGGTAAGCCTTTCGGGAAACACCTCCTGATCAGGATTGGCATCGCGGTATACCGACCGTCCGGGCTCGCGGTTGGCTACACCCACCGAAAAATACAGGCTGTGGTTATTCACCGGATGATAAAAAATACCGGCTTTTGGATTGAAGAAACTAAACTGATGTGTTTGGGTCAGGTCTCTGAAATCGTCGTGTAAACCATTCATCTTGTAGCTTATGTTTCTGTATTGCAGGTCGCCGTAAAGAGAAATCTTTTCGTTAAGCTGGTAGGTTGCTTTGGCGAAAGCGTTGATCTCTTCTTTGGTTCCGGTATTAAAATACCAGTTGCGGTTGTATTCGCCCAGGCGTGCCACCTGAGCCCATATTACCTTGCCAAAATGATCACCATCGTATCTGCTCCAACCCACTCCAGCATTCACATCCATGCGCCCCGACCGGATGTTTAGGGCGATGTTCAGACCATAATAATAATTGTCGAGCCATTTTTGCTGTATCAGGTTGGTTTCGCTTACGGTATCCTGTCCTATGATGGTGTCGTTCAGGCCATAATCTGAAAAACCCTGGTTGTTTTTGTAGCTCTCGTAATAGCCCTTGCCGGTAGTGAGAAAAGCCGCCGAAACCAGGTTTATCTCGCGCGTAAACTCATGAGCATAATGCAATTGATAATAATTCTGGTTGTAGTGGTCGATCTGGTTGTCGTAATAGCCCATAAAATCGCCTTGCTGGTTATAGATTTCACCTGCCGGATTATAGGTGCGGTTGGTCGAAAGACTGTCTTTGGGCACGCCGTCCCAGGCTTGGTACGTTTCTTCCTGCCCGACCATAACCACCGCTTTTACCACATCTTTTTTGCCAAAATAGCCAGCCGAGAAGTAGGCAGAATACAATTTCGACCAGGCCCGATCGATATACCCATCCGAGGTGATGCCCGAAATCCGGCCATCCACACTCCATTTCTTGTTGATTAGTCCTGTACCAAAACCCAACGAGTTTTTTAGTGTGTTAAACGATCCTGCCGAAGTTGACAACTCAGCCCAGGGCTCGGGTTTAAAGGTTTCGGTTTTAATGTTGATGCTTGCACCAAAGGAGGCCGCTCCATTTGTTGAAGTGCCCACGCCACGCTGCACCTGTATGTCGTTTACCGAAGCAGCCAGGTCAGGCAAATCAACAAAATACACACTCTGCGACCCGCCATCATTTACAGGAACGCCATTTAAGGTAACATTAATTCCGGTAAGGTCAGTTCCTCTGATCCGGATTC
>Ga0180009_10005155_pt1 | contig 14106 bp, 15 predicted proteins | sample OS_PC_MetaG_FD_123537 | JGI IMG/M metagenome (GOLD analysis project Ga0180009, IMG submission 123537) | Groundwater microbial communities from the Aspo Hard Rock Laboratory (HRL) deep subsurface site, Sweden - OS_PC_MetaG | ecosystem: Environmental > Aquatic > Deep subsurface > Groundwater... | reverse complement strand
TCAAAGGAAAAACACCTGCTGAAGTAGCAGAGATAAAACTAAGTTTAGGAAGGGATAAGCTAAAACATCTCATAAAATACAAAGCAGAGTCAAAGATGACGAAGAGTTGACAATACCCTATTTCATATATCTGTGCATGTTTAGGTATGATCTTATTTCGTCGTAGACTTCGTCAGTTACTGTTATGAGTTGGTTCTTGGCTTCGGTTATGTATCCTTTGTATATGAACTTATCAATTAGCATTCTTACCAAGTAGTAGAATGGTTTCATCTCCCATGATCCTTCATAATCGGTTATTAGGTATGAGTAGAATGTCACTGTGACTTTTCCGTTGTAGAGCTTTCTTTTCACCCCTTTTTTTTCTATCTCGACTTTTTTTAGGTCTGTTGCTGTAATCATTATTTTTATTTCTCCTTTGACGTAGTCTGAGAATTTCTTGTATGGCCTAAGCTCCATTTCCAGCTGTTTTGAATCTTGATAGACGTGTTCAGAGTTTAAGAATTCGTCCTTGTCAAACGTGTGCTGAGCCATTAATTGATCTATTACTGTGTATAAGTCTTTTGCGTCGAACAATCCTTCATAAGATAGTTTTTTTCCGTCTATGATTATTTGTGTTTCTGGCATTTTTTATATTAATATGCGTGTGTGTCTGTCTCCATCCTTAAAAACTTTTTTATCTCGTGTTCTAATCTGAGGGCCTCGTATTCTTGGTTGTCTACGTGTGTTGCTTCTAATTCTTTTTTTCTAATCCAGAAGTAGAAGTCTCCCATTAATTCTTTTATCTTGCTTCCTCTAAATTTGGCCTGCCAGTCAAAGATTATATCAGTATCTATAGTGACTGTGACTCTTCCACCGGTGAATCTAGTCTTTTCTTCGTGCAGTATGCCTTCTTTTTCTTTATAGTTCCACGCGTGAATTGACACTTTTATCCTTGTCACGACGTAAGGAGTCTCTTTTTTTAATCCTGTGAAGTCTATCTCTACTTCTGTTCCCATAGGGTTGTCTATCTTGTCTTTGTATCTCTTCTCATCAAACTTGTATTTTCGGTCAATTATCCATCTAGAGATTAGCTTGTATAATCCGTCAAAGTCATAGTCTCCTTTGTACTTAACCATTGTGTGGCCGACGGTTCCACCATTCTTTGTTACCATGTTTATATTGTTCTTTAGAAATAGATTATATAAATTTTACTATACTAACCTTATTGATTCAAGGTTTTTGGGTGCTAGCGTCTCTACGTGGTGTGTTTTGTGGACTGATCTTGCAAGGTCTAGGCACCTGCTGCTTTCGCCGTGGTTGACTATTACTTTTCTTGGTTTTGGGTTGCATTTGCCGATGAAGTTCATTAGTTCTCGTCTGTCTGAGTGGCCTGTTATCTCTAGTTTGTGCACTTCAAGCTTTATTTCTACTAACTCGTTTTTCGAGCCGTTTTTGAAGTTTACTTCTTTTACTCCTTGCTGGATTATCCTTCCAAGGCTTCCTTCTCCTTGGTAACAGGTGAATACTAGTGAGTTTTTTGGGTTGTTGGCTAGTTCTCTTAGGTATGCTACAGATGGTCCTCCAACTAGCTTTCCTGAAGTTGCTAGTATCACGCAGGGACCAGTTTCTTCAAGCAACTCTTTTCTTTCTTGCGCGCTTCCAATCCTTTTTATGTTGTCTTGTAAGAATGGGTTGTTGTCCTTGTGAAATATTTGTTCTCGAACATTGCTGTTTAGGTACTCTGGGTAGGCTGTGTGGATTGCTGTGATGTCCCAGACTAGTCCGTCGATGTATATAGGAATTTTATCCATCATTCCCTCTCTTATCATGCGCTCTATTAAAACTATTATCTCCTGCGCCCTTCCAGATCCTAAGACTGGCATTAATACTTTTCCGCCTCTTTTAAGAGTGTTTGTTACGATGTCTCCAAATAGCTTGTCCTGATCTCGTGGGTTTGGCATCACCGCGTCTTTTGACCCGTAAGTGCTCTCTATCATCAAGGTTTCTAATCTTGGAAACGTTGTGTGTGCCGGGCTTAAAAGGTTTGTCTTAGCGTATTTTATGTCTGCAGAGTATAAAAAGTTGTGGAGGCCGTTTCCTATGTGTATGTGGACCATTGCGCTTCCAAGGATGTGACCAGCGTTGTAGAGGGTTATTCTAATGTCTGGTGTTATGTCTGTTACTTCGCCGTATTCAAGCGTTATTGTATGTTTGACTGTTTCTTTGACGTCGTCGCTGCTGTATATTGGGTCTTTTCCGCCTTCTTCGCGCTGTATCTTTATTAAGTCTAGCTGTAATAGCGCTGATATATCTCTAGTTGGTCTTGTGCAGTAGACTGGTCCTCTATAACCATACTTGAATAGCAACGGAACTAGTCCTGAGTGGTCTATGTGTGCGTGGCTAACTATTATTGCGTCTAATACTTTTATGTCAAATTCCGGCGCTTCTAGGTGTGGGTATGGATTTTTTTCAGATGCTACGTCTATTCCACAGTCTAGGAGTACTCTTGACTCTGGGGTTTGTAGTAGTATTGCGGATCTTCCAACTTGTCTTGCTCCTCCAAGAGCAGTTATTCTTACCCACTCATCTTTTTTTCCTCTCATCCAGCCGTTGTATATTCTCTCGCCGGTTTTGTGTAGGAATTTCTTTCTGTAATCAGAGTTTTGGTATAGGACTGACCTTATATTTTCGATTAGTTGGCTTCTTATGGCTGGCTTTCTTCTAATGGTTGGAACCCATAGTGTCTCTGATTTTATCTTTTGGAGTGTGTCGCCTTGTTTTCCAATGGCTGTTCCTGGCTTTTCAACTTCAATTATAACCATTGACCTCTGAGGGTCAAATATTATCTTGTCAATGCCAGCGTCTTCACCTATTGCTTTTCTTATCTTCTTCTCTGCTTTCTCTTCATCCATACAGATTGAAGGGTCTGGCCTTAATTCTATTCTCTTCTTTATCTTGTTGACAATGTCTTTTACCATGTTCTTGTCGTCTAAGAAGAAATCTTTATCTTTAGTGTAAAGAACTATGTTTGCGCCTTCAAAATTGGCGTCGCTTATTTTACCATCAGGTAAGTCTTTTAATATTTCTTTTAATATTTCTGCCATACTTTAAAACCTCTAGTTTAGAATTTTGTTTTATTTGTTATCTTTTCAAGTTAATTTTGTGTTTATCTTTTTTTTCAAAGCGAGCCTGATTCCTTTCTTGTCAATCACAAAAATGTCGATTCCTTCTCCTGAAGCAGAATCCCTTTGTATTGCTGCGTTTAATGCTTTCATCGTGAGATTTATGCCTTCCTCTTCACTCATGTTTTCTTTATAATTTGTCTCTAAGACTCCGTAGGCCATGACGCTTCCTGAGCCGCTTGAGACGAAGTCTTCTACGTCTGATATTGAGCCGTCAGGGTATAAGTCGTAGAGGTGTTTTTCATCGTCATAACCGCCTACTAGGAAGTGGCTTATGCCTGGAATCATTGACATCTTTCGGATGTTTGAGAATACCATGCCTGCAAGTAGGTTTGCTCCTTCTTTTACACTTGGCTTTTGGTTGCTTCTAATCTCTTTTAGTTTAAGCTCAGCCTTTATTAGTTTTATTAGTAGCTGGATGTCTGAGACTGTGCCTGCTGTTGTCAAAGCCATGTAATCACTTATAGGCACGACTTTTTCAACATTCTTATTTGCAATGAAGTTTCCAGCTGTGGCTCTCTTATCAGCGCCTAGAACGATGCAGTCTTTACAAACTATTCCAATGGTTGTAGTTCCTGTTTTTAAAATATTATCCATATCTAAATCACCCTTTGTTTTAGAACTTTCGAAGAACAAATTAATAACTGTAAATTGTGCTTCATTTAAAAAGTTTATGCTTTTTACTGGTTTTTTCTTACTTTATTCGAAAAATATATTAACGAGGAAATCAATTGTTTTAGTCGATGTCTTTGAGCAATAAGCTGTTGATTGGCGTTTTTGTCTTTTTTGGTATAAACAGTGGTGTGATGTCTCAAGTAAGAACTCCTAATGTTGAGATGGTAAGAAACACTTTGAAGAACTACCGTGTTGATGTTTTAACTCCTAAAAAGGTCAAGCTTAATGACGGTAAAGAGTACTTTTTGAACAAAGATTTCTTTTTCAAAGCAGTTGTTGACACTAATAGTTTTAAGACTCCTTTTACAGATGGCGTTTATCTCTTGTCAACCACTTATGCTGATTCGACTGCTAATAAGTTGTCAAGGGATAATAAGGGCTCGTTGTTTATCAGGTATGATTCTACTCTTATATCGGAAGCTTTGGCATCTTCAATTTATGAAAAATTTATGGGCAGGAAGGGTGTTTTGAGCGGTAGAAAAAAGGTTTTTTTGGATGATATTATCAAGAATTATCCAAACCCAGCCAATTCAACAACTAAGCTGTTGATGAATATTCCTTATGAGAGTGATGTTAGTCTTTCTTTGTTTAATGTTTTAGGAGAAAAAGTTTTTGAGTCTTACGAGGGCAATCTTTCTAAGGGGGTGCATTTAAAGGTTCTTGACTTTAACATTTCTTCAGGAGCTTATTTATTGCTTTTGGAAGGAAAAAATGGGCGAGAAGAATATTTAGGTGTTAAAAAGATAGTTTATGTAAAATAAAAAAATTGAATTTTTTTTTAGGGCAGCCTAATTATGAAGTCTTCGTTCGTCGTTATTATCTTTGCGCCTCCGACGAAGTCTATCTCGTTTCCTCTTGCTATTAATCCGCCAGCAGTCACTGAATCAGCTGATATTTCTCCTCTTATAACTGCGCTTCCATTAACGTCAAGAGTTGATGTAACGTTGTTAGTGTTTACTCCGACTCTGCCGTCTGATTTTATGGTGAGTGCAGCTTTTGGCGCTCCAGAGTTAGGGGTTATGAATTCAAAATCACCGTTGTCAGCACCCAGATACTTGTACTGTAGTTTGCCAGAGGACGTTCCAGTGTCAAAAACTATTGCTCCACCAGAGCCTGCAATTGATGTGATTGGGTTTAAGAGTAAGAGGCTTGCAATCCCTGAGGCTAATAGAGTTTTTGTTATGTTTAAAGAAACATTCTGAGACGATCCTATCTCGACTTTTCCACCGGTGTACTGGATGCCTCCTGGTATGTTTTGCCAACTATTGGTTGAATCAGGTATGCATCCTTTAGAATCACAGATAGTCCCTCCTGCAACTATGTTTCCAATAGCTGTTATGTTTCCTTCATTATCAACCCTTAAAGCATCAGCTGGAAGCCCATCAGCTGCGTCTAGGGAGTAGCCGTCAGGCAGGCTTGCAGACAAGTTTATGCATTTAGCGCCTGTAGGGTTGCATATCTGCTTCGCCCTAATATTCTCATTAACGAATAAGTATCCACCCTCTCCGCTTGTCAAGTTTTTAAGTATGGAAACGTTGCCCCCAAAAACAGTGAATCTGTCCTGAGGAGTCATTGTTCCAACACCCACTATGTATCTTAAGCTGTATGGGTAGAAATAGTTGCCATCTACTATCCAGTCATTGCTTACCCACGCCTGCGCATATGCAATTGTTGATACTATCAAAGCCATTATCATTATCAAAATAATCTTCTTCATTTTAGGTTACCTCAAGCTATGTTTTTTATACAGTTCTTTAAATATAAGTTTCCTGACTCGTCAAAAAATGCTAGTGCTCCGCCTGCTGAGTTCTCGATTATGAATTCTTTAACTCCATTCTTTGGCTCTTCTGCTGACATCTCTTCAAGATTACCGTTAAGATACAGGTTTCCTTCAGGATTTGACACCCATGCTATAATGTCACCATCAATTTCTATCTTAAAATCATTTGAGTCATATCCTGCATCAAAGCTTTCAAATACCATGCCAGTTATGAGCATCATTCCGTTGCCATCCAGCATTAGCAGGTTATTCCCAAGAGAGTCTTGGATTAATAGTTTATGATGGGAGTCAAAATTTGCAATGTCACAAGCACCAATAGTTGGAGTTGAGCTGCCAGTCAACCTTTCAATATTTGCATAGATTGTTCCAAGGGTGGTGTGGTTTATATAACCGTTTTCTCCTCGAAAAGTGATGTTGAGGTTGAGCTTTTGCTTGTAATTACCTGCTGTTCTTCCAGGGCAATCCTTCACAGTAACTTTGCACTGTCTAGTGGGTATCCACGACTTGTTGGTGTCTCTCATCATTTGAGTATTGCTAGGGTTTGAATAGCTAAAAGACTCAATCTCAAACAAGGGGCAGTATATTGCTGTGGAGTCACAAATTATCTCATTATTGTTGTCGTCAAACAGCTTAACTTTATTGATGAATATGTCGTCATCCATGTTGTTTTGCAGCGCTATGTAGACGTCAAAAGTGTTGTTTCCATATGTTTGCACAGAGTAATCGCTGCAATACATGTTCGCGTCAAATATGCAGTACTGTGCTGAATACTTCTCCATGTTAAACAAGTCCATGTAATACATCACTCCAACCATTAATAAGAGCACCAAGAACGCCCACGCGTAAGTCATCAAGTACTCCACTGATACTTGTCCTTTATGATTTATTGGTCTGCGATCATTCATTTTCAAAAAGCCTTTTTTTAAGATGTTACCTCTGTAAACACTTTAGAGTTTATCGTGTGGGGGATTGAGCCTCCAATCCTCATAAAAGAAAAACTTACCCTGATAGTCTCCTTAGTGTTTGATATCAACGATTTTGTACACCCAATTGCTTCAAGCCGGCAGCTCTTGCCATTGCCCCATTTAGGATCAATGCTGACATTTGAAAATACTCCGCTTGAATCAGCAGTCCAGTTCTTTGCAGTACCATCATATGGGCAGTAGAATCCAAACTGGCAGTCATTTATAAGCTTTAAATCCCTATCATACAATGATACGTTGACGGGTGCAATGGGCTTTTCCAAGTCATTCCTTAATTTAAGATTCATGTCAAAAGTGTTTTGGGTAACCTTTTTTATAGACCAGTCCTCACACATTATATTAGTTCCAAAGATGCAATCCTCTCTAATATATTTTTCAGGGTTTAAAACGTCAAAATAAGTCAATGCTCCAAACATTATTAGTATAACCATGAACACCCAGCCATAAGTTGCTAAGAACTCAAAGCTAGCCTGCCCCTTAGTATTAGAACTTTTAATTTTCAAAACACCTCTATTCAAAATTATAAAGTTAGGATTGAATTATTTAAATCTTATGATTAGAATTGATGAAAAGAAAGAGAAAAAAAGAATAACAAAAACTTGACGATACTTGGCTATCTTTGAAAGTCAAATTTTTGGAACACAGCAACAAAGTTGCTGGTTCGAGAAATGCAAAAACATTTCTCTGAATTAAAAATCTCTGTCGAGATTTCTTTATAAAAAAAGGTTTTACTGAACTGTTCCTACGATGTCTCCACCAGTTGACTTAGTGAATGTAGCGGTTGATGTCGCATAGTAATATGTTATGTGGACTGATATCTTTTTCTTAACACCTGCTGGAAGAGTACCACCTAAGTTTTGAGTCACTTGCTGAATTCCTCCTGCAGCCATATTAGCAGTAAATAGTACGATTGGAACGTTTGTTCCATCATCCATATCTACGATTGAGAACTCGGTTATAACTAATGCTTCTCCATTATTCCTAAACTTCATAGTCACATCGCCGTTTGTCATTATTACTGCGTCATCACATTGGAATGGTGATGCGAATGTGCATGATTCTGGCACGTATTTTGTTGGGTTTAACACTCCAAAGTATGATAGCGCTCCTATCATGATTAGAATTACTAAGAATGCCCAACCGTATGTGGTTAAGAATTCTAATGCTGCTTGTCCTTTCTTATTCATATTATAACACCTCTATTTTTTTATTGTTACAAGTTGATTATTATACATTTCTTATATTATTTAGTATATAAAAGTTTCGATTTCTAGCCGATGCCTCCGAAGAATCCTCCAAGCGCGTTTGAAACCATTAAAAAGAGTGTTATTCCTATGATTATGAATAGTGGGATGTACTTTATTCCTCCTCTAATGTCTCCTTTGCTGATTATTGATATTATCATTGATGAGAACGCTGATATTATGCCTATCGCGATTATTGAGAACGTCTTGAAGTCTTTTGGATCGATTGATGATTGTCCGATGCTGCTGATAGGAGAGTTTGACCCAGTGCCTGAAGCTGAGATTGTCTTTGTAACACCTATTATTATCTGTAAAAGCTGCTGTGCAAGTGCAAATAGCGCTGGTGTTATGAACAAGACTATTGCAACCATGAATATTGTGTATGTCACCGTCGCTGCAGCCATCTCCTGCTTTAAGGCGCTAGTCTTTTTTAGGTTGTCTACTATTTTGTCCATGACTTTTGCTATCTGTCCACCGGCTTCAAGCTCTCCAATTATCAGGTTTAAGCTTCTTTTTAGTGATGGCGAGTCGTACTTCTGGGACAGTATTAATAGTGAATCTTTGACATCGTTTCCTGTCAGCACCCTCTTTGATGCCAGCGTCATCTCCTTTGCAAGAACGCCAAACTCTGACTTTATGGCCAGCCAAAGAGATTTTTCAAATGATAAGCCTCCTTTTAAATTGTTTGATTCGAGTGTTAAGTAGTCTGGCAGGTGCTTTTCCATGTTTAATACCCGGTTATAGATTCTTATGTTTAGGTAGAAGTAGACTGAGAATATTACTAAGACTACCATTAGGCTTTGGATTAAAAACCATGATATGAATGTAAATATTAAGACTGCAAAAGCGCCGTATTTTGACAAGGGCCTGAATATGGTTGAGAAGTATATGAAGTACGTGACTACCAGCGTTACCCAGAACAGTCCTCCAAAGAATTTGTAGGGCACCTCGGTTATGCCTGCTTTGTAGAGGTAATCTCTAAGCTGGGGCCTAAGTTTTTTTGGCACGAATGCTTTTCCGAATAATTCCAAGTATAACAAGTCTTTTATCATAATTCTTAATCGTTTGTTTATATGTTCACGTTTGGTCTTATCGATTTAAAGACGCTTAAAAAGATGAGCTCTATTATTACTAGCAGGACTAGTATCATACCAAATAATGTGAAGTTAACCTCTATGTTCATCATGCTCGCGATTATGACAAATATCGTTAATCCAAGCGATGGCAGTACTACTGCTCCAAGCATGTAAAACATCGTGACGCTGCCAAGCTTTTTTCCATAACGCTGAATCTCAACTAGCTGCTCTTCTGCAATCTGGTCAAGGGTGGCTTCTAGTGTTTGGGTAACGTCTATTCCTATCTTTAAGGCGTTTGTTATCTGGAATAATATCTTCTTCATCCTATTTGAAGGGGTGAACTTGATTGCTTTGTCAAGGGCTTCTTCTAAAGGAGTCCCCATATCTATATCCCTAACTATTGATTTAAAGTAATCATTAGCGACTCCATAACTCTTTGACGCATCCACAAGCGCGTTTATGAGTGGCTGTCCTGAGTTAAGCTTTACTAGTAAGAACCGACCGGCGAATAACACTTCTCTGTCAATCTGCTTCTCCATCACCGCAACTTTGGCAGCTACTTGCTTGAAAAACAAGAAGAAGAACACCGCTGTGAATATTATGAATGAGAACAGGATTGTAAAGTATGACTTGTTAAGCTTGTCCACGAGGAAGAACGTCAATATTGCCATTGTACCCCCGCTCATCAATGCTAGTCTAAGCTTTTCTTTTGTGTACTCTTCAGGGGTCTTGTTTATCCTTGCTATCCACAAGTTTTTTTTCAAGTCCGGAAAAAGGTGTGCTAGTCTTTTGGATATAGAAGTTAGTGATAACTTGTTAAGCGTAATTTTCCAACTCATTTTCTTTCAAGCTTAAGCCTACCCATGTAATACTTAGCCATTACCTCACCTATATCATCGACTTCCTCAATCTTGTTGTCTATCATCCATTTAAGGATGTACATTTTCTGTTTGAGGTCTAAATCGATTTCTTCTTGGCTCATCCCAGTGTATAGCTTTAAGGTTTCAATCATGGTTATTGAATTGTTCTTCCTCTCAATACAGTCTTTTCTTGGGTTTAGCTGCATGATGATGTTTACGTCCCCTGTTGGCATTATCTCTGCTATTTGCAGGGTTCTCCTCTTTCCGGTTCGCCGATTCCTGTTTTGGACTAGTATTAGTCCTAGTGAGCTAATCATTGGTTTTGGAATGTTTATTGGTGGGTTTGTCATTCTCATTATGACTTCTTCAGCGTTGTTTGCGTGGAATGTTCCATACACTGAATGGCCTGTTATTGTTGCTTCTAGCAATACCTCTGCTTCTTTTTGCCTTCTTATCTCTCCAACTATTATTCTATCAGGCCTCATTCTCAAGCTGTTGATTACTAAGTCAAGCATGCTTACTCCGCCTTTGCCTTCAGGGTTTGCAAGCCTAGTCTCAAGTGGTACCCAGTGAAGGTTTTTTGGAAGAGTCAATTCTCTGGTGTCTTCAATTGATAGGATTCTTTGGTTTGGCGGGAAGAAGTTTGCACACGCGTTAAGCATGGATGTCTTTCCTGAGCCTGTTCCACCAGCTACTAGTATTGATAACTCGTTTTGGATGGCTAACCATATGAGGGCTGCTCCTTCAAGTGATATAGTCTTTGAATTTATGAATTTAGTAATAGTCCAAGGGTCAGTCGCGAATTTCCTAATGGTTATAGTGTTGCCCTTGGATGATATTGGTGTGAGTGTCGCGTTTACACGGTCCCCAGTCATTAGGTGTGCGTCCATCAAAGGATTTAGGGTTGTTATCTCTTTTCCAACGTCTCGCCCAATCATCGTTGCGTAATGCCTAATTCTTGCTTCGCTTGGGATTGAAATGTTTGTCTGAGTCCAGCCGTGCTTTCGATGATAAGCCCAGACAGGCTCTGTGTGGTTGTTTATGACTATCTCTTCAAGGTTTGGATCGTTAAGCAGTATCTCTATTTTTCCAAGACCCAAGTTTTCTTCTATTAGGAAGTTTGTGAGCATGTTCATAGTCTTCTCATCTGTTTTTGGGAAGTACTTATTTATGAGCTTTCTAATCTCTCCTTCAAACCTTGATTTTATATCCGCGGAGTCTTTGTCCTCGTTTTTTTCCATCTGCTCAAAGTCAACCCTTGTTACGAATTCCTGCCTGATTTTTTCAAGGATTATCTTTGTAGTCTCGCTGATGTTTGTTATTGATGCTTCGTACTGGGGCACAGGCTTGTCATCCCTGGTAGTTATCTTTATGTCAACGACTATGTAATTAATGTTTAATGAGTAGTTATCTATTTCAACTATGTGTACCTTGTTATCTTCTTTGTTTTCAGGCATTTTGGTTTAGCTCGCTTGAGTGTTTAAGGAAGTTTAACCTGTGATTTACTTGGTCTATTATCTTCTCAAATTGTTCCTTCTCAGGTTTCTTTTCATCAGGCAGCATCTCCACACAATGTTTAACATTTATTAGCTTAAGTTGTGCTTCTGGGAGTTTTCTTTCTTTCATCAATAGTATTGTCTGTTTCAAATCCTCTTTTAAGTCACCAATTTTTTTCACGAAGGACTTCTCTTCAATGCTTTCCGCTGATTCTTTTATCGGCTCTTTTGAATCTTGGGCTTTTAGCTCCTGTGATTTTCTTGATGCAGACGTCCTATTCTTTATCTCGCTATAAACTTGCATTATCTTCTCGTACAATGATTTTCTTTCTGCTTCATAGCCTTTTGGGAATTCATTAAATATGGATTTTAATTTTTTATACTCATCAATGACTTTTTTCAAGTCATCCTGCTGCAGGAACACCTTCATTTTTTTTAATGACAGCAAGGATTCTTGCTTTGACTTTTCAAACTGTTCTTTGTTTATGTTTGTTTTTTGGACTTTTACTTCTTCCTCTTCTTTCTTTATCTTGTTTTCAACCTTTTTTATCTGGTAATAATTCGATATTAAGTCGTTGAACAATTCTTCTTTTTCTTCCTTGTTATCTTTTGGGAATGCCTTGAATTTTTCTTTCATCAAGTTGTATTCTTCCATTGCAGGCTTGAGATTTCCTTTTTGTAGGTGGCTAGAAATGTTAAGTGCTGATTCTGCCATGTCTTTTTTTATGTTGGCTTTTAACTCTTCAATAGGTGACAGCTTCTTCTTTTGTTCTTTATCTTTTTCAACTGGTTTTTTCTGTGTGGCATCTTTCTTTTTTTCAAGCAGTTCTTTCTCTTTTTCAAGCTCTCGCTTAAGATCTTCTTGCTTTGCTCTCTCTTTTTCAATCCTCTTTTTTATCTCCTCTTCTTCTATTGATAATTCTTTAATCTTCGCGTATAACTTGTCAATGACCATTGTGAAGTGCTGCCTTTCATCTTCACTAGCAGCATTTGTTAGTCTGCCCTGCGCTTCGTTAAACAAGTTCTTCGCAGTACCCACATCTTTTTTTGCAAGGGCGTCTTGGAGTAGTTTTACATAATCTTTCTTAGTCAGATAACTGCCGCCTTCTAATCTTTCCTCTTCAACCTCTGCGATTATATCTTCTCTACCTTCTTTTTTTCTTTCAAGGAATTCAATTATTTCTTTTTGCAAAAACTTATTTATGTCCATCGTACATGCTCATCATCTTATTTTTATATTCATTCCACAACTCTTCTGCGTTGAAAAATCCTCTCTTCTTTGCTTCTTGGTAGAAGAATTCTTTCTTCTGATCAAGCTTTTCTACTATGTGATTCTTCCAAAGGTCTGTTGCTTTGTCTTTTGATATCTTCTTCTCTTGGGCTTTCTTCTCAAATTCTTGCTTGAACTTGTCAATTGATGCTGTTTCTTCTTCATCTTTTTTCAAACTTTCTTTTTGCTTTTTCTTGTTTAGGTATATGTATGGAGTGGTGAACTTGTATTCAATCCCAATTATTTTTTCTTCAACTAAGAAGTCAGTCCATGACTGTACGACATCAATTGGCAGGTCAAGTTTTTTGGCGGCTTCTTCTAATTTTATACGGTCAATATCTTCTAATAATTCAATTAGGGAATCAACAGTTGTCGTTATAGTTTCATCTACCATTGTTAATTTATGACTCTGCTCATTATATAAAATTTGTTCATTATTGATAAGTGATTATTCGACGAGTTTTAGCATGATGTATCGTCTAATTCTGAGCTGTTGAACCCAAACACTAGCCTTGCATGCCAATCATCAATTATCGCTCCGCTGTTGTCATTCTTCACTTTTTTAAGGTTTAAACAGTTTGAATACTGTTTTTTGAACAGGAAATCGACGTAGCTCACATTTCTAGGCTGGCTTGCGGGAAGAATTCCTGCGTCTTCAAGCTTCTTTGGGCTGACGACTGATATTATCGTTAGGTAAGGGTCGCTCTTCACATTTGGATTATTTGCAAGCCTTCCAAAAAAGCTTAGAGGCTTATAACTTTCTCCGAAGGTGTCATTTGTTATCAAGCCGACTTGTGAACTCATATACTCTGTGCTGTTGACGAATATTTCAAAAGTTGTATAGTTAAAGGTTCCAAGGGCTATTCTTGTCTCTAAGAAAGTTGTGTTGTAAGGCATTGAGAAGTATAAAGGGTCTTTTAGCCCTACAATGGATATTTCTTGTGATACATTCTTTGTTATGTTCCAAATAACATCTCGTCCGTTCAAAAAAACAGTGATTTTCATGTGTGCAGTCACTGCAAAAGCCTTTTCTTGGTCAAGCCACAAATCACTGATGCGTATGTCTATGTCGCTATACCCAAATTCATTTTTTGAAATGTTCTTGACATTATCTATCATGCTTGTTATAGTCATGTTGCCCATCAAGGGGCAGGGCCCGCCTTTTAGGGTTGCGTTCATGACGCATTCTGAAAATGACTTGTTGATATCCTTAGCATCAGAGAACGAGTGATTAGTCGAGATGAATTCTATCATGCCCTCTAAAGCCCTGTAGCCTGATATTTCTAAGCTGGTCTGAGAATATGCAATTAATGACAAGACGTAATCATTCATCGTAGTCACTCTTGACTTGTCAAGTTCGACGTCCTGATCAAAAGGGGTTATTTGGCTAGTTGCAAATATCAACGTTAAAAGCGAAGATATAATTATCGCTATGAAAGTGAATAATATTGCTTTTTTATTCATATCCATATCTTCAGCTCCGCAACGTCAGGCCCAAAATAAGTGGTTTCATTGATAATCAGGAATGATAATTTTCTGGATGTAAGCGCCATCCTGGAGT
>Ga0180009_10005154_pt1 | contig 14111 bp, 13 predicted proteins | sample OS_PC_MetaG_FD_123537 | JGI IMG/M metagenome (GOLD analysis project Ga0180009, IMG submission 123537) | Groundwater microbial communities from the Aspo Hard Rock Laboratory (HRL) deep subsurface site, Sweden - OS_PC_MetaG | ecosystem: Environmental > Aquatic > Deep subsurface > Groundwater... | reverse complement strand
GAAACTCGATCTCTACAAGGGAAATTGTCGAGTGGCGGGACGCAAATCAGACAAATCCCTTTATCGGGAAGATTTTGCAACCTTTGAGGACGACACGGTATACAGCCAGAAAGATGCCGAAGGATTTATCCGGATAAACGCCCTTAGGTTAAGAATACAAAAAATGCTGGAGCTTTAAAGTTAACGGAGATTTCTTAGCAAAATGTCTGAAAAACTCTGGGACGGCAGGTTTTCTGAAGAGACCGACAAACTCGTGGAAGCGTTCACCTCGTCCATCGAAGTAGACAAGCGGTTGTACGCGTATGATATCGAGGGCAGCATCGCCCACTGTAAAATGCTTGCCAAAACCGCCATCATACCTGAAGGGGACGCTAAAATCCTGATTTCGGGATTGCTTAAAATCAAAGCGGACATCGAAAAGGGTGATTTCCGATACGACGACAGTCTCGAAGATATTCATATGCACATCGAAAGCCGCCTCGCAGGGGATGTGGGGAAAGCTGCCCATAAACTCCATACCGCAAGAAGCCGAAACGACCAGGTCGCCCTGGATGTCAGAATGTATCTGCGGAAAGAAACCGAGAATGTCATCCGGTTACTGATCGGGCTTCGGCATGTGCTTGTGGAACTGGCCGAATCCCGGATCCGTGTGATTATGCCCGGATACACGCATTTGCAGCGGGCGCAGCCGGTATTGTTGTCTCATCACCTGATGGCCTATTATGAAATGCTGAAGCGGGATACGGAAAGATTCAGGGACGGCCTCAAGCGAACCGATGTTATGCCTCTTGGCAGTGCTGCACTGGCCGGGACCACCTATCCCATTGACCGGGAGTACACTGCCGAATTATTAGATTTTCCGAAAGTGTCCGCCAACAGTATCGATTCGGTTTCGGATCGCGATTTTATCATTGAATTTCTATCGGCATCCAGCATATGCATGGTCCATCTCAGTCGAATGGCTGAAGAATTAATTTTGTGGTCTTCCGCTGAGTTCGGTTTCATAGAATTTCCGGATGCTTTCGCCACCGGCAGCAGCATCATGCCCCAGAAGAAAAATCCGGATGTGGCGGAATTGATTCGCGGAAAATCTGGCCAGGTTTTCGGTAGTCTGATATCGCTTCTGACCATGATGAAATCGCTGCCCTTGGCGTATAACAGGGATATGCAGGAAGATAAAAAACCGCTGTTTGAAACAGTAGACACCGTAAAAGCTTGCCTTAAGATCTACATCAATCTCCTTCCGAAACTCGGAATCAAGATTGAGACCCTGCGCCGGGCCAGCAACAGCGGATATCTGAATGCCACCGATCTTGCGGATTATCTCGTTTCCAAAGGGATGAGCTTTCGTGAGGCTCACGGATGTGTGGGACGCGCCGTTTCCCATGCCATTGCCGAAAACAAAGAACTGCATGAACTGGAACTGGATGTGCTGAAGACGTTTTCGGAACGCATCGAAGGCGACGTTTTTTCGATCCTGACACCCGAAGCGATGGTGAATCGGCGGCTGTCGACCGGCGGAACAGCCACAAGCCTGGTACGGAACGCCATAAAAGCAGCAGAGACCGAATTGATCAAGGAGTCCGGGCAATCTGAAGACTTAACCATTTGAAAGGTTTATACAGAAAGATTATGAATCGATCTTATTTCAACAGGTTTTCTCGTCGTCGAAAGATTGAAGCCGTTGTTTTCGGCTTGGTATTGATTTTCTTTGCCGCGTCGTGCGGAAAGAAGGGGGATCCCTTTCCTCCCCGGGAACTGCCGCCTCCGGCGGTTGGGGATTTGGCCATGGAACGGTCGGACGATTTCCTAACCCTGACCTGGACCGTACCGACGGGAAAGAAGAGGATCGTGTCCGGTTTTGCGGGTTTTTTGGTCTATCGATCAAAAAAAGCGGTGTCTGAGGAGGCATGCAAAGGCTGCCCCATACTATTTTCGAGAGTTGCCGATGTCCCTATTTCGGGTGAAGCACCTGGTGATGCCATGACTTTTTCGGAAACCCTGGAAAAAGGCTTCCGGTATATTTATAAAGTAACGATATACTCAAAAGCCGGTCTAGTCAGCGGTGCTTCCAACTTGGTTGAGTTTACCTATTGATGCAATGCCTCAAAGATTTCCATCTGCATCCCCATACGGCTCTCCTTTCGGTGGGTTCCAACATGGGGGATAAACTTTTAAACTGCCGAAAGGGAATCGATGCTTTAACCGCCACGGGAAATTGCACACTTATTAAACGTTCGCGGTTTTATCAAACCGAGCCGGTTGACTTCAAGGACCAAGCGTGGTTTGTAAACGGCGTTTTCCAGATCCGGACCGATCTGAGCCCATGGAAGCTGTTTGAGGAAATCAAGCGGATTGAGAGAGATGCCGGCCGTAAATCTCAAACCATCCGATACGGCCCCCGGATTCTGGATCTGGATATTTTGCTCTACGATGACCAGGTCATAGAAACAGAAACGTTGACGATCCCTCATCCCAGGATGCATAAAAGGCGCTTTGTGTTGAAGCCTGTTTGTGATATAGATCCAGATATCAATCATCCTGTGTTTAAGAGAACGATGGGACAATTACTAGAGGGCCTAGATAAGACATCCCAGGAAGTGATACTGATCTCATGAGACTTTTAATCTTAGGGATACTCATATATATCTGCTACCGGTCTCTAAAATCCTGGCTCGGCCCTCACTCGGCGATAAGGCAGCCCGACAGGGGAGGCGCTGTGGAAAAAATAGACGATGTCATGGTCAAAGACCCTGTGTGTGAAGTCTATTTTCCGAAGCGGAATGGTTTCCGATTTAAGCTGGGCGGTAAAGATTTATATTTTTGCAGCAAAGAATGCCGTGATAAATTTGTTACCGCACAATCGAGCTAATGTGGTTCAGTATATTGCAGGGCCGAAGTCGAAGTTGAAATAGACCAAATTACACTGCCGAAAAAACATGCTTTCAAGACGCAAGATTAAAGAAGATTTAAGTCACCCCAACAGCTTGACCCTCTATCGCATTCTTGTGATACCGGCCATAGTGATTCTGCTCTTTTTCCCGAATCGATTTTTTACCTTCCTCTCCGCTCTTATTTTCAGCACGGGCGCCATCACTGACTGGCTGGACGGCTTTTACGCAAGGAGAAGGGGATTGGTTTCCAATTTTGGTAAAATCATGGATCCCATTGCAGATAAACTGCTGGTTTCTTCCGCATGTATCATGCTGGTATCCCATGGCTGGGTTGAGGGCTGGATTGCCTGTACTATTATTGCCCGTGAAATCGCGGTTACCGGCTTGCGCAATATTCTTATCGAAAAGGGCAAAGATGTTTCCGCCTCAACGCTTGGAAAATATAAAACCGGCTTTCAGATCGGCGCCCTCATTCCCCTGTTGATTCATTACCCCTATTTTGGAATCGATTTTCATGCCATCGGATCCGCCCTGCTGTGGGGAGCACTTTTGTTTACCGTCTGGTCCGGAGCGGATTATTTCATACGGTTTAGAAAGCTGTTAACGTCTTGATCCGGCCAAGGTCATTTACTATTGACAGAAGAACGGAGAATCGATAAAGATACCTCCCATCTGAGCGGGAATAACTCAGTGGTAGAGTGCGACCTTGCCAAGGTCGAAGTCGCGGGTTCAAATCCCGTTTCCCGCTCCATTCTTTTTGGCGGCATAGCCAAGTGGTAAGGCGACGGTCTGCAAAACCGTTATTCCCCGGTTCAAATCCGGGTGCCGCCTCCATTCTGAATTAAAGGATTTGTAACGATTTCGATATGTTGCAAGCCCTTTCTTGTTTTTTCATTTGAATATATATTCTGCAATAGATATCACAGAAAGCACGTTTCTTTGGCCACAAGCTCCCATCAAAAGCCCAGACACATAAGATCGGCTTTTCATCCCAGGGCGTATATCCAGGGGCCCCATTCTATTATACAATCGGAAAATATTTTTTGAAAATGACCGCTTGTTTCTCTAAGAAAAATGTGTTCTTTTAATATTTTCGGTTGGGCGGACAAATGACGGAGAATTCGAAGATGAAAAAAGTGCTGGAGGGTGTTCGTGTACTGGATCTGACTCAATATCTGTCCGGACCGCAGGCAACCTTGCTGCTTGCCGGTTTAGGGGCGGAGGTTATCAGAATCGACAACCCTGCTGCAAGGGACCCGGTGGCGGAAAGCCCCCCTTTTGTGGGACCGGAAGGCGTGTCCATGCAGCGCCGGACGGATAAAGACATCGGAATATTCTATTTAAAGCGCGCCCGCAACAAAAAGGCCATTACCCTCAATCTGAAATCCCGGAAAGGCAAAGATCTTTTTTGCAGACTGAGCGAGGACGCGGATGTCCTGGTCGAAAATTTTTCAGTGGGTGTAACCGAACGCCTGGGTATTGACTATTCGTCACTGAGCAGACGGAACCGTTCTCTCATTTATTGCTCGGTGACCGGCTACGGATCCACCGGACCGGACGCCGGGCTGAAAGGATATGATTCGGTGGCCCAGGCGGCTTCAGGCTTAATGAATCTCACCGGATTTCCGGACGGTCCCCCGATGAAGGCGGGCTCTGCTTTGGCCGACAGCGTCGGCGGTGTTTTCGGTTTCGGGGGCATCATGGCCGCCTTATACCACCGGGAGCGAAGCGGTGAGGGACAGCACGTCGACATTTCAATGGTGGATTGCCTGTTTTCACTGGTATTTGATGAGCCGCTCGACTGCTATGAGCAATTGGGTCTCCCGCCGCGTATGGGAAACCGGATCATGCGACTCTCACCGTTCAATTCATATCCGACGGAAGACGGCTGGATCGTTATCGCCACCGGTACAACCGCTCAATGGCACACCGTACTCCGGGCTATTGAGCGGAAGGATCTCATCGATGATGCCCGCTATAAAGAGATGTCCGACCGCCTGATCCATAACGATGAGGTCGATGCCCTTATCACCGAATGGACGAAAGCGCGCAAAACAGCGGAGGCCGTCGATTACCTTCGGGAAGCCGGTGTCATATGCGGGCCCGTGCGGACCATCGAAGATATCAAGGCATCCCGACATATGCAGGCTCGCGGGATGCTGCCGACGTTGCAGCATCCGCTGATAGGGGATATACCGGGGTTGCATGCCCATGGATTCCCCATACACTTTTCCAAAACACCCGGTGGCTACGACCGCCCCGCCCCGCTCTCCGGGCAGCATAATAAAGAGATCTATTGCGGCTTGCTGGGGCTTTCCCCGGATGAACTGGTCGATCTTAAAAATGAAGGCGTCATCTGACCGATTCCAACGGCGTATGGTTATTGAATCCCTTTTCTCCAACTAAACAGGAGCCGCCATGACCGAGACGAAACGAGTTCTGGAAACCGGCATTGAGATACGGCCGACATACACCCCGGAAGATAGCAAGGCCCTGGATGCTGAAAAAGATATCGGAAGCCCCGGTGAATACCCCTACACCCGGGGTATTCATAAAACCATGTATCGGGACCAATTATGGTCGATGAGGCAGTACTCCGGGTTCGGGACGCCGAAGGACTCCAATCAAAGGTACAAATACCTGCTCGACCAGGGCCAAACCGGCTTAAGCGTGGCACTGGATCTTCCCACGCAAATGGGCCTGGACCCGGATGACGCCATGTCGTTGGGAGAGGTCGGGCGGGTGGGGGTTTCCATCAGTACGCTTAAGGATATGGAAACCCTTTTTGAGGGGCTGCCCCTTGACGGCGTTACCACCTCGTTTACAATCAACGCTACTGCAGCGATGCTGCTCGCAATGTATCTCTGCGTGGCTGAGAAGCAGGGGGTTGCGTTTGAGAAGATCGGGGGAACCATTCAGAATGATATTTTAAAGGAATACGTGGCAAGAGGGGCATGGATCTATCCGCCCGACTTTTCGCTTCGCTTAATCGTCGACACCATAGAATACTGCACAAAGCACGTACCGCGGTTCAACCCCATCAGCATTGCAGGTGCTCATTTTAAGGATGCAGGCTGTACCTGCGTTCAGGAGGCTGCGTTCACGCTGGCTGACGCAATCGAATATATCGAAGCGGTTTTGGATCGCGGCCTGAATATCGATGAATTTGCTCCGAGATTGAGCTTTTACTTCTATACCCACAGCAATTTTTTTGAAGAAATCGCTAAATACCGGGCGATGAGAAAACTTTGGGCAAAATATCTGCGGGAAAGATTCAATGCCCAAAATCCCCGATCCTGGTTATTTCGCTTCGGAGTGGTTTGCGGCGGCAGCACCCTGGTACCCCAGCAACCCGAGGTAAATGCCATCAGGGTTGCGTATCAGGCGCTTGCCAGTGTTTTGGGCGGCGTGCAGTCCATGTTCACCTGCGCATGGGACGAACCCTTTTCGATACCCACGGAAGAAAATGCCAGGCTGGCCCTGAGAACCCAGCAAGTGCTGGGGTATGAAACAGGCGTTGCGGACACGCCTGATCCGCTTGGCGGTTCCTATTTTGTCGAGTCTCTCACCAAGGAGATGGAAGACAAGATTAGTGAACTGATAACAAAAATTGAATCAAGGGGCGGTATGGTCAAATCCATCAAAGAAGGGTTTATCCAGAGGCAGATTATGGAAGAGGCGCAAAAGAAAGAAAAACGGATAAGCTCGGGCGAGGCGGTGGTGGTGGGGGTCAATCGATTTATCATTGATGAGGAAGAAAGGGAATTAACGCTGCATGAATACAATGAGAATGTGGCAAAAGAGCAGATCGAATCGTTGAACGAGGTCCGCAGCATGCGGGACAACGGTAAAGTGGAAAAGCATCTCGGGCAGCTGAGAGCTGTTGCAAAAAGTGATGAAAATTTAATGCCCCACTTGATCGAGGCTTTCAGGGACTACGTCAGCCTGGGCGAGGTCTGCCGGGTATTCAAAGAAGAATTCGGAACCTTTCAGCAGCCGACGATTATTTAACTTGATGCTATAGGAATTTCCTTTTTTGGACGCAGATAAACGCAGATTTTTAAGATAAATAAAGAAAGATTATATCTGCGTATTTCAGCGAAAATCCGCGTCCTATTTAACTTGATATTTGACTTCCAAACTGGACATGAGGTGAATAATGACCGCGGAACGGAAGAAGAGAATCCTGATTGCGAGTCCCGGGCTGGACGGACATGACAGAGGGGCAAAAGTGGTGGCCTACGCATTGAAAGATGCCGGGATGGAAGTCATCTATTTGGGGATCCATCGTACAACCGAAGAAATTGTAATCGCTGCGTTGGAAGAAGACGTAGACTTTGTGGGATTGAGCATGTTGTCAGGGGCGCATCTGATATTAACGGAGCAGATCCTGAAAATGATGGAAAAATATCGGATCGGCGACATCCCATTGGTGATCGGGGGTACGATTCCCAAAAAAGACGTGACGAGATTGAAAGAACTGGGAGTCGCCTTTGTTTTCCCAACCCAGACCCCATTGGATAAAATTATCTCTGAACTTGAGGAATATCATTAAGCGTCTCGGAAATTCTACAACCTATTGATATTATGTTTTTAATTGACACTCAACATTGCAGTGCAACATGGAATAGTGGAATTATGGAATAATGGAATATTGGGGATAAAAGCGGAAAAGATCTTTTTTATAAAATCGATAGAATTCATTTAAACCCATCATTCCAGTGCTCCAATATTCCAGTATTCCAATAGTGAGCGAAGCGAACTAAGTTCGCTTTAGGAGGAACCGGCGAAATGACACAATCCTTTAAAAATATAAAAGTTGAGATAGACAGCAAAGTTTGCATTGTTACCATAAATCGACCGGAGCGGAAGAATGCCATGGATGTCGACACATTTATGGAACTGAGCGATATGGTTGATCAGATTGAACATAATGATGAGATCCTGGCGCTTATATTAACAGGGCATGGCGATGAATCATTCAGTTCGGGGGGAGATTTAAAATACTTAAAAACCCTCGATACGCTCCATAAGGGAAGGGAGATGTCCTCTGTTTGCGGAAATGTGCTCGATCGAATCGAGGGACTTGACATTCCGGTAATAGGGGCAATTAATGGATATGCTTTCGGGGGTGGATGCGAATTGGCACTGGCGTGCGATTACAGGATCGCTTCAAAAGAGGCAACCTTCGGATTTCGTCAGATCACCATGGGGATCATGACATCATGGGGCGGTGGAAAACGGCTGGTTCGAACGGTCGGGAAGTCGAAGGCGCTTATGCTGCTGTTGACCGGAGACGTCATTTCGGCAAAAGAGGCTCTTGATTTGGGCTTTGTCGATCTGCTCGTCGAAAAGAATGAGGTATTGCCTTTCGCAAAGGAGCTGGGCGGAAGGATTGTTAAAAATGCGCCGTTGTCCATTCGCTTCATCAAAAAGTTCATAAATTCCTGTGTCGACATGTCGGGAAGAGACGCAAATCTGTTGGAAACGGAGTTGTTTTCGATTCTTTGGGGTTCTGAAGATCATAATGAAGCGGTGGAGGCTTTTTTTGCTAAAAGAGAAGCCCGGTACAAGGGTCAGTGATTTAACTTGATAGTATAGAAATTCCTTTTTTGGACGCTGATTAACGCAGATAAGCATTTGATACTGGATACTCGATACTGGATACTTGATAAACGGTATGATCTTTCATTCGTTTTATCAATTTGGACAGTAATAAAATATCGAGCATCGAGCATCAAGAAACGAGTATCGATTGCGATTTATCTGTGCATATCTGCGTAGATCTGCGTCCTAATTTATTATCCTGCCTTAAGGTAACCTGCCCGCACAATCACCGCCAAAAGTTCAAATCGTCATACAGCGCGATGAGAAAAAATTGACGCTTTTTGGAGATTTGGGCCGGTCCTGTAACCTGTTGGTAATTCATGAAAAGACCGAAATGCCTTTCCCTCAATGGATTTCGCAGGATGCGGAACGCAAGAATATCAATTGGCACAAAAGTTGCAAACTAATTAGTCAAGAATTTCCAGGAGTTGGAGGTGATGCGGGTGCGGATGCGAATGAGAAAACTTGCTATCAGCTTGATACTGCTAAGCGTAACTGCGGTAAATACCGGATGTGTCGGAATTTTCGCGGCTGGAGTCGTTACCGGAGCGGGGCATTATATCAAATATTCCATGGATTGCGTCGCCTCCCGCACCTTCATGGGCGATCTTCAGTATGTGACCTCTGCCTCCATTGACGTCCTGAAGGAGATGAAAATAAAGATTGACACTGTGGAGCGTCATGAGGAAGGCGCACAAATATTTGCAGAAACAAAGAATTTACGCATCCGGGTAACGCTGGATCCGATCAGCGACAATACGACCAAAGTGTCTATAGATGTATCCAAGTATACGGTACTGAAAGACAAAGCTACAGCCAGTGCAATTATTTCACGAATCAACATTTTTTTGACGGAGACAGACAGAAGTCTGGCGAAAAGAAATATATGATTCAACACATTGTTATGAAACGAAAAGAATGGTTAAGGATCGGGCGGTGTTTGCCGTCGATTCCGTTAGAGGGGATAGCCCATGGCCGAGATGATGAGCACAGCGTATGACAGACATCATATTTCTGAACCCGATATGGAGGAACAACAATTTCATAGTGTGGAATTTCATGTTGATGGGCTCCAGCTTCTATATCAATCCAAGGTCTGGAGCAATGGTACGGATCCTATGTTTACACTGGTTAAAGAGGATTCCGATGTTTTAAATCGGATCCAAGTCGGGGATATTTTGAATATGAAATTCTATTCATCCGATGGATACTGCCCGCCCAAAGATCTTGAAACCGAAATAAAACATATCACCAAAGACACGCGGGGACGGTTTAAAGGACACTTCCTTGTGGGGCTTGCCATCGTCTCAAACCGTTATCATTATGCTCCGAACACTCCTTTTTCGATAACCGATTGATCATTTGCCGTATATTATGTAACCTTAAACTGTACGGGTTGGATTCCGTTTTCTGATATCCGTTAACGACAACCGGTTGAACTATTATGAGCAGTGAAGGAGCCGATACCGATTTTTCGATTCACCATCTGAGAGAAATCTCCACATGGGTTTCTTCGGTCCAAGATTTGGACCAGGTTCTGGAACTCATTATTGAGACGGCAACCCAAATGATGAATGCAAAGGCAAGCTCTCTGCTGCTTGTGGACCCAAAGAGCAGACGCCTTTATTTTAAGGTTGCCACCGGAGACAAAAAAGATGATGTGAAACAATTTGAAATGGAATTGGGGCAGGGGATTGCAGGCCATGTGGCAATGACCGGAGAGCCGTTGTTGATTCCGGATGTCCGGAAAGATCCGCGCTGGTATAAGGAGATCAGTGAATCAATCGGTTTCAAGACACGTTCCATAGCTTGCGTTCCGATGAAAATAAAAAATGAGATCATCGGTGTTGTAGAGATAATCGATAAGACCGACGGAAAGTCCATCCGAAAATCGGACATCAAGCTATTGACGGTTTTTGCCGAGCTGGCAGCCATGGCCATCGGCAGCGCCCGGAAGTTTGCCCATGCAAAACGAGAATTAAAAACCCTTAAAGAGGAGCTTGGTTCAAAGTATCAAATTATCGGGGATAGCCAACCCCTTAGAAAGGTCATTTCCGATGCGTTCAAAGTGGCAAACTCAAAAACTTCCACCCTTATCGTGGGAGAAAGCGGGACAGGAAAAGAACTGCTGGCAAGATTGATTCATCGGGGAGGCAGTCGAAAAGACGGACCCCTGGTGGTGTTGAACTGTGCGGCGCTTCCGGAAACCTTACTGGAAGTCGAATTGTTCGGCCATGAAAAGGGCGCCTACACCGGTGCCATCGATCGTAATATCGGAAAATTCGAATTGGCGGACGGGGGCACCATATTTCTCGATGAAATCGCAGAAATGAGTCCGGGGATGCAGGCCAAATTACTCCGTGTGCTTCAGGAGGGCGTGTTTTATCGGGTGGGCGGAAATCGACCCATTTATGTGGATGTCCGCGTCATCGCAGCAACCAATAAAAACATTGCGCATGAAATCACAGAGAGGCGATTTCGAGAGGATCTGTACTACCGGCTGAATGTGGTTCAGATTCATATGCCTGCCTTAAGAGATAGAAAAGAGGACATCCCGCTTATATCCGAGCATTTCCTGGAAGTTTTCAGCAAAGAGCGAGGGTTGTCAAAGGTATCCCTGTCTAAAAAAGCCGTCAAAAAGATGGTCGCCTATCATTGGCCGGGGAATGTTCGTGAACTCAGGAATGCCTTGGAGCGGGCTGTGGTATTAGGAAACGGCAAGGAAGTGTTGCCGGACGATTTGCCGATTATGAATTCCCAACCGAAATATCCCGGTATGCAAACCGGACTTTCGCTGCGGGAAGCATTGGATACATTCAAAAAGGAATTTATCAAGATCAATCTGAAGCATTCCAATGGCAGCCGAAGCAAGGCGGCAAAGGTTATGGGTATTCAAAGAACCTATCTCTCAAGCCTTATATCCAAATATGACCTGCAGGATATGTAGCATCGCTCAATTAAGGTCGTGCTGCCGACTCTCTATCGAACAATCTTCCCACTATCGTGAGATGTTTTCTCTCCTCTGAAGCGATTTGATACAACAATTTCCGGTTATCTTCTTCTCTGTAAACCGGAGTTCGATCTATTCCGGGTGGCAGGATAACCGCATTTGGGATATAGGTATTTCGTATTATACACAAAAAGATTTGGAAGGGTTTCAGGTGTCAGGTTTCGGGTGTCAGGAGTGTCTTTTCTGAAACCCGACACCTGAAACCTAATTCCCCTAATATGTGTTAGTCTTCAATCCCCAAAGGATTATTGCTGAACACGAAATTCAAATGCGGATACCCTGTTCCGGGTGGCTTTACCCGTTGACAAACAACGGATCTCCGCGTAATTTAAAAACCTTTGTAAGGTACGAATATTCGTTATAAATCTATCCGGAGGAGATGTTTTGATGATGAACTGGAATTTTCCTTATCGTTCACAAACGATGCCGGTAATGGCAAAAAATATCGTTGCGACCTCTCAACCCCTGGCAACCCAAGCAGGCGTTCAGATGCTCCAGAAGGGGGGGAATGCGGTGGATGCGGCATTGGCCACCGCCATTACGCTTACGGTGGTTGAGCCTACAAGCAACGGAATCGGAAGCGATGCCTATGCCATCATCTGGGATGGCCGAAAGCTCCATGGTATCAACGGTTCCGGTCGGTCTCCGAAAAAGTGGTCTTATGAGAGATTCGCCAAATATGAGGCGATGCCCAAGTTCGGATGGGATGCGGTGACTGTTCCGGGGGCCGTATCTGTCTGGGTAGCGCTTTCCGAGCGATTTGGAAAGCTTCCGTTCGAAGATCTTTTTGAACCGGCGGTCCGGTATGCAACCGGCGGTTTTCCGGTGTCACCCATCACCGCACTTCGTTGGAACGATGCCGCTGAGCGATATAAAGATTTTTCCGGTTTCTGCAAAGCCTTTCTTCCCGGCGGCCGGGCACCGAGAGCCGGAGAGATATTCAAATGTGAAGATCAGGGAAAGACCCTTAAGGAAATTGCCGATACCCGGGGAGCCTCTTTTTATCAGGACCGACTGGCGGAAGCAATGGCGGAAGCAGCCGAATCTGATGGAGGCGTATTGACCGTTGAAGATCTGTCTTCTCACCAAAGCGATTGGGTTGAACCCATCGGAATGGATTATCGGGGCTACCGCCTTCATGAGATTCCCCCCAACGGGCAGGGGATAGCTGCACTCATCGCCCTTGGAATTCTCGGTCATTTTGACCTGTCTTCTCATCCGGTGGATTCCGTTGATTCCATCCACTTGCAACTTGAGGCGATGAAGCTGGCTATTGCCGATATCAAGCAGCACCTTGCCGACCTCGAACATATGCAGGTTACGCCGCAGAATCTACTCGATCCGGATTATTTGTCCGGTCAGGCCGCACGGATCGAAATGAGCCGTGCCCAGTTTCCGGAATCCGGAATTCCCTTGGACAGAGGTACCGTATATTTAACGGCCGCAGATGAAAGTGGAATGATGGTATCTTTCATCCAGTCCAATTACATGGGATTCGGATCCGGTATCGTGGTTCCGGAAACCGGAATAGCCCTGCAAAACCGCGGATATGGGTTTACCTTAGAGAAAGGCCATCCCAATCAGGTGGACGGAAACAAACGTCCCTATCAAACGATTATCCCGGGGTTTGTGACCAAAGAAGGTCAGCCGGTGATGAGTTTCGGAGTGATGGGAGGCCACATGCAGGCCCAAGGGCATGTTCAGATGATGACCCGTATCTTTGACTACGACCAAAATCCACAGACCGCCTCTGACGCACCGCGCTGGCATCTCTTGGAACATCAACAGCGGGTTGCGATTGAACCCGGTCTCTCAACAGATTTTCTGGAGGGGTTGACAGCCAGGGGGCATTCTCTAGAATTGGATGCGCCGGAATCGCTGTTCGGTGGCGCACAGCTTATATATAAAATGGGTGATCATTACGTTTCCGGGTCCGATCACAGAAAAGACGGCTGTGCCATAGGGTTTTAAAATTGGACATGTATCTGTTCGGTTATGAGCCGTATAATAAAAATAATTACGATTGCCTTGCTTCTCGTCCTCGGTGTGTTGTGCGGTGTCGTGGCAGGCGTTTTTATTGCCCTGACCCGTGACCTTCCACAGATTCAGTCCCTGGAAAGTTTCAAACCTTCCGCCGTGACGCGAGTATATTCATCCGACAAAGTTCTGCTATCCGAACTCTATGCGGAAAAACGCCATCCGATTTCCATTCAATCCATGCCGCCTCATCTTAAGGCCGCTTTGGTTGCTACGGAGGATCGTAACTTTTATCGCCACAGCGGTGTGGATTTAAGGGGTGTATTTCGAGCCTTGGTCAAAGATTTGTCGACCGGCCAATTTGCCGAAGGGGCCAGTACCATTACCCAGCAACTGGCGAAAACACTCTTTCTCACCCCCCAAAAGACGATCGTTAGAAAAATCAAGGAAGCGTTTCTCGCATTCCAACTTGAACGGCGATATACCAAAGATGAAATCCTCGAATTTTATATGAATCAGGTTTACTTCGGCAGCGGGGCATACGGCGTGGAGTCCGCAGCCCGGCTGTTTTTCGGTAAGTCGGTTAATGATCTAACCTTATCCGAGAGCGCCCTGATTGCCGG
>Ga0180009_10005153_pt1 | contig 14113 bp, 9 predicted proteins | sample OS_PC_MetaG_FD_123537 | JGI IMG/M metagenome (GOLD analysis project Ga0180009, IMG submission 123537) | Groundwater microbial communities from the Aspo Hard Rock Laboratory (HRL) deep subsurface site, Sweden - OS_PC_MetaG | ecosystem: Environmental > Aquatic > Deep subsurface > Groundwater... | reverse complement strand
CACCCGAACGATGAATTTTTCAACCGTCTTGATGATTTCGTCCAGATCCACGGGCTTGCGTTCGCTGACCTGCTTTCTGCTGAACAGGAGGAGATCCTTGGTAAGACGGGCGGCCCGGTCCGCGCCTTCGAGCATGTGTTCGATGTTCAACCGCTGGGGGTCGTCTTGGGACATGGACATGAGAGTCAACTGGCCATAACCGATGATGGCCATGAGAATGTTGTTGAAGTCGTGGGCCACCCCTCCGGCCAGGGTGCCGATGGACTCCATCTTCACCGCGTGCCGCACCCGGTTTTCCAGGACTTTGTGTTCGGTGATGTCCAGGCAGGACCCGATATAGCCCGCAAAGGCGTTGGCTGCATCATAGCGCGGTTGGCCCTGGTCAAGGAGCCAGCGGTATTCGCCGTCGTGGCGACGCAACCGGTATTCCATAACGAACGGTTGCCGGGATTCGAAAGACTCATTGTATCTTTGCAGGAAAAGCGTCAGGTCATTTGGATGCACCCCCGCTGTCCAGCCGCTGCCCAGTTCTTCCGTCATGGCGCGGCCGGTAAAGGTCAGCCAGGGCTGGTTGAACCAGGTGCAGCCCTTGTCGAGGCCGGACATCCAGATCAGGGCGGGCGAGGTATTGGCAACCGTGGCGAAGAGCTGTTGGGATTCGCGCAAAGCCGCCTCGTTCTTCTTGCGCGCGCTGATGTCGCGCACCATGGCCCACATCCCGGCAGGGAGCCCTTGGTCGTCGCGGAGCAGGTAGGTTTTGAGCTCGATGGGAAATACAGAGTTATCTTTTCTGATGTATTCTTTCTCATAGAGTTCCGAGGAACCGGAGAGCATAATCTGGGTCTCAATCAGTTGCTGCTCGAAGGCATGCCATTTTTCCGGAGTCAGGTCACGATAGGTCAGGCGCAGGACCTCTTCTTCCGAATAATCCAGCATATCCAGAAAGGTGCGGTTCACCCTGATGATTTCCCCGGACATGGTGGTCTGTACGAAACCGTCGGTCATGCTTTCGTACAGATGCTGGTACCGGGTCTCGCTTTCGGCGAGCGCGGCCAGGGTGTTATGCTGTTGCCGGAAAAAAGCCGCGCGCTGCCGCTGCCGGACAAAGGCTGCCACCGCGCCGAGGCCGAAAAGCAGAAGGGCGATCAAGCCGCTTATTGTCCATAAGCCATTTCGCAGCGGGGCATATGCTTCCGAGGTATTTATTTTGCTCACCAGAAACCAGGGGGAATCCGGGACAGGCCGCAAGTCGGCGATTACTGCTTTGCCGAGATAATCAAAACCTGTGACGATTCCGGTCTGGCCGAGCACGGCTCGAACTGCGGGAATATCGGTTCTGGTCAACGGAAACCGCAGATTCAGGGCTGTGTTTTTTTGAAATCTGAGCTCGTTAAGAAAAACAACCTCCTGCCCTTCTCTGCGGACTAGCAGGGATTCCGCTGTCAGGCTGGGTACGGGCCAGCGCTGGATAAAAGGATACAGGTACTGTTCCGGGTTGATGCGCAAAGAGAGCATGCCCAGTGGCTGGTTGCCGTTTTTCCGGTCAAGAACAGGGATGCTTACAGCAAGGTACACCTGCTGATCAGAGTCGTTCCGGAAAAAATCTGAAAATTCCACTTGCCCGGACTGCAGAATTTCGGACAAATTTTTCAGCTCGCCCCCGCTGGCCGGAGGCAGATTCATAGGCGCGGATAGCCGGGTTGCTCCGTTGGCGTCGATGAAGCGCACTCTGTCATATTGATAATGCGCTTGGAGTTTGTTCAGTCGATTTTGGAGTATCCGGCTATTGCTCGTATCTTCGGGGTGTTCCAGGTAACGGCGGACAAGGGAGATAAGCGCCTCGTTGTCAAAGAGGAAGCCGCCATCCCCCAAACGTTCTTTTCGGAACTGGATCAACTGATTTACTTTCAGTTCCGCGATGGCGGAAAGCTGGCGCTCCACTTCAACATGGTGGCTGCGCTCGTAACTCCGGTAGGCGAGAAACCCGCCGATAACGATGCTTGCCGCAAGGAGCGAAAAAAACAGCAAAAGGACGAGCGGGAAGCGGGCCTTTCCTTTGTTCCGGCGGGATGTGGGAATAGCTTCCTTCATGTAATAATGATGGCATAAAGTGTGTGGCAATGTCAACTGGTGCCGGGTGGGGATGCATTTTGCAGCGGCCTGATTATGGGGTGAATTCCTCGTTCAGGTCAGGCAATTCGATGGTCACGTCCCGCAGGGCATGGGTTTGGCAGGAAAGCCGCCATCCTGCGGCAATCAATGTGTCTCCGAGGCGGGCTTGTTCAGCACTCCGCACCGGACTCAAATGTTGAGCGTTTTCCAGTACCCGGAACCGGCAGCGGCCGCAGGCTGCTTTGCCGCCGCAGAGGGTCTGAATGGGGATATTCTGCATCAGGTAGTTGTTGAGCAGGCTGAAGGCCGGGTTGACCGTTATGCTGAGGGAACGGTTTTTGATGAACACTGTCGGCTGGTTCGGCATGGTGGCTCTGTGTATACGGCTTAGGAGAGAGAGAGGGAAGGCTGTGGGGCACGCAGGGTGAGAACGGCGATCTCTCCGGGGCAGTTGAAGCGCAGCGGCGCGCCGGAAGCTCCGACTCCCCGGCTGGTGAAGCCCTGCATGCCCTGGTAATGCCAGGTTCCGCTTGCGGTGAAACGCGGGGCGCGGCTGTTGGTATAGATTGGCATGCCCGAAGCAAGGCAGATCTGGCCGCCGTGGGTATGGCCGCAGAGGTACAGGGATGTCTGGTGCCGGGCTGCCTCTGTGTAAGCCTCGGGGGAATGGGCGAGAAAGATGCTGAAGGCGTTGGGGGGTACGGTGCTGAACGCCTTGGCCGTATCGTGGGTTTTGTAATAGTTGGGGTCGTCGATGCCCACCAGCCAGAGGCTTTCTCCGTTTCGGTCGATGCGGATGGCATCGTTGACCAGCATCAGTATCCCAGCCTCCTCGAAATCCGGAACCATTTCGATGCAGTCGTGGTTGCCCAGCACCCCGAAGATTCCGTGCGTTGCCCGGATATGCGGTAGCAGGCGGCGAAGCTCCCTGAGACATGGAGCGATGGGACCGTAAGTTTCCATGCGGATATCACCGCCGATCAGACAGAGGTCGAAGCGCCGGTCTCCGAGACGTTCGAGGACACGGTCGGCCAGCCCCGGCAATCCGTCCAGATGCAGGTCGGTGAGCAGCAGGATGGTAAAATCCTCAAAAGGTTTCGGCAGTTCAGGGCAGGGGATAACGTGTTCGGTCAGCTCCGGCATGAGAGCATTGGCAAAACCCTTGTTGTATTGTCCCAGGAGCCGGAAAACGGTGGAGACTAAAACCCGGTTGTAGATAAGTGAAGAAAGATTGAACAGTACATGCCAGCGGGCCAGGGGCTGGTGGCAGGACCGCCATTCGCGCAGCCGCACCGTGGAGCGGATAAAGCGGGGGTAGTTTTCCATGGGAGGCTTGAAGAGGATATATTTCCAGAACCACGCTCCGGCATGGGCCACCGGCACGAAGATAACAAGGGCCAGAGGCGCTGCCCAGAGAGGTGCCTGCATCCGGCTGCCCAGGTACAGGGCTGGTAGCAATGCCTCGAAAATCTGGTCCAGCCCGAATACGGATTCGCCGCTGGCAAGACCCATCCGCCGTTTGATGAAACTGGAAAGCAGATCGCCGATCATGAGCAGGGTTGCGGCAAAAAACGCTGTTTGCCAGGAAACCCCAAGCAGGGGAAAAGTCAAGGTCCCGCCGATGAGGCTGGCTGTGATCCCCCGGATGGTTTTATGGGGGCCGAACAGCGGCTTGTTGTCAAACCAGAGGCAACCGTTGTCCACGGGGCGGGCCAACCGGTCGCCCAAGGCAACGCTGGCCAGGGGAGGCAGCAGGTTTCCCCAGAAGAGGAAAAAAAGAATTGTGATGGCGTCGATCATTTGTGAAGGATCCGTGAAAACTCAGAGGTTTCTTTAAACAGGTGCTTCGACAGGCTCAGCACGAACGGATGTTGTCTTAATAAATTGGTATTCCGCTCGTGCTGAGCCTGTCGAAGCACCTGTTGGGGTAGAATTTCGAGTTGTTGCGCGGCCATCGTACATTTCCTGGGGATTCAGCGCAGGGGCGGGTTGAAATAGCCGAAACGCAATCGGGGAAAGCGTTTTTTCAGTTCACGCAGCCAGGCGCGGATGCCCATGGGCTCCCCGCCTTCCTTAAATTCCAGGGACTCAAAATACCAGTCCGGATCCATGTTGAGGTTTCTGAGCTGAAGAAAATCAGGGTGGTATTCACCGATCAATTCACACAGGGCGGCAAACTCTGCGGGGTCATCGGTGAAGCCGGGCAGGATGAAATAATTGAGCGAGACAAAACGGCCGTGCTGCTTCATGATCCGGATCGACTGCTTGACCGAATCAAACGTGAAACCCTTGGGCCGATAATAGCGCTGGTGATAAATAGTCTGGGCGCTGTTCATGCTGACCCGCAGGCTGTCCAAACCCGCATGGGCCAGACGGTCCACGGCTTGAGGCAGGGAGGCGTTGCTGTTGAGGTTGATGGTGCCGAGATCGGTCTGTTTGCGGATCAGCAGGATCGCCTTTTCAATGGTGTCGGCCTGGAGCAGGGGTTCGCCCTCGCAGCCCTGACCAAAGCTTGCCACTCCGCCCTTGACCGCTTTGAGATGGGGTACTGCGATCTCGGCAATTTCTTTGGGCGTTGGCACAAAATTGATCCGGTCCTGGGTGGAGGGACAGCAGCCCGAGGGCTGGAGCGAGATGCAGCCGATACATTGGGCGTTGCACACCGGCGAGGTTGGCAGGGGCGCTTCGAATTTCCGCAGGAAGTAGTTGATTGCGGCCGGGCAGCGGTAGGTGAGGCAGCATTTGCCCAGGTGCTGAATAAGCCGATTCTGCTCGTGCTGCCTGAGCCACTGTTCGGTGCGGCGCACAAGTTTTTCCGGTTGGAAGCGGTCCATCTCCTGACGGCGGTCCGGGTCGCTGCGGAAAGCGCTGACCCAGAAACGGCCGTTGAGCCAGCCCACGGCGGTATAAGCAAAAAGCGGCAAATGGGGCAGGTCGTTGCCGGGCTTTTCAAATCCGGCCCAATGGATGGCGGTGTGGGCCGGAGCCATGAAGGCCGCCACCGCCTGGATTCCCGCCGCCGGGTCAAGCGGATTCTCCGCCACCAGAAGCGGCTCGCCGGTTTCCGGGTCGATGCCTACCGGCAGGCGGCCCGGCAGCACGAAGACATCGCTGCCCTCGGGCAGGGGGATAAGATCTTCAAGCACTGGCCGGGAAAAATGGCTGCCGCTGCGGCCCGCCATGTCGAGTTCGGGATAATCCGTGATCTCGCTCGCGGCGTTGGCAAAAACTAGGCTGGGTATTCTGTCGGGGTGTCGGGTCGGCATCACGGGCTGTCTGGCTGGAATTATTCTGACTGATAGTTTTTCCTATCCTAGAACAGTTTTTAGTGATGAACAACCAGAGTTCTTTCTCCTTTGTTCTTTTCCGATGGACAGCAGAGCTTCTCCCGGAGGATAATCAGGCAAAAACCTGTTGAGTTTCTGTAATAATTGTGTATTTTGTCCCACTTGATTTCAGCAACAGGTTGTTCAGGAAATGAAACAATTGGGACGTCTTGATCGGCAACAACGAAGCGGTTCCTAATCTCCGAGGAGGATATCAGATGCAGCAGGCAACGGAAGACAAACCCTGGAGTATCGACAGGGCCCGGGAGCTGTATGGTATTGCCCGTTGGGGATTGCGCTATTTTGATATCAACGTCAAGGGGCAGGTGATCGTCTCTCCGCTTAAGGAACAGGGCGGCTCCATTGCCATTGTCGACGTGATCCGGGAGGCGGTGGAGCAGGGGTTGCATTTTCCCATGCTCATCCGGTTTCACGATCTGCTGCGCAACCGGGTGGAGCGAATCAACAAGGCCTTCAACGACGCCATTGTCGAGCTTGAGTATAAATCCATCTACCGCGGTGTGTATCCCATCAAGGTCAATCAGCTGCGGGAAGTGGTCGAAGAGATCATCGATGCGGGTAAGCCCTTCCATCATGGCCTCGAGGTCGGCTCCAAGCCGGAACTCTACGCGGCTCTGGCATTTCATGAAGACAGGGAAAGCCTGATCATCTGCAACGGTTACAAGGATTCCGTATATATCAAGACCGCGCTCTTGGGCCGCAAGCTGGGCAAGAAGATTATCCTGGTGGTGGAAAAGGTCGAGGAAGTCACCAATATCATCCGCTATGCCAAGGAGTTGAAGGTGGAGCCGATGATCGGCCTTCGGGTCCGCTTGATGAGCGGCGGCAAGGGCAAGTGGGAGAAATCCACCGGCGAGGACGCCAAGTTCGGGTTGTCCACCCAGGAAATTCTTCAGGTTTCCGATTTGCTTAAAGAAGCCGACCTTGCCGATTGCCTCAAGCTCGTTCACTTCCACAGCGGCTCCCAGATCCCCGACATTCTCACGATCAAGAAGGCGGTGCGGGAAGGGGCCATGTTTTATGCCAAGATCAGGCAGATCGGCCATGCTCTCGAATATATCGATGTGGGCGGGGGCTTAGGCGTGGATTACGACGGCAGCCGCACCACGTTTCATTCGTCCATCAACTATTCCCTGAACGAATACGCCAGAGACATTGTCCACAATATCATGGATGTCTGTGATTCCCAGGGGATTGAGCACCCGGTGATCATCAGCGAATCGGGCAGGGCCGTGGTGGCGCATCATTCGGTGCTGGTGGTGGAGACCTTTGGCGACATCAAGAAGATGGAGCATGCCAAGGAACCGGCCAAGCCGACCATCAGTCACAAACTGGTGGAGGACGGTTGGTACAATTACACCCATGTCAATCCCAGCAATCCGCTGGAGGCGTATCACGACGCCCAGCATAACAAGGAAGAGACCCAGATTCATTTTGAGTTGGGACTCATCGGCCTGGAGGTGAAGGCCGAGGTGGAAAAACTTTTCTGGCTCACCGGCGCCCGGGTGCTTGAACATTTCAAGAATGCCGAGTACAAGCCCGACGAAATTGTCGAGTTGGAGAGCAAGTTTTCCGACCAGTATCTTTGTAATTTCAGCGTGTTCCAGTCGTTGCTCGATCACTGGGGCTATGGCCAGCTTTTCCCGATCATGCCTCTGCATCGGCATACTGAGGAGCCCCAGCGCAAGGGAACCCTGGCCGACATCACCTGCGATTCGGACGGAACAGTCTCCAAGTTCATCAATTTGTATGAAGAAGGGGTGGACACCCTGCCGCTCCATGATCTCAACGGCAAGCCCTATTATCTCGGGATTTTCCTGACCGGCGCCTACCAGGATATCATGGGCGATCTGCACAATCTTTTCGGACGGGTAAACGAGGCCCATGTCTTCTTGGATGAAGACGAGGATTCCGGCTACTACATCGAAGAGACCATTGAGGGCACTACCATGGAAAAGGTGCTGGCCCTGGTCCAGTACACCGGCACCGATCTGAAGCGGAAGATGAAAAGTCAGGTGGACAGCGCCATCAAGGAAGACAGGCTGCGGCCAAACGAGGCCATGCGGCTGTTGGGCGAGTACGAGAAGGGGCTGAAAGGATATACCTATCTGGACCTCAAGAAGGTCAGGAAGAAGGGATAAGGCTCAAGGATAAAGGTTAAAGGCGAAAGGATACAGGACAGGTCACGGATGGGGGAGCAAGGGGCGGTTTTTGGCTTTTATGTCTTTAACCTTTAACCTTCAGCCTTTCACCTTAATCCTTTATCCTGTTCTTAATCCTGGGGGCGGAGAACCTTCAGTACGGATTCAACGGCCTGGTAGATTTCAAGGTCATCGCCATAAACGTCCTGGACCTTGTCGCTCTCCACAAGATCCTCGCAGATGTATTGGGTTACATACAGGCTGATGAAGTTCGGGTCTATGACCAGCTGCCGTAACGGGGCGATCTTGTACAGCATGTCGAACTCTTCCATGCCGGAGAGTTTTTCAAACAACTCGTTGAAGAGTTTCCGGATGGCGTCTTCGTCGGTGATTTCGATGATCTTTTTGTCCAGAAGGCGCTGCACCATCTTGGTTGCCAGTTCACCGGCGTTCTTGTAAAGCATCTGCATCATATAACGTCGTTCCCGCTCGCGTTTGCGGTCGATTGCTCCACCTGCCGTGTCGTTGTGAGGTCTGCTGTGGCTGCCCATTTCTCTTTTCTCCCGCGCCTGTGCCGAATGATGATTGGATTAATCTGTAGTTAAATAACGGAAAATTCCATAAAGGGAAAGGGTAAATATAAGAGAAGTCTTGCATTCGGGTAAAAATGTTTTATGAAACAGCGAAAGGCGATTCTTTCCGCATGAGAATACCACGCTGTTTTATCTCTTAATTTAAGGTGAAATATGACTAATATTATTGCTTCAACACGTCTGACTATTCTGCTTCCGGCGGGCCGTTTGCCGTTGGCAATTATGGACAAGGTCAATGCGCTGGCCAAGAAATACCATCTGGAGATATACTTGAGCACAGCCCAGAATCTGCGGCTCATGGGCATCCGGGAAGAGGACCTTCCCGTAATTCGTGAAGAACTGGCCGCGTTGGGCGCTCAGTTCAAGGGGCCGGGTAAGTTCCCGATTCCCAGGGTCTGTATCGGTGTCCGTGATTGTTCCATGGGTATCGGCGACCCGGAGCGTATTTCCGCATTGATTCTTGAAAAGTTCAAGGGGAGAGAGAAAACCAAGCAGAAGTTCAAGATCGCCATTTCCGGATGCACTCTGGGGTGTTCGGGTGTGATGACCACGGACATCGGCATCATGGCCACTCGCAAGGGTTTTGATCTCTATGTGGGCGGCAAGGGCGGCCCCAGCCCCAAGGTCGGCCGCAGGGTTTTGCGGGATCTGGACGAGCAGGGGGTGGTGGCTGCGGTGGCGGAGTTGGTGGAGTTTCATGATGCACATACCGAAACAAAGCAGCGGATGGTGAAGTTGATTGATCATCCGGATTTTCCGTTTAAAGAGGCGGTGTAGGGTTCGTTTCGGAAGTTTCGAAAAATAGCACGAAATCAGTTTGTTCATTTCTTTGTTTGCCCAAAGAAACGAACCAAAGAAAGGGCCCCCTGTGTCTCTTGTCCCGCCGAAGGCGGGATACCCTGTGCTCCTCGATGCTGCCGGGGCTTTGCAAACTCGCTGCGCTCAAACAGTGCAAATCCCCTTTTCGGCAGCCTCTGCGGTGCTCGGCTGCGTGCCAATGGGAATTTTTTTATCTTCCCCATTTGTCCCGCCCTCGGCGAGAAGTGAGGGAAGCCTGCAGGGTCAGGACTGGCTGGGGTGCCGTTTTCTTGTTTCTTCTTTTGGGCACGCAAAAGAAGAAAGGAAAACAGCAGGCAGGGATATCCTGTTGACCTTCTCCGGGATTTCCTGATGAACCATTTTTGCACTACCACAGGCCTTCGGGCGAGGGATATTGATCCGGCATGATAGGTAATCCCATGGCACAACCCGAAATCCTCTTTGCCGCAGGCGTATTGTTCTTCGCCTATTTCATCCGCGGTATTGCCGGCTTCGGCTCGGCACTGATCTCCGTGCCTCTGCTGGCCATCTTTTTCCCTGTTTCCCAGGTGGTTCCCCTGGTGGGGCTGCTGGACTGGCTGGCCTCTGTCAGCCAGGGTCTGCCCAACCGGCGCCTCATCCGCTGGCCGGATCTTTTGCCGCTTCTGCCCTTTACCGTGCTGGGCGTTTCCACAGGTCTGTATCTGCACACGGTTCTGGCCCCGACTAGTCTGCTTTTCGCCCTCTCCATTTTTATTCTGCTGTATGCGGTGTATGCTCTGCTGCCATTCCCGTCTCTGCATGGAGGACGCTGGCTGGCTGCACCTGCCGGAGTTATGGGGGGCATGGTGGGTGCTTTGTTCGGCACCGGAGGGCCGTTTTATGTGATCTATCTGACCTTGCGGCAGTTGGACAAAACGGAATTTCGCACCACCATCGCCACGGTTTTCGTGATCGATGGCCTCTGCAGGATTGTGGGGTTCACCTTGAATGGTTTTTATACCCTGCACATTTTGGCAATCTGCGCCGGGGTTGTGCCCATAGGCGGGCTGGCCCTCTGGCTTGGCGGGCGGGTGCACCTGCGGATCAGTCATGCGGCCTTTGTCAGACTGGTAAGCATTATTTTGCTGGGCAGCGGCATTGCCCTGTTGGTGAAGGCGTTTACCGTCTCATAGATCATTTTTTTACTTTGCTAATAGATGATTCCGTTCAGCCTGAGCCTGTCGAAGGGTGGCAGTGACCATGAGACAGCAGTGATCCAAGGGGCTCCCGAGCGCAGGCGAAAGCACCGAACGAACGATAAAAAACTAACACAACGATTTACTCACCGAAATTCCTGACGGAAAACAAGGGAGATTTTATGGAAAAGCTCGCACAATTACGAAAATACTCCTCTGAACTGGTTGACCTGCATCATACCCTGGCTCTCATGCAGTGGGATCAGGAAGTGCGGATGCCCCGTCGGGCAGCGGAAGGGAGGGCCGGGCAGTTTGCCACCTTGAGCGGCCTGGTGCATCGCCGTGAGGTTGCTCCTGAGCTTGGCGCCCTGCTTGCGGAAGTCGAGGCGAATGCCGGAGGGTTGCCCGTGGAGGACCTGGCGCTGTTGCGGGTTATGCGCCGGCAGTATGACCAGAATACCAAGCTGCCCGAGGAGTTTGTCGCCGAATTTTCCCGTCTCGCCTCCCAGGCCCAGATGTGCTGGCTGGAAGCCCGTGAAAAGTCGGATTTTGCGATTTTTCAACCTCTGCTTGAGCGGTTGGTGATCATGGCCCGGCAACAGGCCGAATATCTCGGCTATGCGAATCATCCCTATGACGCGCTTCTTGATCTCTACGAGGAGGGGCTTACCACCGCCCAGGTGGAAAAAATGTTCGTCGAGCTGCAAGCGCCCCTGGTTGCAATGGTCAAGAAGTTTGCCGGACGCCTGACTCCATTGTCCTTTGGCGAACCGTTTTCTCAGGCAGGTCAGGAACAGTTTGCCGAACACCTTCTCGTTGCCATGGGCTTTGATTTTACCCGTGGTTGCCTGGCCCGTTCGGCGCATCCTTTCACCACCACTTTGGGACACCACGATCGGCGTATCACCAACCGCTATGCCCCAAAGAGCTTGGACTTTATATTCGGGGCGCTGCATGAGGGCGGACACGCTTTGTATGAACAGGGCATTGCCGAACGTCTGGCGCACAGCCATCTTGATGACGGGGTTTCCCTGGGCATTCACGAATCGCAATCCCGGTTCTGGGAAAATGTTGTTGGCAGGGGCCGACCGTTCTGGCAGCGATTTTTTCCGGAACTGCAGCAGTCCTTTCCCGCTCAGTTCGCGCACATCGGTATCGATGATTTTGTCCGGGGCATAAACGCGGTCACTCCCGGCTTGATTCGGGTGGATGCCGACGAGCTGACCTACAATCTCCATGTTTTGATCCGTTTCGAGATTGAGAAAGCCTTGATTGAGGGAAGCCTGGAGGTGGCTGCGCTGCCCCGGGTCTGGCGGGAGAAATATCGGCAGTACCTCGGGGTGGAAGTCGAGTCGGATGCGGACGGGGTTTTGCAGGACATCCACTGGTCCCACGGTAGTTTTGGATATTTTCCCACCTACACCATCGGCAATCTGGCCGCAGCCCAGATCTGGGAGGCCTATAAGCGGTATGATCCTGACTTCAGTCAGACCATTGGTGCCGGAAATCTCGATGCGGTTCAGGCGTGGCTGGTCAGGGAGATCCATGCCCACGGCAGCGTGTATCTGCCCCAGGATTTGCTCAAGCGGGTCACCGGCGCTCCGCTTTCCGCCCAACCTTTTCTTGCCTATCTTGAGAAAAAGTTCAGCGCTCTTGTTGTTTGATTTCTGTCTGGGGCGATAATTGATCTGTTCCGGCTCGGCGCACTTGGGCGCTGCCGTTGATTTTAGCGGCAAATTGCGGCGGGAGAAGGTATACTCCAAGATCGTTGGGCCTCTTGCAAAACTCCGCCCCCTTTTCGACAAGCTCAGGGTGAGCAGTGGTAACTGCGACGGTGTATGCCTTGAAATTATTGGCTATTTCCGTTCGTGGTGAGCCTGTCGAACCACAAACAAGACTCTTGCAAGAGTCTCTGTTGCGAATGTGATTCAATAATGAAATTCATGAGAGCTGTTATGGTCCCTCTTCGTTTATTACTTGGCGCGGCGTTGTTGTTGTGCGTGGTCGGTGGAAGTGTTTCTCCGGTCCGGGCCGCTCAGGACCCCTTTCCCCTCTATGACTGCATCACGCCCAATGTGGCTTTCTGGCGTGATGTCTACAGCAAGTATCCCTCCACTCAGGGGGTTCTCCACGATAAACGCGACTTGAGCATTATCTATGAAGTGCTGGAGGTCGAGGGAGTCTGGGAAACCTCCGCCCGGGAACGGGACAAGCAAAAGATAGAACGGGCCAAGGAGAGATACCTGGACATACTCAAGACCCTGGCTTCCGGCGCTGCTCCGCAGACCGGTGAAGAAAAGCGGGTGGCCGGGCTTTTTCCTCCAAAGAGCACGCCGGAGGTTTTTCGCGCTGCCCAGGACAATATCCGATTCCAGTCCGGGCAGAAGGATAACTTCCGGGCGGGTTTGATTCGTTCCGGTTCCTATCTGGCCGAGATCAAGGAAATTCTGGCGAGCTACGGAGTGCCCGAGGATCTCGCCTATCTGCCCCATGTGGAGTCATCCTTTAACTACAAAGCATACAGCAAGTTCGGGGCTGCCGGTATCTGGCAGTTTACCGAGTCTTCCGGCAAGCAGTTCAAGCTGGATGTGAACTACGCCATCGACGAGCGGCGCGATCCGCTCAAAGCCACGCATGCCGCGGCAAGAATGTTGAGGCATAATTATGAAAAGCTCGGCACCTGGCCCTTGGCGGTGACCGCCTATAATCACGGAATCAACGGCATGATGCGGGCCAAGGCGGCCAAGGGAGATTATGAAAAGATTTTTCAGGAGCATGAAAGCGAGTTGTTCAAATTTGCTTCGCGAAACTTTTATTCCGAATTTCTGGCTGCCAAGGAGGTTGCCAAGAACTACAGAATTTTTTTTGGTCCGCTTCCCATTGAGCCGCCGATCAACAGTAAAGCAGTTGTTCTGCCCAACTATGCCCTGGCGAAGGATCTGGTCAAGCATCTGAAGGTTGATATGGAAACCTTCAAGGCGTTGAATCCGGGATTGCGTGAGCCGGTGTATCTTGGCCAGAAACTTATCCCCAAGGGATATGAGGTACGGGTGCCGGAACGGGGCAAGGTTGTGCGTCTGGCAGACAATATCCCGCCGGAAATTCTCAAGGAGGATCAGGCGCAAACCAGAATGTATCAGGTGACCCAGGGAGACACCGCATTTTCCATCGCCCGGCAGTTTGGCGTTCCGGTTGCCGACCTTTTGCGGGCCAATGGGCTTGATGAGCAGGCGGTGATCTGTCCTGGTCAGGATTTGCGGGTTCCGGGTGCGAATGAGTTGGGAATACAGGTGGCTGTCGCAGGCAAGAAAAAGGGTGATACTCCGCGGGTTGTCAGTCTGATTTCGGGAGTCCCCATCGAAAAGACAGCGGCGCAGTCTGGAATTGAACCCGTGGTTCAGGCCAAAACGGAGGCCAGCCCGACTGTAACTCCGGTGAGCCAGAAGCCCAAGCTTCCGTCAGGAACAGAGACAGTTACAGCGCAAGCCCAGATGAAAGTCGTGGAACCGGAGGTGGTGAAGAGTAAGGGCGCGCAATGTCCTACTCCCAATCCGGCCACGGTTGTCGGCAATCTCGGAGTCGAGCGGATAGTCAAGAAGCAGGGCAAAACCTATGGCACTATCCGGGTGGAGGCCGAGGAAACACTGGGGCATTATGCGCGGTGGCTGGGAATTCGGGCCTGGGATCTGCGCCGGCTGAACAACTTGCGCTACGAGCAATCCCTGGCGGTGAACCAGCAGGTCAAGATTCCTCTTGCCAAGGGAGACAAGGAGCGTTTCGAGGCCAAGCGGTATGAGTTTCACAAGGAAATGGTGGAGGATTTCTTCGCGGCGTATCGGCTGGTGGAAGGCACCCGCACCTATAAGGTGAAGCAGGGGGACACCATCTGGTCCTTGTGTCAGCACGAATTTGAGCTGCCTTTCTGGCTGGTCAAAAAATATAAT
>Ga0180009_10005152_pt1 | contig 14113 bp, 13 predicted proteins | sample OS_PC_MetaG_FD_123537 | JGI IMG/M metagenome (GOLD analysis project Ga0180009, IMG submission 123537) | Groundwater microbial communities from the Aspo Hard Rock Laboratory (HRL) deep subsurface site, Sweden - OS_PC_MetaG | ecosystem: Environmental > Aquatic > Deep subsurface > Groundwater... | reverse complement strand
GTGGAATACTTGGAGCGGGAGCTGTTATCACAGGCAGTGTTAATGCATATGATTCAGAAGATAGACAGTATTATGCATCTGACGGCGCAAGTTGTATTGATAGAACTGTTTTTGTCAGCTTTACCGCACAGTTTATTAATGTGCAAACAGGCGAGATAATAACAAGCATTAGAGAAGAAAAAAAGAATACGGCCACACAAAAAAGGGGCGGGAGAAAGGAATCTACGGGTTCATTAGCTGCAGAAATTCTGATTGCAGGTATTGAGGCTACTCTGGAAATCGGGTTTGGACCTAAAGAGCAAATGTTAGACCAGGCGGCCCAAATCGTTGCCGCTAATTTTGTAAAGAAGATAACCCCACGAGTTGAAACAACTTACATAAATCTCGAAACCCAAGACGAAGAAACCGGAATGCTTGGTATGGTTGGAATTCGACAAACTCCCGAACAAAAAGCGCTTAACGATATGATTAAGGCAGGTTGTGATTACGGAAAGGCAGGGCTTTGGGAAAAGGCCATGAGTATTTGGGAAGATGCTTTGAAGAAGAAGCCGACATGTGCTGCCGTGTATTTTAACTTAGGGGTGGCATATGAAATGAAAGGCAACCTGACCAAATCCAAGGAAATGTATGAAAAGGCGGCTAATCTAAAACCAGATTTAAAATATATCAAAGCTGTAGCAAAAATAGAACAATTAATAACAGAAAAAGAGAAATTTGAGCGAGGCTCAAAAGAAGGAGAGTAGAAAACCAATATTTAAGCCATCTCCTCCTCCAGCGGTTGAAGAAGGTGAACTTAGCGTAAAGGTAAGTCATGCCAATATCCGGCAGGAACCATCCACAAAGAGCAGAGTGGTCGTTACTCTAACCCAGGGGACTATTATAGAAAAATTGGAAGAGTCTGGAAATTGGATTAAAATCAAAGTGGCTAACGGAACTATAGGTTGGATTTACAAAACTGTGGTTGGTCCAGTATATTAGATTTGCTTGAGTACACACACATATCGTTACTAAATAATAAACATATCATGGAGCGTAAAAAAAGGAAGGGGGAAGTCTTTGAGGCAAAGAATTGCGCTTTGTGTTTTTGTCAGTTTTGTTGTTTTTTCATTTTTATTATCTGCGCCAAGCCGAGCCGGTGAACCATTAGTAATTCTTGCCGAAGGGGTGGGGGATACTGCAGGGGGGCAAGCGATGGCCAGGGACGCAGCTATTTGGGATGCCCTCCGTCAGGCAGTAGAACAAGCTTTGGGCGCTTTTATTCAATCAGAGAGTATAGTAGAAAACTACCAGCTCATCAGCGATAATATCTTTTCTAAGACGGCGGGCTATATCCAGAAGTATCATATATTAGAAGAGGTTTTGCAGGGCGATCTTTATAGAGTTAAAATCAAGGCTTACGTTGTTTCTGGAAAGTTAGAAAATGATCTGGCAGCTATTGGCCTTTTGATGTTGCAGAAACACAAGCCCAAAGTGATGGTGGTTATTCCGGAACAAAACCTTGCCAGAAGGAGGGTGCCGGTTCCTGCTGGGGAGACCGAAATAATAAAAAAATTGCTTGAGAAAGGATTCAAAGTTGTCGATCAGTCTCAGGTGAAAAAAATTCGTTATAATGACCAGGTGCGAGCAGCCCTTGCTGGTGACGATAAAACTGCAGCCAAAATCGGACTTCAATATGGTGCAGAGGTGATTATAGTTGGAGAAGCCTTCAGTGAATTTGCAACCAGCGGAGGGGTTCTGGGCAGCATGATCTCATGTCGGGCAAGGGTCGAGGCAAGGGCTATCAGAACAGATACCGGCGAAATCATTGCAGCAGATGGTAAACATGCGGCAGGAATAGATATTTCGGAAAATATAGCCGGCAAGAAGGCGCTTCAGAATGCAGGTGGTCAATTGGGCGATTATTTAATAACCCAGATATTGTCTACATGGCGAAGTGAAGTGGTGGATGCTACCACCGTTCAATTAATAATAATCGGAGTGGATTATCAGCAATTTACAAAATTTAAGACGCTTTTGAAAGACAGCGTGAGGGGAGTCAAAGCCATTCACCAACGCTCATTTTCGGAAAATAGGGGGGTTTTAGACATCGACTTCAAGGGAGACCCTCAGGCCCTTGCCGACGAACTTGCCTTAAAGGATTTCGGGAATTTTACAGTAGCGATTACAAACTTTACTTCTAATCGCTTGGATCTTGAAGTGTTGAAAAAGTAATAGATATGTCTTGATATTGCAACAGTTCCAGAAGTTATGCAGCAAGCTATAATACACTTTGGGCTGTAAAAATTGACTTAAAGTATTTTTTCAACCTCAGCAGATACCTTAAAAAAGGAGATTCAAAATGAGAAGGTTTAACGTTCTATTTATGGTGGTATTTTTCATGTCGGCAGTTCTGGTTGAAAATTTACATGCAAAAACGTTTACAGTTGATGAAGGAACGCTTATAAAAGTTACAAATTATGATTTAATAAAAGCAGATAGATTAGATGATGGCGCAATAGTAAATTTTGCCGTGGCAGAGGATGTAGTTGTTGACGACGCAGTCGTAATCAAGAAGGGAACAAAAGTGAAAGGTAAAGTTTCGTTCGTAAGTAAAGAAGCATCAATGGGAATGCACGGCATGATAGCGATTTGCTTAATTAGTACTAATGCCGTTGATGGCCAAACTATTTCTCTCATTGGTAACGCGCAAAAGGGATTGAGTACCGGAGAAGCTGTCGATAGCGGAATGAAGAGTGGATGTATGATGGCAATTTGCCCACTATTTATGTTCCAAAAAGGTGAGTCTGCCGATATTGCACCAAGCTCTATCTTTCGATCACGCACCGCTAAAGAATATAAAATTAAGGTTAAATAATCATTGAAAAACAGGAATCACTTTCGCTTACTATTTTTCACGCAAACGGCGGAGCAATCTTTTCTATTGCTCTTGTTAATATTCTGTTTTCTTATAAATGTCGCATCTGCATACGCACAATCGGGGACCCAACTTTCGAAAAAGGCGGACTCTATTGGCTTTAATTTCCCTACGTTACGAGACTTCAATAATGCACAATATTTTAATGAGTTAGGGTTTGCTTATTACAGACTCCATCAAATACCCAAGGCAATTAATGCATTCAAGAAAGTAATCACATTGGATCCTTGCCATGCAGTCGGCTACAATAATATGGGGGTTAGCTATTTAAGCATTAAGGAATATAAGAATTCCGAGAGTGCCTTCAAAATGGCTATTAAGATTGATCCCAATTATGTGAAAGCAGCGTATAATTTGGCAGTAGCCCTATTCTGGCAAGGTAAATATTATGAAGCACTCAAAGCATATCAGATAGCTGAAAGAATCAATCCTGATTATGTTAAAAAAAGATTTAACGATTCAAGAGCTAGAGAAAAGATCGAACAGACAATTGTATCTCAGGATGATTTTCTAAAGTGAATTATAGCCTTTATCGAGACGCATTTAATGCCTGAGATTTTCTGGTAGTAAAATGATGATTGCCAAGGCAACCACTATTGTTTTTATCTTTATCGCTTTCATAAGCTCAACATCCGATTGTCACGCAGCGAATGAAGAACTATTCATTCCATGGAATTTTAACAATGTAGCAACGATAGAAAAACCTGTCCATGACGACGACATATCCCTTGTTGGTCACATACTAATTAGCGGAGTTAAATTTTATCAAGTTTTAACATCACCCGTGAAAAGTGGTGGCTGTCCAATGTACCCAACATGTTCGGCATATGGCATTCAGGCAATAAAGAAACATGGTGCTTTTATAGGATTTATTATGACAGCAGATAGGCTTCTTCATGAAAGCAATGAAATGAATATAACACCTTTTGTGAAAATAGGAAATAGATTCAGATATTATGACCCTGTAAGTAATAATGATTTTTGGTGGCATAAATAAGAATGATGGTCTCGTAAAAAGCTATATTATGCCGCCTGCGGCACTGTAACCGAAAATAACTTGTCAATCATATCAAAGGGTTATGATTTAGTTATTTGAAAGTCATTTGGGAACGAGATTGAGTAGTTTTGGAAAAAGATTCAGGTTAATCTTGGAAGGAAGGCTTGAAAAAGATGCGCAAAGCACCTGCCAATATTATAGTTTTTTGTATTATATTCCTTCTCATTATATGTCCCTGTGATGTGAGAGGAGAGGATGATAATATTAAAAGACAATTCGAATACGCAGAAAGTCTCTTCAAAGAGGGCGATTTTTACAGGGCTATAACCGAATACAAGAGATTTATCTTTTTCTTTCCGGAAGAAGAAAGGACGGAAAAGTGTTACTTCAAGATAGGCAAGAGCTATTTCAAGGCAAAAAAATGGGTGGAAGCTATTGATGCCCTGAAAGTGTTCATAGCCAGGTTTCCCCGCAGTTTCATGTTAAATGATGCCCTCTATCTCAAGGGGTCAGCAGAAAAAAATCTCAAGAAATATGATGATGCCCTTTCAACTTTTGGGGAGATAATAAAAAGGAGTTCCGGAGAATATAGGAATAAGGCGATCTATCAGAGCGCCCTCGTTCTTATTGATATGGAAGACTGGAAAAGGGCAAGTGAGACCTTTTTGAAAATTCCGGAAAAAAGCGTTCTATCTCCTGCGGCAAGAATTTTCTCATCAGGGCTCGAAAATCTTGACAATCTTCCTATGAAATCTCCTGTAACAGCGGGTACTCTTGCTGCTATAATGCCGGGTGCAGGACACTTATACACGGAAAGACCATGTGATGCCCTCGTAGCCTTTTTGTTAAATGGAGCCTTTATCTGGGCGGCAGTTGAGCTTTTTGACGATGAAAAGTATGTCGCGGGTGGCATCGTTACATTTTTCGAACTCGGCTGGTACACCGGCAATATTTACAGCGCCGTCAGCAGCGCTCATAAATATAACAGGAGAGTAAAAGAAAAATTCCTCCAGAATCTCAGGGACAAGTGTTTTCTGTCCTATTACCATGACAATAAAAGCTCATCCAATTATCTAATATTAAGTATGAGATTTTGAGTGCAACATGCTTAAGAAAGAGGGTAACATTCGTGCAGAACGTGCGCAGGGCTCGCTGATTTGGACCAAGTTCCTCATGTGTTGAAAGAAATGTTTTACAGTGATAAAAGTCTGGAAGTTATGGCTGTCGGAAGTTTCGGGACGTTCCTTGATAAATTGGTATGTCGATTAAATCTTGAGCGAGTACTGGGACGTTTAAGCAATCAATATTTCAAGGAGCGTCCCATACGTCCCACGACGGCGCACAGTTCAAACGTTCGGCACACAGAGAGATAAGGAGTAGGGGATGAGGCAAATGAAGCTTAGAGCTCTCGTCGCTCCCCCAGGCAGCTTTCTGAGTCACTAATGTTCCCGTTCGGTAATGTTCGAAGCAAAAAGACTTGCGTGGGGAAAAATATTACCGCACGGTAATATTTTGCTTGACAGACACTCTATGGTACGGTATATTCCCGATCGGTAACATGAATACTACTAAGAATCCAGAGCAGCTTGGCGCCTCTATTCGCGCAAGGCGCAGACAGTTGAAGGTCACCCAGAAGAATCTGGCGATGACCTGTGGTACGGGTCTGCGCTTCATTATTGATCTTGAGAAGGGCAAGCCAACCTGCCAAATCGGAAAGATGCTACAGGTTCTCCACGCCCTGGGGCTCAAACTCCAGATCGCTATCCCTGGCGTTGACACTGGCCAAGGCGAGAAGCCATGAATAACTTGATCGTTTATCTGAACGCCGAAAGAGTCGGAACCCTCGAACAAGACGATAGTGGTTTGATGCAATTCTCCTACAATCAGGCATGGCTGGAGAAGCCGGGCGCCATGCCCCTCTCCCGTTCACTGCCTCTCCAAAGCGAGGTGTTCTCGGGAAGAAAGGCCAGGCCTTTCTTTGCAGGCATACTGCCTGAAGAGCGACCACGAGAAAAGATAGCAGAGATTCTCGGGATCAGTGACACCAATGACTTTGCAATGCTAGAGAGGATAGGAGGCGAGTGCGCTGGCGCTGTCAGCCTGCTTTCTGAAGGCGTTGCTCTGACAGATCCGAAAAATGCCCGGCATCGCGAACTGACCGAACCGGAGTTGCTACAACTCATAGCCGAGTTACCCGATCGTCCCTTAATGGTTGGTACGAATGGACTGCGACTCTCACTCGCCGGCGCGCAGGACAAAATGCCCGTTATCGTTCATAACAACAGAATATGTCTCCCTCTTGACGGTACTCCCAGCACCCACATACTGAAACCGGAGCCAGATCGTTTTCCGGGACTGGCCGCCAACGAGATTTTCTGTATGACTCTAGCGCAGGCAGTTGGCTTGAACACGCCCAATACAGAATATCGTCTGATCGGAAAGAAATCGTGCATTCTAGTTCAAAGATATGACCGAGCGACTGATGAAGACGGCAGTACGACCCGACTCCACCAAGAGGACTTCTGCCAGGCATTGGGATTTCCGCCGGAGCGAAAGTATCAGTCAGAGGGGGGGCCGACACTTAGCGACTGCATTTCGCTGCTTCGGGACTGGTCCACTACACCAGTCCTTGATATTCCCAGCTTTATCAACGGCCTGATTTTTAATGTTTTGATCGGCAACGCCGATGCTCACGGCAAGAACTACTCGTTATTGTATTCTGGTGGCGAACGACGGCTATCTCCATATTATGATCTTGTCTCCACTCTTGCTTGGCCTGGCCTCTCCAAGAATCTCGCGATGAAAATTGGTGGCTGCGAATCAGTCAACGCATTCACGATTGGTGACTGGAAGAAGATGGCAAAGAAGGCTGGTCTTGGTTGGCCGATGATACGAGAACGAATGGCAGAAAGCTGCCACAGTGTTTTGAACGAGCTTGGCGAGGTCCAGATACAGACCAGAGAATACAGCGATTCCATGGTCACACTACTTTATGAAACCACAGGAGGTCGCGTGGCCAGAATGCTTGAAGCGCTTTCCAAGCAAGATCACTAGCCGAACCAAAGTATTTAGGCTCTCCCTGAGCTTTTGAAATTAGTTTTTTTATATTTTGAGGGAAATATGTGTGCATGGGATTTGGAAAGAGAAAGAATTCGCCTGGAAAATACTCTTAATAATACCGACTTGGATTTTTGTGCCACATTTATGACTGTTAATGAACTGAATTCATTTGCGCAGTCACATCCTGATAATGTAAGGCTTGAAACAATTTCCACTCTTGACAAAATTCTCAGGGATTTAAAGTACCTTAAACAGACTCAATCCATTTTTTTATACAGAGCTGCTGCAAATGCTCTGGCTTCAATAATAGTTAACAATACCGACAGTTCTCTATCTCTACCTGCCATATCTGCTCTAAAAAATATTTTAAATACAGGAATGGATGCAAATCATAGAGCCGCCGCTGAAGCCATGGGTTCGCTTCCTCTTTTTATAAATGGCCCCAAAATAGATGAAGAAAGAACAGAAGTAATTCCGTCAGTAAAATGGGACGAAATATTAATACAAAACAGCTTTAATCTCAGCCATCCCCCTGTAATGATAGGAAGAAGTCTGGTTTCAGCTATTGCCGGCGACGGGAAGCTGTTAGTGCTCAAATTAGCTCTCTCGAAAAATTCCATTGAATCTTTAAACAGAGAAGCTCTATGGATGAAATATCTATCATCGAATGGAAATTCCTTTTCTGTTGAATTTCGGATTCCTTCTCCATTAAAGATTAATGGCAGCTATTTATTTAGATTAAAAGATACGCATGCTATAAGGCAACAAAATGCGGCATTTAATCACGAAAATAGCTATGCAATCTGCTTTATTGCTCATAATGATTATTTCACCTATCCAAACACACATAAAAAAGAAAGCCAACTTGGCAAAGAAAAATTTAGAGAAGTTATATTCAACAATGCATGGCTGCTTGGGAAATTGACTTCAATGGGGATAGTTCATTCCGCCCCCATCCCTCTATTTCACAACCGGGTGCAACGCAATAGAAGGGAAGATCAAGGATTCTATGAATGGCCCAGGGGGGGGAGGCTTGACGCATGGCTTCATTCATGCCGCTATCCAAATTTTGGACCGACAGGTATAAGAGATTTTGAACATCTTATAACATTTGAGAGTACAAGCCAAAAACTTTATGAATATATGGGCAGCCATATATTGAGTATTTTACTTGTAATCGGCAGTTACTTCCGTAACCATGAGGCTGAAAGATTCGGAATAGACGAGCAGGGCAAGCCTGTGGATGCCAGGCGGCTCTTTGATAAGTCATTCTTTAAGGAGCTTATCCAGGGCGTTTTTTATAAATACTATAACGGCTTTGTAGGTAGAAACTTTAATGGAGATGCGCCTTTTGACTTTGATGAATTAGCCCAACGCATGATTGAAGAAATGGGAGTTGACCGTCATATGGAAGAAATGCTGAGAGCAGCGGATCAAACAGAAATGACGGATATAGAATTCAAAGAGTTCCTTTTAGATAGAGGTTATTCTGAAGAAAAGATTGAAAAACTAAAAAAAGGGGGGAAAGACATCTCTATTCTTACCGGCCCTCATCTTGGTGGTTTTAATGACAGGATATCCCTGCCGGAACTTATAAAATTTCTTGAAACAGCATCTGCTTATTGTATAGCAGGTAAATATTGGGAAGAAAAATTTCCCGGCAACTAACACCTAAATTGAGCAATTTTTTACTCGACCTGCACCAATCTCTTGCGCATCAAGGACTTGCGAAAAGTCTCGACATATCCATTGGTATGCCTACGCTTTTCGCAAACCTTGCTGCATCAAGATCTTGGCACATTTCTTCGCAAAAAATCGCTCAACTTAGGTGACATCATTTTTTATTTAAAAATTTTGACATCAATTCTTTTTCTACCCCAGTTAAGTGCTTTTTGGTGAGAATTATAAAAAGCATCAAGACGATCTATGCCCTTTATAGCTCCCCCCCTGTCTTCAACTGCACCATACCCATAACCTGGAATATATAACCTGGCGCCAAAAGGATAATATAAGGTATCCGCTGCAATGGTGCCATCTTCAGGTAACAGAAGCCACGGAAAAAAGACAATTCTTATTGGAATCATCCAGGGATGAATTAAGCTATCAATTGAAAAAAGTCCTGGAGTTGGTTCTTGCGGCTTTGTACCGCTTGCGGTATGGCCGGTATATGGTCGCCCTTTACGTTTTCCGGCGCTTACATATCGATTCCAGAAATTAAGCTTCAAATATTTCCAGCTTCCCCGTTCCCATCCACAGCATTCTCCGCATCCGCAGTAGCCGGTAACCTCCATCGTTCGTATTACAGGCTTAGAACATCCATAAAATAAAAGAGCAAACAATAACAGTAAGCATGGGACTTTCCATTTCATGATAGGAACCTCCTGCATTGGTTAATCGGCAGATTACATTCTTGATTATTTTGAGTCAAGCGCCGATAAAAATAGTTATTTAAAGGCTGTATATAAAATTTAATAATTATTCTTGCATATTTATTTATAAACAAGTAAAATGAATATGTTATATACCACTTATATTAGACCCAAGCCTGCCCAAAGGAGATCAGCCAATGCTAAAGACAGAAGAAATAGCCAAGCTCGAAATTTTTAATGGACTAAGCCCGGAAGGAATAGAGGCAATTGTTTCGTTCAGCCGGGAAGTTTTCTATAATAATAAAGAAATAATTGTTGAAGAATCGAGTCCGAATGTGGGCCTTTTTGTCCTTCTTGAAGGCAGAGTTAGAGTCGAGATTGAAAAGACACGCTATAACAACGATCAAAAGGAAAAAGTAGAACTGGTTGTCATTAGGAGTGGAGACATCTTTGGAGAAATTGCTTTTTTGGAAGATACTCGAAGTTCCGCATATGTTACTGCAATCGATAAAATCCGCGTTATGCAAATTGATCGTAAAAAGCTTTATGAATTGATCAATAAAGATAATCATTCAGGATATGTGTTAATGCGAAACCTGGCTATTATTTTATCAAACAGATTGGTAAATCTTAATTTCAAGTGGCGAAGTGAGGCAGCCTGATAAAGACAGGGAGATAATAATTCGTTATGCCCCAAAAAGACTTGCCAGTCATTCCGCCTGATAGAGCAGACGATCTTCACAATCTGGAAATAGCCTATTCATCTGATCTGGTGTTATTTATGGCCGGCAATCAATTCATGGCAATGGAAGAAATTATCTCTGACTTCCAAAAAAAATACCCCGAAGTTAAAAGGATTTTCTATGAAACCCTTCCCCCGGGCATTGAACTAAAACAAATTTTAGCCGGAGGCGCTTTATTCAGGAACAAAACATTAGATATTTATCCTGACATTTACACCTCGGTCAATGAAAACGGCATGAAAACTCTTGAACGCTCCGGCCATATTAATAATAACGATTATTATCTTTATCTGCACAACAGGCTGACATTGATGGTTCCGGAAGGCAATCCGGCAAATGTAAAGTCGGTCTTAGACATGGGAAGGGATGATGTTCGTATCTCTCAGCCGGATCCTGAAAACGAAGACATTGCTTTCCATATAATGGATATGTACAGGCAGGCAGGTGGAGACAGCCTTGTACACCGGATTATGGAAGAAAAGCGGGCCGAAGGCACAACAATATTAACGATTGTGCATCACAGAGAGACACCGCTTCGCATTTCAAAAAAGACAGTGGATATAGGGCCTGTATGGAATACGGAAGTGATTCATGCAAAGTCATGCGGACTTGCGTTTGATGTTGTTGAGCCTGGCGAAGAACTAGATCAGCGAGATAAAATTAATTACTATGTGTGCAAATTATCCAATGCTCCGCACCAGGAAAACGCACAAAAATTTCTGGATTTTATAACATCATCAGCCCAGCAAATTTATAAAAAATACGGCTTCCTGCCCCATTTCAATTGACTGTTTTACTTTCAGAAGTCTTCTTTTTCAGGTCATAAGAAATAACCGAACTGACAGGGCGTGTACCGACAATACTACCTTCTTTACTTATAACCGCTGCTATTATTTCATCTTCCCCATCATTATCAAAATCACCAATAGCAAAGTCACGCATATAACCGGAAATTATTGCTGTTTTCCAGTTGGTTACGAGCCCCAGGCCATTCCAGGAAAGCGACTCTATTTGAGCTTCTTTGAATTTTCTTAACTGTTTCAACAACCTGCCTGTTAATTCATAGTTTTTGACTGCAATAACTTCATATTTTCCGTCCAAGTCAATGTCGGTTATACTTAACCTCATTGGATAATATTGGCGATTATCTGAATTCGGCTCAAATGAGGGCATTTCAAAATAATGCGTGCTGCCCCCGTAATGAATACTTCCTGTCCATAAAACCCTGCCAGACTGGTTGATAATTTTTATATAATCGGACTTGTCATAAGCGACGACGGTTTCTCCTCCGTCGTTCATAACATCGCCAAGAGCAAAACCCATTAAATTAGTAAGATTTGACGGCAGGACTTTTCTATCGGGAACATATTCGTTATTACTCCATACCATTTCAAAAATTTCACTGGAAAAAGAATCCGGCCCGCCTGTTTTTTGCCTCTGACCGAATAGTACGCTTCGACGACCCGGCAGTTCAACCGCCCTGTAATACCATGCACTGTTATCAACGATTTTAGTATAATTTTTACCATCGTACTCAAGCACAATTGAATTAATAACATTTCTTTGTGGATTCAGGCTTGTTACAAATATCTCAGGATAACCGTTGCCGTTAATATCTGCGACATCAACGCCAATAAAAATTTTATATTTGTCTTCATCTATCTTTTTTATTTCTAATAATCTATCATTTTCAAACCTGTAGATATTTACTGAATTTGGCGTTATGATTATTGTTTCAACTTTTCCATCACGGTCCACATCCCCTAATGCGATACCATTTATAAGTTCCCTGAAATTCCTGCTCTTCCAGAATTCCCTGGAAGATTTTTGAGGACGGGTTATAATAAATGCCGGATTAAGATCGCTTCTTTTGCCTGCGACTTCTTCATCATCAAAAGACTGCGCAAGCGTTTCAGGATGAGCGTATATGTCGTCGGGCTGCACTTGCGGAGCCTGCTTTGCAGGTAATTCTTTTGGCAACATAACTCTGCCGAATACCTTTTCATTTATTTCCTCTGCAAAATTATTTATTTCCGGTATTACCTCACCAATCCCCTTGCTCTGGTTAAAAAAAGCAAGGGTTTTTCTATCCCCGGTAACATCTACCATTTTTGAGTCAATACTAACACTTTCTCCAAAAATTGTCAGACTGCCGAAGAGAACATAATCTGCTTCAAGTTTGGCTCCAATCTCCCTTGCTTTTCCTTCATTTAAAAGACCTTCAACAGCTTTCACGACCTTTTCGGTTTCTTCTCTGCCGACAATCTCCACATTTTCTCCAGAGGAAAGTCGTGATGAAAGCATATCTAACACTCCGTCTTTTAAAAATGTCATATTTTTTTCGGCATTTATCTTAAACGGTATAATTACAATACGATACTGTTGCGCAAATGCTGGATTTGGATTAAAGCTCATTATCAATGAAAGCAAAGTAATTAACCCAATAAGAATACCAATCTTTCTTAAATATTTATTTTCAAATATATTCATTTTTTCAGTTTTTCCTTCAACACCTCGTTGACTATCTTTGGATTTGCCTTGCCTTTAGTCTTTTTCATAACCTGCCCGACGAAAAAGCCCAAAAGCTTGGTTTTCCCATTCCTGTAATCATTAACCTCTTTTGCATTATCTGCAAGCACATTTAATATTATTTCTTCTATGGCTGAAGCATCAGTAACCTGGACAAGGCCTTTTTCTTTTACAATTTTATCAGGTGCCTTTCCTGTTTTTGCCATGTCTTCAAAAACAACTTTTGCAATTTTGCCGCTTATAACGCCTTCCTTGATAAGCTTAAGCAGCCGCGCCAGGGCTTGAGATGATATCGGCGACTGCTCTATACTCTTTCCTTCAGCATTTAAAAGGCCCATCAGCGATCCCATAATCCAGTTGCTGACGATTTTGGACTCGGGGAATATTTTTAAACAATCCTCAAAGTAATTTGCCGTCGCCAGGCTTGCCGTCAGGACATCGGCATCGTATGGAGGAAGACCGTATTCCGTTATAAAGCGTTTCTTTTTTTCACCCGGAAGTTCAGGCAGAGTTTCCCTGACAGCATCTATCCAGTCTTCATCTATAACCAAAGGCAATAGGTCCGGATCCGGGAAATACCGGTAGTCATGGGCTTCCTCTTTGCTGCGCATTGATGTTGACCTGTTTGCAAGAGGGTCCCATAGCCTCGTCTCCTGCACTACCTTGCCGCCGTCAAAAATAACTTCCTTTTGTCTGTTAATCTCATAATGCAGTGCCTTCTCAACATGCTTAAATGAGTTCAAATTCTTAAGCTCTGTGCGGGTTCCGAATTGTTCAGCACCAATAGCTCTGACTGACACGTTTGCATCACACCTGAAACTCCCTTCCTCCATGTTGCCATCACATATGCCAAGGTAACGTACAATCGACCTTAGCTGTCTCAGATAATTCCCTGCTTCTTCAGGCGACCTGATATCCGGCTCGCTTACAATTTCCATAAGTGGTACGCCTGTCCTGTTAAAATCAACAAAACTAATTGGTCTGTCAGGATCATGGCTTAACTTGCCGGCATCTTCTTCCATATGTATTCTTGTAATACCTATTCTTTTATCAGAGTCGTCCACTTCAATATCTATATATCCAAACCGAGCAACAGGAAGTTCATACTGAGAAATCTGGTAGCCCTTTGGAAGGTCGGGATAGAAATAGTTTTTGCGTGCAAATCTGCTTTCATGCTCAATTTTACAGTTTGTTGCCAGCGCCATTCTAATTGTATATTCAACAACCTTTTTATTAAGTACCGGAAGCATGCCTGGCATGCCCAGACAAACAGGGCAGGTATGAGTATTGGGAGGCGCTCCGAATGATGTCGAGCAGTTACAAAAAATTTTCGTATCTGTCTTTAGCTGGGCATGAACTTCAAGCCCTATTACAGGTTCAAATTCCATTTTTTTTATTTATTAGCTGACGGCTTTGTAAAAAACTATTTCAAAAAATCATTCTCATTCCATTACAACCTGATATTCCTGTACAATTATTGATAAATAATCAAGTTATATTT
>Ga0180009_10005151_pt1 | contig 14116 bp, 9 predicted proteins | sample OS_PC_MetaG_FD_123537 | JGI IMG/M metagenome (GOLD analysis project Ga0180009, IMG submission 123537) | Groundwater microbial communities from the Aspo Hard Rock Laboratory (HRL) deep subsurface site, Sweden - OS_PC_MetaG | ecosystem: Environmental > Aquatic > Deep subsurface > Groundwater... | reverse complement strand
TTGTTCAATCTGATATTCTAAATCATCAAGAATATCATTATAAGAATTATATTTTTCTAATTCCTCGTCGCTGAGTCTCCTTGTATTATGAAGTATAGGCCTAAAGTTAATAAAATAAGGTTTTGCATGATTATAAGAAGGATTAACAAACATTCCAACCCCAACAGAAGCTTTAACCAATGACTGTAAAAACTCTTCCCCATATTTCATTTTAATCCTATTTAAATCCCCTTCGTCTCTTGTTCTCATTTGAATTTCAGTAGAAATATTTGCCTTAATCTCACCAACAAAATCTGCTAACACCTGTGAAACTAACATTACTCCCATCCCCCACTTTCTAAACTCCCTACACGCCCTTTCAATTTGTAAAAATCCTTCTCCACTTCCTCCAAACTTGCTTAAAAGTCTATGGACCTCATCAAAAACTAAAATTAATTTAAGATCTGGATTTTCTTTTGGATCTGATTCAAATATGCCTCTTATAACATTTGAAACAAAAATATCCATTTCATTAGGCTGAAGTTTATTAAGACTAAAAATCTGTATTTGCCCTGGATTCATATACTTGACTACTTCTATAACCTGCCTAGCATCTTTTATTTGCCTAACATTTCCTTTAAACCCCTTAGCATCCCCTTCTTTAAGCCCAAACTTAGGATAAAGGGCCATCATTTTTTTATCAGTACACTTCCTGAGCATTCCACTCCATTGTGCAGTAGGATCAAAAACAATAACTGCAATATTATTTAAAAGCGCCTCTTCAATTAGAACCTGTGCAGTAATAGACTTACCTCCCCCAGTAGCTCCTGCAATAATTGAGTGTGTTTTAAGTTTTTGGGGATCTAGATAAGAAGAGTATTTTTTCTCTGCAATCTTACCTAAGAAAAAAAATCCATGGCTTTTTTTTGGAAGAGTTTTAAGATCAAGCTGCATCTTATATTTCTTTTTACTTTCAATAGATCTTTTAATAAAATAATAAACAATCAAGGAAAAAAGCAATAAACAAAATATAAGAAGTAAAATCCACATAGGAATTATGCCAAAAACCTTCAGATACAAAAATGCTACTTTAAGCCTAATTTGATTTTCATTAACAATTGTAATCCCATCATAATATAAAGAAATAGATAAAATATAATTACCCTTCCCTAATCTCTTGGGAACATCAAAATTTTTAACAAGTTGAAAAGAACTAGAAATATTTATCTCTTCAGAATCTAAAAGATACGTTAAATTATCTGGAGAGATAAGTGTATAATTTAATATAGAATTATTAACATCATATGGCTTTAATTTTTGTATATCTAATTGAAAATCTATCTTCCCAGTAAGAGCAAAAACATTCTTATTAAATTTCGTATTGATTAAAATAGGAGGCTCATACCCCTCAGGAATAACTGTAATATTAACCTGAATTTTTTCAGAGATGTCTCCACCCAAGATAAACTCTCCAGAATAATTACCTATTTCCTTGCCCTGAATAATAAACTCAAAAACAGATTCATTTAAGGCCCTAACAACCATTTCTGAATTATTAAAGGAAATTACTTTAGACAAACCCTCGCTAAAAGAAAAAGAAACTTTTATCTCTTGATTTTTTAAATTAGTTACTCCAATATTCTCTGTAAACAAATCTCCTTGATTAACTGATCTAAGAATAGTGCTTCTAGAAACAACATAATCACTTTTTTCTATTTTAGCACCATATGCAGAAGAAGATACTTCTGAAATACAAAGAAACAAAAACAAAAAAACAATAAAAAAAAGAACATGCTCTTTAATTAAAAATCTATTTTTTATCATCCTTATTTTCTTCCCTCCCTTTATCTTCTTTCTTTTTGTTAATCTCTTGAGAAGAAACAGGCACTTCTTTTTTAGATTCTTTTATTTCTTGTTTAATATCTTCATCTGCACTATCAACTTCTTTTTTAAGTCTTAATGAGAGTTTTGTAATTTCTTCTTTAAGTTTTTCTTTGTTCTCAAGGGCTGTTTTTGAAACAGGCTCCCCATAAATAGATTTAATTCTTATATATAAATTAACAGCACTATCAACCTTTCCCTCCTTAATAAGCTTCTTCATTTCATTAAGCATTAAATATAAATTTAATAGCCTCTCCTTATCTCTTTCTCTTCTGTATCTTAAAAACAAAAATACCACTATGGCAGATAAAACAATAATTAAAATGATAAAAAAAGAATATTGAAAAAAAGCCTTAAAATTAAATCTTGAACCGGACTCAAATAAATCAGAGTCAATTGCACTAAAATTAAAATAACTAGCTCTAGCATAAAAAATATAATCTCCTACGCTAGCTTCTTTAGGTAAAGTTAAATTCTTTTGAAAAACAACAGGAGAATCTAATAAAAAATTATCTTCAGAAGAGTCATAAATATTCCCATAAAGATCTTTTATAGCATAATATAAATTAACCTCTGAAGACAAAGAATCTTTAAGATTAATTATAGAAATAGTAGCTAAAACCATCTCTCCAGGCTTAACACTTTTATATTCCTCAAAAACTAAAACCTTTACTTCAAAATCAAAAACCCTGGCATTAATATCAATTACAATAGGTATTTCAATACTGCCTGAAGAAGAATTAACTAAAAGAACACCATTATACTGGCCAACAGGAGTATTAAGTTTAGCCCCAAAATCCAAAGTAACAACCTTTGTTTTTCCAAAATCAATAGAAAAAAACTCGTCGCTTAAAGTAATAAACTCTTGTACATTTTGAATTAGTAAATTAATACTAATGTTTTGATTCCCAATATTTGAAACTTTAAGGGTCCTTGTTAAACTAGCCCCTTGTTTTAATGAAATTTTAAAATAGTTTGGTTCAACACTGAAATTATAAGTTTTTTTTGTTGATTCTCTTCCAAAAAAAGCCTCAATTGCTCCACTTAATCCGTCAGTACCTCCCCCTTCTCCTTCTTCACCGCCAGTACCACTAGAACTGCTAGTAGAGGACGTAGAACTACTAGTAGAAGAAGTCACAGAAGAAGTAACACTAATATTTTGAATATCAGTGCAGTTCTCATTAAGAGTTGTATCTGCAGCACAAAAATACCAATAAACAACAGATCCCCCAGAAGCACTTATCTGCGCACTATAAATTGAAGTATTTTCTATTCCAGAAAAATCCACAGAACCAGAACTAGAAAAACCTCCACCCTGATTAATATAAAAAGAATAATTTTTTAATCGAACATTATCGGTCCATAAAATAGAAAAGTTAATATGGCTATTTTGATAAATTGTTGTTAAGCTCGTTAAGGGAGTACTCCACTTTGGAGCCTCATCATCAACTCCAACATTTAAGTAAACAAGATTACTTGTTGCATTATATCCTCCATCACCAGCATAAAATAAAATTGTATTAACTCCAAGATAGCTTTCATCTGGATAAAAAGACACAAGATTATTAGAATCAACTAAAACACTAATGTTCTCTGGAAGAGTATAATAATAAATTAAAGAATCTCCATTATTATCTAAAAAGTAATTATCTAAATCAAAAGCATTTGTTAAATTCTGGTTTACTGCCCAGGATTGATTTGGAATTTGTGTTGAAAGATAAGGCGGAGAATTTGAAATATTGACTTGAGTTGTAACATTATCTGCCCTTACAAAAAAAACACAAATAAGCACAGCAATTAAACTCAATCCTAATAGTAAAAATCCCTCTTTATTCATTGTATAAAAACCCTGTTTTTATTTAAATACCTTTTTAAAAAAGCTCAATAAAAAAGAAATATTTAAATACTTTTAAAAGTACCTAAAAAGGATATAAAAAGTACTTAAAATGACAGAAATAATTTTTGAAGGCTCTAAAATTCAAGTAGGCCATAGAATAAAAATACCAAAGCCCATAATTGACACTCTTGGGCTAAAAACAAGCCAAAAAATAACAATCAAATTTGATGTAGATAAAAAAGAAATAATAATAAAAGAAAGTAAAAAAACAAAAAAATGAAAATAAATACTTTACTCCTACTGATAATTTTATTTTTAGTAAATATTTCTCTTGTCTCTGCAGCCCATTATGTAATTGGGCGGGTCAATAATGCGCTCGATTTAACCTTGGCAAACGATCATACTGTGGTTTTGTGGAATCCAAGTATTGGACTAACAGATAATTTAACAGACATAATAGGACCAAATGGAAATTCAGGCCAAGATAATCTTTATATGTTTGATTGTGAGTTATTAAATAATGGATGCCAAATAGGGGATTCCTTAAAAATAAAAGTAACAAATTCTGGAAACAATTATATTTCAGAAGACTCTTTAGTAACTATCACAGGAGCAGGTTATGATCTAGCATCAGAAATAACTCTAAATAGCCCCCCAAATACAACATTAAACATACCAGAAAATTTAAGCAACTTCTCTAAATCTGTAATCTTTAATTGTTCTGCAACAGATCTTGATTCGAATCTAGTAAATATAACTCTTTATGGGAACTGGGGCAGCGGATGGCATGAAAATGAAACAAAATTTCTAACAGGCAATTCAAATAGTACAACCTTTACAAAATATTTAGAAGAAGGAACCTATCTCTGGGCTTGTTCATCAGAAGATAATTTATCAATTTCAAGCTTTTCTTCTAAAAACAGAACAATAAATATAGATAACACTTCTCCAGCAATATACTCCATAACTCTAAATCAGAGTTATACTTGCGGAACCTCTGAAGCAATAAGAGTAAACTGCACTACAAATGACTCTTTCCTAGGAATTGACAAAGTTATAATAGAGGCAATAAAACCAAGTGGAAGAGAAAACTTTACAACAAACCAGATAGCTCAAGATGTTTATTTTTCAGACATCATAGTGGACGAAGAAGGTATCTGGAAATTTAATTGCATTGCCAACGATACTGCAGGAAATTCACAAAATTTAAGCTCTTCAGAAATTGAATCTCATTCTTCAAAAGCAGATTTAATTATTAATTTAGAAAACATTAATTTTAGTGACTTAAATCCTATAGAAAACAAAGAGATCACAATAGAAGCATTAATTTTAAACAATGGATGTCAGGCAGCAAATAATTTTATAGTAGGCTTTTATGAAAACGACCCAGATCCAGATGGAATTCAGATAGACAATAACAAAACAATCAGCATAAATCAAAGATCAAACCAGATAGTAAATGTTAGTTGGAGCGCTAAGATTGGTCCAACAAACATCTTTGTTCTAACAGACATAAATAACTCAATTGACGAAGACAATAAAACCAACAACAAAAACAACAAAACAATAGAAGTTGGAGCATGGCAAAACTATTATGGCAACCTAAGTTCAAATAAGATTCTTGGAAATTCTGAACTTTACAATCTAAGCATGTGGATAAATGAATCAACTTCTACAGGCAACATTTTTGTTGCAGATAAAGAAAGCATCATAAACTGGGCTTCACTTCAGGCAATAGGAAAAAATACAACAGGACAAGAAACAACAGATGATTTCAATGATATTGACAGCATTTTTTCTATGGGCTCCTTTAGTGACTCTATTTCAAATATTTTCACCACAGACGGCAACACCCCAAAAGAGAAAGATAATTTCATAATTCATTCCATAACTATGGAAGAGGTCCCAGTAATTAATTCCACAAACACAAGCAATTTTATAACGGGAATTTTATGGGATACATTCTATGATCTAAATGGAGAATTTGATCAAATAGAAAATGAAAAATTAGTATTTGTAACAAAGATCAATAAAAATACGCAAGGATCTTATGGGGCATATGATTATGAAATTAAAATTCCTGCAAGATTGAGAGAACAAGATAACACAGACAGTTCGGAACTATATTTTTACTATGAACTAATTTAAAAATTATTTTTTATTTAAAATTTTTGAAACTAATTTTTGGTCCTCTGTTGCAGGTTCTTTTTGACTTTCTTTTTTCTTAAAGATCTTGTTTTTAACAAAAGCAAAAGAAGATAAGAAAAAATTCTTAATTTTTGAAGAGGTTTTAGAAAAAAATTCCTTGAATATTTCCAAAGATTCATTAAAATCAGAGTTTGTACCAACTTCAATTCTAAACCAAATAGAGGAAACTTCCAGTTTTAATTTTTTAAATAGCAATTTTAACTTAAAATATAAAGTAAAAACAAATCCAGGAACAACAGAATAAAAAAACTTCCTTAGTTTAATTTTTCTCTTAAAGGTTTTTACTTCAGAAAAGATTTGTTTTTTTTCTTTATCTGATAATTTAAGATTAAAAGAACTTGCATGAAATGGTTTTTCCATATCAAGTGCGGTTTCATCTTTTTCCCTATCTTCTTCTTTAGGGTTAAGTCTTTCTATTTTATAAAAATCTCCAAAGGTTTTCTTTTGCTCCCCAAAGAAAATATTAAAACTTTTTTCATACTTTTGAATTATTTCGCCTAACTTAATCTTATATTCTTTTTCTAAGGACACTTCATTTTTTTTAAAAGTTCTATCTTTTGTGCTCTTTAAATCGTTTAAAAATTTTTTATCTAGTTCTTCTAATTCTAATCTAAAGGAATCTTCAATTGTTTCTGGATCTATTATCATTTTACTTGCAATAGCAGTTGCAAAAATTACATAAAGCCAGGTTCTCAATAAATTCAGAATTATCGTATTTCTTTTCCCGAACCCAACATTCATTATTGCACTCATTCTTGCAATCAGCCTCATTATTTAAACTATAAAGAAGATTACCCATAATAAAATAGCACTCTCCTTGTAAGGAATACATCTTAGTATTTTCTTGGTTTTTAAATAAAGAAGACAAAATATCAAACCTAATGAATATAAAAAATATTAAAACAATTCCCAATAAAATCAAAACAAGAAACAAAAGTTTAATTAGGTAGCTTTTTTTTGGCCTTCTTTTCTTTTCTTTGTCCATTATCTCCATTTTCTAATTCTTTTTTCTTTCTTTTACAAACTTCAACAAACTCTGATAAAAGTTTTTTTAATTCCTCCTCCCTATCCTTAATTTCTTCTTCTTTTTCAATCAAATCAAAATAAAGGTTTTGCCATTCTTTTTCAAGAAGCTGAAGTCCTTTTGTTGTTTCATTAATTCTCTCTTTAAAATTTTTTCCAAATACCTTTAATACAGAGTTGGTTTTTTGATTTTCCCAATACTGGCGCATATTTGAAACAATATCTTGAGGTAAAAATTTATTTTCATACCAGTTTTCTAATTTATCTACATCTTCTAACTCTTTAGATAAATCCTCTTGTAAAGAAGAAAAAAAACTCTTTTGATTTAATTCTTCCTCCTCCACACTGACAGCGGGTTTTTCTTCTTTACTCTCCTCTTTAACAACTATTTTCTTTATTTCTTGAACCTCTTTCATCTCTTTAGAAACATTATCTTCTTCCTTTTGTAGAGTTAATACAGGAACCACTTCTTTCTCTTTTGGAGCATTTTCAAGACCAATTGAGACAGGCCTTATTTCAATTCTATCTAAAGCTAAATCTGGTAGTTCTTCTGGAATATCCTCTCTTTTAAAAATATCTAAGATTGTCATTGTTTTATTCGCGAATCTTAATTCAAACGAATTGCTCTTTTAAATACTTTTCTATTTTTCAAAAAACAACAAAAAAATTAAAATAACCAATTTACCGTCGATAAATTAAAAAAGCAAAGGTTTTTAAAGTCCTAAATAGTACCTAATACATGCTAAAAAAGGATTCTAATGGTCCTAAAATAGGGCCTGATAAAAAACCAAAGGCAGAAACAATAATTGTTAAAGGAACAATAACAAAAGAACAAAGAGAGATTATACAAAGATTTATTGGGATAATTGGTAGCAATGAACAAGATGTTGTGGGAAAGATAATTACTCTCTGGCTTTACACTGAAGGTTATCTTAAGGGAAGAAAAATTCCTAGGGGAAAAAAATGAATACCAAAAATCCAGTCAAGGTTCTTGCATTTACCCTAATTTTGATCATCTTAATAAATTCTGCAGGACAAATTAAAGCTCTTGATGATCCAAACCAAGAACCCAAAAATATCCCTGACCAAAGTCAGTCAAATGAAAATCCAGAACAACAGATCAATCAAGAAGAAACAATCATGGTTCCTCAATTAAATACAGAGGGTCAAACAACAGATCAAGAAGTTTCTTTAGAACTGCAAGAAAACCAAAATAGTATAGAAGAAGAGAAAAATAATGAAAACCAAGAACTTCTTACTGAAGACAACATAATCCTAATAAATATAGACGATATCAACAATCAAACATTGAAAAACCAAACCTCAAATAAAACAAACGAATCAATACAAGAAAATATAACAAACCAAACATCCTTACAAGAAACCACTTATGAGTTATCTGAAGAAACATCTTCACATAATAAACAAGAAACTAATGAAAATACTGAATTAAAAGAAAATAGCAATATTTCTGAAGCAGATAAAAACCCTGAAATAAATCTTCCAGAAGAAAATAAAGAAGTTAGAAAAATAAAAACTACTCTTTCCAGAAATGATAAAATAGAATTGGAGGGAGAAATTCCAGAAAACTTTGACATCAACAACATACAAAAAAAAGAGTACATTATCGATGCTTCAAAAACAGGAGTGATAGTCTCTAGCGAGGAACACCTAGAAGCTCCATTAACCATTTACGCAGACATTGCAAAAATAAAAAGGAGTCAAACCTCGTCTGTGCGGGTTTACTGGGTCAATGAAGAAAAGAGTGTTGAAATAACCGGATTCTATGACCTAGATGAAGACGGATTTTATGAGAGAATCTCCTGGGTTGTTCCTCATCTCTCAGAACAAACATTTGAAATAACAATAAATCTTGAAGAAGGAAATAGCTCATCAACAGAGATAATAATAGACTCTCTTATAGTACCCCAATCAAATGCTCCTTTAAACTCTTCATTAGTAGAATTCAAATTTAATATTTCATATAACCTAAGCCTCCTAACATGCAACCTAGAAATTCTATCAAACATTAATACTTCTATAAAGAATATAGAAATGTCTACTACCTCAAGCCAGGAGACAATTAATCTAGAAGACGGATTGTACTCCTGGCACCTTTTATGTAGCGACGAGATTAATAATAAAAGCGCTTCTAAATCAGGAAACTTTGAAATTAAAGAAGGTTATGATATTTACTCTAATAAGGAGATATATCTCTTAGGAGAAAGTCCAATAATAAATATAAAATCAAACAATGATAAAAATGTAAGTATAATAATCACAAAACCAAATGGAGAGAACATAACAAAATATACTCCTGGAGAAAGCAACCTAAATTTAGCTCCTAGTGAAATAAATCAAAGAGGAGAATATACTATATTAGGATTATTTGATAATTTAGAAGAAAATATCTACAAAACAAAAAAATTTCAAGTAATTCAAATGGAGATAAACATCACAAATCCTAATATGAAAACTAATGAGGACACAGAAATTAAAATAGGAATTTACTCTCCTAGTCCAAATATACAATTTTATGAACTAAAATTTGGAGATAACAGCCAAGGATCAATAGATTCTTCTCTTCTTTCAAATCCACAAAATATAGTAACTAGAACAATAACTCATAAGTATTCACAAGAAGGAATTTACACCCTAAATCTAACTGCAATAACTCTGGGGGGGCAGATCTTTAGTATACAAAGAAATGGAATAAATATAACAACCCAAGGAGATAAAATAAACCCAGAAGTAACCCAAACCTATCCAAAAAACAATGAAGAGATTAATTCAAATAAAGTAACTTTCAAATATACTCCAACAGATAATATCAAACTGGCAAACTGTACCTTTGAATTATATATTTATGATGGAAATAGTGGAAAACTAGATTACGAAGAAAAGAAAAGCAACCCACAAAATAACACAGAAATACAAATTTCACTAAAAGACTTTGAAGAAGCAAGTTATTCTTGGAATGTTTTTTGCTGCGATAATTCAAGCAACTGCAATAGCGAATTTAAATATGATAGAGATTTCTCCATAGAATTAAACTCTACTAACAGCATTCAATCTAGTAACGAAGAAGACAATATTTATCCTGAAAAAGATCAAGTAGAAGAAACAAAAGACATGTTAGATTCTTTTTTATATAAACAGCAAAGTTTTGATCTAGAAAAACAAGAAGCACTAACAGATTTGGGAATCACAGATAATCTAACTTACTTCAGGAAAAGACTAATTCAAATAGGCCAAGATCTTGATACTAACTTAAAATTTATTTCAGGAGAATCTGCTAAAGAAGAAAAAAGAAAGGAGTTAATTAAAGAACTCAATAGAATAAGAAAAGATATTCCTCTGGATATGAAAATACTAGAACAAACAGAATATAATAAAAACAGCCTATCTAGCGATCTAAAAGCAATTACTGAAGAATATTTTAAAATAAAACAAATAAAAACAGACGAAAAATCAATAAAAAAGATAGCAGATTTAAATTTCGAAATTCAAAATTATCTTACCACATCAACTAAATCTAAACAATTAGAAATAGAATATGAAGATACAACCAGAAAAATAACTCTAATAACAAAAGATCTAACATTAAAAAATAACTCCTTTGAAACCTTACTTGAAATTTTGCCTGAAAAAATGCAAGGGTCTATCTTTATAACTCCTTCAAAAAAACTTACAGACTCCATCATAGAAATACACATCGATGACCTCGAAGAAGATAAAATAATATATTACAAAGAAGCAATAGTTGATCTAGATAGTGCTGAGATAGCAGACACAATAATATTAAAAAATTTTAAAATAGAGAGTAGCAAAATCACTGGATTTTTAGCCCTAGGATTTGGAATAAACAATGCCTGGCTTTCTTATCTAATTTTAATAATATTTATTTTAATTATTATATACTTATTAATGAAAGCAATAAAAAAAATAAGATTTCGTATTTGGAAAAAAGAAGAAGATGTAAGAAGAGTTATAGGATATACAAGAAAGGCAAAAGAAGCCCTAAAACAAAATAACATTATTGCCGCTAAAGAAGAATACCACAAAATAAAAGAGATATACCCTCTTCTTCCAAAAGGATTTAGAAAATATTCCTTTAGAGAGTTAAAAAAAATAATGATGGGAATTGATAGGAGGGAAATAATTGGGTTGGTTAAGGAGTATGAAAGAACAAACTCTCAAGGAAAAGATAATGAAGCTAAAAAAATTTATGAGAGTATCAGGGCAACATATAAAAGACTTCCAAAAAAAGACCAACAAAAAATATATAATAAAATGTTTAGAAATGATTTTGAAATATGAGAATGAACACACTAAAGTTTAAAAACAAAAAGAAAATTAAAGAATCTATGGATAAAAGAGGACTAATTTTAATTGCACTCTTCTTAGTATTTACTCCGTTAATAACCTCTGCTGATTATGACCACATAATTTCAAACTCTGACAAATGGACTGATGTTTATTCTGTTGTTCATTTTGGAAACCTACAGGAAATTTCAAATGATTTTTTAGTTAGCACAGCCCATGGGCCCCTATTATTAAATGGCATTAGTAAAGAAAGAACTATTTTAGTGGTCTCTTCAACAAACTCTCCGCAGGTATTTAATTATCCAGACATGATAAGAGCCAGAGAGTTTGCAGGAGTTGAAGAAATTTCAGGAGATAATATAAACACAGAGTTAATTAATGAACTTCCAGACATAGAAAATTTTGTTATATTAAGCGACTCTTTTGGATATAATGCTCTTGCAGTAGCACCTTACGCAATCCAAACAAACTCTTGGGTTTTTTTTGCAAATAGAGAAAACATATATGAAATAGATTCTATTTTAAGCAAAAGAAAAATAAACAAAATCCTAGTATATGGATTCTTAGAGCAACAAATTATAGATATTATTTCTGAATACAATATTGAAACTATTAACACAGGAAACAGATTTGAAGATAATATCGCAATAGTAGAAAAATTCTTAAAAATAAAACCAATGAAACAGGTAGTTCTAACAAACGGAGAATTTATTGAAAAAGAAATAATGGCGGGATCTGAACCAGTACTCTTTACTGGAAAAGAAAATGTTCCTTCTCAAATAAGCACTTACTTAAAAAACTCTGATTTTGAGGTTGGGGTTTTAATTGGAAATGATTTAGTTGGTGCTGCAACAAACATAAGAAGAGATACAGGATTAAGTGTGATGGTCAAATTTGCAAGAAGTGCCAGAGCCCCCACAGGGGGAGTAGCCCCAGTAGAGGGGCTTGATTTATACCCCGTACCAACCCCAAATATGCAGCTAGACATACACTCAATAAAATATAATCAAGCAAGTTCGCAATTAGAAGTAACCTATATAAGTAATTCAAATATTCCAATATACTTTAAAGGAACAATAACAATAGACGTCAATGGAGTAAGAAAAAAGGTCGGCGATTTAGAAGCAATATTTATTGGGCCAGGAGATTATAAAACAGTAATTTATTCTATGGAACTTGCCCTAAGTGGAGAAGAAATAACTGCCGAGATTTATACACTATATGGAGAAACACCAGCATCCCTAGAAAAGATACTCAATAAACAACTAAAAGTAACTCTAGTAAATGTAATTGATGCATGTAAATTAGATGTTAAAGACATTTCTTATGTAAAATACTCTAAACAAAAACAGTCAATAATTGTAAAAGTAAATAATCCACATAAAGTAGATTGTTGGATTGACCTAGAAATAATAGATATTTTAATAGGCTACTCTAAAAAAACAATAGGTCTAGAAGGATCTGTAAGAATTCCTGCAGAAAAAAATAAAAAAATAGAAATTAACCAGGATTTAACAGATGCAGATTTAGAAAAAAATAATTATGTCAAAATGACAGTATATTCTGGAGAAAGAGAAGATAGCCTGGTCCATATACTAACTGGCCAATTCAAATTAGAAGTAGAATCCTTAGCAATTTTAACCTATGCAATAATTACTTTGGCTATAATAATTATAGTATTAATAATAATAATTATAATAGTTAAGAAAAAACAAAGAGAAGAATATTATTAATTATTTTTATCCTCTGTTTCTAGGGAAAATTCATTTAAAACAAGATCAATATCCCTCATAAGATTAATAACCTTTTCAAAATCTTTTTTTGAACAGGTTGCCTCAAAAACTTTTATTTTTAAAGGAACACTCATCAACTTAAAATCTAGTGTACTAACTTTCTTTCCAGCCTTTCTCAGCTTAGAAATCCTATAATATAATTCCTTATATGCCTCTCTTAACATATTTGAAAGTTCTTCTATTAAATATTTAATAAATTCGTTTTTAGAATAAAAATTAGACTGAGCAAGCTTACGAACAAGAAAATCATAATCTTCTTTTTTAAGAGAATCTAAAATAAACCCTAAATCAGTGGTTTTTAATTCAGATAAAATCTTTTTAGAATCAATTAAATTGAGCCCAGTAATTTTCCTACCTTTTAGTTCACTAACTGCTTGCTTTCCAACTTTTAACTTTGATTTTAACCCCTTCTTTGCAACTCCCACTTTTTTATTTATTTTATCCGGGGTAATTAAGATTTTTTTTTCTTTTTTTAAAGTCTCTTCTAATCTTTTTCTAGATTGCTTTACTCTCTCTTGTTCACTTACCCTGGAAGAAGATCCAATAGGATTATTAGAACCAATAAAATCTATTTCTTTACCTGCTTTTGATTCTTCTCTTTTTTTCTGACCAGATAATAAAGCCTTTAAAAATCCTCCTTCTCCTCCCCGATTTAGAGAAATTCCTCCATCAGAATCTTTAAATAAAATAAATTTTCTTTTATTATAAAATTTCTTTAAAAAAAAATATGCAAGCAAAACCAACATAAAAAACAATAATCCAAGGATAATAATCCAAAAAAAATTCATCTTTTACCCCCAATAGACTTTTCTAAATTTTCTGCTTCTTTTTTAACAACACTATTGAATTTTTTTTCAAATTTTTTATCTAACTCTAAAGAATTTGGTTTAACCTTAGATTCTACCTTCTTTTCAGAAGAATCACTTTCTTGCTCTTCTTCTTTTTTTTTTACTTCTTCCTTAACCTCTTTTTTCTCAACAGCTTCTTGTTTTGGTTCTTCAACAGGCTTTCCAACACTACTTAATAACTCTACAATCTTTTTCTTATCAAGAACCCCTTTTAGTTTATC
>Ga0180009_10005150_pt1 | contig 14117 bp, 14 predicted proteins | sample OS_PC_MetaG_FD_123537 | JGI IMG/M metagenome (GOLD analysis project Ga0180009, IMG submission 123537) | Groundwater microbial communities from the Aspo Hard Rock Laboratory (HRL) deep subsurface site, Sweden - OS_PC_MetaG | ecosystem: Environmental > Aquatic > Deep subsurface > Groundwater... | reverse complement strand
CGGGGGACTGCTTTGCAAAGGGCATCCCATGGGCGCTACCGGAACGGCTCAGATCGCTGAGATTGTCAGGCAGTTGCGCGGCGAGGCAGGCCCCGGACAGATTCCCGGAAACCCGAAAGTCGGGCTGACGCACAGCTCGGGCGCCGGCATGATCAATCTCCACATGTTCAAAAAATAAATGCGTTTTCAGGATCGAAGCTGCTAACTGTGACATTCATGAATTAGAACCCTCTGCCATTTGCCCGATTGCCGGGCCGGGGAACATCTATGGGCCATCATATCGTTTGTCTGTCCTTCGACTTTGACGCAATGTCCGGCATGATTGCCATGGGGCTGAAAACCCCGACGCCGGTGTCCCGGGGCGAATTCGGAGCCGTGGCCGTTGACCGCATCCTGTCGCTTCTATCCAAGAATCGGATCGATGCCTCCTGGTTTATTCCCGGAACGACCATCAAAACCTATCCCGATCATTGCCGCCGCATCTTCGAAGCCGGACATGAAATCGGAAATCACGGCTGGACCCACGTACCGCCGGCCAATCTTACACCGCAAAAGGAAGATACGGACCTGAAGCGGTCCAATGAAGCAATCGGAGAGATCACCGGCCGGTCTGCGGTTGGGTACCGCTCGCCGTCCTGGGATCTCAGCCCGGTTACCGTGGACCTGCTTCTCAAGCATCAGTTTCTCTACGACAGCAGCATGATGGGCCACGATCACTCACCCTATTTTGCGAGGCGAAACGATGTGGTTTCGGATGACGAACCGATTCAATTCGGTGAAACGACAGCGTTGATCGAAATGCCCGTCAGCTGGTCCCTGGATGATTTTCCGCACTTCGAGTTTCTCAGACTGCCGAATTCGGTGTCGCCCGGTCTTGCCAATGCACAACAGGTCCTGGCAAACTGGATCGATGATTTCGAATACATGCAGCGAACAGAGGAGTGGGGTGTGCTGACCTATACCTTCCACCCCTTTGTGGTTGGACGGGGGCATCGAATGGCGATGCTCGAAAAACTGATCTCAGCGCTTCGGGAACGCGGCGCCTGTTTCATCACCATGGAAAAAGCCGCTCTGGAATTTCGTGATCGAAGCCGTGAAGCATAATCAAGGACATCTCATACAAGGGTTGACTTAATGGAAGGAATAAACCGAAAAGATATAAAGATAGGAATGGATGTCTATATCGTCTTGAAAAATGATCAGCGATCCGGGAGATTGACCCGGGGCGTTGTTAAGGATATCCTGACCAAATCCGCCAGTCATCCTCACGGTATCAAAGTGCGGCTGACTGACGGCCAAGTGGGCAGGGTAAAGCTTCACGCCGAGGGGATGGCGGAGGGATATCCGAAGAAATGAGGAGTATGAACATGCCGAAAGCAGGAAAAACAAATCACGTCTTTTACCGAGACCTTGAAAAAAAATATCCGATTATTGAGAGGGCTGAGGGAGTCTACCTTTATGATGATGCAGGAAACCGATACCTCGACTTCGGGTCCGGAATCGGCGTTGTCAATATCGGATACAATGTTCCCGAGATTAACGACGCCATGGCAGCCCAGGCCAACAAAACGAGCTTCGTGTACTCCGCACCGTTTACGACGGAAGCGCAGATACGAATTTCGAAAAAGATCATCGACATGAGCCCGGAAGGCATGTCGAAAGTGCTCCAGGTTGAGGGGGGATCCGTGGCCATGGAGTCGGCTATCAAGCTTGCCAGGCAGTACCACATAGAACGCGGGAACGCGTCGAAATATAAAATCGTTGCACGCTGGACCGGGTATCACGGAAATACCATCGGTGCGCTGTCGGCTTCGGGGCGGAGTTCATGGCGCGCGTATTTCGAGCCGTATCTTCTGAATTTTCCGCATATTCAACCGCCATACTGTTACCGGTGCCCGTTTGACAAAGAATATCCTGCCTGCGGTTTGAAATGTGCGCAGGAACTGGAGAGGATCATTCGGTTCGAGGGTCCGCAGAACATTTCCGCTTTTATTGCAGAGCCGATCATCGGAACTTCTGCGCCGGGGGTAACACCCCCGCCGGAATACTATCCCATTATTCGGGAGATATGCGACAAATACGACATCCTTTTCATCAGTGACGAGGTGATTACCGGATTCGGTCGCACCGGAAAAAATTTCGGCATCGATCACTATGATGCACTGCCGGATATGATGGTGGCCGGTAAAGGTGTCGGGGGGGGGTATACGCCGTTGGCGGTGGTGATTGTCAGCCACAACGTGTTTGAGGCGTTTGAGAAAGGCAGCGGAAAACATACACAAGGGTTTACATATTCCGGCAATCCTCTGTCGGCGGCTGTCGGGCTGGCACTGCTTGAATATATCGAGAAAAACGGTCTCATCGAGAGGGTTTCCGAGACGGCGGGATACCTCAAGAAGGGACTGGAGAGTCTCCGGGATACCGGAATTGTCGGCGATGTGCGGGGACTGGGCTTCCTGCAGGGGATTGAGTTCGTTCAGGATATGGAAAAAAAGACACCGTTTCCAAAAGAAATGAATCTAACGGGTAGAATTGTTGAGGCGGCGTTCAACCGCAGATTAATGATTATCGGCGGGATGCCCGGGGTTGTCGATAATGAGATGGGAGATCAATTGCAGATTACACCGTCATTTACAATAACCAAAGAACAGATCGACACTGCCATAGATATTATCCGGCAATCGATTATTGAAGTGAAAAAGGAATTGAAAATTACTTAGTGTTTATCCGCCTGCCTCACCGGATAACCGACTTGGGTGTGGCCTCGATCCGGGTGACCCGCTTCCTGTCCCGGTCGAACATCTCGTCCACCAGGGGTTTGATTTCGGTCTCCCAAAACTCGGTTTCATACACGGCTTTGTAGAGCCGTTCTGCCTCCTCTTCGTTCTCGAAGCGGCGGATCCAGACATAGAGATCCGGTTCGTCCAGGGCAACGAAGCTCCCAACGCACACCATGCCTTTGGAAACCTGGAAGGGAATGATCTTTTCTTCCATCAATTCCACCCATCGATCCCGCTTTCCGTCCTTGATGCGATACTCGCGAAGCTCGAAAAACATAGCTTTATCCTCCTTAAATTGTGCAAACAGATTTATTGAAAAACCTCCATCAAATTTTCGCCCTCCTTATTTCTTACAATAAAATCACCCCATTTCCCACAATTAATTTAAGGTTTCATATTCTAAACCTGAATATGACTCTAACCAATCTCAAAATGCATATTTGACAAGAATGGATTCGAAAAATACAATTGATATTATTTATGACAATAGGCTGCCTGGTAAACCCTGATAGAGAGAAAACGGTGGGGAAAGCGTTTGAATCCATCACCCTGCTTTCCCGAATGCTGAGAGAAAAATATCGGATCGATGATTGAAAAGGCGTCACCCGTTGCCTCAACCTTGACGGAAAATGGAGAAGAGAAAAGATCCGTGTGCGAATTGAGAAAACTGCGTTCCCGGGAGCTGGACAGCGGATATGCCGTCCTGATCGAGGCGTATGATTGGCTGAACTCCAGGGGGAGCGGCCAGTGGCCCCATCGGTTTCCTTATAAAAAATACCGCAGGTGGCAGGAACGGGGATTAAATTACGGATTCTTTTCAGATGACAAACTCGCAACGGTGCTTTCCTTGGTTGAAGAGACCGACGAGAGATGGCGTGAATATCTTTCCGGTGCATGCGTCATGTGGGTTCGTGCTGTCGCCGGATCGAACCGGCACCGCAAAAAGGGTTTCGGCCGCCTTGCCATCCAGGCTGCCGTCCACCGGATCGTTTTTGAGCAGGGCAGGCCGTTATTTCTTCACTGTTTCAAGGGCAGCGGCTTCCTTCCGGACTACTACGGTCGTCTCGGATTCAAAGCGCTCAGCGAAACCGAGCTTGACAATGGGCCCTGGGTTCTGATGAAGTACCCGCTAAAGATCGAGCCCTCAATCTAAGGTGATGTCGGAAAGGAGAACTTCAATGGAATATGTTCGCATGGTTGATTTCGCAGCTATCGAAAGGAGCGGTGCCGATGAGCGCTTGACCCAGAGTCTGTTCGATCACACGTCGGGTGCCAAACACTGCTCCATCAATTGCATCAAGACGCCCCCGGGTGGAGGCTCCCCGGGCGGCATGCACACCCACACCGTCGATCAGGTCTTTTACATCCTGAGCGGCAGCATGAGCATCGAGATCGAGGGAAAGCAGTATGAGTGCCGGCCCGGCTCGCTCATCATCTTCCCGGCCGGCGTGGCGCACCGCAACTGGAACGGCGGCAGCGAGCCGACAGTTCATTTGGCCTTCAATACGCCTCTGCCCGACCCCAACGTTCCCTTCGTCAATACCGTATAATCCGGCAGGCCGGCGTCCCGCATAATGGTTTTTGCCTGGGCAATAGTTATTCACAATCACATCCATGGTGTCTGTCTAATCGCAGCTTACCACTGGTTGTGATACATGGGAAACACATCGTCTTCAGCCGTTACGAAGTTGATTAAGGCGGGCTTGCCCGAAGCCATCGCTTGAACAGCCTTCCGGGTAGTCGGGATAATTTCATCGGGCTGTGTAACCGTGGCAGCGAAAGAGGCGCCCAAGGCCTCTGCCACTTTCACATAATCCCCCGACACCTTATTTAGACCATATTTCTCGGAAGCTACCGGGAACATTTTGCTATAATGCCCAAATACGCTGTTGTTCAGGATGACAACCAGAATCGGGATGTTTTCCCTTGCCGCCGTCTCAAAATCCATTCCCACCATGCCGATAGCCGCATCGCCACCGACCCAGATACAGATCTTATCAGGGTTGGCCAGCTTGGCTCCCATAGCCAATCCCATACCTTGACCCAATGTCGTCGATTTTCCCCATCCGATATACCCGCCCGGAAATACCGTCTCCCACATGGGAACCATTTGGTCTCTTGGATTTCCTGAATCATGCGTCACTATCGTCTCATTCATGTCCAGTGCCTTCTGAAGATCTCGAATAACCCGGTATGGATTAATAGGGACCTCATTCGAATCAAGCTTCGGGCCCCACTCTTTCATAAATTCATCTTTGAGGACCCGGATCTCTTTAACGACTTTGGCAGGGTCTTTCTTACCTTCGGAGCCGAGCTGTAGTTTCGCCTCCGCAATGAGCTGTGTCAATACAATCTTAGCGTCCCCTATTATGGCTTGCTTTACTTCATAGCTCTTATTAATATCTCGCTCATCAACAGTCGATTGTATCAAGATCTTCCCGGCTGGGATGGGGCTGGTGAAAGTTTCGTTTGTGCAGCTGGATCCGATGGCAAATATGACGTCCGCCTTCTTCGCAAAAGCCATCGATTGTTTGGTGTTCGTTCGCGCACCGCATCCCAGAGAAAGCGGGTGGTTCTCCATGAAGCCGCTCTTGCCATTCATCGTGGTGTATACCGGAATTGCCAGCAACTCTGCAACCGCCTGAAGCTCATCCCATGCCCGGGCATAGAGTATCCCCTGACCGGCCCGGATAACAGGACGTTTCGCCGCCAGAAGCATCTTGACAACCTCCTTGATATCGGCCGGATCGCCACCGGTTTTTACCTGCTTTACCGGATTGTACCGGAACAAATTGTCCTCGAATTCCTCGTTTGCAACAGATAACGGCAGTTCAATCACCACCGGGCCGGGTCGCCCCATCCTCAGCTGAGAAAAGGCTCTTCTCATTATCTCGGTCGTGCGGTCTGCATGGTCGATGCTGTCTACATACTTTGTTATTTCCCGGTAGCATGATTTCATTTTGAAATCGGGTACCACGGCATATTCAGGGCGTCGTGCACCGCCGGGTAACACCAGAACCGGTACGGAATCGGCAAAAGCATGCGCAACACCGGAAAAGGCGTTTTCAATACCCGGACCATGTTGCACAACGCAAACCCCGATATTTTCGCCGAATGAAGCCCTGCTGAACCCATCGGCGACATTGACCGCAACCCTTTCCGTACGGAATTTAATGAACCGGATATCCTCTTTTGCCAGGGATTCGAGCAAAAGATTCATCGGAAAACCGGTTACAAACTTAACCCCCTCTTTTTTCAATATCTTAGCTTGCGCCGTTACCGCTTTCATGTTTTCTACCTCCTTACGCTTGTAGTGGTTTACAATTCTTTAGGGCTTTTTCGATTATCGACTCTTCTTCCCTCAGCTCTCGGGAAACATCATGTCGTTTGTATTTACCTTTCGTACCGACTCGGGGGCGCGTCTTGATTTGTGATGAAGGGATCGTTTCCAACTCGTTTCCTGTTTGTGATCTCAAGAGGAGCCGATCCCCAGAGTGAAAATAATGACCAAACCGGCAAAAAACAGACAAACCCTGAGCCATGGAGAGAATCTGCCGATCAGGCCCTTGCTTAGAAGCCATAATCCCCCTCCCACCTTGGCGAATGCAGCCAGGGCCGGCAGCGGCATTATTCCGGGATACAGCAGGGCTGGGTTTGCAACAAACGCGAGCGGCACGAGGTATAAACCGAGTCCAAGCCGCATGGCCTGGCCCGCAACCGGCACCCAGGCCGTTTGTGCCATACCGGCGGCAATAAATACCGTACCGCACACCGGCGGAGTGATGGTGGACAACAGCGCATACCAGAAAACAAACAGGTGCGCATGCAGCGCCGGCAGGCCGAGCGTCTGCAAAGCGGGTCCGGCCACCGAAACGCAGATGACATATGCCGCAGTCGTAGGAACCTCCATACCGAGGATGAGACAGGCCGCCGCCGTGAGCAGCAGGGCGATCCAGAGCCTCCCGCCGGCCAGACCCAGGATAATGGAGGTTATCTTGACACCGAGGCCCGTCATGTTCAACACACCGATGATGAGGCCGGCACAAATGATGATGGAGGCAATCATGGCAATCTGTTCCGCGGCGTTGATGCAGGCGTGGGAGAGCCTGAATAACAATTGCCGCCATGAAAATTCAAAGTGTTCATTTACGACAAGCAATCCGGCCGCGGCAAAAATGGCGGCTCCGGCAGCAAATTGCGGTGTGTAGCCGGTAAAAAACAAAACCGCCAGCAGCAGCGTAAATGGAATCAGAAAAAAAGGCGCCAGCCGGTATACATAGCGACTCGAAGGAATTTCGTCCGCCGACATGGCCTGCAGGCCGTAGTGATGGGCAAACAGATCGACACCGATCCACACGGCCAGAAAAAACAGAATCGCAGGCAGCAGCGCCGCCATCATGATATCGGTGTAGTTCTTGCGCAGAAGCTCCATCATGACAAAAGCGCCGGCGCCCATGAGCGGCGGCATAATCTGGCCACCGCTGGAAGCCACCGCCTCGACAGCAGCGGCAAAACTTGGCGGATAACCGAGACGTTTCATGGTCGGCAATGTGATGGCGCCGGTGGAGGCGACATTGGCGGAGGCCGAGCCGGAAATCGATCCAAAAAATGCGGATGATAATACGGACACTTTGGCCGCCCCCGCCCGGAACCGGCCTGCAAGTTTTGTCGCCAGCGCCATAAATGCCGTCCCGCCCTCGCCGGCGCTGATGAAGGCGCCGAGAATGACGAACACGGCCACCACGTTAACGGATACGCCCGTGAGTGCCCCCCACAGGCCCCCTTCCGCGATAACCAGTGTGCCGAGGAAACTGCCGATCGGGATCCCCGGATGACCGAATTCACCGGGAAAGTACTGACCCAGGAGTCCGTACAACAGCCCCAATACCGCAGCGACCGGCAACGCCAATTTGATCGCCCGCCGTGCCATCTCGAGCACGACTAGAATCAGTCCAATTCCCAGCACATACTGGTGCAGCGACTCGATGTAGCCGTACTGCTCGATGAGCGCATCCCGATTCAGCGCAATATAGACACAGGCATATATTCCGAAAATACAGATCAGATATCCACCGATCCGTTTGAATGCACCGCCTTTAACGCCGATGATAAATACCCAGGGCAGCGCCAGGGCAAGATGGATCGGTCGACTGATAAGGTTCGGGATAAGACCGGTGAAAATCAGATGGAGATGGTAATAAACGCATGCTGCGGCCAATATGGAGACGGCATGACACTGAACAGAGGAGAGGTTCATATCAAAAATTCTATCGATTCATAGCAGGTTTTCCGGTATCGATACGCCGGTTTCCTTGTAGAATTTTACCGCGCCGGGGTGGAGCTTCGCACCAAGCATTACTATGCCTTCCGGAGTGACCGCATTCCACCACGGATATATTTTCCCCATGGCGCCTTTCTGCTCCCAGAACGTCTTGGTCAATTGATAGGCGGTCTCGTCATCCATCGCAGTGGTCGTGTAGGCACCCACGGAAAGCGAAGTCGTGGTGACATCCTGGTCGACACCGGGATACGTTCCGGCCGGAATAATAAGCTTTGTTCGGTTGGTTTGTGCTACCTGTTCATCACTCATACTCAGGACACGAATTTTAGTCCCGGCGGCGGCTTCCAGAACATTGGGCGCCGGATAAGAGCCGGCTGTGGCAAAGCCGTCTATCTGACGATTTTTAAGCGCAGGAACCGCGGAATTCAACTCCACGTCAATAAGGGAGACTTTACCTTCCAGTCCGAATAATTTAATATATTTTGCTGCTTCGCGGGCGCCGAAACTCCCCTTGCCGATAAGAATCTTTTTTCCTTCCAGGTCCTTGAAGGTAGCTACCCCTGAATCCGCCCGCACCACCAGATGCATGGTAAGGGACGGAATGGTGAAAAGGGAGCGGATATCCTGATATTTCGGATTGGCGTCTTTGAACATGTTTTTACCGTCCCGAGCCAGTTTTACGAGTCCGGGTGGGGTAGTAAAAACGTAATTGCCGGCGCGATGCGCCACTTCTTTCACATTTTGCACTGATCCCTGGCTCTCTTCGACGGTTACGATAATTTTACCGCCGGAGCCGGTCTTCATGGCCTCGGCGATCTGAACGGCCATCTGATAATATGAAGATGTCGATTTGGCGGACTTATAGGTGACACGCGTTTCGGCATTGACCGGACCGGTGCCGAGCAAAGATATCGCGGCAATGACCGCCACTGTTATGAGCATAATTTTCAATCTGGTCATGGGTATCATCATAGACTCCTTAAGTTTCTGGTTTATATTGCGATATTATCGACGTGGTTTAACCCGGAACCATTTCCAGGACATTCCGTTTTCCTTACGGGCAACTGAAGATGGTGTATCGGCTTCAACTGCAACCCGGCATATTGAAACGCCGATTAGACGGTTACAACGATTATCTGACTAACCAAAGCGGGTTTTGTTGTCAATATCAATTTTTTGCGTCTCAGCCGTAATTTAGGTCAGGTTTGAGCGTGGTTCACAGGTTTGTCTGCAGCCGGATTTTTTAATGGAACATAATTGCTTCCCACGCTGGAAAAGATCGCCAAGAATTGCTGATATGGTCACGGATATGTTGACATGATTCTCAAGTGCGTAATAATCAAAGGAGATGTCGAACGGTATGCCGAGCGACTGGCCGTTTTTATTCACCCATCCGGAAATACCATTGCCGGGCGGTGTCAACACAATACTCGGGGGTTGTCGAGACATGCGTATCTGATACGATATTTCGTATTTTATCACAACCCGAAGGCTCACGGCATCACATCCTTTATTGAAACCTTGACCTCGACAACGCATTAACGCAAGACCGTACCTTTTCTTCTGGAAGGAGAGTCTGTGCTAAAAAAAACAATCTAAATTGACTTAAAACCGGGAATCTGAGATGTATTTGATACCCGCGTCGCTTCCCTCAGACACCTGGCTGCTTCGGCCCGGAATGACCGGCCGCCTTGCGCCGGATTGCGCGGCCAACTTCACCGGAATAGGCATTCCAAATATTGGGGGGGAAGCTCCTTCAGGGAGCCAAGGACGGAGATAGGAGTCATAGATGAGCTATAAAGCCCGATTTGTCTTTCTGGTAATTTGGCTTTCTTTATGCCTTTTCCTGTTTCACATGATTTACGGGAAGGCCAAAGAAGGGACCATAGAAGAGCTTAACGCCCGTCAAATAATCCATGCCCGACAGGCAAAAAAAGGAATCGAGACGTACATAGATAATTGGTTGTCTATTCTGAAAGCTGCTTCTGAAAAAGAGCATGTGATTGCTCTTGATGATTTCGGAAAGGATTGGCTCGCGTTTATCCTCAATACCCACAAAGATGATATCAGGGCCGTCACCCGGGTGGATGAGAACGGAAAGATCATCCACACCGTTCCCTATGACTCGAAATCCATCGGTGCAGACATTTCATACCAAAAACATGTTCAGGCGATCATCCGAACCAAAAGACCCGTTATGAGCGATGTGTTCTCTGCGGTTCAAGGGTATGAGGCCATTGCGTTGCATGTGCCGGTTTTTAAAGACCAGGCGCTTCGCGGTACGCTTGCCGTACTGCTGGACTTCCAGAAAATCGCCCGTCAGTTTCTTGAGGTGATACAGATCGGCAAAACAGGTTATGCCTGGATGATCAGTGCACAAGGAATTGAGATCTATTGCCCTGTACCAGGGCATGTGGGCAAATCCGTCGTCGAAAACAGGAGGGATTTTCCTACCATATTTGGCATGGCTCAGGAGATGCTCAAAGGAAACAGTGGTGTCACCACCTACTACTTTGACCAAATACGGGACAAACCAACCGGAACGTTCAAAAAACATGCGGTTTACATACCCATCAACATTGTAGACACCTTTTGGTCCCTTGTCGTGGCATCCGGTGAAAAAGAGGCATTGACATCCCTTGACGGCTTCCGGAACTGGCTTGTTCTGGTCATCGGTGTTTTATTCATCGGCGCCATCCTTTTTGCCTATTTTGCCATGAGAGCCTGCGGTATCGTCAAAGAAGAAAAAAAGCGAAAAGAGGCCGAGGAGATGCTTCTGGAGAGCAATAACAGATACCGAACACTGTTTGATGAAGCGCCGGTCATGGATGTGACCACCTACAATCAAGAAGGTACCCCTATTATCACAAACTGCAACAAGTTGTTTTTGAGCACCCTGGGTTATACCCGTGATGAGGTCCTGAAACAGCCGTTAATAAACTTCTACACCCCTGAATCCAACCGTAAAATGAAGGAAAGTGACAGTTACAAGCGGGCAATGGATGGGGGGTTTTTAAATGAAGAGCGACAACTGGTAAAACGCGATGGGCGCATTATCGAGACACTGTTATGTGCCTTGCCTGAAAAAAATTCTGATGGGCAGGTATGCGGCACACGAGCGATTTATATGGATATTACCCAGCGCAAGCAGGCTGAAACGGCCCTTACTGCCGTAAATATTATTTCGCAAACCGTAAATCAGTCGTTGAACCTTGATCAGATTCTGAATGACACGCTGAATAAAGTCATGGAGCTGTTAAAGCCTCATTCTACCCATATCCGGCTTTTTGATAAGCAAACCCAAGAATTGGTGCTTGCCGCTCAGAAAGGTCTCAGGCCTGAGGATTTGGAAAAGTTAGAAAAAAGGTTGAAACTGGAAGAAGCTATTTCCCGCCATGCCATAAAATCACAGAAAGCGGTAGTCATTGAGGACATATTAACCGATCCCCGTACAGCGGGAACACAGTCTTTTTGCGAAAAAATCGGATGCCGCACACTTGTCACCATCCCTCTATATGGCAAAGATAAAATGCTCGGCCATATGACCATCCGTAGCCGTGAACCGAGCGCTTTTACTGCTGACGAAATCCAGCTTTTTACTTCCATTGGCCACCAAGTTGGGACTGCGATTGAAAATGCCAACTTGTTTGCTCGAGATAAGCAGCACACGGAAGCACTTTCAGTCTTGAATATAATTTCCCAAACGGTAAGTCAAACTCTTGACTTGGATATAATATTAAATAGTGCAATCGAAAAAGTTATCGAACTGCTTAAAGTTGACTGTGGTTTTCTTCGTCTGATAAGCGAAAATAAGCAGGAACTGGTGTTGGCTGCCCATAAGGGTTTTACTGTCGAACAAATAAGTAAACTACCCTTATCAAGAAAATATGGTGATGGTGGTAGCTGGAAAGCACTCTTGGCCGATCGGGTTGAACATATAACATTCAACCCGAATGACTCCTTTCAGCAAAAAACCAATTCATTCGGCCTGCGGATAGGCGCCCACAATGCGATTCTCTTTCCGTTAAAGTCAAAAAACAATATGCTGGGTACCATGTCAATCTACTCTTTAGCACCCCGGGTGTTCACAAAACAAGAAACCGAACTCACCGCTATCATCGGCAACCAAGTCGGTATCGCCATCGAAAACGCAAAGCTTTATAAAGAAAAGGAAATTACTATCAAAGAACTAGGTGAGACGCAGAAGAAATTGCAGCAAGCTCAGAAAATGCAAGCTATCGGCACCCTGGCCGGCGGCATCGCACATGATTTTAACAATATCCTTTCTGCAATAATAGGTTATACTGAGTTAGCGCTTATGAAATCGAAAGGCAATTTGATTGAAAAAGATTTGCAGGAAGTGCTTATTGCCAGCGGGCGAGCCACAGACTTGGTCAAGCAGATTTTAACCTTCAGCCGTCGGGGAGGCATGGAGGAAAATAAGCCGATTCAGGTAAATCTCATAGTAAAAGAGGCCTTGAAACTGTTAAGATCGTCACTGCCCACAACGATTGAGATTCACGAAAACATCCAAAGTGATTCATTGATGCTGGCTGATCCCACTCAGATTCATCAGGTATTGATGAACCTCTGCACCAATGCAGCTCATGCCATGCGTGAGAAGGGGGGCACTCTTGAGGTGGGCCTGGCTGATGTCAGCCTTGATTTGGAGTTCACTTCCAAACACCCGGAAATCGAACCTGGATTATTTATTAGGCTGACAATAAGCGATACCGGCCACGGGATGCCTTCTGATGTGGAGAATCAAATATTTGATCCGTTCTTCACAACAAAAGCAAACGGCGAAGGAACCGGTATGGGACTTGCCGTGGTGTACGGGATTGTCAAAAGCCACGGCGGTGCTATTACCGTCGATAGCGAACCTGAAAAAGGCGCGACATTCCATGTTTTTCTACCAATCATTGAAAGAACAGTAGTAGAGGAACGACGACCCGAAGGATCCATTTCCATTGGAACCGAGCATATTCTGCTTGTGGACGATGAGCTGCCATTGGTATCGATCGGCAAGAATATCCTTGAATCCTTGGGTTATCAGGTGGAATCGAGAACCAGCAGTATCGAGGCACTGGAATTATTCAAAGCCATGCCGGAAAAATTTGATTTGGTCGTCACAGACATGACGATGCCGAATTTAAGAGGCGACCAGCTTGCAAAACAATTGATGGAGATACGTCCAGGTATTCCCGTTATTCTTTGTACCGGATTTAGTTCGATGATTGATGAAAAGAAAGCTTTGAAAAAGGGTATTCGTGCGTTTGTCTTTAAACCATTCCTGAAACACGATATGGCAAAGACTATTCGTAAAGTGCTGGATGAGGCAAAGAGCTGAAAGTGCGCCTTACGGCTATTAGTTCCCGCCCGCGTTTCTCCATTTTAACCGAGGAACATCATATGAAAATATGGGAAGATATGGGACGGATATTCATATGTGTTAACTTTGCTCGATCCAACTCGATGCTCTTGGTCTATTTCAATGTTTTTCTAGCTGAACGAACTTCGTAAAGGGCTTGATCTTCACACACCTGCATAAGACCAACATTGTCAAAAATCATCTTTTCAAAAATCAATTTCGTATCTAAAAAAAGATTGCTGCTCTCTTTTTTCAAGTACCGTGCAGCCATCCGACAATATTCAGGATCAATGTCTATCCCTATGCTGTTCCGACTATATCTCAGAGAGGCTATCATCGTTGTTCCGGCACCACAAAATGGGTCCAAAACCGTGTCTCCATGAAATGAAAACATTCTAACCAGGCGAGAAGCGAGTTCAAGGGGAAAAGGGGCGGGGTGGTTTCTGGTTGATGCTCCGGTAATATTCCACATCTGTCGAAACCAGGTGTCAAAGTCTTTTTTATCGATTTTACTTAACTTTCCAGCAATAATTCAGCCTTAGTTTGATATACACTTTTTCATTTAAATGAGAAGTTGAGGACATGGTCATTTAGCCAGGGGCAACGGGGATCAATGTTTTGAGCGATCAATTTTTGCTCGAGGTTCTCAAAGAGAGGGGCGACCACATCCCGATGTTGAAAGCCG
>Ga0180009_10005149_pt1 | contig 14118 bp, 11 predicted proteins | sample OS_PC_MetaG_FD_123537 | JGI IMG/M metagenome (GOLD analysis project Ga0180009, IMG submission 123537) | Groundwater microbial communities from the Aspo Hard Rock Laboratory (HRL) deep subsurface site, Sweden - OS_PC_MetaG | ecosystem: Environmental > Aquatic > Deep subsurface > Groundwater... | reverse complement strand
TCTGCGAGGAGGCGTTGGAAATGGCAGATTTCTTCTGGTTTTCGGATGATCAGTGGGGGCGGATCGAGCGGCTGCTGCCGGTCAATGGCAAGGGCGCTCGACGCGTTGATGATCGCCGGGTGCCCTCGGGGATCGTCCATGGCCACCATCGCCATCGCCGCTACCGTCATCTGGTGGCTCAAATGAGTCCGGACCCTAGTCATTCGCCAGGTCAAAGGTCGCGGTGGACGCTCTGGACAGCGATATGAGGTGCTTCTCAGCAGCCTCTCGGCGCCACTTCAGGAGCAGTTTAGGGCCGCTTCGGAACCGCCCGGTCTGGCCCTTATGGTCGCCCCTCCTCCGCCGCCCAAGTTCATCGCAGCCCCCAACCAGAGCACGGAGGAAAAGCGCAAGTTCGCGGTGCTCCGCCTGATCGCTGACCTGCCGCCGTCACCAGCAGGTATAGCCCGCCACCATCGGAGAGTTTGTAGGGCTTGTCGCGCGGAGCCGCTTTTCGGACAGCCAGATCGGTCAGCATGGGGCCACCTCTGTCGGTTTTGATACCGTCAGATATACCGTAATGTACCGCCAATTTCAACGAATTCAGCCGGACGCCGGTGGGCGCTCGAACCGTAAAAAGTGCCTGATTTCATGGACTTTTCCGGACATTTGCGGATGCATCCGGAAAGAAAAATGGTGCCCAGAAGAGGCGTAGAACTTTCGTCTCAGGCAATGCCGGAGCGTCTCTACCTACCCTGTAAAATCAGCGATTTGTGTTGTAAGGTGTTCGCGGTCGGTCGCTCCCATTTGCCTGAAATCCCGCTGAAATGTGGGAACGAATGTGGGACCGTTTCAGGCGTCAGAATGTGGGAACAGACGCCTGAAATTCCCTGATAGGGACTCGAACCAATGGCACTTACGACGTTGAAGGTGAAAAATGCAAAACCCGGTCGCCATGTCGATGGCCGGGGCTTGTGCTTGCTGGTGAAAGACAGTGGCGCGCGAACCTGGGTGCTACGAATGCAGCGCAATGGCAGGAGGCGGCAATTACGGATCTGCTCGCGACCTTGGATTCATACGCGCCCCATCGTCAGCCGGTTACCAAGCAACTGGCTGAAGCCTATCGACGACAGGCCGACATTGCAGCCAACCGCCCCCGCGCGCCTTCTCCGATTCTGCCGAGCGAAACGGCGGAATTTCAGCGGATCGATTCTGACCTCCTGAAAATGAGCTGGCCTGCGTTCATCCATGAGGCGCGGAAGGACCCCAACCATCATTTTGAAACGCGCATGAAGTTCCTACGTTACCTGCAAACCCTGTTCGCACGGGAGCAAACATTTGAATCGCTGACCGTATCGGAATGGAAAGCGGTCGCAGGCATCGTGCATCCCGACGCGGTCGCAGATTCCGGCCTGGAAAAATATCAAATCGGCTGGTTCGGTTCGATGCAGGGCTCCGGTTCCTTCACGAAGCTCGTTGCAAACAAGGACAGCAGGATTGCCAAAGCGATTGACTGCATCCCGAGCCGAGGCCCCGTAACGGAAAGCGACTTCGATCGGTTTTGCGTCTTGTTTGAATCAGCTTTCTCAGACTCCGCAAGGATTGGGCGCTACCCAACCGCGACAAGATTGTTGGCGATGAAACGGCCAGATGTGTTCGTGTGCGTCAACAATGGAAACAAAGCCAGCTTGGCGGATGCGCTGCATTTTGCCCCGACCACGTTGAGCCTGGACAACTACTGGGAGCGTGTGATTGAGCCGATCAGGCTTGCCAAATGGTATAATGCGCCGCGCCCTGAAGGTGCTGATGCAAAAGCATGGGATTGCCGTGCAGCGCTAGTCGACGCCATCCACTATGAGGCCGTCTAACTGATCGTTGGGAATGCGCGAGCGGGAGTTATGGTTTGTCTCTGCCTCAGCCTGCTAAGTCAGGCTTAGTATAATGATGACTTTATAAACTCGACATTGGTTTGATAATATGCCAAAACGCTAAGCATGGCTACGCGTTCTGACAACAAGCTAAACCGCCTCCAGCAGGAACTCCCCGAGGGCCTGCTGGCCGATGCTGGGTGGCTGGAAGCCCACGGCTATTCATCGGCGCTCCGCAGCCAGTATGTCCGTGCCGGGTGGCTCGATAGCCCAGCCCGGCGCGTCTATCGCCGTTCGCGAACACCACTGACATGGCAACAGGTCGTCATATCGCTCCAGGCCTTGCTGGATTTACCGTTGGCCGTTGGCGGACGCACGGCGCTCGAACAACTGGGTTATGCGCATTACCTCTCGGCGGAGCTGCAGGAGGTCCATCTCTACGGACCGAAGCGAGTGCCAACATGGCTGGTCGATCTGCCGCTCGACGTTAAATTCCGTTGGCATAACAGCCTGCGCCTGTTTCCGGGCGATGCTGATGCACCACCAGAGCCGAGTCCCGTCATGTTAAGCGCCGCAGGGATGCACTTGCCGATCCGATATTCGAGCAAGGAACGGGCCGTGCTGGAATTGCTCGACGAGTTGCCCGAGCGCGAAAGCTTCCACCAGGTTGACGCTCTGATGGAGGGCCTGAGCGACCTCAGTCCGCGCCGCCTGCAAACCCTGTTGGAAGCGTGCGCGAGCGTGAAGGTGAAGCGGCTTTTCCTGTTCTTTGCCGACCGCCACCGCCATGCTTGGCGATCCCGGCTCGACGTGTCCCGCGTTGATCTCGGATCGGGCAAGCGCGTCCTTGTCAAAGGCGGCAGGCTAGACCCCACTTACCATATAACCGTGCCGTCCGACCTAGGAGGCCAGTGAATTCATGGCCTTTCTCGAAACCTACCGGCAGCAGGTCGCACTTCTCATTCGCACCATTCCATTCGTGGCGAAAGAAGAGGCTTTCGCGCTCAAGGGCGGCACGGCAATCAACCTGTTCGTGCGCGACATGCCGCGCCTGTCGGTGGACATCGACCTGACATATCTGCCCGTCGAGGACCGCACCACATCACTCGCCGCAATTGACGCAGCAATGCTGCAGATCGCCGAACGGATCGAGGCTGGAATCCCCGGCGCGAAGGTCAATCCGTCCCGCTCGGCGGATGAGAAAATCGTCACGAAGCTAATCGTTCGCGCCGGAGGCGTTCAGATCAAGATCGAGATTACGCCGGTGCTGCGCGGCACGGTTTACGATCCCGTGGCGACAACCGTGGTGCCGACCGTGGAGGACGAGTTCGGCTTTGCTGAAATGCAGGTTGTGTCCTTCGCCGACCTCTATGCAGGCAAGATTGTGGCAGCGCTCGACCGCCAGCATCCGCGCGATCTTTTCGACGTGCGCGACCTGTTGGCGCACGAAGGCATAAGCGACGAACTGCGGCGCGCATTCCTTGTCTATCTCATCAGCCACAATCGCCCGATGGCCGAAGTGCTGGCACCGACCCGAAAGCCACTGGCCGAGGAATTCGCGCGCGGCTTCGTCGGTATGACGCAGGAACCGGTTGCCCTTGCCGATCTTGAAGCGGCGCGTGAGGCGATCATTGCCGCAATGATCGCCGACATGCCCGACGCGCACCGGCATTTCCTTGTCGGTTTCAAGCGAGGACAGCCGGACTGGGAACTCCTCGGGATACCGGAAGCCCAGCGCTTGCCTGCGGTCCTGTGGAAGCAGCGCAATCTGGACAGGCTTCTCGCCGACAAGCGGAGCGACCTGGCCGCTGCACTTGAAAGGGCGCTGCTACCGTGAACAAGAGTCGAGCAGCCTACGTTTTTAGTTCAATTGCTCTCACAAGCATCATCTCGATGCGATTCGTTCCTTGGCGGAGTGATTTATTGTTATGACCAAGGAACGCATTGCCTTGGCAACTGTCAGCATTGCCGAAAGTGCGATGGACTTCCTGAAGCGCGCGGTCGATGAAATCGAAAAGCACCCGAAATATTCGGTCATCCATTTCGCGACGGCAGTCGAGCTGATCCTGAAAGCACGGCTGATGCATGAGCATTGGGCACTGGTGGTCGAAAAGACATCGGATGCAGATGTGGAGCGATTTCTATCGGGCGATTGCAGGACGGTCAGCCCGGCGGAGGCGATGCGCCGTCTGTCGAAAATCGCGGGTCAGTCCATTCCGGCCGATGCGGTTACACAATTCAATCGCCTAGCCTCGCATCGCAACCGCATGGTTCATTTCTTTCATGAGGCGGGCGCGAATGAGGCTTCCGCCGAGCTCTTGGAAGGAATTGCACGGGAGCAGTGCCTGTGCTGGTTTCATTTGGAACGCCTGCTCAGGCAATGGTCTGACCAGTTTGCCGATATGGATGATGATATCGCCCGCATTGCCTGGGCAATGAAGCGCAACAGGCAGTTTCTGGCGGTGAAATTTGAACAATTGAAGCCGAAGATCGACACTGATGCAGCAAAGGGCGTTGCTTTCCACGACTGTGCCGGTTGTGGATTTGCGGCTGCCGAAGTGGATGATGTTTCAGACTTGCTGCACAGTCTTTCATGCCGTGTGTGTGGCCTTACGGGCGGATATCTCCAGATGCCCTGTCCGTCTGGATGCGGCCACGACATTACCATCGATGCTGACCATGGCAGCGACCGGCAATGCGAAGAGTGCGGCCATGTGGTTTCGCAAGAGGAACTGACGGATGCGCTGAGTACCGAGTACGTCGCCCACGAGGATTTTGTGCAGATGAACTGCGCATTTTGCTGCTCGCTGGGCTCTGTTGTCCAACACGGCGATAGCTACGTCTGCACAGAGTGCCTTAGCTTCGAGGAAGAAATCGCATTGTGTGGGTGGTGCAACGAAATGCAAATCGGCGGTGGCGATCTTGAATTCAGCTATCACAGCGGATGCGAATTCTGCGACGGGCACGCGGGATGGCACAGGGACGACTGAAGATAGTCTGCCAGGCGCCATTTCGACCCACGCTCTATAGATTGGGATCGCTTTCCGCCTCAAACGCCCGCTTGCCCTTCCGTTTCCACAGCACCAGCGCCTGTTCCCGTTCCTCACCGCGCAACTTGGCGGCAACGGTGAGGAACGCGCCATAGAGCGTGGCGCGATCATCGTCCGCGAGTTCGACCAGTCCGGCCTTCACGACCAGACCGCCCAGTTCGATCAGTTGCCGCGTGCGTTCGCGGCGTTTGACCTGCCATTCGCGCATGTCGGTTCGGGCCCTTGCCGCGTCAAGCCGATGCCGCGCCGCCGTCAAGCGGGAGAGTGCCGTCCGGCTGGCCCTGAGTTCCGTCGCCACGCTTGCGCGCCTTGCTTTGAAAGAATGCAGCGCCGCGTTTGCGCCATGCCTCCTTCTTTCCGGCGTCAGTGGTATCGGCGATGACGAGCAGCGCACCGGCCAGGGTTTCCGCGTCGGTTGCATCGGCACCGGTGGCGATCACCAGTTCGCCGAGCTGCTGCACGCGGCGTTCCTTCAGTTGCTTTGCCTTATCGGCAAGCGCCTTCAATTCCGAATCAAAGTCACGGGGTTTGCGCATCGAAGTTCTCCATTGTGGGGTGATGCGCTGATGATAATATCGATGCTCTCCCAATGCTGTAGAGTCGTCGAGACGGCCTGATACTGAATAGTCCCGAACAGGATTTTATCATGGGAGGGCGCGCTTATACGTCGTGCCGACGTGCGCTTGGTGGCGTAGATGGAATGCCGTCATGGCGATCTTCCACCTCTCTGTTAAAGTCATCAGCCGGTCGAGCGGGCGCAGCGCTGTTGCCGCAGCGGCCTATCGTGGGGCCGAACGACTGCACGACGACCGGCTCGACCGCGACCATGATTTCACCAACAAGGACGGTGTCGTCCATTCCGAGGTGATGCTGCCGGAAGGCGCGCCGGAAGAATTTGCCGACCGCGAAAAGCTTTGGAATGCGGTGGAGGCTGCCGAGAAACGCAAGGACGCGCAGCTATCCCGCGAGGTCGAATTCGCCATTCCGCGCGAGCTGACCAAGGAACAGGGCATCGAGCTGGCCTGCGAATTCGCCGAAGCCGAGTTCGTCGAAAAGGGCATGATCGCCGACCTCAATGTGCATTGGGATATCGGCGCGGACGGCCAGCCCAAACCACACGCCCATGTCATGCTGACCATGCGCGAAGTCGGCAAAGACGGGTTCGGCGCGAAGGTGCGCGAGTGGAACAAGGCCGAGCTGGTCGAGCAGTGGCGTGAGCGCTGGCACGCGCCAGATGGAGCGTGTGTTCTCCCATGCCGCAGATGCAGGCGCAAAGGTTGTCTTGGTCGGCGACCCGCAGCAGCTCCAGGCCATCGAAGCAGGCGCTGCGTTCCGGTCGATCCACGAACGGCACGGCGGCGTCGAAATCAGCGAAGTGCGCCGCCAGCACGACGGCTGGCAGCAGGACGCCACGCGGCACCTTGCCACCGGGCGCACCGGACTTGCCATTCAAGCCTATGACCAACGCGGCATGGTCCACGCCGCCGAGACGCGGGAGGCCGCACGCGGCGAACTGATCGAGCGCTGGGAACGTGACCGACAGGCCAGCCCTGGCGATACGCGTATCATCCTCACCCATACGAACGACGAAGTGCGCGAGCTCAATGAGGCCGCGCGTGGGCGGCTGCGTGACGCGGGCGAACTGGGCATGGACGTGTCGATCAGCGCGACACGCGGAGAGCGCCAGTTCGCCAGCGGCGACCGCATCATGTTCCTGCGCAATGAGCGGGGCCTAGGCGTCAAGAATGGCACACTCGGCACCGTCGAACAGGTGACGCCGCAGCGCATGGCCGTGCGAACCGACGATGGCCGCAGTGTCGCCTTCGATACCAAAGATTACGCCCATTTGGATCACGGCTATGCCGCGACGATCCATAAGGCGCAGGGCATGACGGTCGACCGCGCCCATGTGCTGGCGACGCCGGGCATGGACAGCCACGGTGCCTATGTGGCGATGTCCCGCCACCGTGACGGCCTTGCCCTACACTATGGCCGCGACGACTTTGCCGATCAGTCGAAACTCGTGCGCACGCTCAGCCGGGAGCGCGGCAAGGACATGGCGAGCGACTACAAGCCCGAACGCCAGTTCGCTGAGCGGCGCGGGATCACGTTCCGCGAACGCATCGTCGAGATTGCACGGCAGGTGCCGGAGCGGGCGAAGTCGATCTTCTCTGGGTTCCGTCCGCGGGCTAACCGGTTCGAAGCGCTGCCCACCGAACAGGTTGGTCTTTCCGATCAGCGCCGGGCGGTCGAACGCTACGCTCGCGCCACCGCCGACATCGGGCAGATGCGTGAACAAGGGCTGCCGGTCCTGCCCCACCAGCGCGACGCGCTGGATAAGGCCGGAAAGGCGCTCGACGCGATCCGGCCCCATGGCACAGCCGACCTCGCCAGCGCCTTGCAGCGCCAGCCCTCGCTGGCCAGTGAGGCCGCCGATGGTCGCAGCCAGGGCGCGATCCGCGCCATGCAGGTCGAAGCCGAAATCCGCGCCGATCCTATTCAACGCTCTGATCGCTTTGTCAGCGACTGGCAGCGGCTCGGGCAGGTGCGTCAGGCCATGCAGCGCGATGGCGACACCAAGGGCGCGCAGAGGCTCACCAACCGTATGTCAGACATGGCGAAGGGCCTGGAGCGCGATGCGCAGGTCGAATCCCTGCTGCGCAGCCGCACCCGCGAACTTGGCATCAAAACAGAACTCGGTCGCGATCTGGCCCGCGACCTTGCCGCTTCCGTGACCATGGAGCGGAGCCGGTCAATCGGCATGGGCCTGTAGGACAAACGAAATGGAAAATGCGCAAGCCGATGACGTAGAACTGGAACTGGACCTTGAGCCGGAACCCGATCCTCCCGCCCAGGAGGCCGCAAGCGATCCCGCCGCCGAAGCGTTCGCTCGCCTTGAAGGCGAGCTGGCCCTGATGCGCCGCGCCGTGCAGCACCTTGCCGCCGAGCGCGCGGACATTGTGATACCCGACTACGGCACGACGCTGACAGACATGGCCAAGCGATTGAGTGCAATCGCACGCGGCATCAACACCATCGCCGACCACCCTGCTATGCAGTTGACGCCCGATAGCCTTGGGGCGCGCATTGAAGCCGTGGCGGAATCGGCGCGGCGATCAGACCACGACAGAATCAGGCAGGCGCGAACGGACCTGAATCATGCGACACAGGACTTGCACGCTATCACTGCTCAGGCGCGAACGGCAGGCGAGCAGCGCCAGCAACTCTTCCAGGTGGCAGGTGGCTGTATGCTCGCCGGGATATTCCTCTGGTCATTCCTTCCCGGCACCATCGCCCGCACCATGCCGGAAAGCTGGCACTGGCCGGAGCGCATCGCGACGCGGATGGTTGGCGCATCCTCGTTATGGGACGCGGGAGCGCGGATGATGCAGGCTGGTGATCCACAGGCATGGAACGCGTTGCTTCATGCCGCCGACATCCAGCGCGATAACCGGGAAGCTATTGAGGCTTGCAGGAAGTCCGCCACAACGTCGCGACAGCCCGTCCGCTGCACGGTGCGGATTCGGGCAGAAAACAAGGCCGCGCGGTGATATACTCGCCCATGAGAGACCGTGCATTATAGTCCCGCGTTGGCCCGGAAAAGATCAATCCGGCCCATGCAAAATGTGGGAACGAATGTGGGTTCAGATTTTCAGGAACTCCACTTTATCGTGAAAATACAACACGATAAAGTGGTTGACTGGTGCCCAGAAGAGGACTCGAACCTCCACGCCCTTGCGAGCGCCAGCACCTGAAGCTGGTGCGTCTACCAATTCCGCCATCTGGGCACGGTTGCGACCGGTCATTGGTGCCGGAAGCTGGGTAGGGGCGGGCCAATAGCTGTGGGGAGGGGTGGCTGTCAACGCAATCCTCGCGCTTTTGCGCGGGCTCCTCTGTCGACGGTGAAGGGATCGCGAAATGCGGGCCGGATCGCGGTTATTATCGGGGGGGCTGCGACAGCTATTCAACCCGCCGCCAATTGCAGCCTTCGGCGGGCCTCCGCCTCACCGATCAAGGGTAGCAGTTCGCCCATATCGGGGCCGTGATCCATGCCGGTTAACGCTTGCCGTAACGGCAGGAACAACGCCCGGCCCTTGCGCTGCGTTGCTTGCTTCAACGCCGTGGTGAGCGCGGCCCAGGGGTTGTCGCCCCACGTCAGCAGGCGGGCGGCGTCGGCCAGAAAGGCTTTGTCCTCCGGAGTGAAATCGCCCTGGGTGATCGGGCCGGTGACCAGCCGCCACCATTCGCCCGCCTCATCGACATGCGCCAGATTGGGCCTGATCGCATGCCACCCGGCCTCGTCCATGCCCTGCGGAAGCCGGTGCTGAACCGCCGTATAGGGCAGTTGGTGGACGATCGCTGCGTTGAGACGATCGAGGTCTTCGTCGTCAAACTTCGCGGGCGCGCGGCCGAAGGTCGACAGGTCGAAACCGGCAATCAGCGCAGCCCGATCGGCAATGGGTTCAACCGGCTGCGACGTGCCGAGCCGCGCCAGCAATGCGATGATCGCTTCGGGTTCAATCCCGCGTTGGCGAAAGGCATCGCAGCCAAGCGAGCCGAGGCGCTTTGACAGCTTACCTTCACGCCCCACCAGCAGCGCTTCATGCGCGAATTCCGGAACGCATTTTGCTGCACCATTTGTTGTAGCAAATCCCGCAGCAAAAAGTGCAGTAAAGATTTGAATTTGAACAGCAGTATTGGAAACGTGGTCTTCACCGCGCAGCACCTGGGTAACACCCATATCAATGTCGTCGACCGCGCTTGGCATCATGTAGAGCCATGAACCATCGGCGCGGCGTATGACCGGATCGGATAGCTGCGCCGGATCGAATTTCTGCGGCCCGCGAATTGCATCATCCCATGCGATCGGTTCGCCGTGGTCAAGCTGGAAACGCCAGTGCGGCGTGATGCCATCGGCGTGTTTGGCAGCGCGCTCCGCATCGGACAATGCCATCACCGCGCGATCGTAAATCGGGGGCAGCCCGCGTCCCAGTGCGATCTTGCGCTTCACTTCGAGTTCCTGCGCGCTTTCATAGCAGGGATAAATCCGCCCGGCGGCCCGCAAAGCGGCAAAGGCCGCCTCGTATCGGTCTAGCCGCAGGGATTGGCGTTCTTCGCGATCCCAGTTGAGGCCCAGCCACGCCAGATCCGCGCAAATGGCGTCGACATAGTCCTCCCGGCTGCGGGCCGCGTCGGTGTCATCGATCCGCAGGATGAAGGTGCCCGACGATTGGCGCGCCAGCATCCAGTTATGCAGCGCGGTGCGGATATTGCCGACATGCAGGCGGCCGGTGGGCGATGGGGCGAAACGGGTGGTGGTGGGTGCAGTGGTCATGGCCGAAAGCGGTAAAGCGCACACCGCCCGCCCGCAAGCGTTCACACCATTCGCATCTCTGCCGCGACCAGCGCCAGCGCGCCTTCCCACAGGCGGTGCATCCGGTCGGCACGGATCAATCCCGTCAGCGCAGCTTCAAAGCCCACGCGGTCGCCCGCCGCAGCTGCGTCCACAAACGCGCCAATGGTAGCCTCATCATGGCTGAGCAAGCAGCAGCAGAAACGGGAAATTTGGATGTTTTCCGGCCAGATCGCAGCGATTTCCTGCGCCAGCATCAGCGCCTTTGCCGCGACGTCGACCCCGTGCAGGCGGGCCGCCAATTCGGGCACCGGATCGCGCCCGATCCGATCATGCAGCGCGATTAGCCGCAATGCGTGGATGAAGCGGCTCGCAATCGGCCCCAGCGCGTCGGCCCGCGGCGGCTGCGCCAAAGCGGCAATGATGGTGCGCGCGGTGGCGGTAGGGGTGTGGGGCCGGGACATGGAGCCTCGCTTGTGCTGCGTGTGAATGATGACCGCATGGCTAGCTTAATTGCGAGTGCGTTGCAATAGCATTATATGCCCCTCAGCGCGGCCCGCTGCGCACATTGACAAAGATACTGGCAAAGAAAAGCCCCGCCAGAGCATTGGCTCCAGCGGGGCAATTCATGGATCGCAATAACGCCGGAGTGGATTACTCCTCGCCAGCGTCCTCGATATCCGATGCCGGCGCCGCAGCAGCCATCGCCGCCATTGCTGCCTTCATCTTCTCTTCGGAGCCGACTGCGTCCGCTGCGGGTTCAGCTTCGCGCTGGCCGCTGGCGGCGAGCGCATCCTGCTGCTTCTTCCACGCGGCCTTCAGCGCAGCGTCGCGGCTGTTGGCGGTCACGCGCAACCTGTTCATGCCCGCGCCCGTACCGGCGGGGATGAGGCGGCCAACGATGACGTTTTCCTTCAGCCCGACCAGCGTATCCTTCTTCCCTTCAACCGCCGCCTGTGTCAGCACACGGGTGGTTTCCTGGAACGAGGCTGCCGAGATGAAGCTGCGGGTCTGCAGGCTTGCCTTGGTGATCCCGAGCAGGATCGGCACCCCTTCAGCGGGCTGCTTACCCTTGCCCAACTTGGCATTATATTCCAACATTTCAGCCAGATCGAGCTGTTCGCCCGGCAGCAGGGTGGTATCGCCGCCATTGGTGATTTCAACCTTTTGCAGCATCTGGCGAACGATCACCTCAATGTGCTTGTCGTTGATCTTCACGCCCTGAAGCCGGTACACTTCCTGGATTTCGTCGACCATATATTCGGACAAGGCCTCGACACCCATCACCTCAAGGATGTCGTGCGGGTTGGGCGATCCGGAAACAAGGGTGTCCCCCTTCTTCACATAGTCGCCTTCCTGCACGTCAATCACCTTGGTCTTGGCGATCAGGTATTCCACCGGATCACCTTCCTCGGGGATGATCGCGATCTTGCGTTTCGCCTTGTATTCACGGACGAATTCGATCCGACCGGAAATCTTGGCGATCACCGAAACGTCCTTGGGCATACGCGCTTCGAACAGTTCGGCCACCCGCGGCAGACCGCCGGTGATGTCGCGGGTCTTGGCGGCTTCGCGGCTGGCGCGGGCGACGATATCGCCGGCTTCAACCGTCTGGCCATCCTCGACCGAAAGCGTGGTGCCCGGAGCCAGCATATAACGCGCCGCTTCGGTCTCGCCCTCGCCTTCGGCAAGCAAGGTCATGCGCGGACGCAGGTCTTCCTTCTTCTTGCGGCCCGTAGCGCGGTTTTCGGTCACCACGCGCTGGGCAATGCCGGTGGCGTCATCAAGCTGTTCTTCGAGCGTGATGCCCTCGATCAGATCCTGATACTTCACCACGCCCGATTGTTCGGTGATGATCGGCAGGGTGAACGGATCCCACTCGGCAATCCGGTCACCGATCTTCACATGGTCGCCATGCTTGAACATCAACACCGTGCCATAGGGCACCTTGTGCATCTCGCGCTCGCGCCCTTCGGCATCGATCACCGCGATTTCACCATTGCGTGCCAAGCTGAGGGCACGGCCGCGCTTGTCGGTAATGGTCGGCATGTCACGGAATTCGACACGGCCTTCCGAAATCGCCTCAAGGTGGCTGGTTTCGTTGATCTGCGCCGCGCCGCCGATGTGGAACGTCCGCATCGTCAGCTGCGTGCCGGGTTCACCGATCGATTGCGCCGCGATAACACCGACGGCTTCACCGATATTGACCGGGGTGCCGCGGGCAAGATCACGGCCATAACAGCTCGCGCACACGCCCTGTTCGGCCTGACACACCAGCGGAGAACGGATCTTCGCCGACTGGACTTCAGCCGCCTCGATATCCACCACCATCGCTTCGTCGAGCAGGGTGCCTGACTTTACGATGACTTCACCGGTTGCGGCGTTGAGGACATCTTCCGCCACGGTGCGGCCCAGAATGCGCTCACCCAGCGACGCGATCACGCTGCCGCCCTGCACGATGGCGCGCATTTCGAGCGCGTTTTCGGTCTTGCAGTCTTCTTCGACGATGACGCAATCCTGCGACACGTCGACCAGACGGCGGGTCAGGTAGCCCGAGTTGGCGGTCTTCAACGCCGTATCCGCGAGGCCCTTGCGCGCGCCGTGGGTGGAGTTGAAGTATTCAAGAACGGTCAGACCTTCCTTGAAGTTCGAAATGATCGGGGTTTCGATGATCTCGCCCGAAGGCTTGGCCATCAGCCCGCGCATCCCGGCCAGCTGCTTCATCTGCGCCGGCGAACCACGCGCGCCGGAGTGGCTCATCATGTAGATCGAGTTGATCTGCGCTTCCTTGCCGTCCGCGTCGATCGGGGTTGCCTTGATCTCGGCCATCATCGCGTCGGCAACCATGTCACCGCACTTCGACCAGGCGTCGATCACCTTGTTGTATTTTTCCTGCTGGGTGATCAGACCGTCCTGATATTGCTGTTCATAGCCAGCCACCAGTTCCTTGGTCTCATCCACCATCTTCACCTTGGCGTCGGGGATGATCATGTCATCCTTGCCAAAGCTGATCCCGGCCTTGAACGCGTAGCGGAAGCCGAGGCTCATGATCGCGTCGGCAAACAGCACCGTGTCCTTCTGGCCGGTGTGGCGATAGACCTGATCGATCACGTCGGCGATTTCCCGCTTGGTCAGCAGGTGGTTGATGATGTCGAACGGCACCTTGTGGTTTTTGGGCAGGCATTCGCCAATCAGCATCCGGCCCGGCGTCGTTTCAAACCGCTGCATCGCCACCTTGCCGTGTTCATCGGCCTGCGGAACGCGGGCGATGATCTTGGTGTGGAGCGTGACCGCCTTGGTTTCCAGCGCCTGATGCACTTCGGCCATGTCGGAGAAGCGCTGGAGCCGCTCAACCTTGGTGCCATCGGCGTTTTCGAGGTATTCGGGGTGCTTTTCCTGCCGCTCCATCGAGAGGTAGTAGATCCCCAGAACCATGTCCTGCGACGGCACGATGATCGGCTTGCCGTTGGCAGGCGAAAGGATGTTGTTCGTGCTCATCATCAGCACGCGCGCTTCCAGCTGGGCTTCGAGCGACAGCGGCACGTGGACGGCCATCTGGTCGCCGTCAAAGTCGGCGTTGAAGGCCGCACACACCAGCGGGTGAAGCTGGATCGCCTTGCCTTCGATCAGCACGGGTTCAAACGCCTGAATGCCCAAGCGGTGCAGCGTCGGCGCACGGTTGAGCATGACGGGGTGTTCGCGGATCACTTCGTCAAGGATGTCCCAGACTTCCTTGCGTTCCTTTTCGACCCACTTCTTGGCCTGCTTCAAGGTCATCGACAGGCCCTTGGCATCGAGCCGCGCGTAGATGAACGGCTTGAACAGTTCGAGCGCCATCTTCTTGGGCAAGCCGCACTGGTGCAGCTTC
>Ga0180009_10005148_pt1 | contig 14123 bp, 12 predicted proteins | sample OS_PC_MetaG_FD_123537 | JGI IMG/M metagenome (GOLD analysis project Ga0180009, IMG submission 123537) | Groundwater microbial communities from the Aspo Hard Rock Laboratory (HRL) deep subsurface site, Sweden - OS_PC_MetaG | ecosystem: Environmental > Aquatic > Deep subsurface > Groundwater... | reverse complement strand
TGGTAGTGGAGATTCGTTCTGAGAAATTCCACTACTCTGGCCGGCTCAAGAACCTCTCCCTGGCAGGCGCTTTTGTGGAGACCAACAAGATACACACTGTTGGCGAAGATGTTCGTCTTCGCTTTCGTCTGCCTGGCCAAAGACATGACGTTGAGGTGCGTGGGCTGGTGATGAATCCCTGGAGAAGCCGGGGTGATACCGAAGGCATGGGCGTATGGTTTCCTGCCCCACCTGGTGAACTATCCCATGAAATGGGGACGCTGCTAGACCGGGTCGACAATCCTGAGAGAACAAACGATAGTTCATGGAACCACTGGAGTTGAACCAGCCTGAAAGGCCTGTGGACAACAACTACCGGTTCTGTCCGGTTCGTGTACCTCACACACGCAGCTTCTCCTGATACAATGAAAACAAACTATCTCTGCGGTGTGCGCATCCACGCCCGGATATTTGTAACCCCTCATCTATGACCAAACCCTCCCGTTTCATTCGTCCGGACAAGCCGATGAACATGTCTTTGACCTCCAGGGACGAGAAGATCATCTGGGCGGTGTACAAACACCGGTATCTCTCTTGCGAGCACATCAAGCAGCTTTTCTTTGTTGGCAAGAGCGATACTGCGGTCCAGACCCGCCTGCGTCGATTGTGGTCAAATCATCTCCTTGACCGCTACTACCGGCCATTCTGCTACGACGGCACCAAAAGGTCTTGCTGGAAAGCGTCCACCCCATACTACACCCTGGCTGAGAAAGGAGCGGAGGTGATCTGGGATAATTCTGTCCTGGATTGGGATGAAATCCCCAAGACTCCTCAGCAAAATGCCATGGGCTGGGCCTACCTGAAACACCACCTGGTTGTCACTGACCTACTCGTGGCAGTGGAAGCGGCCTGCCAGGACAGAGATGACATCGAGCTTGTCTCTGTTGAACGGGAACGGACTCTACGACAAGCAGAGCGAAAAGTGAGGGACAGGAAATCCTTTTCCAGCCCCTTGCAGATCTCAGATGGAGCACTTACCCTTCGTTTCCCCCAAACCGATCAGACCCTGACCTTTCATGTAGAAGTGGTACGCGCCGGCGTGAAGCAGGGCAACAGAACCCTGAGAAAGAGGATGGAAACCTACGCCCGCCTTCACCATCAAGGATACTTTGCCAAAGTCTTTGGACATAAGAATGTCAGAGCCATTCTGTTTTGTACCACCACTGACCAGCGAGCCCGAGGATTTCGCGATATGGCGGCCCATCTGCCCCATGGCCGTGGACTGTTCTGGTTCACCACCTACCAGCAGAACAATGCTGACGGCCTGCCCATCACCACTTTCTATCCTGACACCGTGCTCAAGCCCATCTGGCATGGGGCAGACGGTCAGACCCATTCACTCATTCCCCCCGGCGCTTTGTCCTGCAAGGACGAGAAGTCGCCTGGATAACCATTCCACCATGTATGAGAAACTACAACGCCAACAAGTCCGGTTCGCTCAAGATGAACTCCTCATCATCGGGGAGACGATCTTCCGCAACCAGAGCCACCGGTTCGGACTTCTCCAGGAGGACCGACTCCGCCACCTATGGCTCCTGGGCAAAACCGGGACGGGCAAGTCAACGTTGCTGTCCAATCTGCTATCGCAGGATCTCCAAGCTGGTCGTGGTGTGGCACTCCTTGATCCGCATGGTGACCTGGCTACCACAGTACTATCAATGGTGCCATCGCATAGAACGAACCAGGTTCTGCTGTTTGCGCCGGAGGATAAAGAGCATCCGATCTCGTTCAACATCTTCAGGCAGGGGAAGAAACCACATCCCGACCCCTCGCTCCTGACCTCCCAGCTCGTTTCTGTCTTTCGCAAGCAATGGGCAGATTCCTGGGGACCACGCCTGGAGCATGTCCTGCGCAACGCCATCCTGGCCGTGGCTCCTGATCCCAGGGCCACCCTGCTGTTTCTCTACCGTTTTCTCACAGAACAAGACCTACGAGAGAAAGTAGTGGAGAAAGTCGCAGATCCGGTCGTACGCCAGTTCTGGACCAAGGAGTTCCCCAGCTATTCAAGAGCTTTGCAAGGCGAAGCCCTGTCTCCGGTTCTCAACAAGCTGGGGGCATTTGTTGCTCAGCCCATTGTCCGCAATATCGTGGCTCAGGAACGTTCCCGGGTAGATCTCATTCAACTCATGAACAACCAGGGCATTCTCCTGGCTAACCTCTCCACCGGACTCATTGGCGAAGATGCTTCCAACCTTCTCGGGGGACTGCTCTTGTCTGCCATGCAAATGGCTGCCATGGAGCGTTCCCGAGGCGGTCCCAGCTTCATAGTGTACGTGGACGAATTCCAGAACTTTGTTTCTGAATCCTTGCCCACCATGCTGGCCGAGGCCAGGAAGTTTGGTTTGGGGCTGGTGCTGGCTCACCAGTATCTGGGACAACTACCACATCAGTTGCAAGACGCGGTGCTCGGCAATGTGGGCAGTAGCGTCATTTTCCGGGTCGGAGCCCAGGATGCCCGGATTCTGGAGCCGGAGTTTTTTCCGCCTTTTTCCGCTGGCGACCTGCAGCGTTTGGGCCAATACCAAGTGGCTGTCCGGCTGCTGGTTCAGGGCAAGAATCTTGACCCATTTCTGGCCAGAACGTTGTCTATTCCTGTCGTGAAAGAGGCAGACCAGACCAGAATCAAGGCAATCCGTGAACAGTCCATGTTGCGGTATTCCCAACCAAGAAGCGAGGTAGCCAAAGCCATTTCCCGTTCACTTCGCAATTCCACAACCCACAAAAAGGTGTGACGCGTGGCACATTCCTTGTGTCTCCAGAGTACCTGGTCAGGTATGGGCAAGGCAACCAGGGGGGAGAATACTTCTGTCTCCATCAAGTGACAGAGATCTCGCTGCAGAGATCACCAGTCTTCTTTCAGAGCCCCGTCAATAGACAAGTTCTTCTCAGGCAACAGATGATCCGCCACCCACCACAAGGCTTGTTCTTTGGAAGGGAAGCTCTGACAAAAGGCGCCGCCCTCCCTTCGTGTGTCGTCCACAAAAACATGAACGGTGAATTCACCCTCTTCGGCAGGTTGGATTCCCACCTTGTTGATCTTGTGCGGAGGGTAAAGGGTGTAGGTGTCTGTGGCCGAATGAACTACTACCCATCCTGCCACAGCTCCGACTTCACGTTTCTTCATGATGCCACCTCCATTGTAGCTTACCCACACTTCATGTGCAGGTCTCTTTCAAGGACATGATGCAGTAGATAATTCTTTGAGATCAAATTGTGTGTACGGAGCACAAGCTGAGACCCCATCGCACATCTCGCTTTCGTCCCCTCTGACGTTGCCGGAAAACTCATGCCGGTAGCGGCGTTCTCTGGGCTGACTTCCCGGAATCGCGTCCAGCTCCGCCTGCGGTCGGGCAGGGGTCTGGGCTCAGAGGGGATGGCCCCCGACTCAACCTCGTTCATTCACACATAACAGGAGGAAGCTATGACTCAATGGGTAGATTTTACTGAGATTCGTTCCAGGGTCTCTCTTGAAGCTGTTCTTTTTCAATTCTACGCCATAGACAATCTGAAACGTCATGGCAACAAGCTCATCGGTCCTTGTCCTGTCCACAATGGGGATTCTCCCCGGGCCTTTCATGCCGACCTGGACAAGAATGTCTGGCACTGCTTTTCGCAGTGCAAACGCGGTGGCAACCAGTTGGATCTGGTGGCTGTCAAGGAAGGCATCGGTATTCGCCAGGCTGCATTGCACCTGCAGGAAGCGTTTCTGGGGAGTTCTGATCCTCAGCCTTCTCCAGCCCCCGGCCCTGCCCCAGTGCCGACAAGTGCACAGGAATCAGAACCAGGGACTGAACCAACGCCTTCCAACCATCCACCACACAACCCGCCTCTGGATGTCATCCTCAATGTGAAGGCTGACCATCCCCACCTGCTCAAGGAGCGTGGGCTTGACCTGGCAACGATTGAACATTTTGGCATCGGGTACTGCTCCCGGGGCATTATGCGCGGAGCCATTGCCATTCCGGTTCACAATGAGAAGGGCCAACTGGTCGCGTACGCAGGCAGGCGCCTGAAACCTTCAGATATTGACCAATTTGGCAAGTACAAGTTTCCCAAAGGCTTTCGCAAGGAAGCAGTGCTGTTCAACCTCAACCGGGCAAAGGAGCAGGCTAAGGAGAAAGGACTCATCCTTGTCGAGGGTTTCTTCTCAGTCTTCTGTCTGCACCAGGTTGGCTTTGCCAACACCGTTGCTACCATGGGATGCGAACTGTCCAACTACCAGGCCGACCTTCTCTGCCATGCAAAGGACGTGATTGTTCTCTTTGATGGCAATGAAGCCGGCTGGTCAGGAGCAGAAGCGGCCAGAGACAAACTCGCCGGCCGAGTACCAGTGCGCATTGCCCGCTTGCCGCAAGACACTGAGCCAGAAGATCTGTCTCCCAAAGCCCTGCGCTGGCTTATCCGAGGAATGCAAGTCCTGGACATGGAGGAAGTCTCTTTCCGCTTCACAGAACTCAAACCACTACGAGGAGAGAACAATGGATGAAAGAGTCACTATCCCTTTGGTCGAAGCTCTGGCCAGAATCTGGTCAGCAATCCGTAGACAGCATGAGGAAGTCCCAGGAGTCGTGCTCTTGCCGGCTCCCAACCCTCATCGCCAGACTAATGTGCTGGGGCATTTTGCCCCCTTGCGCTGGTCGCCCAAAGAGAAGAATGGCCAGTCATGGCACGAAGTCGTGGTCGTAGCCGAACATCTCAACCGCCCGGCCAGAGAGATTGTGGAAACCCTACTCCATGAAGCGGTTCATGCTCTCAATTTTGCCCGAGGCATAAAGGACTGTTCAGCCAACCAGTACCACAATCGGAAGTTCAAAGCAGCGGCCGAGGAACTCGGCCTCTCAGTCCAGCAAGTGCCCCACTATGGCTATGCTTTCACCAGCTTGCCTGATGAAACAAGCGACAGCTACCTGGCTGAGATTCAGATTCTGGAATCGGTGTTGATCCACCGAAAGACCTTTCGCTCCACAGCAACTCCCCCCACCGGACCTCCAGGGAATGGCCGGGGAACCACCACTGGTGCCAAACCAGTCACTCGCACTCGTAGCCGTAAGGCAGTGTGTGCTTGTCCCCACATTATCCGGGTCAGCCGGAAAACCATGTCTGAAACAGTTGTCCGTTGCGATACCTGCGGAGAACCGTTTCGGCTGGAGTAATCACCTGCCTGGCAATCCTGCCAGGACACTCTTTTCTTCTGTTCCTTTTCCCAATAACACAAGGAGGACATCGTGAAAATCCACTCTACTGCCCAATTCAGGGCTGAAGACTACTATCCCATGGTCTGGCACTTCGCCAGTACTATTGGCTCCAAACTACCGCCCAGTGTGTCCTTCGCCGACTTGTTCAGCGAAGGACTGCTGGGACTGGTGGAAGCCCATGTGCGATTCAACCCTGCGAACGGAGCGCCATTTGGCGCATATGCTCGCATTCGGGTGAGAGGCGCAATCCTCAACTTCGTGGACAGAGAGTACCGAGCTGCCAAAGTCAAGGATGTGCTGTCGTTGTCACAGTTCGCACAGCCTCGGCCGTCTCTGGAAGCTCAGACTGCCACCCGCGAAACAGTCCGCCGAGCGCTCAAGGCGCTTCATGCTCAAACTGACAGACAGCAGATGGTGATGACAGGTCTTCTATCAGGGAAAAGCCTGCGGGAGACAGCGAAAGACCTGGGCATATCCAGACGAACCGTTGCCAAGCTCCAGAACCGGAGTGTGGAGGCAATGCGGGCGGCTCTTTAGATTCGTTCCTTTCAACGGGGCTGGCTTGTGCTGGCCCCGTCTCAATATCCCGTCTTTGAAGTATCGCACAGTCCTCGTTAGATTAGATCATGGGAACAGTGTTGTATTACTTCAGATAAGATTTCACGCTCCGAAATGCATCCTACAGGTTCAGCAGTGTCCGCTAGTGTTACAGCATTTGACAGCCACCATCTTCATTTGATAAAATATCCATGAGCACTCATTTGCGCTTCGACTTGCGATGCAAGGCATCGGCGAAGTGCGGTGGGGGCTTTGCCGAGCGCGTTAGCGTGCGCTCCGTACTCGTCGAGTTCTGCCCACCGCAGGACTCGACAGGACACTTGATCTTTTGTTAGGGAGGTAAAATCGATGCCCTCTGAAACAGGTTTTTCTGGTTTCTCGAAGTCAGTTCAGTGGTTGCTTGCATCCGGCAAGCGGATTCGTATCTTCCCGGAGCGAGATCTTCGCACATGCCGTGCGGAGATCGTCGTGCTGGATACACCGCCCGTGCAACGTCTACGCAAGATTCGACAACTTGGACTGGCTTCACTCGTTTTTCCTACAGCAGAACACAGCCGCTTCAGTCATTCCCTCGGAGTTCTTTACTGGACCGCCAAACTGTACGACAGCCTGAGGGTCAACTACTTTCGGGAGCGCAACGTCAAGTTGTTGGATCAAATGCAGGCAGGATTTGGGTCTGAGATATCGATTTCCTTGATTGGTCGTCTCTACGGACTGCTCCACGACATAACCCATATTCCGTTCGGACATACGTTGGAAGACCAGTTCGGGATTTTTCCTCGCCACGATGAGGACAGGGCACGCATCGATATTTGTTTTGCTAGATTGTATCAAGCCTTGCCACGTAGCCCTATCTTAACCCAGTTTGATAGTTCGGGTGATGTTCTAGAATCACTCCTTCTTCATCTCAAGTTTGTGCGTGCCATCATGGAGATCGACCGGGCAACTTCCTCACGTGTTGACCCAAACGATATATCGTTCGACGGCCTGATTGCTGAAGACAGCCTCCCAACTACAATCCCGACTCTACTTTTTCTGCATGACCTGGTTTCCAATACGCTCTGTGCCGATTTGATTGATTATTCACTCCGCGACTCCCTTTTTGCTTCTATTCCCAAAGCTTTCGACAAAGTTCTTCTTGCCTATCTGGCAATTTTTGAACTCCCTACTCCAAAGCCCCTGGCACGCTTTGTTGGTCGAGACACGAAAGTCTTTCGTTTCGGCATCAACGCTGTACGAAAGAAGCTGCGCCATGATGTGATTACTGGCGTGATGTCTCTGCTTCGTTGTCGATACGAACTTGCTGAGCGTGTCTACTATCACCACGCCAAATGTGCAGCGGACGCGATGCTTGACAGAATTGTCAGAGCCGTCAAAGACAGTCTACCGGATTCGACTGTGCTTGTAGGTATGGGAGATGAGGACTTCCTGACCTTTGTTGGCAAGGCAATAGCAGATTCGGGTATCAGTGAAGCCGTGTTGCTGTTGGAGGATTTCGAATCAAGGCGGTTGTATAAAGAAGTCTATCGAATATCAGGCGCTCACGCACTAACACCGAAAGCTCACGAACTGATGGAACAAACTGGAGAGCCAGCAGGAAGAACTAGCGTTGAGCAGGCATTGACCGACCAGCTTTCCGGACTGAATGCATACGACATTATCGTGTCGCCTCGTCCGAGAAAGATGCAGATGAAACAGGCAGACGCATTGATCGGATGGGTCGACGGCAAGTGTTACTCCCTGGCTTCTCTTGCAGACCAGTTCAATTATGCCAAGGAGGTAAAAGAGTTGACCGCCCGCTATGCGGAATTGTGGTCTTTTTCTGTTTACATCTCTTCACGCAAACTGCATATGGCGGGACGGGTTATCGAGAAATGCGAATCCGACGAATTCTTCGCCATGGCCAATGATGAGTCCTTACAATCCTACCTCAACAAGGATCAGCGGATTCCGTGGAAGACACACGAGGCTGTGGATGAAATTCGGAACGAGGCACTGGATCGTGCCCTGACCAGTGTGGCGGCGCGGGGGAAATTGCCCGACATAAGACAAATCTATCGCGAATGTACAGACGCGACCGAATCGGAAGAGCTACCATCCTCTAGCAAACCAGAAGCACCCGCAAAGCAGATGTTGCCATTCCAAAGCAAGGAACAGGGAACCGGCAGCACGGAAGAACTTGAAGAAGATGAAGCCTGAAGGTGTGCTCATGGATCGTCAAGATCCTGTATCTTTCGGAAGACAGTGGGATGCCTCAGCCATGTTGCGTATTGAGGAGGTGGCCTCTCAGTTGCGGAGGGCAATTGGACTCGAGGATGGGCTTCCTGTCACGGGCGATGTTTTGTGGGAAATAGCTCGTTTTCGTCGAGTTGTACGCATTGAGCGGCGGAGTGGTAATTTGAGCTACCTCGCTTACTTGAGCACATGCAAAGATGGATTCATTGTCAAGATTCGAAGAGATGTTCATCAGAATACCTTCTCATTTTCGCTTGCTCACGAAATAGCCCACACCCTGTTCTTCGATATTTCTTGCTCTCCGCCAATTCGCATAATGCCTTGGAGCCGGACAGAAGAACGACTAGCTGAGTCTCTAGCACGTGCCCTATTGGTACCCTTGAAGATGCTTCGAGGATTTGAGACGAACCATGACCCTTTCGTTATGGAGACAGCCTCTAGCGGCCTCAATGAACTGGCGATGAAATTAGGAGTTCCAATGTGGCACCTTCTTGCCCGTTGTGCAGAGGTCGGGTGTTGGGGTTCTCGAATCGCCATCCGATGGGAAAGAAGTGACAGACAGGAGATGAAACTGGCGGCTTTTGCCAAGTTTCCGCGAAGAGGCTACTTCGTTCCATTTGGAAAGACAGCCAAGCTTCATGAATCAGACCCAAATTACTATGTCTGGCAATTCCTAAGGTCCCTTTCCTGGAGCAGTGTTTCCGCCAGCCCTCAATTTGGTGGGTTGACTGGCAACTGGTCAGTGGTGGGTGGAGCGAACAAGAAGGGCGACTGCATTTGTTTGTATCGCCCAGAGGCACTGGACGACGATGGGGGCGAACGAGCAACGTCTGCGTCTGCGGAATAGCCCCCTAATTCCGCACCCAATTCTAATTTGTTACATAATTAAGGTTGACAGTCCCGGATCTCGCTGGTACTCCTGTACCATGATGGGCTTGAGCCATGACACTATGAAACATCAACTTGAAGATTTCGAAACGCACCTACGGGAAGAGCGCTTTCGCAGCCCCCGCACAGTGCGGGGGTATCTTCAGGTCGTCAACAGTTTCGTTGCCTTCCTGGCCCAACCCCGAGAGGAGAAGGAGGTAGACCTTGAGAACGTGGAAGAACAAGAACTCATCGGATTTCTCAGAGCCACGTCGAGGAAAGCAGAACCCTCGCGGGCCACCTGGAACAACCGGTTATCAGCATTGAGAGCTTTCTATGGTTTCTTGAAAAGACGAGGGAGGATAGCAATGAATCCAGCACTCAAGATTGAAAGGCAAAGGGTGATTTCCAAAGAGCCGGTACCGCTCTCCTTTGACGAGATGCTCCGCCTGGTGGAAGCAGTGGATGAGCACTGTGCTCCGGTGTACAAACACCGGAACATAGCGATTCTCCAGGTTCTCTTCCACTGTGCCTTGCGGGTGGCCGAGATTGTCAGTCTTGATCTTTCACAATTAGATTTCGACAACTACATTTTCCTGGATGTACGCAGGAAAGGAGGAAAACTCCTGGCCGCAGCATTCAATGATATCGTGGTCGAAGCCTTGCAGAACTACCTCAAAGTCAGAGAGAACCATCTGCCCAAAGGGAACGAGCCTGCCTTGTTCCTGTCTGACCGCAAGCAGCGGATCAGTGTCAGGGCTGTGCAGGAAATGGTCAAAAAGTACGCAGGCCTGGCCGGCATCAGCCGTTCAGTATCTCCTCACTTGCTCCGACATTCCAGCGCCACCCAGCTGATGGAAGTGGGAACGCCCCTCCGGGTAGTGCAGGAAATCTGTGGCCACGCCTCTATCACCACTACCCAGCGGTACGTGCACGTGAACAACGGACAGAGAAGACTGGCAGTGAATGCCCTGGGGCAAAGATGGAAAGAGCAGACTCAGAGGAGAAAAGAAGAAAAGGACGCAAAAATCGGCCAGGAGAGCTCGACCGATTCAGCGTCAAATTAGAATTATGCGCAAACTTAACCTGTGGATAACTTTCTATCCACAGCATTTGTCAGGAGGACAAACATGAAGGCAATTCGAGTGATTCTGATTGCAGGACTGCTGGTCCTGTCCACCGGCTGTGGCATTACCATAGTCAAAGCCCGCATCAAGCTGCCCGCCCGGACGGCTGAGTTGCAGACAGCCAAAAAAATCTTTGTCTCGTCAATTGGTGGTCCCCGAGGAGGGGCAGTTGCCAGGGAGTTGAAAGAAAAGATCACCGAGGGTGGTCTGCACACTCTGGTTGCCAGCCCTTCTCAGGCCAATGTTGTTGTATCAGGCGAGGCTCTGCCCGACAACTACACCAATGACCTGGAGAAGCGGGAGGTTGTCAAGTGTGTCAAGGAAGACAAGAAAGGCAAGTGCCTGGCAAAAGCCAAGATCCCGCAATACCGGCTGCTGGAGCAGTGTACGGTTCAAATACACGGCAATGCCTCGGAAAACGGAGCGGCCCTGTTTGATCGCACGTTCTCTGCCTCTGAAAAGGCTGAAGGAATCAGGGAAAAGGACAAGCCTGAATCCCAGCGAAACCGGATCTGCCAGGAGTCGTACGCCGAGGCCATTGACGAGTTTGTCTGGTTTGTGACTCCGGCCTGGTCCATAGTAGGTTTGACCTTCTACGATGTGGATGACACTGCCGGGCGCACTGCCCAGGCGGTTGATATGGTCAAAGCCAGCAACCTCGACAAAGCCCACAGCTTGTTTGAGCAGGTCATCTCTGACAAGACCCTTGATGCTGAGCATCAGGCCTGGGCCAGATACAATCTGGCGAGACTGCTTTGGGCCAAAGCCAGGTTCAAGGAGTGTGTGGACCAGATAAACCAGGCCGAGAACGTCCTGGGGAGTGAGGACCTTCTCATCCAGGTGAAGACGAGTTGTCAGGAGTATACGTTGTAGAAGATTGAAGCGAGGACATCACACACTACAACTCAGATCATCATCAGTGTCGATGTCGGCGTCGAAGAACTGAGGGAATTCACTTTGAGTATTTCAAAAGAGCCGTGACAGAAACCAACTTGTCGATAAGTCCATAGGTGGAAAACTTGACACCTCTTTACTCCCCAGGTTATACTACTAGCGTGAGGAGTGGGGCATAGTGCTGTTCTTAGTTAAATGTCTCATTCCCGCGAATAGTCTCCTCGGCGTTTTTTGAATATCACCTCCTTTCGCGTGCCGGATATTTTCTCTACTCAAGTAATGTCCCTCATGCCAAGGTGGAAAATCTCTTACGCCGAGGAGACCATCCACACCACAAAAACGGATGAGTGTTGACTCACCGCGTCATGAGCATAGCCACAAGTTTAGACTCTGTCTAGAGGAACTCATTAAGGTTATCAACCTGGATTCACTGCTTCCAGGAAATACGCCGGGAAGAAGACTGGTTTTTTTGTTTCCCCAGTTTGACACGGCGATTTTGGATACGTAAAATACAAACGAGTAGAGAAGGTATGCGGATTGCCGTTCGGTGCGCAACACAAGGAGGTGCTCCAATGAAGAATGCCCATGGTTTGTGGTTTCTCTGTCTTTGTTTGTTAGCCAACATGACAGGAGGCTGCCAGGCGCTTTCGCGAATGATGGCTAGGGGAATCGGTGGAGAAGCTGGCATAATAGGCTATATGAAATTTCGGACTCCTGACTTAGGACTGTGGAGTGATTCCACACCAGACGAGGCGGCTGAGGCATTCACAGCCAAAGGGGACTTCAAGGAAAAAGACTACGGTGAATTGCCGAAAAATCCTCCTGCTCTTCCACGAACGAAGGGAGAAGCCAAGATCAGGGTAAAGCAGGATCCAGAGATTATCACTGAAGACAAAATTGTTCACTTCACCAAACCAGCTGTTGTCGTCTGGCTGGATAGTCGTGGAGCCTTCAAGCGGGTGGATTTGATTGCCACCTACCCAACCCGTCCAGACTACATCATGGAAGTCTGGAGTTTTCTTCCGGATCGTAAGTACGGCAAGGCTGTGTGGACCTACACTGACTTGAGGGGGAAAAGCGAGTACTATGTCACTGAAAACGGATGGGATGGGATGAAGACACTTGAACAGTCACCACAGCCGAAGGTGATTCGGTCTTTCCTCGACATCAAGCAGGTCTTCGTGTGTCATCGGGGCGGTGTTGTGCCCGGCTTTCCTGTGCGCAGGTTGTTTTCTTTGGCTAGTTCCCCGAATGACTGGCCACAACTCAACATTCGTCGACTGGTTGCCGAGCGGTTGCTCCAGTCACGGCTTTTTAAAATCCTTGAGAAATTCTCTTCACGGTATCTTCGGGCAGGAACGGGAAGGAAGGCCGAAGTCGAAGGAGATGAGTTGTTCAAGTACGGAGATCATAGGTTGGTCTGGATTCTCATCGCACGCTCCTTTGCGCTCAGCAAGTTGCAGCGAACTACCGTGGTTGGTTGGTAGCCTTTGTTTTTCCTCGGACGTAGCGGCGCGCATTTCTTATTGATTCTGGGGATCAACTGCATAGCTCAACACTGACCCAAACATCTTCAAAATCCATCCTCTACAGTTGTTAGGGTGTCCCTTTTCAGTACCACCTTCAGGTTCAAATAGGGGCACTTGGGGCTGTCCCAAAACTCGAATTTCTGAAATTTGCGGTGCTAAGCTTAGCAAAAAAAGTTTAAGAAAATCGTTAAAATTGGAGTTATGGGACAGCCCCACTTGAGGGTATTTGGGGGCTATTTCTGCAACCTGAGACGAGCACCCTTCGGTTGAAGGAAAATAAAACATATCAACAGGTTGCCATTGGCCGTTGTGCCTTGTTGGAGGTTTCCCCAACGTAACCGTTCCGTCGACCGCGTCTTGCAAGCCTGAACCATCATGCCAGAATCTTCCTGTGCGTGTTCATTTTCGAATATGCGAGGAGGGAAACGATGATGACAAAACGCAAGAGCAAGACGTGGTGGCGCAAAGTGGTGGACCGGTACGAGGCCCGGAAGCGCGACGTGACTCTGCGGCAGTTTGCCGCTGAGGAGGGGGTCAACTACGAGGCATTCATTAAGATGCTGTACGGCTTGCGCCGTGAAGCGCAGAGCCAGACAAATGGGGGCAGGTCCTCCGGGGAGTTACAGCTTGTGCCAGTGGACTTGGTGGACAGCGGTGCTCTTGAGGGCGGTGTTGGTCTGAGCATGGCCGGGGTAAAGAGGGAGAACTGGCTTGAGGCGGAGACACCTACCGGCACACGGGTACGTTTCAGCGATTCGACCAGCGCTGGGTACGTAGCGGAACTGGTCCGGCGCGTTGTTGGAGGCTGACCATGTTGAGCCTGCCGCAATCGGTCAAGATATACCTGGCGACCAAGCCCGTGGACATGCGCAAGCAGATTGACGGATTGATGTCTATCGTGCGCAACACCTGGAAAGAGGCTCCATACACCGGCCATCTGTTTGTTTTCGTCAGCCGCAAACGCAACCGAGTGAAGATTATCCTATTCGATCACGGTGGCTTTGTGGTCCTCTACAAGCGCTTGGAACGCGGCTATTTTAGAGTGCCTTTGCCCGGCAACGGAGAGAAGCGGATGCAGTTGGAATCTTCGGAGTTGGCCATGCTACTCAGGGGTATCGACTATACAGCCGGGTGCGCCGCCCGGCTCCATGGCTTCCGAAGAGCGCCGCTCCGATGCCTGGCCCACCGGATGCGGTGTCAGCGGTATCTGCAAGTGCCATCGCTCCCTCACCGGTTGAACCGGTGGCCGCGCCGGTCAGCTATGGCCACATCGGTTGCCCCCCTGAAAAACTGCTTGACAGGCGGATCCACTTATGTTCAAAGATTGCCATGGTCGACCAGGACCAAACGACCGCTGAATCATGGCAAGTTGAGCGCAACCAGTTTGTGTTATGCGTTGGCCAGCTTGAGCGCCAGCTTGAGCGGCTGTCGGCGGAGAATGCCAGGCTGGTACATCTGCTGGAAACCGACGAGCGTTCTCAAAGACTGGAACATCTGGTCGAACAGTTGATGGCAGAGAACACGGGGCTTGCCCAACGCGCCTCCCTGGCAGGTGAGCTGCGGGAGCGCAATACCTATCTCGAAGAACGGCTGAGGGGGCTTGAAGAGGAACGTACGCATCAGTCTGAGACTCTGACTGCAATGAATGCCGAGTTTGATGCGCTCGAACGTCAGGTCTT
>Ga0180009_10005147_pt1 | contig 14127 bp, 13 predicted proteins | sample OS_PC_MetaG_FD_123537 | JGI IMG/M metagenome (GOLD analysis project Ga0180009, IMG submission 123537) | Groundwater microbial communities from the Aspo Hard Rock Laboratory (HRL) deep subsurface site, Sweden - OS_PC_MetaG | ecosystem: Environmental > Aquatic > Deep subsurface > Groundwater... | reverse complement strand
GAATGCGCAACAGACAATCATGATTATAAAAGATAGAAAACGGTTCATAAGAAATTAGACTTCGGCAAAGCCATAAAAAAGCCAGAAAGACTCCGCAGGCTTCATGCCTTATGCCTTCCTGGCCGGTTATTTTTTAATAGATTTGGGTGGTTAAATGGCAAAATGCATCTTCTTGATGCATCTGATGGAACTATCCAATTACAAAAAAGACCCATCGATGTCAACATTTTTTTATTCCGATCTGAATTAGAAATATTTTTCAAAGCATGGCTTGAAAAATCAGTACTCCAATTAGCAAAGAAGGCAATAGCACTAACTGGGGATAACCCGGAAAGACCTCGAAGCCCCCCTTTATTAGTATTCCTTTCCTCCGGCATCCACTGGTTTCCCAATAGAATCCCGGACTTCAAGGAGTGGCTCAGTTTCCAATCGTTGCGTCCATCTTACGGTTATTACCTTCGGAACAGTTCCCGAACTTTGACCGGATAGAACTGAGCGGAGTTATTTGGAGCACCCCATCGTCAGTCGTGACCTTGCAAATAACCCCATAAACGGCCCCTATCGTCTGCGAGGTTAATACAGCCTCTGGTTCTCCAGAGGCACAGACGTCTCCATCTTTCAAGATGACCACCTTATCAGCGTATCTCGCGACCAGATTAAGGTCATGCAAAGCAATAACTGTGGTAATCCGTCTCTGCACCGTTATTTCCCTTAACAGGTCAAGAATCTCCAGTTCATGCCGAAGATCCAGATTGTTTAATGGTTCATCTAAAAGAAGAAGCCTTGGCTGCCGAACAAGAGCCTGTGCTATCGAAACCATTTGCTTCTGCCCACCACTCAGTTCATCGAGAAACCTTGAAGCTAACTTCTCTATCCCAAGCTCCTCTATCACCTTTAGAGCAGGGGCGAGGTCCTCCTTGCCAACTCTCCAGGATAAGGATTGGATTCTGCCTAAAAGGACGGCTTCAAACACGGTTAAAACAGCCCGGAACGAGTTTTCCTGGGGGAGGTAACTGACCCACTGCGTTATCTTGTCTTTCTTGAACTCGCCTATTTTTTTCCCATCCAGTCGTATGTCGCCATCAGGCCTTAGCAGACCGGCGACACACTTTAGCAGCGTTGACTTCCCCGATGCGTTTGGGCCAATGATAACCGTGACCTCACCCGGTAATGCCTCAAGATGAATATCGCGCAAGACCAGTCCGCCACCGTCATAGGCAAACTTCAGCCTCTCAATTTGTAGCTTCACCAGTACCCGCTCCTTCTTTTGAGAATCAAAGAAATGAAAAACGGTACGCCGATAAAGGAAGTGACGATTCCTATTGGTAAAATAGTGCCGGGAATAACCAACTTACTCACCGCCGATGCCGCAGAAAGCAAAATCGCTCCCGCCAGAGCGGATACCGGCAAGAAGAATCTCTGGTCCTCGCCAACAAGCATTCGTGCTATATGGGGCCCGGCCAGCCCGATAAAACCTATGGTGCCGACAAAGCAGACGGCAGCCCCGGTAAGAATGGATACCCAGATAAATGTTTTGAGCCGGAGTCTTTCCACATTGATGCCCAGACTCTTGGCCTTTTCATCACCAAGCCTCAGAGCAGTAAGCTTCCAGGCATCTTTAGCCAGCACCGGCACTGTCACTATCAGAATCGCGGCGGAAATCGCCAATTTTAGCCAGGTAGTTCTGAAAAGGTTCCCGAAAAGCCAGAAGACCACTGCCTGCAACTGCTGCTCAGAAGCGACGTACTGCAGCAAAGCTATTGCGGACTGGAATAGAAAGAGTATGGCAATTCCCGCCAGCACCATGGTCTCGGAGCTTAATTTTGCTTTCCTGGCGATAGCATATATTAGGAGGCAGGTGAGCATAGCGAAAAAGAAGGCATTGATTGGTACGATAAAGTGTTCTCCGTAAGGGATAATACCAACACCAAGGACGAGAGCAAGGGCAGCGCCGAATCCGGCGGCAGCAGAGATGCCGAGCGTATAGGGGCTGGCCAGGGGATTGTCCAGTATCGTTTGCATCTCGGCGCCGGCGATAGAAAGCGAAGCGCCGACCACTACTGCCATCAGGGCAATCGGCAGCCTGAGGTTCCAGACGATGACGGACGTGGCAGGATCAACCGAATTTGGCGCCCATATTGCCGAAAGGATTTCGCTAATTGACAGCCACGCCGGTCCCACCGCAATATCTATGAAAAGTGTCAGCACAACGGCGATTGCCAGTGAAACTACGACGACATATTTGCGGCCGGTTATCCGCTGATATAGCTCTTCAGCCTGAGTAACCAATCCTCACCCCCCCTTTTTTTAATCCTGGATGCCTATCATCCATTCACCGCTGTAGTCTACCGGCAAAAACATCTTATAAAATTCCCTGAGATCCGCCTCTGGGTCTAACTCCTTGAATTCATCGGGATAGAACCACTTGGATATGGCCTCTATGGCGGCAAAGTTATAGATATTGTAGATAAGGTAGGAGTCAAAAACGCCATAGACTCTACCACGCTTCACCGCACTGAAGGTGTTCCAGCCCAACCGTTCCGTAAAAGCCTTAAGAAGCCGCCTTGATTCTTCAGGGTTAGCATGGTAGCCAGGCCTCATTGAACTGGGAGGCTTCGGTTCAGCTATTATTATCACGTCCGGGTTTGTTTTCAGCAGATATTCCGGGTTTATCTGCCCCCATCTCTTTATAATGCCTTCAGCGATGTTAATGCCACCGGCCTTAACCACCATAATGCCCCAGGCATAATTGCCGCATGTAAAGCCATACTTAGAGGGTCCCCCCGAGCCATTTTCCACGTAAACCCTGGGCCTTGGCCTTTTAATTTTTTGCAGGCGGCTGACCACCTCGTTAACCCGCTTTTGGTAGAAATCCACAATTTCTTGCGCCCTCTTTTCTTTACCCAGCAAAATGCCCAGCAATAATGTGCTTGGAATAGTTTTTTCAAAAGGTTTTTCCCAGCAATCTATGAAAACTGTCGGAATTCCCACCCTCTCCATTCTGGCTATGTCTTCGACTGTTCCTTCATACTCATTTAGTAGCATCCACAAAGGAAATATGACTACGTCAGGCTTCAGCGAGATAACTTTTTCCACGTTAAAGGTGCCTTGAGCGTGGCTGCCCACGTCCGGGATAGCCTCTATTTCAGGATATTTCTCTTTGTACTTAAGGTAGATTCCCTGGTCACGCACAGTACGAGACAGCCCCCAGCCGGTTATTTTTCTCAGAAAGTCTTCCCCCGCCACAGCAGTAAATGTGGGAAGGTGTTTCGCGTAGCCTAACACTACCTTCTCCACGGGCACGGTCACGGATACCTGCCGCCCGGCTATATCTGTGACCGTAATCCGAGTCGGCGCCGGCATCTTATCCTTTGTATCACAGCCTCCCACCAGCAGTGCTATCAATATCGAGACCAGACCGATTGAGACCAATTTTACTTTTCCAGTTCGCATCAATTAATCCCCCATTCTTAAGAAATTGTCTAAAACTCGGTTTTTTTAATCATCCTAATTTACGAGACTGAAAATAATTTTATGTAAAGTTATTTATTGGGTTTCATATAGGTTGTCGGGTAAGGACCTTTTTGTTGAAAAACCGTAGGAAAACGAGTACATGTCTCCCGAATTCCCTGCGATCAGCTTAACCGAAGCTTCATCTTCATCAAGCCTCCTGTTTCTTCTAAGTGGGTCAAAACCCACTTGTGAGGCCAGGGACAACCTTTGCATTGGTCTGTTACTGTCCTGTTTCGTTTGATGTAGGCATGATAGTCTTCGATGGAATTGAGATCAAAGATATGAGTCGATGAAGTCAATCCGGTGCAGCAAGTCCCGAGCCGCCCGTCGTTGTCCATGGGTAAGTCATAAATGCCCCCTTTGCAGCTATGGGGAGATGAATCTCCCATAAACATCTGATACACTCCTGCCGGAGTGCGAACACCCATCTTCACTCTTAACCGATTGAAATCATCGTTGCCGAGTAGATATCCATTAGATTTCATCGACAATAACTCCTCAATCACTCGCTCAACCTCCTCAAGGTCTTCTTCACCGAGTGCGAGCTTTTCTGTATAGCTATGGCTAATCACACCTCTTACCATAAGCGCAAATCGGATCGGCATGCCGAGCGGGGAAAAGTAGCGAAGCATCTCCGGAAGTATGGATAAGTTGTATTTCGTTACCACCGCGGCTACACTGGTTTTAAATCTGAACTTCGACTCGGCGATGTTTTGCAGGATACGCGCCAACTGCGGGGTAAGATTTTTCCCAAACTGCGGCTGGCCGTCGTCCCCTAAGGTGTCAATAGAAAATCCGAGGTTATCCAATCCTGCCTCATCCAGCGCATGCAGAAGTTCCTCATTAAGGCATCGCCCGTTGGTTAAAATCGAGACGTATGTGTCGCGCGCAGAGATGTATTCAACGAGATTTAACACGTAGGGCGAAAGCAGAGGCTCACCGCCGACGAGACTAATGCCCCGATTCCCCAGCATGTATGCAATATCAGCCGCTCGCTTCCATTCTTCAAGCCCCATGTCATTATTGATGAGCATATGCCGTTCAACACAGTACCCGCATGACAGGTTACACTCGTGTGTGATCTTCGCATATGCGAGAACCGGGTGTATATTTCCGGCGACTGCGCTCTGAAGGCTTGCTTCGTAGGCTTTCTGTTTTGCCGTTCGATTGTGTTTATACATGATATATATCCTTTTTCAATTTATGACGTTCACTGCTCGCATTTTTACTAAAACCTTAACGTTAATTCCCCAAACCATGACCTGCCCGGCGCCTTATCCGAATAGAAGTAATCCTCGTCAAAGATATTGTCCACGGAAAGGGAGAGTGTCGCAAATTTCATAATATTATAAGAGACTTTTGCATCTGCAACAAAATAGCGGTCGTATGAACCGTAGACACCATCTACATTGTCACTGTTGTCATCATTTTTATAGGCTTTACTTACATATCGACCGACAAGGCTGGCAGAGAAGGGACCTTTGGTTAGGTCAGCACCAGCGTTGAACAACTTTTCGGGAAGCATTGTCAAGCTCTTACCTACAGTACTTGGTTTCGCCGGATTTTCCGTTATCTTTGAATCGGTATAAGTAAAGTTGGCAAAGAGCCTGAGCCAGTTCCCAATACCCTGTTCGACTTCAAGCTCTATCCCTTTACTTTCCGCCTCACCCACATTTTTGTTCTCGTAGAGGGTGGGGGTCGTCATTCCACGATAGATCAGGTCTTTTAGATAATTCTCAAAATATGAAAATTTTATCTTCGCCCCTTTCCATAATACCTGCTCCGCACCGATATCCCATGATACCGTAGTTTCCGGTTTTAGGTCCGGACTTCCCGCATAAGTAACTCCATTAGGGCTGGTATACGTTCTGTAAAGTTCGACGATTGTCGGGGCTCTAAAGGCTTTTCCCGCGGAGGTCCTGAGTGTTGTGCCTTCGAACGGGTGGTATACCAAGGCAAGCTTCGGGCTGAAGGATGATTCGGAAATTGAGTCATAACTGCTGTCGGGAACACCCGACTGAAAAACAGATCCATCATATGTTTTCCACCAGTCCTGCCTGAAACCAATATAGGCGGTCAGGTCGTCAAGAACCATTACCTCATCCTGAACAAACAAGGCATATGTCCTGTCCTTACCCTTCGATCGGTAGACGAGGTCGGTCCTGGAACCTTCATCCTTCCAGTTTGTGCGGTTATACTCATCCATCTGTCCGGTGTTATGTCCGTAAAATACGCCGAAGGTAAGAAGATGTCTATCGAACAGCGGCGGGGTGATAAACTGTAATTCAGCATTGTAATATTTATCAAATGGATTATCCCACCCCTTGCCGGGGCCCCCGGAAACTGTTGAAGCACTGCCGGGCATCCCGGCCCCGAAGGTGCTGTCGCTATAGCCTAGGGAAAGTTTCGATGTGACCTCGGATATCTTTGTTTCGTAGCCTACCTTATAATAAGCCTGTTCTCTTCTCATATCATGGTAATGGAAAAAGGAAGCTTCCGGTATGGAACCATAGGACCAGACAGGATTCCCCACCGCATCTTTCATATATGTATTGGGATCATCATAGTGGGTCTGAAAACGGGTTTTATAGAAGGAAAAGTTGATCTTTGAAGTGCCGGAGAAGTCATACGCCGCCTTCAGAGCCACATTGTCATCCCACCACGTTGTATCCCCTTTGTCGCCGATCAAATACTTAGTGTTGCCCATCGGATCGGTTGTGTCGGACCAGCCTGAAATCCCTGCTGTCGGCTGGGTGCCTTGGATATTATAGATTGTGGGGAAGCCGTTTGTTTCCTTTCTCCCATAACTCAGAAAAACACTGAGTTTATCCTTAAATCTATCGCCATAGGATATATAAAATCTCCTTAAATCATCCGCTGCCTCCCCCCTATTCCAGCTTGAACCATAGCCATTTTTTATGGTAAATTCCCTTTTTTCAGGCATCTTTGTGATAATGTTTACAACTCCTCCCATTGCCTGACCACCATAAAGGCTCGAGAAGGGCCCCTTAACAACCTCGATCCTCTCCACTCCTTCCGGTGCCAGTCCCGTAAATCCATATAAGTTCCCTAACATGGGATCAACAAGGTTAATGCCATCCATCATAACCAATGTCCTCCCTAGACCACATGGCATCCCTCTCAAAGTAATCTGCGGAGAAATGTCCATAACTCTGGTGCGACTGCTAAATACCCCTGGAAGGGTATCTAATGCCTGATCAATGGTTTGGATGTTTCTTTTTTCTATATCCTTTTTAGTAACAACAGAGATACTTCCAGGAGCTGTGGATAGCTCCTTTTCCGTTCTTGTTGCAGTAACCACAATCTCTCCAAGTTTTATTGCTTTCTCCTTTTCTTCTGCAAAAGCTGTTAACGCAATTGTCAATAATAAAAACAGCGATAATGATAAAATCCTCTTTGACATCATTTCTCTACCTCCTTATAAACCTTCCCAAGCTTGTGTGCATCCATAAGATTCATCCCTTCTTCCCAAGGTAATTTGCTCCAGGAAACCCTCAATGCGAACCCTGAGCTGCCCAACGTCCGATTGGGAAAAGTCCGTTACTATATGGAGAAACGGAAGGCCGTGTTTCTCCTTGACCAATTCCCCCACTCTATATGACTCGATGTTAAAGGTGTGGCAAAACTGCCAGGTAAGATCGATAACCCCGTCGATTTGATACTGGGTAATAAGACGGTCGATATCCTTAAATCTTTGGGTATTGGGAGTCATGCAGGAGCAGGTTACCCGCAAGTACCTTTCCGCCAGGGCCTGAATAGGATCCTTGGCTTCATCCACTGGGTCCTCCAGGCGCGTAATCCCACCGCATCCTTCCTGGCACACCACGACTCCGCCGCAGTCCTCAACAAGTTTCAATACCTTGTCGCAACCCAGACTGTTGCCCAGACCCGTCCACAGAATCCGTGGTCTGTCCGGCGAGCAGGCAAATTCTTTTTCCCTGATCCTCCGCTTTAACTCCTCCAGCAGGACGGTGAGCCTTTTGGTGTAATCGTTCCGGTCAACACAATAACCGGAAGCGGTCGTCAGTCCGACCAAATCCAGTCCCATGATGGGTACGGGATGATGCTTGCGACACCGGTGAATTTCGGTCAGAAGTGCACGCGTTGTGTTGACCTGTCTTATGGCTCGTTTTAAGTTTTCTTCGGTGATTACAGTGTCCAATTGCTCTTCGATAAACAATTTGAGCTTGCGCACTTCAGCGGTCCAGTGCTCTTGAGCTTCCTTCTCCTCGGGTTTTTGCGGCAGATCCATGACATGCATGGGTTTTTCCCTGGCCAGCAGTTCGTACATCTTTTTTCGGCCGTCGCAGGTGGTTTCGCCGATAATACAATCCGCCAGAGGAAACAGAGGGCAGGTGTTGCCGACAGCCCGGCCGTAGGTGGCTTTCACCATGGGACACTGGTCAGCCGGAAGGACTTCTTCGGCAGCGGAAATGGGCTCTTCCGTGGTCCCGCACAAGCCGACCGGAATAGCGTCTGCGGCCAGTACCATTTCAACGGGAAAATATGAACACATCAGCCCGACAACTTTCTTCCCCTCGTCTTTGGCCATTTCGATGTCAAGTGCCAGGTTGGTTCTTACCTCGCTTATGGTTTTGTCTTCTTTAAGATCCATTATCCTCTCCGCTCTTAATTTTTAGCTTAACCTATCGATAACCAACTTTAGGCGCTTAAGTACCGCTCCCTTGCCAGCACCGCTGCCCCCAAGGCCCCGATAATCTGAGGATCTTGATCAAGGGAAGCAAATCGTATTTCAAGATAGTCTTCCAGAGCGTTTCGGACCCCTATATTTTTTGCCACCCCTCCTACAAAGACAATTTTTTTTTGAAGCCCGAGGCGTTTGGCCATATTGCCGACGCGTTTAGCCACGCTGCGATGCAAACCGGCAGCGATGTTTTCCATTTTTTCTCCGCTTGCTAAAAGCGAGACGACTTCTGACTCGGCAAACACCGTGCAAATACTGTTGATGCGTGAAGGTTGGGAAGAGGTAAGGGAAAACTCCCCCAAATTTTCTAGTTCCGTCTCCAAAGCCCGTGCCATGATCTGTAAAAACCGGCCGGTGCCTGCCGCACACTTGTCATTCATGATAAAGTCAGACATGCTCCCGTCTGGATTAACTCTGATGACCTTGCTGTCCTGCCCGCCGATATCGATTACGGTTCTGACAGCGGGATCAAGGAAGTGAGCCCCACGGGCGTGACAGGTCAGTTCGGTTACGACTCTGTCTACAAAGGACAGTGAGATCCTGCCGTAACCCGTACCCACAGAATACCTGACATTTGATTTCTCGGCACTGGCCTTATCCAGTGCCTGGACGAAAACGGTTTCTCCGGCTTTGTCGGGTTTGGCGCCTGTATCCATAACCGCATATGCATGCATTCCGTTTTTGCTGATGAGAACACATTTTGCAGTCAAGGAACCCACATCTATCCCCGCAAACACGGGGCTTTCGGCCTTTGTTTCTTGCATCGGTAACATCGAAGGAATACCTCTCGTGTCATCTGGCTGTTGATTTGTGTATTGATTTTAGGGAAGGGTTCAGGTAAAAAGGAAACGGCTTGCCCGTAAGATCTTTAAAGATCTTGCCCAACGGCTTGCCCGGGAGTTGTCAGTTGTGAACTTGCCGGTCCGCTGATAACCCCCGCACCCAAATCCTTCCAAGGTCGCCCTTTGTATGTTTTATCTTCCCCAAATGCTATGAGCGTTTCCTGCCTGCGCTTAACGGCAGCGCACCTTGGCAATCGCTCAAATTAGGCGGTACTAAAATTTAACGATAAAATATCATTAATAAAAATAGTCTTCCATCGGGTCAGGCGGTTTCTTTGGTTATTCCGCAAAATATTTGCCGCAGTTCTTTATCATCCAGGCCTTTGGGCAAATCTTCTTTCAGATCATCCTGCCGATATGCCGGCACCGAGGAAGTATTTTTATGCCGTGTCTCGGCATTGGTTACCGCATAGGTGGTGCATCGGTTCTTGATCAAGCAAAGCTCCAGCTCTTTGTTGTTGTCGATCCACCGGCAGCAGTCATCATGGATGCCGATATACAGGACAAAAAGGTGTTCGCTTTTCTTTACGGTAATGAGACGGTATCCGCCGCCAAGGTCATATTTTGTACAATTTTTTATGCGCCTATCCACATATCTGTTCGTCGCCCCCAGTTGATCCGGCCGAATGTATCCTTGGTTTAGCAACAGCCGCAGAATCGACTCGGCTTTTTGGGCAATAATGGCCGCTTTCTTACCCCCGTTGCCGAGGGCCGCCAGATGTTTAACGAACTTCGGGCTCTGATGAACATAACGAATCATCGCGACTCCCTGATCGGCTTTCAGCAGCCTCGATTATGGCATGAACTTTGGCTTAAATATGGATACATGAACACAGAACAAGCCTGAAGCGGTTCAGAAACGTTCAGAGAAATAAACTCGGAGAGTATATCGATTTTTCAGGCTGTCCTTTGCCTACCAAACCCGGGTAGTTGTTCGCAAGTTCCCTCAGGTAAAGCCGCAAAATCGATACATCTTGGAAGTCCTTTGAATAGAAAGGTTAATATTTGTACATTGTTCAATAATCAATACTATCTGAAATGTCAAAGCGAAAATATCAATACCCTTTATGACTTTTATTGAAATATTCTATGACATCGGCTTTTGGGCTTTGTCGTTAGCGGTTGAAAATTGATGCCGCTTATGGAAATCTTAATAAAAAAACCGGAAAGGCGAGATGGCGACGAGATCTTTTTTTAGAAAGCCGGATATTCCGCAGGCTAAATATTGATTACTTTGTCGGCCAGTTGCATGGCAGTAACGATATCCAGCATGTTCGTGGTTTCCCCGACCAGCTTTTGATCTAAGAGATTGAAATGATTTAAGCAGGTGCCGCAGACCAGAATCTTGTTTCCGTTTGATTCCAATTCCTTTAGGGGCTCCAGAACTTCGGAGCCTTTGACGGTCAGTTTGACACCGTTGTTTACAAAGACCAGGCGCCATAAATCCGGCCCCATCTCTTTCAATGTTTTGATGAAGCTGGTCATGAGCTTCAAGCCCAGCTCATCGTCCCCGTAACCCACCCGGTCCGTGGCAATCATGACCAGGATCTTCTTGGCATCGGCTGCCGGCATCTCACAGATCATGTCTTGAAGCGCTTCGGCCTTCTCCTTTTCTCCGCTGACTTCAAAGTCATCCCCTTTGCGAGTATCGCTGACACGAAATCCCCGGGACGTCAAAAAGCGCGCCACGTTTTGCTTGGCCGCCGCGTTGTCAACCGTAACTTTTAAAATATCGGGATTTTCCTTTTCCAGGGCTTCTTTTGCCAGCAAGACCGGAGCCGGACACGCCAACCCCCGGGCATCAATCTCTTGCATTGAATCATCCTCCTTTCAAAAAACCAGGATCGTCGCCGCCGGTTCGGCCGCCACCTCCCCGATAACAGCAGCTTGATCGATTCCTTTTGCTTTAAGTTCCTCAATCAGTTCGTCTGCTTTTTCCCTTCCGACTGCCATCAACAGCCCGCCGGATGTCTGGGGATCAAACAAAATATCCTGAACCAGCAGATCCACTGCCGGAGAAAACCGGACCATGCTTTCACGAAACTCCCGGTTTTTGTAGGCGCCGACCGGAAAAAGGCCCATCCGGGCATACTCAAGTGCTTCAGGCATTATGGGAACCTGGTCTGCCATTAATTGAATACCCGAATTCGAATCGATCACCATCTCGGCCAAATGGCCCAGCAAGCCAAAACCGGTAATATCCGTGCAGGCATGAACCGGATAATTTTTCATTACCGTTGCCGCGTCTTTGTTCAACGTCGCCATCAGGCGTGTAACCAAATTAATGGTTTCCGGAGAAGCCATTCCGCCCTTGATCGCCGTATTGATGATACCGGTGCCGATCGGCTTGGTGAGAATAAGGCAATCACCGGCAACAAGGTTTTTTTGGTCAACACCTGCTTTGGATGCACAAATCCGGTTACGGAAAACCCGTATTTCAGTTCACTGTCCTCCACACTATGGCCGCCCAGGATAACGACACCGGCCTCCTGCATTTTATCTATCCCGCCCTGAATGATCCGGCGCAGAATGGAAATATCCATTTCTTTTAAGGGAAACGCCACCAGATTCAAAGCTGTCTTCGGAACCCCGCCCATGGCATAGATATCGCTCAAGGCATTGGCTGCGGCAATCTGCCCGAACCAATAAGGATCATCCACAATGGGCGTGAAAAAATCCACGGTCTGTATCAAGGCAAGGCCCTCGGATATTTTATACACGCCGGCATCATCCGCTCGTTCCATACCCACGATCACGTTGGAATCTTTAGGAAATTCAAGCCCGCACAATGCCCTGTCCAGGTCCCCCGGAGGTAATTTCGAGGCTCAACCGGCGCCCTTGACACTTGCGGTGAGGCGCAGCGGTTTGATTTCGGTCACGTTTTTTTCAAATATCATTGTTTTCACCTGCCAGCAGGGCCGCCCCCAGGACCGAAAGCAGAGCGTCATGGGCTTTGAGATCAAGACCCAACGCTTCCCACATCCTTTTGTAATCGTCACTCATCGTTATCTCCTTTCTTCAAATTCGTCCAAGGCATCCGGTAATTGTATCTTTTTTCCCAAAATCAAATCGGTTAATGAATCAATGGGGCGATAGGACAACATCTAATTGAAGGCTTTGGAGAAGGATCGCACCAGAGAAAAACAAGCAATATTTCGGCCAGAGCTATCGCCCCCTACCAATCCCGGGCAGAATGCTTTAAACGCACTCAGGTAAAGCCGAAAGACGATGTCATCAAGTTGTGCCTTTAGAAGAACTATCTGAGAAAATACTTAAAATAACGCAAATTGGTTATTGTATTTGGCGGGAATTGTCAAATTGATAATCTGTATAACTTAATGATATTTCATTGAAAATTTCTATCACCTTAACTTATTTTTTCGAAAAAAAAAGAAAAAAATGACCCGCGCAGAAGCGCTGATTTTTATTGCGGGATTGTATCCAGGGCGGCAAAGCGGGGTTCGTGCAGCGGAAGCAGAATGCCGGCGCTGTCTTTGATTTTCAGCATGAGGTCGTAGGCCTCATAAACATTGACATGGGTCCCGGGAGGAATGACGTCCATCTCCATCGCCAGGATTTCCCTGGGCGGGAAAAAATTCTCCATGATCACGCAGAAACCGGTGATGGCGGCTTTGCCGCCGGGCGTATCGATGAAAACCGTCATTCCCCCTTCGGTATGCACCGGCGTATGGACCACCCGGATCCCCGGAACGATTTCCGCATCACCGTCTAATATTCTGACCTGTCCGTTTTCCTCGACATCTTCGATGTAATCCTCCAGATAGCGGAAATCAAGAGGATGGGGGTTGTGAATCCGTTCGATTTCTTTGCGGTGGGTATAAAAAGTTGCGTTCGTGCATTTGTAATCGTTTTCACAATGGTCGTTGTGCAGATGGGTATGAATCACCAGGTCGATATCCTCCGGCGCCAGATCCCAGCGGGCCAGCCCCTCTTCAAAAGTGTAGATCTTGCCGCCGATGGCGTTTTCCCGGTCCTGCGACCGGATCGGTTGCATTTCGCCGGTATCCACTAAGATCTTGCGGTCACCGCCTTGAAGATACCAGCAGTAAATGGGAATGGTATAGGCTTTGCCATAATGATGCTGGTAGGTCATCATGCCCTTGTCAAACATCTTGGTCCCCATGACAATGGGGTGGATGCTGTACAGGCTCATGTTATTCCTTGCTTTTTATCTTTTGTTCCGAGTAAACAGCCTTCGAACTAAACAGGTGTGAGCGTAATATAAAGCATTTTTAGGTATGTTGTTTTTTATGACTGTCGATTTAGCACTGTCCGAATGGTTTCGGCAATATTTTTCTTAATAACCGGTTTCAGGACAAATGCCCGAATACCCATGTCGACAGCTTTTTTTTCCGTAATTTTAGTACTGAATCCGGTGCACAGGATAACAGGGATGTCCGGCCGGATGGCAATGAGTTTTTTGGCAAGTTCATCACCGGTCATGTTCGGCATGGTCAAATCCGTAATAATGAGATCAAATTTGTCCGGCTGGGCTTTAAACAACTCCAAGGCTTCGATGCTGCTCGTTCGGGTTGTCACCTCATATCCTAAAGACTCCAATAGTTGTTTTCCCATATCTGCTAAGGTCGGTTCGTCGTCAACGAAGAGAATGCGCTCGGTACCGGTGGGAATCGGTTTTTCTGCTGTGGTTTTGTGTTCCCTTCTCTTTTCAATCACGGGAAGATAGACATTAAAGGTCGAACCTTTACCCGGTTCGCTGTAGACCGAGATTGTGCCGCCATGACTTTTTACGATGCCATGAACAACGGCAAGTCCCATGCCGGTCCCTTCACCTTTTTCTTTGGTCGTAAAAAAAGGATCGAAGATATGATCCAGCAAGCCGGGCGGCATGCCATGGCCGGTATCGCTGACCGACATTTTCAGATAAGAGCCGGGTTTGACATCAAAATGTTTGGCTGTAAAACCTGAATCAAACTCGACTTTCAGCAGGCTTACATTTAATAATCCACCATTTCCACGTATGGCATGCGCGGCATTCGTACAAAGGTTCATCAAGACCTGGTG
>Ga0180009_10005146_pt1 | contig 14129 bp, 10 predicted proteins | sample OS_PC_MetaG_FD_123537 | JGI IMG/M metagenome (GOLD analysis project Ga0180009, IMG submission 123537) | Groundwater microbial communities from the Aspo Hard Rock Laboratory (HRL) deep subsurface site, Sweden - OS_PC_MetaG | ecosystem: Environmental > Aquatic > Deep subsurface > Groundwater... | reverse complement strand
GTTTCTGGAACAATTCAAAGGCCGCTATGTTAATAACGACAGGTAAAAAGTACTTGACTTTGGCAGACTTAGGGCGAAATTAAGTGGTTTGTCGAAGTAACGGGCTAAACAGCAGGAGGTAGTTTGTGATTCACTTTTTGTCAGGATTCGCCGCTAACCCGGAATCGGGCGGGGGAAATCCGCTTATGCAGATGCTGATATTTTTCGTGCCGATCATTTTGATCATGTACTTCTTCATGATTCGCCCTCAGAAGAAGCGGCAGAAAGAGCATCAGGATCTGTTGGCAGCGCTGAAAACGGGTGACAAGGTAGTCACCAATAGTGGTATGATCGGCACAGTTGTCGGTATTCACGACGATAAGAATAAAGTCGTGCTCAAAGTGGCCGATCAAGTTAAAATAGAGTTTGTAAAAAGTTCAATAGCTGGACTTGTAGAAAACTGATTGAGCAGGTATGGCTGGAAATCTTGTTCGAAAGTATGGTGATCCGGTTCTGAGAGAACCGTGTGAACCGGTAGTGGTATTCGATGAGGAGCTGAAAAGATTTGCGGAGAAGATATTCTCCATTATGAAATCCGCCAATGGCATCGGATTGGCGGCTCCCCAAGTGGGAGATACTCGGCGTATGTTCGTAATTGATTTGTCCTCGCAGACTTTTGACGCTGAGCCGATGGCTTTTGTAAACCCCGAAATAGAGAGCACCGATGGCACAGAGACCGCCGAAGAGGGATGTCTATCATTCCCCGGCCTCTTCTTACAGGTGGTTCGCGCCGAGAAGATTACGGTGAAATTCCAGGATCTGGAAGGGAAGACTCATCGTATCGAAGCGACCGGTCTCGCAGCCCGTGCGATCCAACATGAGAATGATCATCTAAACGGGGTTTTGTTCATCGACCACATACCTTCAGTAGATCGAGAGATCCTGGCCGGCAAGCTCAAGAAGATCAAAGTCGGCTGAGTATGCGTCTGATTTTTTTTGGTAACCCCAAATTTGCTCTGCCCAGCCTCCAGCGATTGGCGTCGTCCCCGCACGAGATAATGTGCGTAGTGACCTCGCCTAACCGCGCTGCGGGACGTGGCAGGAAGCTTCATGTGCCGGAAGTCAAGATTGCGGCCGAACAGTATGGGCTGCCTGTTTTACAGGTAGAAGACTTGACAGATTCCTCCTTTCTGGAGAAACTTGCCCAGTTAGCTGCTGCTCTGTTCGTAGTCGTCGCATTTCGGATCCTTCCGCCGGAATTGTTGGCAATACCGGCGCTCGGTGCGATCAACCTGCACGCTTCACTGCTGCCCAAGTACAGAGGCGCCGCCCCAATCAATCATGCGATAATGGCGGGGGAAACAGAGACCGGTGTCACGACCTTCCAGATAAAACAAAAGGTTGATACAGGAGGGATTCTCGTACAGCGAAAAGAGAGAATTCTCCCCGATGACACTTACGACAGTCTGTATGACAGACTGAGTCTTCTGGGGGCTGATGTTTTGCTCGAAACAGTCAATGGCCTTGAAAAAGGCATTCTTGAACCGGCGGAGCAGAATCCTGCTCTTGCGTCAAAAGCGCCGAAAATCAAACCGGAACAGGGAGAGATCGACTGGTCGCAGTCCGCTGAGTCCATCAACAACCGTATCAGAGGATTCTGCTCCAAACCGGGAGCTTATACCTTTCGAAACGGAAGCAAGCTGAAGATATTGCGAAGTGAAGTCTTGCATGCCGCGAAGAATTCTCCGGAGGACGGAAGCTTGGTTATGGAAAGCGGTGTGGACGGTCTCGTGGTCGCGACTGGCGATGGCTGGTTGAGACTCCACGAAGTCCAGCCGGCGGGCAAGAAGCGAATGAAGGCTGAAGATTACCTCAGGGGTTATCCACCAGTATCCGGCGAAGCGCTCGGATAATCAGACGCTCCGATCACGCAGAGAGGAGCAGAATTTGAAGCAAGAGATTGTAATTAACTGTGCACAGCACGAAACCCGGATAGCTATTCTGGAGAACGACAAGCTTGTCGAACTCCTGGTTGAGCGACCGGGGGATCAACGAAATGTAGGGGCTATCCACAAGGGGAGGGTGACGGCAGTTCTGCCGGGCATGCAGGCGGCATTTCTTGATTTGGGACTCGATCGCACGTCGTTCCTGCATATCTCCGATGTCGGCACCGACTCGTCGGCACGCAGGTATGATTTTGATTATGATGATGACGAGAATGAGACCGAAAGCGACATAATCCGCAAGACGAGCCGTCAGAATCCCATCGAGAAGCTAATCCATCAGGATCAGGAGATTCTGGTTCAAGTAATCAAGGAGCCACTGGGCGACAAGGGGGCGCGCGTCAGCACGGCCATAAGTCTGCCCGGGAGATTCCTGGTGCTCGTTCCGAACGAGAAGCACATCCGTGTGTCGAAGAGAATATCGAACTGGGCGGAGCGCAAGAGGCTGCGCCGGATGCTTTTCGATCTTCGCCCCGAAGGTTTCGGATTCATTGTCCGCACGGAGGGTGAAGGCAAGACTGAGAGAGACTTCAGAAGAGATATAAAGCGGCTTGTCAAGATCTGGGACCGTATCAGGAAGTCCGCCGACCGCAAGAGCGCGCCCGCGCTCCTGCACCGCGATGCCGGTATAACAACCAGTATAGTGCGGGATTTCTTCACAGAGGACACGGAACGCGTAATAGTCGACTCACGTGATATTTACAAAGAAGTGATCGCATTCGTGAAAATGGTAGCTCCCGGTCTCAGGGACAAAGTCGAGCTGTACAAAGGTGATGTCCCCATATTCGATCTCTATGGTATCGAAGATGAGATCGATCGAACGCTCAATCGCAAGGTATGGATTAGAAAGGGCTCATTCATCGTCATTGATCAGACTGAGGCGCTCTGGGCTATCGACGTCAACACCGGCCGATTTGTAGGCCGAAAGGCCCAGGAACAGACGATTCTACTGACGAACCTTGAGGCAGCAAGAGAGATAGCTCGCCAGATCAGGTTGAGGGATCTTGGCGGACTGATCATAATCGACTTCATCGATATGTATAGTCGCGAAAACCGTCGCAGGCTCTTCGAGGAGTTCAAGTCGCACTTCAGGAATGACCGCGCGAAGAATGCAATCAGTCCGGTGTCGGACTACGGTCTCATCGAAATGACTCGCGAAAGAACGCGCCCGTCCCTGATTCAGACTTTTTCCGAGCCCTGTCCGACCTGCAACGGCTTCGGACGAGTATTGTCCAAGGACACAATTGCAACGAAGATTGATCGCTGGTTCCAGCGCGCGCGAGCAGGCACGCGGACTCGCAAATTCCAGTTGATAGTTCATCCTGAGGTCGCAAAGCATCTTCGCGCTCGCGAATCGAACAGTCTCAAGAGGATTTTAATGCAACTCAGATTCAAGATTGAGATTATTGAAGATGATTCTCTTAGACCGGAGAACTACAAAGTGATTTCTCTCGATGATAATGTAGAGGTCACTGATCTGTATAAGACGAAGGCTGAAGTTAAATGATATGTTGACCAGAAATTGCAGAAGAAAAGTCCCGCCGTAGCTGACGGGGCTTTTTGTACGAGGAGTTTATTCTGTCAAACGATCAATAGCTGCCGTATAGCTGATCGCGATAGTCCTTCACATTACTCGCATCCTGCAGTTTTCCGAACCACTGTTGGTAGTCCTGCTGCCGAATCGTGCCGATCATCCGCTGTTTTATTGTATCTTGTTCACTAGCGAAATCCTGCAGGTTTGCTGCCTGCCTATCGAGGAACTTGACGACCGCGGCTCCTTTACCGGTCATAATTGGACCGCTGATCGGGTTGTCGGAGCTGAGCTTGAAAGCTGCACCGAGGAAATTAGGATCGCGTCCCAGCTTTCGTATTGTTCCTTTACGGGAAATCATCTCTGTGACGTCGTACTCCGCTACCAGCTGCTCAGAAGCTTCCTCGAGTGAGGTTCCTTCCATCACGAGATCGTAGATTCCACTTGCTTTGGCGAACGCTCGAGCCATCAACTTCTTCTGAGTGAGGTCTGAGGATGCTCTACCGAAGCTCTCATCGATTCCCCTCACGCCCTCCGGCCTGTATGTCTCCACTTGTGCCACGACTATTCCAGTGGCATCCTCAATAGCATGTGATATTGCGCCGGCATCGTTTGAGAAAGCGAACTCATTAGCTTTCGGTACCTGCCCCATTGCACCGGCATTGTTACCTTTGGGGAACGGGCCGGTGTTGAGAACTTCATAACCGAGATCATTCGCCGTCTGCTCAAATCCGGATGAGTTGGCTTCTTCGATGAAACTCTGTGCGAGGTTCTGCATATCAGACACAGTCTGTCCCGATGGCTTGAACTTTATCAAGATGTGGCTAGCCCTGATTTCCTTGTTTCCATCCTGCTCGCGCTCACCGGTCTTCATTATCAGATGCCATCCGAACTGAGTCTCAACTGGTTCCGAGACATCACCCGAATCCGCGAGTGCGAATGCCGCATCTTCGAATTCTTTGACCATCTTCCCTGTACCGAACCAACCGAGATCCCCACCTTGCTGAGCCGAACCATCCTCCGAGAGATTCATAGCCAACTCTGCAAAATCGACACTGTCCCTGATCTCCTGTGCAATGCTCTCGATCTGTTGCTTGATGCCGAGACTGTCACTTGCAGTCGGATCTTTCTTGAACTCTACATATCTGAGCTTGGCCTCAGCAGGCTTGAAATAGCGGTCTAAGTGGTTTTTGTAATACTCGAGGACTTCCGCAGTGTCGTTGACGATTTCCGGATCGCGCATGTTGTCTTTCATGACAAGGGCATATTCGAATTTCATCAGTTCTTTTGTATCGATGAATTCCTCTTTCAGGTCCTCGCCGGTCACGCGCGCAGCAGTCACGGCCAATTCCTGTAACTTCACGCTCATTATGTCATTTCGCGCGACATTCTCGACCTCAATCCAGAACTGCACATATCGAGGATCCTGCATGGTCGATAGATATTTCTGATAATCAAAGCCTCCCGCTTCACTCTGGAACTCAGGATGCCGTTGCAGGAATTGTGGCGGGAACCGCTTGAGATGTTCGGCTAACTCGACGTTGGTGATATTCAGTTTCAACTCATTGAACTTCTGTTGGTATATGAGATCGGTCACCATATCGCTCCACGCTCTGTTTCTGATATCAATCATTTCGGATTGACTGATCTCGCGTTGGGATGACTGTGATGCCTGCTGATAGTAGTTGTCGACTATTTGCCCGTAAGCCTTATAATCAATATCTTCACCATTGATCTCTCCGATTATACCCTTCTCACCTTTGGACCTGGTGATATCGGCTCCCCAGGCGAAGATGATCGTCCCGACGAAGGCGGCGATGACTATGTATAGAAAAGCTTTACTAAATTTCCGAAAATTCTGCAACATACCTGCCAAACTCCTCTAAGTGATGATATGGTAACAACACAAGCCAGTAATATATACATATCATCGGCAGAACCACAAGTCTTTTTTGTCGAGAAGTGCGTGCAACCTTGACTTATCGCAAATGTTATAATATGGTTGACACGTGCGGTATGTTTCCCATAACCTTAAGAATTATGCAGCAATTTGCCAGTCACCCACAGAGAGCAGTCATCGTCGCACTCATTGTATTTGCCATAACCATTCCCTGTATTGCCAATGGAGACAATTACTTATGGCCATTGCCGGCATCCAGAGAATTGACTTCAGGATTTTGCCAATGGCGGTCCGGGCACTGGCATTCGGGCATAGATATCAGAACCTTCGGCAAAACCGGCTACAAAGTCAGCGCAATAGCTGGCGGGCATGTCTGGCGGGTGCGGACCGGGTGGCGAGGATATGGAAAATCACTCTATCTGAAGCTCGATGATGGCCGAATCGCCGTATATGCTCACCTGGAGAAATTCACCCCTGAGATCGATCGCTATGTCCAGGAGCAGCAACTGGCTCAGCGGCGTTATCAGGTCGACCTGTACCCGCTTGAGGGGAGATTCCGATTCAAGGCGGGTGAGACTGTTGCAGTGTCGGGCAAATCTGGTGGAGCCGCCCCGCACCTTCACTTCGAAATTCGCGCGCGTGACGAGAATCCGCTCTCACCGCTGACATTCTACCCTGATTTGGTGGACGATCTCTCGCCTGTCATTCGCAAGATATCCTTTCGATCTCTGTCACCGACGCAGAGCAGAGTGGATGGGCATACAGGAGTGACGGAAGTGCCGCTATTGCGCGGTAAGGGGAATCTCACGTCGAGCGACACGTGTACTGTCTACGGTCCCGTAGGCGTGGAGATTGATTGCGTAGACAAGCGCTCAAACACCAGCAGAAGTTATGCAGTATCGCGGATAGAGATGTTCGTCGATAGCTACGAGACCGCTCTCTTTGTCACAAATTATGACACGCTGTCATTCGATCGATGGGGCGAGGTCAATCTTGAGTTGAACTACACACGGTCGCTCAAGGGCGACAACTTTGTTCATAACCTATATCAATTCTCAGGTACAAATCCGCCGCTGGTCAATGATCATACGTGGAACAAGGGGTGGATCGAGGCAGGCGCGTCAGAAAACGGAATCGGTATCGGGCCGGGTGTTCACACGCTCTTGTTCAGAGTCTATGATCAATCAGGCAATGTCTCCCGTGCGAGTGTTATTATCGATTTGAGATGCCCACCTGCTTTTGACGGCCACTCTGAAGTGGCTGGCAGCCTGTGTAGTGACCATTCAAATGTCGTACGACATGAGGTGGCATTACTTGATCAGGCCACCGGTACCTTCGCTCCGTATCTTCCCGGTGAAAATGCATCGGCGTTCGGTGATTATATAGACGGGGACATAAACCTCCTTGCTCAGTTTCGCGATCTCACTCAACGACTTGTACTGTATTCGATCTTCACCGACGACGGTGCCAGGTTCGATCACCTTGTGAGAGTCTCCGAGACAGGAGTTCCGATCCCAGCTCCCACAGCAGGGCTTGGGGCAGATGTGCTGTCTCCGTCTCGGCTTGAATCACGCTACGACCCGCTCCAGCTCGACACCAGGAAACTTGCGGATTTCTGGGATGCAAAGAGCCGCACGGCTCGCAGTGTCTGCTTTGTACTGCCCGTAATGTTTGATACAGCGGACTCGTTGGTTCTGGTCGATCCCTCTGAAATATCGATTCCTGAGACGTTCTTTGGTCAATATGGCACACCGATAGTCGCGGGTGGCAACGGATCATCCGCTCATAATGTGAAATTCCCGGGAGCAGAGTTTATTCTGGAGAAAGGCGATCTCCTTGGAGCGAGCGCTGTCAGAGTAGACACTGCAACGATATCGGTTACGGACTATGGGATGGCGAAGGCAATAATTCTCGGACCGGCTGATTTGCTTCTTAATGACTGGATCGATATTGGCGTACCTTCCGTGGAATGCGAAAGTGCGGCGCGATGCCATCTCTACAGTGTCACCGAAGATGGGGGAGTCTCATTCGTATCGAGCAGTCTCGACAGCAATTCAGTCCTCCACGCAAAGGTCTCCAGGCTTGTATCTTATGCGGTTCTTAGCGATACGGTTGGACCGAGAATCTGGCAAGTGACTCCGGGTGATGGAGGGAGAGTCAACAGCTCGAGGCCTAAGATCAGCTTCAAGCTCGATGATGCACTGTCAGGCATCGAGGACGACACCTCAATCGAGATTACTGTAGACGGCATCTGGGCGATTCCTGAATACGATACGGCTTCCAAATGGATGGTTACATATTCCAGCCAAGACCTCGATCCCGGCAACCACGTACTGCGTATACACGTCCGCGACCGAGCGGGTAATGAGACAGCATATTCGTCGAGCTTTCGCTATGTCAAGGGGAGTGGCCAGAGATAGTAATTGAAATTATCCAAGAAACTGCTTAATATTCTGCGGCTGGTTGAAGAAACTATAGGTTAGGCTTGAGATGCTTCCGATCAAGGATGACATACTAACACAGCACAAACCTGTGGTTACGATGGTGTGCGCATCCGGAGCGATTGCCGGAGTGCCGGGATCTGAGGGTGGTGGTGGCGTGGTTTGCGCATATAGGCGGGTTCATTTTCGGAGTCGTCGTATTCATATTGTTTGTGAAGAGGGCTCCACATGTGTACTATAAAGAATGATGGGTTTTGACGTATGATCAAGTTTCTGAATCTGCAAATCGGTGTTGTGCTCATGGCTGTTCTTTTTGCCATGCCGGCGCCCGGCCAGACATCGGATCAATACATGCAGCTCGCCGACTCACTCCTGAAGGTGAAAGATCTCGCTGGCTCCGCAGATGCTCTCCGAGAGGCCTACAGCGCAGACGAAGGGAATTTCGATGCCATGCGGAAGCTGGTCGGAATTTCGATCAGGTTAGGCGAGTTTGAGATGGCGAGACAAGCACTGGAGCTCTTGATAGAGTATCAGGAGATGGATGCCAACTCATATCTGGAAGCTGGACGTCTCGCTTGGTTGGCGAGAGAATTCGACATCGCCAATCAGTATATTGATCTTGCTGAGCTTGTAGCGGTGTTGCCAAACGAGAAAATACCTGCCTATCGGTCTATAGTCTACCGTGGAACAGGACGGCTCGCCGAAGCGGAGAGCCTGCTGGTTGCTGCGCAGAAGCAATTTCCGAAGAGCACCCTGATTCTGTCAAATCTCGGCCTGGCAGTGGCATTGCAGAGAGGACCGGAGGAGGGATTCAAGTATGTACAGCGCGCATACGAAATAGACTCGACTGATGTTTACACTCTGAGTTCATTGGCAAGTCTCTATCTCGCAGAAGGCGATGTTGAGAAGGCGCGATCTCTGTTTGAGAAGGCGCTGAAATACGATCCACAGAATTTCTTCACCAAGTCAAGCCTTGAGAATCTGGACAACACCGCTAAGGAGATGCAGATTCCGGTGTTGATGCAGAAGGGTGTGACCTATTTCGACAAATCTCTCTATACACGAGCACGTAATGCTTTTAAGGATGTTATTGCGCTCGATTCGACTTTCGTGGAAGCATACATGAATCTCGGATTCACGCTCAACCTCCTCGGGGAGCCGCGTAACGCCATAGTTGCGTTCGAGAAGGGAGCTGCTATCGACAGCAGCATGGCTCCGTTATACATCGGCTGGGGAAATGCACTCGCCGGAATCGGAAAGCTCGATAGCGCAATAGTGATGTACAACAGGGCTATCGCATTGGATGCATCACTTCCGGAGGCACATGAAGCGCTAAAGACAGTCAAAGAGCTCAAGGATCAGATGTCCGGAGATAAAGAATGAGCACAGCAGATTTTATCCATCTCCACAATCATACGCAATATTCGCTTCTCGACGGGGCTTGCCGCATTGACCCATTCCTTGAACTTGCCCACGACATGAAAATGCCTGCCCTGGCTATCACTGATCACGGAAATATGTTCGGAGCGATAGAATTCTATAAGAAGGCGAGAAAAAGGGGCATCAAGCCGATAATCGGGTGCGAGATTTACGTAGCCCCGAAAAGTCACACGCACAAGGAGCCGATAGCGGGCAAACCGAGCGCTGGATACCATATGCTTCTTCTCGCCAGGAACGAAACAGGTTACAAGAATCTGATGAAGCTCGTTTCTGCCGGTTATCTGGAAGGTTTCTACCATAGACCGCGCGTAGACAAGAAGCTCCTGAAGGAACATGCCGAAGGATTGATTGCAACCTCAGCCTGCATGAAGGGCGAGATTCCCTGGCTTTTGTTAGCGAATGATGATGTCGAGGCAGCTCGCGCTGCCAAGAAATTCACAGACATTTTCGGCGAAGGCAACTTCTATCTTGAAATACAGAATCACGGCATACCAAAGGAGGACGAGGCCAGGTCCAAGGTGTTGGCGCTTGCTAAGCGGATCGGCCTTCCAATTGTCGCCACAAATGACTGCCACTATCTGCATCAGAAAGACTCAAGTGCGCACGACGCCCTCCTGTGCATCCAGACCGGCAAGTTCATCTCCGACTCCGACAGGATGAGATACAACACTGACCAGATTTATGTGAAGACACCTGCGGAAATGAAGGAACTGTTCGCCGATTATCCGGATGCTATCGAGAACACGCTGAGGATTGCAGAGATGTGCAATCTCGATATCGAACTTGGCAAGAATCATCTGCCCGCGTTTCCATTGCCGGAGGGGCACAGCAATCTGGATGATTATCTACGGCTACTGGCCGAGGATGGATTGAAACAGCGGTACTCGGAGATAACTGACGAACACAGAAAGAGACTTGACTTCGAACTTGATGTGATAATCAAGATGGGATACTCCGGCTACTTCCTCATCGTCAAAGACTTCATCGATCAGGCCCGGAGGCTGGGTGTCCGTGTAGGTCCTGGAAGAGGCTCCGCAGCAGGTTCAATTGTCTCATACTGTCTCGGAATCGTAAATCTCGATCCGCTGAAGTACGGGCTTCTTTTCGAGCGGTTCCTTAATCCTGAGAGAATTTCGCTCCCGGATATCGACATAGACTTTGCTGATCGAGGGCGGGAGAGGATTATCGATTATGTTATTGACAAGTACGGCAAAGCCAATGTGTGCCAGATTATTACATTCGGGACTATGGCAGCTCGTCAGTCGATCAGAGATGTCGGACGAGTTATGCAGGTGCCGTACAGCGAAATCGATCGCATCGCGAAGTTGATTCCCTCCGGACCGGGCCAGACTATATCCGGAGCGCTTTCGACAGAACCGGAATTGAAGAAGCTCGCCAAAGGAGATGAGGAGTCGCGCAAGCTACTGGAATTCTCTCAAACTCTTGAAGGTTTGGCTCGGCACGCATCGACGCATGCAGCGGGAGTAGTTATAGCTCCCAAGGCGCTCACAGAGTTCGTTCCGCTTTTCCGGGCGCCGAAAGGCGAAGAGACAACGACACAATACGACATGAAGTGTATCGAAGAGATCGGTCTTCTGAAGATGGATTTTCTGGGATTGCGGACGCTGACGGTTATTGATGACGCTATCGCAATGATCAAAGAGAATCACGGCATTGAGATTGATCTTGAAAAGATACCTCTGGACGACGAGCGCGTATTCGAACTATTCTGCGGTGGCCATACTGTCGGCATATTCCAGTTTGAATCGAGCGGAATGCAGGACTACCTGAGGAAGCTCGGTCCCGAGAATCTTGGCGATCTGATTGCAATGAACGCGCTTTATCGACCCGGTCCCCTTGATGCCGGCACTATTGATGATTACATAAAGCGGAAGCACGGCGAGGAGGAGGTGATCTACGATCATCCGAAGCTCGAACCGATTCTGAAGGAGACATATGGTGTCATCGTCTATCAGGAGCAGGTGATCAAGATTGCCATGGAACTGGCCGGCTTTACAGCCGGACAGGGTGATGTGCTCAGAAAGGCGATGGGAAAGAAAGTCGTCGAGATAATGGAGCAGCAACAGAAGACTTTCCTTGACGGGTGCGCCGCCAACGGTGTCGATCCCAAAGTTGCTGCCGCTGTGTTTCTGCAGATAGAGACGTTCGCCAGATATGGCTTCAATAAATCGCATGCCGCGGGATACTCCTATTTGGCATACCAAACGGCATATTTGAAAGCTCACTATCCGCGCGAGTTCAATGCTGCGTCGCTGACGTCGGAAATGGGCAACACGGATCGAGTGATCATCCTGATCGAGGAGTGCCGGAGGCTTGGAATCCCGGTGCTTCCGCCGGACATAAATAGCTGTGGCGCTCAGTTCACGGTGGACGGTGACAGGATTCGGTTCGGCCTTGGGGCGGTGAAGAATGTGGGACTCGGTGCTATTGAGAAGATCATGGAAGCACGTGAGAAGGATGGAGATTTTGCTTCGATTTTCGACTTCGTCTCGAGGGTGGATATCAAGGCGATGAATCGACGCGTTCTCGAATCGCTGATCAAGGCTGGTGCGTTGGATTCTCTGCCGGGGCACAGGGCGCAATTGCTGGCGGCTGTCGAATCGGTGCTGGCATTCGGTCAGGCGAGACATGCCAGCAAACAACACGAGAATCAGGCGAGCCTGTTTGGCGCCGATGCCGATACAATCGGAGTTGTGGAGCCGGCTCTTCCGGACGAGACCGAATGGGATAACATGACAAAGCTGAGTTTCGAGGAAGAGCTTCTCGGAGAGTATATTTCCGGGCATCCGCTCGACTCCTACAGGACACTGCTGTCTGCCGCTGCCACATGCAATACATTCGAGGCAGAGGACTATCCCGATGATTCGAGCGTGACTATCGGGGGTGTTCTGACGAGAATCAGAGAAAACACAGACAAGAAAGGCAATCGGATGGCCTTTGCTACGCTGAGAGATCTCAGCGGTACAATTGAGATTATCATCTTCTCGGCTCTTTACGCAACTCGGCAGGATATTATCAAAGAGAAATCCCTGGTAATGATATCCGGGAGATTATCGAAGCGCGAGGAAGAAAAACCGAAGATAGTAGCAGACAGGGTCGAGTCTCTTGATACAATCGCGGATGGTGGAGAGTTGACTCTCACACTATTCATTGAAGGTCCTAATTTCAACGGTGGGCGACTTGAATCGATAGAAGAGATTCTCGGCGATTATCCGGGCTCTGCCCAGGTAATACTCGTCCTCGATACCGGAAATGAACACGTGGTCGTGGAAGCTGAAGGGCTGAAAGCATCTGCGAAACCTGGACTTACACGGAGACTTTCGGGGCTTCTCGGCTCCGACAAAGTACGTTGGGAAGCGAGAGCATCAGCGCATAAGAACGGAACTACCGCATAGTCACAGGGTTATAAGCAACGAAATAGGTTGATTTTTGGTGGATTTTGTTTACATTGGTAGACAGTTATTGCCGATGAGAATCAGAGTCTGATACATATAGTCTGGAGATTGAGATGAGGAAGTCTGCAATCGTATTCATGGTTGGAATACTGGTCTTAAGCTTTACAATTTATGCAACAGCGCAGACAGGTTCGAAAGGGCAGGCTCCGAAAGATGAGAATGCTCTCACCTGGCACAAGTACGACAAAGCTCTTGAACTCGCGAAAGAGCAGAACAAGCATGTGATGGTGTTCTTCACAACTACCTGGTGTGGCTACTGCAAGAAGATGAAGAAAACAACATTCACCGATCCCAAAGTTCTTGCTCTCATGACAGGAAAATTTATACTTGCAGTCGTCGACGGTGATTCCAAGAACAAGCTCAATCTGACAGACAAGGAAGGTGAGCCGTTAGTGATGACCGAAAAGCAGCTTTCCCGTGCGTTTGGAGTTAAGGGATATCCTACGACAATATTCCTGAAACCGGACGGTACAACGATAGCCCCGATCTCAGGTTATTGGGCGGCTGATCAATTCGAGATAGCCCTGAGATTTGTCAGCACAGATTCTTACGAAAAGATGTCATTCAAAGACTTCGCCTCTCAGAAGCAGGGATGACGAAGCGTATTCAAAGATGAAAAGAAGATTTTTCTCTACTCTGGCGGGGAGCTTTGCTTCTATCCTTGCCCTGACTTTCGTGTCACTTATTTGTGGTTGTGGAAACAACGGAGAGACATCCGAGACTTCACCAGTTCCGACCGATACGAGTGCCTTATCTGCAGCCTCTGTTCAGGGAGCTGCGGAGTCAATTCCTGACAGCCTCGAAGACGGTGATGACCTTGTATTCAAGTGCATCGACGGTGTCACTTTTTCCCTCTCCGATCTCAGAGGTTACGTTGTGATGATTGATGTCTGGCGGACTGATTGTGATCCATGTATCGAGAGACTCGGGTTTCTTAATGAGTTGCTGGCTGAGCATGGCGACGACAGGTTCAAAATGATCGGCATTTCACTGGATTTGCCAGACGGAGATGTGCTTCGCCGTTTTGTCGATAGACACCGTTTGCCGTATCCAATCGTCGCTGGTGTGGGTCAGTTTACGCTGAGTCCCGATCTGCTTGGCGCGTTGCCGGTGACCTACATTTTCGACAAGAACGGGAAGCTTCAGAACCGGATCATTGGGAGCTACGAGAAGGAAGTGTACGAAGAACAGATCAGGCTTGTATCAGAAATGGGCTGATCTGGTATTTCGATTATCAGGTTGTATTGCAGAAGAAGAGAAGATATTAACATAAGTCACATTGATGGAGGAACTGATGAAGAGAACAGGCAGAACACAGGCAATTCTTATCGCATTCGTGCTCATGGCATTTCTTGCCGG
>Ga0180009_10005145_pt1 | contig 14133 bp, 10 predicted proteins | sample OS_PC_MetaG_FD_123537 | JGI IMG/M metagenome (GOLD analysis project Ga0180009, IMG submission 123537) | Groundwater microbial communities from the Aspo Hard Rock Laboratory (HRL) deep subsurface site, Sweden - OS_PC_MetaG | ecosystem: Environmental > Aquatic > Deep subsurface > Groundwater... | reverse complement strand
TCTGCGGCAGCATCTCGATGGCATGCACAGCCGTGATCGATCGGCAGACGTGTAGGCGGTTGCACTAGCATCCACAGAGGCATAGCCTCTGCTTGCACATGAAACACCGTCATCACGAGGAGCGGAGCGACGTGGTGACCTATCTGCTGACCAACTGAGCGGGCAGGAAAGGGTTCCCGCCCGCGCAAGAAAGTCATTGGTTATAGTACTGCCAGATACACATATGCTTATTCAACCAACAAAGCGGATACGGATATTGCCTTCTATACAGGGATAAAAGGAACGTCGTACGGGGCGTTGATAGGCTTGGGAGTCTTCTTAGCGGTATTTGTATTAACGGAATCCTTCGATTTTTGATAGTGATGCGCCTTGCCCGGACAAGGAGTCCATTCAGAAGCGCGGGCAGGAATCCTTTCCTGCCCGATTCAGTCGGCTGTCAGGAGGGGATTCCTGACAGCGCTGGAAAATCACCATTCGCAGAGCCGTCGGTCGGGATTCCTGACAGCGCGAGAAAGTCTATATGCTGAATGTTGATGTCGCCGGGCTAACCGCCTGAACCCTTCGGGATTTTCTTCTTCGGTGTATCGATCTTAATCTGCTGCGACTCGCTCGGGAGTTTGCTCATGTCCGCGGTCGGTTCAGCGGGTATAAACAAACCGAGTTGCGACAGAAATGCAACATTGTCCCACATCACCCATGATTCGGCGATCTTGCCATCTTCGAAGCGATGAATGATGAAGGTCTTGACATTTACGCTTTTGCCGGTCGCTGCATACGGTCCCATCTGGCCGGTGTGTGTGCCCGTGTCGGTGGTGATGTACGCGACCTTATCTCCGTCAGCCAGCATGAAGTCTATCTGCTCATTCCAGTCAGGGAATGCGGCGAAATGCTCGGCAAGGAACTTCTTCATCTCGTTGATACCGGTCATTTCCTGCAGCTCTGGCGGCATTGCCTGGCAGTGGCGAACATAACCGGGCGTCAACACATCATCCCATTTGTCGGGATTTTGCATGTTGACCCCCTGTTCGGTGATTTCGACGACCACGAGCTGGTTCTGTTCTTCCATTGACGCATTCTGATCACAGCAGCCTGCCATGAAACCAAAGCAGACGACGATAGTTAGCGACACAATAGCCAGCGCGTTCCGACTCATACCCTATCTCCTCATGATAATGACTTTGTTGGGGGAATAAGCAGAGATACACGATTCGGTGCAAGCTAAAACTGAGTGAGATGATTGCCGTCAGGAAGGGTTGTCCTTTCGACGCGAGGAATTTCGAAACCACGTTCTGCGCTTTGCGCTTCACTCAGGGGTTCGACCTACCTTTGCTCACGCAGTAATGGTGGCAACTAACTGATGTAGCACTGTCCTCTAGCAGTCGGGTATACTATTGTTGTCAGGATCGCCTGGCGGAGGACCACCGGAGAATATATAAGCGATCAGGTATACCACATCGTCAATATCAATCGCACCTGAGCAGTCCGCATCCCCTGCCTCGAGCGGGTCAGGAGCCGGGCCGCCTGCGAAAATATAGCTGATCAGGTACACGACGTCATCGATGTCGATTTCTCCGCTGCCATCGGCGTCGCCGACGATGTATCCGATATCGTTTAGCAGAACAGATATCGCATTCGAGCTGTGATCTGCTGTCGCAATGTCGATGTCGGCATCTCCGTCGAAATCAGCAGTGCAGAGCCAGTAGGGCTGACTGCCGGCAGTATACACGTCATCGAAGCTTATAAGACCGCCCCCATCGTTCAGTAGTATTGAAATATCGTTGGTGTTGATGTTCGACGTTGCGATATCCATGTCTCCATCGCCATCGAAGTCAGCAGCGGCAATGGCGCCGGGGGTGTTGCCGGAACCTATGTCGCAACTGTAACCAAACCAGAACGTTCCGCCGCCATAGTTGTAGATAACGGATACACTGTCGATCAGGCCGTCGGCAGTCACTAAGTCCACGAGTCCGTCGTTGTGTATATCAACCGCGACAATGCCGGATGGTCCACTACCGGTGGGGGATGTTACAAAACCTGGAAATACACCATTCCCGTCATTTAGCAGAACACAGACACTGTTAGCGGTGAAACTCGCTGTTGCGAGGTCGATGTCGTTATCGTTATCCAGATCCGCGGAGCAAATGACCCATGGATTATCATCTGTTACGTAAGTTGTCTGAGGCGCGAATGTGGCATCACCATTATTCAGCAGGATCGAGATATTGCCTGACTGATCATTTGCTGTCGCGATATCAAAATCTCCGTCGCCATCTAAGTCGGCAGCGCAGAGACTGGCAGGGCGATCATCAACATCGTACGTCACATGAGATCCGAATATTCCGCTCCCGTTGTTGATCAAAATGGAAACACCGCTCGCTGGAGCGAAAGCTCCATTCGAAACGGCCAGATCCATATCGCCATCGCCATCAAGGTCAGCGGCGCACACGCCTGTAGGCTGCTCGCCGACCGCATAGTTCACCTGAGCTGCAAAGCTGCCGCTGCCGTTATTTACGAAAACCGAAATGTCATCTGAGAAATAGTTCGCAACCATGATATCGGCGCTGCCGTTGCCATCGAGATCTGCTGCGACAACTCCGGAAGGGCCGGTCCCTGCGGTGTATACCGATCGACGCCTGAAGTCTGACGGTGCATCTGCAGACACGATAGTGAAGTTCGAAACAGAAGGTCTCGGCATAGCGAAGCCATCTTCTGATTCTATTTCCTTGGTCAGGACAACCGTGACAATTTCTCCAGGTGCGAAATCCACCGATCGATCAAACGTCAAAAGCCGATCGAGACCGTCGTAGGAGTAGGTGCCTCCCTTTCTACCGGATATCGAACCTTGCGTCACGAAAGTAGATGGATCGACCGTGCCCTCATCGAGATCGGCATCGAATGTGACAACGATATCGGCAGACGCAGCAACATTGTACTGATTCTGTTGCGGTGAGATACCTATTACATGAGGGCCTATCTGCAGTGGATTATCAATGTATGCATAGAGCTTGTCCCCGACAATCGAGTCGACCCTAACAGTAATGCCCGTCGGGAATGAATAACCATCGCTGGATGGATAGGTCGATGGTCCGAATTCCTCCTGACCGGGGACATCCGGATTGAAAGTAGCACCTTTTCTGGTCTCGTACGGATACCACCACTGTGCGCTATCGGTGACGTGTCCCTCGGGATTGCTCCACGCATCCATGGATGGGTTGTAGCCGGCATCTTCGACAGCGACCGTATAGTGTGGAAACTCGGGAGTCCCGTTGTTCACATCGAAATAGGGTGAGAGCGAGTCGTGAATGTGTGTAATGAGAAGTCCTCTGTCGAGCGTGTCACAGCCGAAGCTGAGATTGGGGCAAAGGAACACGCTGAAGTCAGAATCCATCTTGTCGTATTGAGCAGTCGACTGTGGATTGCGATATTCCAGCAGGAAGTACTCACCTTCGGGAGGATCGATTGGGATCTTGTAGAGCGAAGATTCGTTGGTTGTCTCAATGTTGTAGATTACGACATCCTCGTAAGTGCCATAAGGTAGCACAACCGGTTCGATCCAGCCGAGGCTTTTCTTGCTCCAGCCGCACATGTGCGAAGGCACTTCCGTGCCGAGTGAAAATATCCCGTAGCCATAGTAACCCATCACGCACCAATCCATCAGCGGGTGGTCATTGTCATCGTTTGGTGTCGTGTATGTAAGCACAGCGAGTTTGGAGTCGTAGTCGTACAGATCGGGCAGTCCAAGATTATGCGCCAGTTCGTGGCAGAATACCCTGATTCTATTGAGTGTGTCCTGACCCGAAAAAGGCATGGGGCAGAACGGAGCACGGAGCGGACGCAATTCTGGAGACGTATTCCATCTCGGTATGTGCATCCCGCCATCGTACGGTCCTGGCCCGTAGCCGAGGGGATAGATATACGCATACGACCAGATATCCCACGAATCCTGCGAATCTTCTTCGCCGGTGCCGGATCGAACGAATATTGCCGCATCGACATTGCCATCATAATCACCATCGAACTGGGTGTAGTCCACCATAAAGTCGAGGTAATCGAAGACCGGTTCGAAATCGAAGTAACCATTATATGTGCCCGCATTGTACCAATCGAGAACTTCACCAACGATCGTTATCTGACCGTACGAGATTTCATCATAGTAATCCGCGACCGATCCGCCTGGAAACACGTTGCGTGAGAAAAGCAAGCTGTCGATTGTCTCCCTTGAGTAGATCGCCAGACGGTTTGTCCACTCAACTGGAATCGCGAGGACTTTGAGCGTGTCACCATCGAAGCGAAAACCCGACATATCGGTCTTCTCCTGATGGGTCAGCCTGGTCGGAGGAAGTATGCCGATTTCTTCAGCGATTTTCTCGGCGGGCAGATCGAGCACGATAACTCTTGATCTGTCTGCGGCGTACAACTGACTCTGGCACAGCAGAGCTACAAATGCTACCGCTAAGATGCCGTATACGGTTCTGATCATGACTCCTCCAGAATAATCGTAGCTTCGATATACATTATCGGCGGCAGACAGAATAGATTCGGTGCTAAATCACAGATGCAGACCATACGAATCTTTAAATCCCTAAGAACTTATATGTAAAATATACCCCAATCGTTGGTTTTGTCAATCCGAATCCTGAGCTGAGCGCGATCGCCGGAGATAAATGAGGAGGGAATGTGTTCCGCTACAGCGCCGTAATTGCCTTCTGCGCGATCTCGACAGCGCGCTTCTCATGCTCCTGAGCCTGCATTACCGCCGCAGCGCCACGTTGTCTGCAGTTCTCATCATTCCAGGAATTCTTAGGCGCGATGCCCCGTAACCGATTCCGAACCTCAGTCAAGACATGTTTGTTGCGAATCTCGTTCTGAGCGCGGCGCAGCAAGTGATTGGATATGATGATTCCTGCTGTTATATTGAATCCCTACTTAGTCACATTAAGTCAAAATGAGGTAGCGATGGCAATTAATGAACTCCCAGTTTCAGTGATTGAGCGTATGGGCTTCTACGTCTATACATTAAGCGACCCCAAAACCGGTGAGGTATTCTATGTGGGGAAGGGGACCGGAAATCGTCTGTTTGCCCACATTAATGAAGCTATCGAGAAATCGATAGAATCTGACAAGTTAGACAGGATTCAGCAGATCCACGCTTCCGGGCGTAGCGTGAAGTATGAGATTATCAGGCACGGCCTGTCTGAAGAGGGAGCCTATGAGGTGGAGTCCGCTCTTATCGACTTCATTGGGCTATCCAGACTGACCAACATCGACGCTGGTCACGGCACAGACAACCGTGGCAAAATGACGATACCGGAGATCATCGCCACCTACCGCGCAGAACCAATTGTCATTAAAGAACCGGCACTTCTAATCATCGTCAACAGGCTGTTTGAGCGCAACATCAGCGTCGCACAACTATACGAAATCACGAGGGGCAACTGGGTGGTGGGTAAGAATCGAAACAATGCACAATATGCCTTTTCAGTATTCAAGGGTGTTGTGCATGAAGTTTACCGAATCAAGAGATGGTTGCCTGCGCCAGCCCGCAATCCGGATCAGAAGCGGACTGCGAGGTGGCGCTTCTCGGGTGAAGTTGCGAAAGAACTCCAACACTATATCGGCGGAAGCGTCGAGAACTATCTGAAGCACGGCGCACAGAATCCAATCAGGTATGTAAACTGTTAATATGAGTGGCCCATATCCATCCACTCCATCGCAACATTGCCATCTCGTTTCACGTTGATCGGGCGGAAGAGATCAAACGACTGAAGCTTAAGCTGGCTAGACTTCTCTGAGCTGATCCTGAGATCCACAAGTCACCGCGGAGCTCCGGATCAACGACATGGGGATATGTGCACCGCTGTCCTGACGGAAGATGATCGGGATAAAGACTCTCTGTCGGTTCGTGAGAATTTCTCCTTTCTACAAAGACAATTCCCGACTCCATGATATGTTCATCAGAATACTTGCAAAATGTTCTTAATTTCTAATGTATAGGGGAGCATAGTGAAATCGTACAACAATCTACGCTCACAGCTACCGGAGCAAACGCACCATTACGGGATTTCCGCTTACGCCGTCAACGAGGCACTGTTTCCTGCGTTCGAACGTGACGATTGGGTTGTTCGCTGGTGCACGAGAACGTATACCAGCCACATTAGGGTTTGGCTTATCTGTGCGATCTTTCACCTTGAACTCCATCTAACAAAATCAGTATAATTCTCTGATGTCGGGTGGAAATATCGACTGCGTTATTGCGAGCTAAGAGCGGCAATCTCTGTGCATCTGTCGAAAGATACTTGTTGCAGATCACCGCGTTGCTCTGTTCCTCGTGATGACGAGATCGAAACTTAGCGTGATTATGGAAAGCGACTGGACAAGAGGACAATTCTGAATGTCTAATATAGATGATACTAGTTTAGACGGCAGCAAGCAGAAGCTCTCTGCGATTGCGCTGGTCGCTCTCGGTGTGGTCTTCGGCGATATCAGCACGAGCCCGCTTTATGCAATTAGAGAATGTTTCCACGGTGAGTTTGGGATCGGCATTACCCATGACAGCATCCTCGGCGTACTGTCCCTCATGTTCTGGGCGCTGACAATAATCGTCTCCCTGAAATATCTTACATTCATCCTACGTGCTGACAATCGGGGCGAGGGGGGAGTCATTGCGCTGACAGCCCTGCTTATGTCGGCAGTCAAAATGCAGAAGAGACGCCGCAGACTTCTTATCGCAATCGGTATCTTTGCAGCTTGCCTGCTGTATGGCGACGGCATGATCACACCGGCGATCTCTGTTTTGAGTGCCGCCGAAGGACTTCGCATCATCACACCCCACTTCGAGCCGTTTGTTATTCCTGTGACCCTGCTGATTCTCGCGGGATTGTTCCTTCTGCAGCACCGGGGTACGGCCAAAGTCGGCTCGTTGTTCGGTCCTGTGATGCTGGCATGGCTTCTGGCGCTCGGCATTCTTGGCATCCGTCAGATTGTGCAGCACCCGAGTATCCTGCAGGCGCTTGCACCGTGGCATGGAGCGCGGTTTTTGATGAATTCCGGTATTCATGGTTTCGCTGTGCTCGGCGCAGTATTCCTGGTTGTGACGGGTGCTGAGGCTCTCTACGCAGATCTGGGGCATTTTGGCCGCAAACCGATACGTGTCGTATGGTTCGGTCTGGTGCTTCCCGCGCTGCTGCTCAACTACTTCGGGCAGGGTGCTCTGTTACTATCTCACCCCGAGATGGCTCATCATCCATTCTATGCTACCGTACCGGTCTGGGCTGTGATACCGATGGTGATCCTGGCTACCTGTGCGACAATCATTGCATCACAGGCCGTTATCACGGGTGTGTTTTCTCTCACAAAGCAGGCAGTGCAACTCGGATACCTTCCCAGAATGAACATTGTCCACACGTCATCGCGCCATTTCGGTCAGATTTATGTTTCTGAGATTAACTGGTTCATGATGGCCGCGACGTTGGCGCTTGTCCTCGGATTTCAGTCATCGAGCAAACTTGCGGCCGCTTACGGCGTCGCCGTAACGTCTACTATGCTGATCGCCACGGTGCTGTTCTATGTTGTGGCGCGCGAAAAATGGAAATGGAATATCATAGCTGCCGGCATACCGACAGTTGTTTTCTTTGTTGTCGATATCAGCTTCTTCTCAGCAAACATCACAAAGATATTTCATGGCGCATGGTTTCCACTGGTGATCGGTGGAGCATTTCTTGCTGTAATGATGACCTGGAAACGGGGGAGGAGAATTCTCTCGGGGCAGTTTCAGAAGATGTCGGTTCCCTTCGAGCAACTGCGGGCGAAATTGGAAGACGAGAATATCTTGCGAGTCAAAGGGTATGCCGTCTTTCTATCCGGTCAACCCGGAATGGTGCCGGTAGCGCTGACTCACAATCTTAAGCACAACAGGGTGCTTCACGCAAAAGTCGCATTTCTGCATTTTCGGAGAGCAGAGATTCCGCGAGTGCCGAATATGGAGAAGTTGACGATCAAGGATCTCGGTTCCGGGTTTCACGAGATCACGGTGTCGTACGGATTTATGGAATACCCGAATGTTCCGAACGCTCTCGTGTTGGCAAGCGGGCAGGGGGTTGATTTTCCGATCGAGGAGACGAGTTTCTTTCTGGGCAGAGAGAAGCTGGTTTGGGAGCAGGGGAACGGAATCTCACGCTGGCGCGCGCATTTGTTCGCGTTCCTGTCGCGAAATGCTTACGACGCCTCCTCATTCTTTGGGATTCCGCAGGAACAGGTCATGGAAGTCGGCGTTCGGTTGAAGATCTAGTCCGGTAGGTCAGCACCTTGCCTGCGTTGAGGAAAGCGACAGCAGATCCTGAACACTCACTTAATTGAAGCGAACCCCGAGAGACCGCAGCATCTCAAACGTGTCAACATAGGGAACATCAAAGGCTTGGCACACATTGGGGATTTTCACCTTTGCGCTTTCGGATGGCGCTAATTGCTCATGTGTAACCAAAGTATATCCTTTCACTCGGGCAATTGCGATCAGCCAGCCGTCAGCACTATTCGCAAATTGCGCTTTGGCTGACTCCGAGAACTGACTTTGGGTGCTGACCCAGTTCATAATGTCTCTGTATGACGAGACAATGTCATCCGAATCGGTAGACTGGAACGCGTGGTCAAAGTCATGGGTAGCCCATTCTGCCAGATCATCCTGACCTCTTTCCAGTTCAGTCTTTATTCGGTCAATGCTGCTGATTTTACCACTTTTTGCATTAGCTTCCAGACTCTGCCAGAATCCAGGTACCAAATCGAACGCGTAGTAACGACGCGCAGCTTCGATGAATACATTAGCATCTAGGATATATGTTGGGGAAGTACTCAACGAGTTATCCCAATTTTAGGCGTTCGGCATATTGTTCAAATGTCTTTCCGTATAGACCTGTCAATCTGTAAGCGTCACTGTATAAGAGCGTGCCTTCCTTCGCCGCTTGCAGGACGGAGCGAGCAAATCGCTTCCCTATACGAAGGTTCTGAGTTGCGTAGAAATCCCCACCGTCGGTAGTTGGCGCCTTGTCACGTATTCTATCTAGGTACTCTTGATAAAACGACAGGAAGTAGTCTCTGTTAATCAGGTCCAGGTCCAACACTCTACGAGCAGCAACAAGCTCGCTGACTTTGAACTGACGCGCAATATCCTGAAACGGGTTGGGAGATTCGCTGACTGAGGGCCAGGTCTGTCGTAGTTGAATCTCAGGCACAAGGAATTCAGCTGCAACCAAATTGCAGGCTCTTTCGGTCGGGTCATTCGCTGGCTCAAGCTTCCGAAGGTCAAAGGCTGCACTGCTTCCGAAAAACACGTGGGCTAGCTCATGTGCAAGCGTAAACATCTGGGCGGCTTTTCCGTCGGAGCCGTTTACAAATAGTAGAGGCGCGTATTCATCAACGAGAACGAAGCCTCGAAACTCCTCAACATCAAGCTTACGGTGCGTGTTATTTCCGACTACACCGTTAACGATAACTAATATTCCTGATGCTTCTATGCCCTCTCGGAGAGACTTAAGCGCATTTGTCCAAGACGATAGTTGAGATGCCCAGCTTTCTTCAAAACGCAGTGCTTGTCTTATTCTCTGAGCAATTACCTTAGGTTGCTCGGATATCCCTGCAGATCCCACAAATCGAATGGGAGCCATTCCTTGATCAATAAGAAACTCTCTCATCCAAAGCTGCCGCTGTTGCATAGTCTGAATAGTATCGATTAGATCAGGACTTGGTCTATCAGGTGCGTCCTCGCGGAGAGTCCTGAAGTGCGGTATCGGCAGGCTGTCTTCAGGTGGCCTGTTAAGAAAGAAATACCCGAGTGGAGTCAGGGTTGCCTTTGCCAGACTCTCTAATTGTCGAAGAGTCGGTTGACGCTCACCCGTAAACCAGTCTCCAATCTTGGGGAATCTGCCTCGAAGATCTTCTAATGTGCGACCACTGCGATCGACTGCCCACCTTAAGACCTCAGCTTTGACAACTACCCTACTCAAAATCCTGCTCCTGGGTCTCCGCCATCTACCCTCGTTACTGGTCTGCTACCAGCACCAGCATCAATGCTTGCTCAGGCTGACTTCAGCGCTCAATCCGTCGTTGTTCACAGTCTCTTCATGAAAATGATACATAATTATCGGAGAAAGTGCCATGAAAAGATTGCTAAGGGCACTACGCTGCGATCGCAATAGCAAAATTGGAGTGTTGCGACGACCTTGAAGGTACAAACCGGGCAGGTCTCGCCGAGACCTGCCCGGACTTCATAAATGGTAGGAGTGAGCGCACTCCCACCTTGCGTGTGATTGAGCGCGTGTCAGCTCGGCACTACTTTCTCGGACTGTTTATTCTTCTTCTCTTGTTTCAGTTTCCGCTTTTCTTTTGGAGTGTGCTGAGCTTTTTTCCGCTCTTCTTTTTTAGCCTTGTCTTTACTTCCTTTGTCACCCATCTCTGACTCTCCTTATCCAAAAGTGACCTGCCTGTCTCAGTCTTTCTGAGCGCAGTCTTTGGTTCTCCAGATATGCCAGCCTCTTCCAAATATACAAATTGAGGTTCAGTGCGGTACAAAAATGTTTGGGGATCGAGTTATAAATACGCGGGGACGTATATCAACCGCTAGTAGCGCCGACCTTACTTGCGGCCTGCCGACTGCCCTGCCAGCCAGCCGGTCGAAAACGCCGCCTGAAGATTGTAGCCACCGGTGTCGCCATCGACATCGAGGACTTCGCCTGCGAAATACAACCCCGGCACTATACGAGAGGCCATCGTACGGGGATTGACTTCGGTCAGACTAACACCTCCCGCAGTGATGATCGCCTCTCTGATTGGGCGATGTCCGGTAATGCTGAAACGAAAATCTTTGAGCCAGATTCGAAGCTTGCGCCTGTCCGTAGCGCTGATTTGATTGCAGAGCTTGGTCGATGGTATCCCCGCCAGGTCGCAGCAAATCGGGATCAGCTTGCTTGGAAGCAACCCTTTCAGCATCGTATGGAATTGCATCTTACCGTGCGCTTCGAGATCGCGCAACAATCGAGCATCGAGCTTGGCATCGTCGAGCGCAGGTTTGAGATTGATTGATATCGTGACTTTTTGTTTCTCTCTTAACGCATCGACGACGCGCCCGCTCAATGACAATATGATCGGCCCCGACAATCCGAAATGTGTGAAGAGCATCTCGCCGAATGCCTCGTGACGCTTCTTGCCATTGATGTACACTTTTGCAGCGACATTCTTGAGGCTCAGCCCCTGCAATCGTTGAGCGGCATTCCCAGCGGTCTCCAACGGTATCAGCGCCGGTCTGATCGGTACGACTGTGTGGCCGACAGATTCCGCAAGGCGGTAGCCGTCTCCGGTCGATCCGGTCAGCGGGTATGACGCTCCGCCCGTCGCAATGATGACCGCATCGCACGCAAGTTCTCCACCAAATAACTGCACTCCCAGAATGCCGTTGTTGCCGATCAGCAATTTCTTAACCGATGATCTCGTGCGAATTGACACGCCTTGTGACTTAGCCCACGTCAGCAGAGCGTTCGTAACTTGACCGGCATCTTCGCTTGCAGGGAATACTCTTCCGCCTCGCTCCTGAATGGTCTCGACGCCCAGCTTCTCAAGAAACGCCATGAGGTCCGGCGAGAAGTAGTTGTTGAATGCCTGACGCAAAAAGCGGCCGTTCTTCCCGAAGTGTGCGATGAAATCGGGCAGCGTTGCGATATTGGTCAGATTACAGCGACCCTTTCCGGTAATGCGCAGTTTGCGGCCGGGGCTTGTCTCCTTCTCAAGAAGTACTACCCTGGCGCCGAGTCCGGCAGCCTCTCCGGCTGCCATTAACCCTGCCGGTCCGCCACCGACTACTATGACTTTCTGATTTGCCACGTATTGTTCCGCCCATTTTCCCGCTGCGGCAATGCCGTCTGCCACCAACGGTAGCAGTAAATATCCAGATTCGCAGCCTCTGAGTCAATGAGGAAGTTGCTCTTACTTGTATCAGAATCTGTCCGGCTGCTTATTAGGACTGTAGCGGAGGTCTTCCCGAGAAGTGCTATCGCTTTCGGTACGACAGAGGTGAAGCTACCTTTGCCAGCTTGCTCTTAACAACTCACACACTGTCATTCTCTCGAAATGCCGGAGGATTAGTGAACAGTTCTTTCATCTGCTCTCGGTATTCCTCGAATGCTTTCCTGCCCTTTTCGTTCAGGCGCACAAATGTCTTCGGTTTCTTGCTCACAAATCTCTTTTTGATGTCGATGTATCCCGCAGCCCCCAGCTTCGACAAGTGCGTCGACAGGTTGCCTGATGTCATATTGGTTTGGTTCTGGACGAACAGAAATTCCGCCTTCTCTATTACGTAAAGCAGCGCCATAATGTTATATCGCGCGGGCTCGTGAATGAGGCGGTCAATCTCCGGAAGTTTGCTCTTGCCCGTGTCATTATTAGCCGGCATGGTTAGCCTCCGGAGCCACCTTCGGATACTTCTGAATGAAACTGAAAAGCAGGCTGAGGCCGACTATCAGAACTACAACTCCCGGCAAACCGAAGCTGATAGATGTATTGAGAGGACTGCCTATATATCTCAACAGAAACTCCGATTCTACAGGCCCGGCAAGCAGTAAAGCCGCGTAGATCCAGAGGCGAGGGAAGTCCATCGCATAAACCGCTATTATAAACACCGGCAGGGCGAGCAGCGCGATCACCATCCAGCCCATGCTGCCCGATAGTCCATTGCTCACTGTCGAGATCATGATCGGCAGCATGAGAAAGATAACTATGCCTGTGATGATCAGGATTAGACGCCTTCTCGACTTGCGCCTCGGTCCGAACTCGACAGCTCCCATACGCGGGATTGTGATCAGCCGTTTGCCGAGCAACGGCAGAGCAGGGGGAATGATCAGCAGCGAGTAGCCGATAAACCTGGAGAGTCCTGCGGCCTCCAGAATGGGGATGGCTGCAAATATAAGAAAGAGCAGTCCAAACAGGATGTCGTAAATCCCGTCCTCGAAAGTTGAGCGGTACGCGCGTCGCTCAAGCTCTTTGAGAGAGTACGGTGTGTTCATTGAGGTTCCTCCAGTCGATTGACTTTGTGGGTTTATCTGATTGGCATCACAACGTACTTTACGACAAAGTACGGATTTTGTTTCAGATATCAAGCGAAATTCAGGAAAATGGTGATAGTTCTCAATTCAAGGCTTGTTGAGAAACCCCAAATGACGTCATTACGAGCGAAGCGTGGCAATCTCCGCATTTCACAATAGCCTTGATTGACATAGAGATCGCCACGTCGCTTCGCTCCTCGCGATGACCACGATGGGCGTATTTGGACTTTTCCAACATGCCCTTCAGGGAGAATGCAGGTGCCTAATTCGGACCAGAAGTAATAGATCCTGTGGCGCATCCTACATATCTCAGGTCGCGAACGTGCCTCTAATCAGAAATGGTGCAATCTGCCTAAGGTCGAGTAAGGTTTGGGCTATACTAATCCGATAATACTCATATAAATCGACTACATCTTCAGGGGGTAATCATGCGAGCTTCGAGCCAGGTCATAGGCAATTTCAAACAGTGTCCTCTCTGCCAAGACTGGTTCTCCGATCAGGATATCTTCTCGGGTCCCAGCATCAAGCCAATAGGGATGCTTCTTGATCCAGCATTTCTCGACATCAGCATGTACTTCTTCAATCATGCCAGCGATGGGTGCTGGACAACCTTCACGATCAATGTGGAGAAGTTCACGCACTTTCTCGAGGAACCGATCATCCGGGAATCGAACACACTCAGCGCGAGTTGCGAGGGGCATTGCTTCAATCTGAGCGACACCGGAGAATGCTCGCAGACCTGCAAATGGGCGCCTTTCCGGAGGCTTCTCCGTGCGATGCTTGAAATACGCAATCTGAGCAAATCTCAGATCGAAGACATAGTCAAGCGTTAATGCAGAAGATAGTCTCTGCGCGCATTGCTGTCGCCTACCATAAGGACAAAAGTCTCATCTGCCGCTGAATCAGACCGGTGCTGGCTTGTGCTCTTTTTTCTTTGCGGGTCCAACGATGAGAAGGCAACGATATGCTTCCTTGCCGTACCGGCTCATTCGGAGGAATTCGGACTTCTTGATTCGCAGATTTCGAGCGCGCAGCTTGTTTCTTCTATACG